>Ga0316363_10000314_pt1 | contig 72257 bp, 81 predicted proteins | sample Sb_taG_3_FD_200459 | JGI IMG/M metagenome (GOLD analysis project Ga0316363, IMG submission 200459) | Peat soil microbial communities from Weissenstadt, Germany - Sb_50d_a_PC metaG (v2) (version 2) | ecosystem: Environmental > Terrestrial > Soil > Wetlands > Peat | place: Germany: Weissenstadt...
CCCGCCACCGCATTCTCAATCACTTTCACCCGTTGGAACTCTTTCTGACTCAATGTCACCATCCCTCTAGGGTGACAAAGTCTGGTTGCAGTTAAGGGGTGACATTATCTTGGAGCATCTACACCAGGCGACAACGCCCTTGACTCCCCAATCTCCCCAGAGTATGTTTCTCCTTCCCCCAGATGTAGGGCCCCGAACTTTCCCCAAGGAAGCAGTTTCGCGTTCCAGAATCTTTGCGTCGCAGAATCAGGAGACCCATGAGCGCCGCTGGCAACAATAGCAACGGTACGGTGGCAAACGGCGACGCTCAACTGCTACGCCCCCTGCTTCGTTGGGCTGGGGGGAAAACCCACCTCGTACGCTATCTGCTCCAGTCTCTTCCCAAAGATCATACGGCTAGGGTCTACCGGGAGCCATTCTTTGGCGCGGGGAGCCTCTTCTTCGCACTGAAGCCGAGGAAAGCTGTCCTTTCTGACGCCAACGAGCACCTCATCTCCTGCTATCAGCATGTCCGAGACAACTATGCCTCGGTGCGCAAGCACCTAGCCTCGTACGGCGGGCGGAGCACGAAGTCCGGCTACTACGAGGTGCGCGACCAGTACAACCGCTCGCGGTTCTCAGCAGCTCAAGCCGCCCGCTTCATTTTCCTGAATAAAACGTGCTTTAACGGCATATTCCGAGTCAATACGAACGGAGAATTCAACGTGCCCTATGGTCGGAAGAAGCGGCCAGCACTGCCCGACCCAGAAAAACTCAGGAGTATCGGCGAGGCACTCCTTAGGGCCGAGCTCAGGGTCACCGACTTCCAGGACGCAGTTGCTGAGGCTGAAGCTGGGGACTTCGTCTACTTGGATCCGCCGTATCCGGCACTAAACGGGACGGCCTTCTTCACACATTACACAGCCAGCCGATTTTCCGACACCGACCAGGAGAAGGTCGCCGCCGCCTGCCACAAAATGGACAGGAAGGGCTGCCTGTTTCTCGTGAGTAATGCAGATACCGAGAAGATAAGGACACTGTACAAGAACTACAACTGCCAAGCGGTTGACGCTACGAGATTCTTGACCTGTAAGACCAAGTACTCCACACGTGAGCTTCTAATTACAAACTACGAGCCTGACATATGCGAACAGTTGGATTGATCGCCGCCGTAAAGCAGTCCTCTTGGGAGGATTGGAAGGAAACCCTATACTGGCTGGGATTTAATGTCTTAGGGGGCCTTTTGCCCACATGGGGCAGTGCGCTGCTGTTACGGCTGCGCGGGCAGCAGCTCGTTTACTCGGACTTTGCTAAGCACGGGGAGTTTGCCCTGTATAGCGCCGCGTTCCTAGCGCCTGCGCTTCTTGTAATCTTCAGGTACGTGAAGAGAAGCCGCTACGTGCTGGGCGCGGGGTCCGGCCTGATGGCGGTCTCCGGGCTGTTAGTGTCGGCATTGGTATACGCGACCGCTGCGAGCGCCTCCGCAAACCCCACCGATCACGCAATCGACGTAGGGTATCTAGTAGCTTTCTCGACGGGCCTGCTCGTGTTCAGCCTAATCGTTGCGTTGCTCGTTGCGTTCGTTGAAAACCAAGCGACAAATCTAAATCTGCAGCAGGTAGAGTCCCGGCAGCAGGAGGAACTGCGCACAAAGTTCGAGAGAAAACTGGAGGGTGGCGATGGCGGAAATTAGCTACATCGAGTTTCCCTGCCTCCAGGTGGTGCAGCCCATCGGAGTCTTTTACGTCGGCGTTATGAATTTTAGCGAAGTCCTTCAGATCTCCTATGCGGACGTCCGACGGATCGAGTTGCGGGAGGTCGAGGTCGTTTTAGGAATCCAGCGCCCATTGTCCGACAAAAGGGTAGACGAGATCAGGAAGTATTCACGAACCTTGGGGGCGACATTCCCCACAAGCGTGATACTCGCTGTCGACCAGTGGGGTGAGAACGAGGAGCAAAACGCCTTCTATGACCCGGACCGCGGGGTCATGAGACTTAGAAAAGATACCAAGATTGCCAAAATAATCGACGGCCAACACCGGATTGCGGGACTCATTAACTATGAAGGGCCGCAGTTTCAGCTCAACGTGACATTATTCATCGACATGGACATCGAGGACCAAGCGATGGTCTTCGCCACGATTAACCTCACTCAGACGAAGGTAAACAAGTCGCTCGTATACGACCTCTACGACTTTGCAGTTGCACGAAGTCCGCAAAAAACCTGCCACAATATCGCGAAGCTCCTCAATTCGGAGAAAAATAGCCCACTTAAGGGCCGGATCAAAATTCTGGGGCGAGCAACCGGCAAGCCGTACGAATACCTTACACAAGCCGCATTTGTGGAGCGGCTGATAGTCTACGTTTCTGGCGACCCCCAGCAGGACCGTGACGACATCAAGCGGGGAAGAAAATTACGGCGCGCCACTCCAGCAGACGAAAAGTCGGGGCAGCTCATATTCAGAAACATGTTCTTGGATTCGAGAGATGAAGATGTCGCGCTAGTGTTGTGGAACTACTTCGGTGCCGTGGCTGAGCGCTGGCACGGGGCATGGCACAGCATGGAGACCGGCTTCATCCTGAACAGGAGCACAGGTTTTGCAGCTCTTGTGCGGTTTCTTCCGACGGCGTACCTCAGGGTGTCCGAGCCCGGTAGAGTGCCCAAGAAAGCTGATTTTCAGCAGGTACTCGCAGGAATCAATCTAGCTGATGCGGATCTCCACAAGGATATTTTCATTCCAGGGACCGGCGGAGAAAAGAGGCTGTACGAAGCACTGATCAAGGGGCGGCTCCCCGGCGGATAGAAGAGAACGGGCGGCCCAGCCCTTCGCGTCCTTTGCGAAGGCTGGGTATTGGGCCGGTACGGCCACCACAATGGTGCATACTGGCTCTCCTATGGCGATGGCAAAACGAGCTCCGGGCGGGATTCCCAATTTGGAACCGGGTCCGCAGCCCGCTCCGCTTTCTTGTTGACCTCGCCCCGTCAATTACGATAACATAACAAGAAATAGGTTATCTACAAGATAATCTACGATCTTTGACAACCTGCCAATGTCCCAGGCTCTAAGCGCCAGACCTGAAGGCGACACTTTTCGCGCCCAGTTCCAAAACGGAACGTGGGCGGTCAGAAATGCTTGTAACCCACATGTTTTGAATATTTTGCCTCTAACTCCCGTAGAACCATAGATCTAGGAGGCAAGAAAATTTCCGGCCCTTTGTTTTCTAGATTTTGCACCAAAACAGAGAGTTTTTTTGAGGGAAATTCTGCACCAGAATGTGTGCATGTGAGAGCGTCAACCGTGGACAAAACCAACTTTCAACCTCGGTCAGAGTTGGGGCTGCGGTTGCTGAGCCGGCGGCTGCGAACTTGTACTCGTGCCTGGTGGCTGCGTCGTCGCCGGCGCACTCGGCTTCGGAGGTTTCGGTACCGTCTTTTTCTTGACCGGTTTCTTGGGCGGTTCCGTGTCGTCCACAACGACTTTCTTGGGAGGCGCGGGGGCGGGCACAGCCGCAGCCTGCAGATCGCGAACCTGCGTTCGCAGTTGCGTCAGTTCTCCTTCTTTCGCGCTGGCCAGGGTCTCCATCCGTTCGGCCAGCGATCGCCGCGACCTTTCCAGGGTGCTGAGATCGTTCTGCACAGATTGGAATTCGTCCTTGGAGCCGAACGCTCCCGCAGATTCCGCCACCGGTCCAAACACGTCATAAAGCGCGTCGAGATTGCGGTAGAGCTTGAAAGTTGCCGCGATATTCTCCGGAGAAGCGCGTAGCTGAGCAATGATTTCTGGAAGCGCCATTTGCAGGTTGCGCTGGATGGACTCGACATCTGACTGAATGCCGCGCTTGGTATTCGAATCGGTCTTCCATCTTTCGATTCGCAATTTGGCCAGATCCACCTGCGTCGCTTCCGCGGCCTGCTCCAACTGCGACAGCATCAGATTCAGTTGACTGACCGAGGCGTATGGAACGGGCTGTGCCGAGGTCTTCGGCGCAGGGGAGGGCGCTACTTGCGCTGTCGCCGTGGCCATGAGAAAAGGCAACACCCAATACCGCCAACCGCAAGCAGGGCGAAGTTTCATGAAAAGGGTCACTTGCCCTCAGCATACCCATTTTCGTAGTTTTCGTAAAATTGCCGAGACACGCTGCCAAGACGATTTCGGCTCCTTGGTAGCGCAGGGTTTGACTAACCTTACCGGGTAAGCGAGAATTGTTTTATCAGGTCCGGATTTTCACGCCGGATCGTTCGTTCTTCCGCAGTGGGCCTGTGGCGCAGTTGGGAGCGCGCTTCCATGGCATGGAAGAGGTCGTCGGTTCGAACCCGACCAGGTCCACCATCTTTTCAATTACTTACAGATACCCCGCTTTTCAGTTTGGTGTCATTTGGTGTCAAAACGCTCTGACTTCTTCTAAATTGAGAAGCGGTCAGCCGCTCGTTCACCACGGTTGGTTTCCGCTCACGCACAGACGTTGATCTCTTCCTCAACTCCGAATTGATGGAATCGACCGTCGCCTGCACGCTCTTCGGAATCTCCTGCATATACACATCCGTCGTGGTTGCCGCGCGAGAGTGCCGTAGCACACCTTGCACGTCCTTCACCGTACCTTTCTTTTGGGCCAGCGTCGCAATGGTGCGCCGTATGACCTGGAAGGTGAGCTTTGGGAGTTCCAGTTCTGCCGCGAGCTTGTGCAACACGCGCTTGCGATAGTTGCCAGTGTCCATAAAGTCGCCGTCCTTGTCCGGGAAGATGAACGCCTCCGGCGTCGGATCAGGACACTGCCGTTTCCATCGCAAGAGGTCGGCCGCCAGATTCTTGGGGATATGAATAACCCCTAGACTCTTTCGGGTTTTGCCCCACGGGCGGATCTTCCCCATGTAGGCGGTTTCGCTCACGCTCATGGTGGATTCTGCGAGGTTGAAGCATTTCCATCTGAGCGCGAACAGTTCGCTGGGACGGAGGGCATTCGTCATGTCGAGTTCTAATAGGACCCGGTCACGAAGATCCAAGCGGGAAAGCGCTTTTCGGAGTTGTTCCCAGCTCAACGTTGTTTTGTCGGTCTCGCGTAGTTGGGTTGGAACTCTAACCTTGCGAGCCGGATCCTTCGAGAGGAAGTCCTGATCGACGGCCTCAACAAAGATGTCCCGCAAGTATGCCCTCATCTGAAGCACTCTGTCCCTGGATCTCGTTTGCGCCAAATTGTTCAGGTGGACCTGTAGGGTGAACTTGTCGAAATTCTCCAGCGGAATCTTGTCGAACGGATCGATAAGGTCCCTCTGGATAAGCAGTTTCTTCACCTTGCTGGTTTCTTCCTTCCAGTTGGCCTCCTTCAGGGGCAGAAAGCGATTGCGAACGAACCAGCCGAAGCTCACAGAGCTGTCGTTCATCACCCTGCCAGCATCGCTCGTCTGCCCGTTCTGTTTAGTGATTTCACGTTCCAGTGCCTCTCGAGCTTCTGATCTCTTCATCTGGGATCTGGGCCCGAGAATCACTGCGACCCTGACGGTCTTCTGCTCGGCCGTCGTCGGGTCATTTACCGTCTTGCGAAAATACCCGTACCATTTCTTGCCGCGAGGGGTCACGTAACCCCTCTGACTCGATGTACCCATTCATTCCTCAGTTTCTGTGGCGGGAACAATTGGGCCTGCACCTAATTTTACGCGCGCTTGCGGCGGATTTGAGTGAGGCGTTCCTGCTGGTCGATGAACTCTTCAATTTTGCTCGCACGGTAGCGGAGAGTCCCGTCCCCCATGCGGATGACAGGAAGGAATGGGGCCTTGCGAGACGAGTGGTCCCACACCCAGTCCTTCGTCACATTCAACCGCTCAGCGACATCCTGTGCGGTAAGGAGAGGGTCTCTCTCACGGCCATTGAATGGTTCTTGTTGCTGGTCCGCGGCTATCCTCCCGAATTGGTGGATCGTTACAGGACTGCTACGGTTGCGTTGTTCAATGCCTTTCGGGGCGGCCGAAACAGCGGTCATCCCGTGCGTGAACACACTTTGAGGTTTGGCGGGAGGCTGGCTTGACATATCAACTCCAAATTCAGGACTTGGCGGCCCGTCCGATGGTCAGACGGACTAACCGGTGGACTGGATTTAGTCCTGAAGCTGAAGTTCGTCAAATGGAGGGGCAATAGAGCTGCGCAAGCCGGAAATCGCCTGTCGTCGATCTGGCGAGGTTGAGGCGATCTTCGATTCGCTACGAAATGCTTGGAAATCTATATGCTTGACCGAAGTCTTTGTGCCACCGATGTTCCGCAAGGCATTGGTGCGTCTGGGCCTTCTCAGTGATGAACTGCGTGGTTGACAAGAGTCCCAAACGCACCTGGTGATCAGGAAGCCCTCTTTAGGCACGGCGGATTGGTGGGCGCGTTGTCCGTTCACAGATATATTTTGACTGACCCCCTTTTGACTGGACTGCAGGTGGTCCCAACACATGGAGAACCCGTAGCTCGGATGCATACCTCCGCCCAGAATGGCAATCAATCGGGCGGGGGCGGCGCCCTAGGCGGCGCCCCATCGGCTTTAACTTAAGCTTCTTGCGTTTAGGGTCTGCCAACTTCCTCGAAGAGCGTTTCTGGATAACTTCCAGTTTGCCGGCCACACAGGCATTAGCGACGGGAACTTTGTGCTGATTGACCCGAAACCTTCACTCCTGGCCGAGTGTCCTCGACCTACTTTGAGCCAACACTTCAGAATTCTCTTTCAGGAATCCAGCAAAAAGTCCTGGCAAGTGGCGGTTGCCAGGAAGGTTATCGAGTGTCACCGTTTTTCGTCCCACCCGATAGACTGCCAGCGAGGCGTCATTGGGAATTCCGAAATCATATTTGCCATCTGTGGCAATCACGAGACCGCTGTCAGCATCCTTCGTACTGGCGAGAACAAGTTTCAACTGCCCGGTTTCGGCAGCATAGAATCGTACCGTTCCGTCCGCAAGCGCAGACGCAATCACTTGGCTGTTGGGGCTGAGTGCAGCTGCGGAGACTCCCGCAGGAATTTGGTAATGGCCGGCATCGCTCCAGTCGCTTGTACTCCATTTCCACACCATGCCAGTCGATTCAACCGCGTATGCGCGCTTGCCATCATGCGAGAACAAAACGGCCACAATGGCACCGGAAGATTCCTCATTCGGCAGGGTTGGATCAAACCGTTCCACCTGCCGCAGAATGCGCGGTGGATTTTCGCCGGCCGCGTCCAGTAGCCAGACGAGGCCGTCTCGTGCACCTGCTAACAAGCATTTGCCGTCGGGACTGTAGGCCAGTGCTGAGGTTCCGTAGTCGCTGATAGCTGGGGTTGTTTCGTTCGCGGGGTCTTTGAATGCGCGCGTCCGATTCAAGTTCGCTGTGTCGTAGATCTTGACGATTTTGCTTTGGTGGCCGCTTGCGATCTGGGATCCGTCTGGGCTGAATGCAACCACATTCAGTTCTGGATCGGGCTGCCGGCGCGAATGGAGAAGATTTCCGGACGTGGCGTCCCAGACGGTCAGCAGGCCGACTAGCCTGTTGTCCGAATCGCATCTTGCGTCGTGATTCTTCGGAGGGCAGTCCAATTCACTGAGCATGGCTACGGCCACCGCTTTTCCATCCCCTGCAAAGTCGAGGCTGGCCGATGAGCCATCGGCGAGTACGGAAGTGCTCGTAGCCCCCAACTCGGTTTCTTTGTCGGGGGCATCCAGTTGCCATAACTTGGTCGTGCCCTCGTAGTAGACGTTGCCCTTAACATCGCCCCGTTCGTCGCGCGTGCCGATTGCGATTCGTCCGTCGTTGGACAAAGCCATGGCATGAACGGTGCTCTGGGCGGTAAAGGTTGCCGGTCGTGCTGCCGCGTCTGGCGCCCAGGCCCTGGCAAACTTCTCGCTCGCCAGAGCGAAGACGCCGGTCTTCTCGTTCCATTGCACTGCAGTTATTCCACGGAGTGGCGAGGCGCATGTCGTCTGGATCAGCTTCCCTGTTGGTACTCGATGAGGCTAACGGTACCACCCGCGATAGCCAGTTCCTTGCTATCTGGACTGAAGGTGAGCTCGCCTTCCACGATCGTGTGAAACTCTCTGGAAAAAGAACTTGTGCGCTTCCAGGTGGCGGTTTCAAACAGGACGATCTCGCCACCCCACACTACGGCAAACCACTTGCCATTGGGACTGAAGGCGATGTGTTCTACCGAGGGGTACTGGGCGTCTTGTTTGATTTCCGTGAGTTCGGCGCCAGTGGAGGTATCCCAGACGGTCACGAACCGGCGGTTGCTCGAGTGGGCGGCAAGGTATCGCCCATCGTAACTCAGCGCCATCCCGAGAATATCGTTGAAGCTGGCGTCTATCGTGCGCAAAACTTTGCCCGTATTAAGATCGATTAGCTGGATGTGCTGATCGTTTCGTGGTTCTTCGTTGCTGGCTTCTACTACTGGTTTCCGAAAATGTAGGGCCGCATGATGAACGAGACCCTCGGCAAGGTGCACTTCTGGCTGAGTTTCGTTGGCGTGTACCTGGTTTTCATGACCATGCATTTGATGGGTTTCACCGGGGCGGTTCGCCGCTATTCCTCGTACGTGGCCGACTTCATGGTCCTGCAGATTCCCACCAACCGGTTCATTTCCGTCGCCGCGTTGTTGCTGGGCGCGGTGCAGTTCATCTTCTTGTTTAACGTGATTTGGAGCCGCTTCAAGGGACCCAAGGCTCCAGACAATCCGTGGGGAGCCACCACGCTCGAATGGGATACGGCCTCGCCGCCCCCGTTTGACAATTTTGGCGGCCGACAAATGACCGTTTACCACGGTCCGATGGAGTATGACGGGGATGCCAGCGTGATGCAGACCTCGACGGAGAAGGCCATCGCGGGAACTTAACCCGGCGGTGGGAGCCTGCTGTTCATCATAACAACTTGGGTAGCCACTCGAAGGGAGGCACCGTGAGCCAAAGCGAACTGACCATGGGAATAGGGCATGGGGCACTGGTGGAAGCTTCTCCGTACCGCATTGAAAAAAAGAAGCTGGGGATGTGGGTCTTTATCGTTTCCGACGCATGCACGTTCGCCACGTTTCTGTTTGGCTACGGTTACATGCGCGTGGGCAGCCAGAATTGGGGGACGCCGTTCGAGTTCCCGACGATCTTGAACGGAATCGTCATGACCTTCGTCCTGCTTTCACGATGCTGGCGGCGGTTCGGGCCACGCAGGCAGGGCAGAAAGCGTCGGCCAACAAATGGCTGGTCGTGACCATGCTTCTGGGTACGGTGTTCGCGATCCTCCACCTGCGGGAATGGGTCAAGTTGATCGGCGAGGGTTGGCGGCTGTTCTACAACCCCACGGGGGGCGCGGCGCAGTTCGGCGCGACCTTCTTCAGCGTCACGGGACTCCATTTGACCCACGTCATCAGCGGCGTCATTGCGCTCCTGATTATCACGCGGGGCTATAACCGAGGACGTTACGATACCAGCCACGTCGAAACCGCGGGCCTGTACTGGCATTTTGTCGACCTGGTCTGGATGTTTGTTTTTCCAATGATGTATTTGATGAACGCCCAAACGAGGTGAACTTCGAAGCAGGAGGGAGTTGCCATGTCATCGAATCAAGAGTTGGGAATGCGCTCTTACGTAGGGATATTGATCGGGCTGATGATCATCGTGGGGATTGAGGTGATACTGACTTATCAGCATTTGCCGGTGCGAACCTTGCTCTTCTCCTTGCTCTGCCTGGCGTGCGTGGAGGCGTTCGTGGGCATCATGTACTTGATGCACGTGAAGTACGAGAGTCCGCTTTTGTTCTGGACCATATTTCCAGCCACGCTCTTCGTGTTGGTGCTCCTGAACTACGTATGGCCGGACGCGTACCGCATGGCGAGGATGAGCCTGGTGAAATGATGCGGTCGAGTCCGAAGGGCCCGGTGCCGACTCCGACGGGGATGAGGAGACAAAGTGAACTCTGCAAAACGGACGAGTGTGTGGTATCTCAAGCTAGGGCTGGTCGGATTGGCGTTCCTACTCTTGATCAGTCCCCGAGATCTGTACGCACAGGGTTGCGCCATGTGCTACCAGAGCGCTGCAGCCTCGGGTGCCCGTCTCATCCACGCTTTGAAGAACGGCATTGTGGTTTTGATTATTCCGCCTCTGCTGATGACGGGCGCTTTCGCGCGCCTCGTGTACCGCAGGCGCAACCGGTTTAATGAGGAGTTCGTCGAACGCTAGGACGTTCGACACCTTCGGCAGCAGGCACCCGGTTTTTATCACGATCCTGTGAAACACGATCCTGGGAGAAAAGACCGGTAGGCATCAATTGGGGAACATGAGGAGTCCTGAAGTTATGGCAACCACGGTCCACGAACCGCCGCAAATCGAACCTCGCCGCTTGCCGGATGATGGTCGCTCAGGAAATGGCGGCGGGCGGAATCTGGTTCCCGCTGAGGGCAATTTGCGTGCGGTTGAGGACCGCTCCCCACAACCTGCCAAAACCGGCATCTGGGTCACGCTGGCGGCGATTACGATGTCATTCGCCGCGCTCACCAGTGCTCTGGTGGTTCGTCAGGGTTCTGGGATGGACTGGCCAGCACATTAGTCTGCCCCCCATTCTTTATGCAAATACACTGGTGCTGCTCGCCAGCAGCGTCACCCTGGAGATAGCGCGCCGCCGGATCGCATCGTACGCTCGCGGGGTCGAAAGCCAGATTGCGGCACCGATGCGCTGGCTGGTAATAACGTTGTCGCTCGGCCTGCTTTTCGTCGCCGGTCAGTACGTTGCTTGGCTTCAATTGAAAGCGGAAGGACTGTATCTCGCCACCAACCCGAACAGCTCATTTTTCTATGTCTTCACTGGCGTACACGCCTTGCACGTGCTAGGCGGTCTGGGGGGATTGGTTTACGTCATGAGCAAATTCAATCGCTCTATCCTGCGGCGGAGTACGTTTGCTGCGGCCTCGCAATACTGGCATTTCATGGACATTCTTTGGCTGTATCTGCTTTGGGTGCTTTGGATGAAGCTCTAATGGCGATTACTCACGGAACGACGCAGGCGAGCCCGACGGATCGCTTCATTTCCAACCTTCGGGACTATTGCACCCTGACCAAGCCTAAAGTAAACCTGCTGATTCTTATGACCACGTCAGCCGGTTATTATCTTGCCTGCCGTGGACCTTTCAGGATCGCCGGCCTGATTAGCACACTCGTGGGTACGCTCCTGGTCGCCAGCGGGACCGCAACCCTGAATCAGTGTATGGAAAGGGTTTGGGACGGTCAGATGCGCCGTACTGCGAGTCGGCCGCTGCCTTCGGGTAGGCTGAAGGCGCGCGAAGCATTTCTCTTTGGGATTCTGCTGAGCATCGCCGGGGGCCTGTATCTTGCTGTCGCAGTTAACGGGTTAGCAGCCTGCCTCGCGATCTCCACGCTGCTTTCCTATCTGCTTATCTATACTCCGTTGAAGCGGAGGACGCCGCTGTGCACGCTGCTCGGCGCTTTTCCGGGTGCGATGCCCACTCTGATCGGGTGGGCGGGTGCGTCGGGAGAAATCGAACGGCACGCTTGGTTTCTCTTCGCCGTCCTGTTTCTGTGGCAGTTCCCGCATTTCCTGGCAATTGCCTTGATGTACCGTGAGGACTACAGCCGAGCTGGCTACAAGATGCTGCCCCAGTTTGATCTCGATTCCCGCTTCACGCGTGCAGAGATTATTGCCTTCACGGTGATCCTGGTAATCACTACGATGCTGCCGCTGGTCGATCACGGAGGCCCGTTTTATCTGAGTGGTATGTTCCTGGCGGGCGTCTTCTTCCTATATCACGTAACAAAACTGGCGAGATCAACTTCGAAAGTCCTTGCCAGCCGCGTCGTGCATGCCTCCGTCATCTATCTGCCTATAGTTCTTGGGATGATCGTCGCGCGGAAAGCCTGAGGTTCCCCTTTGGCGCGAACCTGTACAGGCAAATCCCCGGAAATGAAGTTGGGGTTGAACGTTCCGCCACTTGCTCTGCGACCGCGATGCTATCTTCGGCAATGACTTCCGAGGTCGGGTGCGAGACTGGCATCCGCGAAGGGAATGACATCCGCGACAGAGCGCACAGAGTCTTCGTTAGGGACACTTAGAATCGAGCCACTGGAATTCCGCCCGGGTTCCGCACGAATCGTGCGGGTTATTGGGAACCGGGGTAGAGCGCGGTTTTGGGAACAGGCCAAAGCCGGACCCGGCCTTTGTTCAGCCGGCTTTCGCCACGAGGGCGGGTTGCAGGCGATCCCTCAGCAATCCCTCCCCGCGTGCGAACAGCTCCTCCTTGGAAATCTTGCCGGCATCAACATCGGCCAAGATCGACTTTTGGGCCGCGTAGTCTTTGTTTACTATGCCCGCTTTGCTCTGCAGCATCCGCCACGCTTTACGACGCTCGACGCAGAACAGTACGAGTTGCCGCGAAATCGCCCGATACTCGACGTCTCCTTTCGCGCCCGGGACCTTGATGTAGACGCCGAAGTCGGGAACGTAGGAGCGGTGTTCGGGAAGCAGGTAGCGGCGATACACTACATCCTGCTGCGTGAGGCGGACGAGCATGTTTTCCAGCGAGATCAGTTTTTCCGCCTGGTCCTTTTTGATCTTCTTGAAGTGGTTGCGGAATCTGGCCTCGGTAAGGCACCAGTGGGCGACGGTATAGCGTGAAACCTCTTCCGCGCCCTTAGTCTTCGACTCGTACCAATCCTTATCGAGCGAGGGATTGCCCTTGAGATCGAGCGTCTCCGCGTAGGTCTCGCCGAGCCGCGGATTGAAGACAAACTCCGGCGCGCCCCGCGAGTCGCGCACGCGCTGGGCTTGGGTGAGCGCCATGTCGTCGCCCACGCCGTGCTCCGGCTGGCAGGTCGTAAAGCACTGCAAGAATGCTGTCCCACGATACTCGAGGCCATCGAGAATCGCCCGCAACAACTTGGGTGGGTTCGCAAGCGAGATCTGCGCGACGAACGGGGATCCATGCCCCGCCAGGAACGTCTCGGCGACTGTCTTCTTTTCGGTGTTCTTGCCCTCGGTCGCCGCTCCAAAAACATTCATGTCATTGCCACCCGGCATCGGCGTCGAATCGGAGTTTTGTCCTCCGGTGTTGGAGTAAACCTGGGTGTCGAGCATGACGACCTTCACGTTGGGACGATTCTGGAGAATAACCTTGGACGTGTTCTGATAGCCGATGTCGCCCATGCCCCCATCTCCACCGACCGCCCATACCTTGGGCAGCTCAAGGACCTCGCGATCGGTCATGAGCGTGTCGCTAAAATGCGCGAACTCATAGTACTCACGCGGCGTGATGACATCCTTTTCGCGACCGAGCAGCGCATCGGCAAGCCGTTCGGGGATGACGGAGCGCCGGCCGTGATCAACGATGAAGCTCTCGCCCAGCAACCAGCCCACGGTGACGCCGTCCTGGAAGAGCGAGTTCATCCAGGGATAAGGATGTGGGTTATTGGGCGGAGTCGAGCCGTAGACCGTGTTGCAGCCCGTATGCGCGGTCATTGCCATAACGCACATGCCGTTCGGAAGTCGGCCGTCGATCGCCTGAAGTTGCTTGTGGTTGAAAGCCTCCTGCCGCATAACGCCGGTGAGGGCGTGCACGATTTCCTGGTCGGAGATGGGGCCGTTCTGTGCAATTCGCGCCTCGGTATCACGGTCGTCCTCGCCACCCAGCCCCATGATCAAATGAGCCACGGCTTGCTGCATCAGGTCGTGCTCTTCCGGGCTTCTCTCCTGGAGCAAAGCCAGCTTTGCAACTCCCGTCGTGTCGAGCTCGTCCGCTTTCGCTCGCAGCCGGTCCGCTTTAGCGTGGTAGAGCGGCCTCATGTAGGCTTCGGTGACGGCAGCGATGGCGCGCAGCACGCTCTTCTCGCCGCAGCCGGCGCAGGCGCCATCGCCGCAGACCATGGCATCGTAGTTGTGCCGGAGCATCAGCATGTTGCGTAGCGTAGCGGTCTTGGAATCCTGCGGCCGCTCATCGTTGTAGAGGCCCAGGTATTTCTGCGGCGTATCCGGCAGAAGATTCACGAAGCCGGTGCCCGTCTCGTGGTCGGCGTTGACCTCCTCGGTTTCCTCGACCATCTTGAGGGCCTCGTGCTCGCCGCATGCGGTCACGCAGGCGGCGCAGCCTTTACATAGGTCGGAGACGAAGATCGAGAAGATCCCGCCGGCGCCGGGCTTCTTTCGCTCCGGAGTCGAAAAGATGGCATTCACCTTCTGGTAGGCCATGGGCACTTTGTCGATGATGGCGAAGAGCTGGCGCTTGGCCTCTTCCGAGAACCCGTACACCTCGGCCGTAATCTGGCGGAGGATTTGAGGCAGCGGCGTTCCTGAATTCTTGGCCACCGCATCGGACATCATCTGACGCGCGCGTTTCTCGATCTCGGGGAGGGATTGCAACATCTTTCTGCGCTCGCCCGGATCGGTAACGTATCGCGTGACCGCAGTATGCAGAATCGTCTCTACATCTTGCGCACAGTTGGGCAGGGCCGTATCGGGGCAGACGGTGATGCACTCCATGCACTGGGTGCAGTTTTCGGGGATGAAGAGCGGCGTGATGAGACGCGCGACATACTTCGAAGCCGTATCGCCGCTGGCAGCGGCCATAACGCCTACCGAAGCCAGAGCAGACGATGGCTGGTTGTATCCGTAGCCAGAGCGGAACTCGGCATCGAAGGTCGCGATCCGAGTGACCGGAGTGCGCTCTGCTTGGCCCGCGGGCACAGGGAAGGAGCGGCATCCGAGATGGCATCCGTCACCGTTATCGTCGTTGTGATCATCGATGACCGAAGGCTGAAGCGCCACGCCGCGCAACGAGGAGCAATCTTCGGCTTCGAGCTTGCCCACGAGGATCTCCTGGACGCGTTCGAAACCCTGGCTCATCACTTCCATGTTCGACTTCACAACGGCTTCACCGAGCTGACCAAACTTCTTCACGTATTGCTTGTGAACCACGTTGCGGAACTGCTCCTGGGTTATGCCGAATTCGCTAAGTAGCGGCGAGACCGCGAAGAATGCGCCCAGAAAAGCGTTCCCCTGCATGCGAAGTTGAAGGTCAGTCCGGTCGGTCGCAGCGCTCGCGATTTGGAAACCCGGCAAAGTAAACACGCGGATGTTTTTCTCGATGACCTGCTTGCGGGCCCACAAAGGTAACCGCTCCCAAGCCGCTTCGCCGGTCTCGTCGGACTCCCACACCAGGCAGCCGCCGTCGGCCATGCCGGCTAGCGGATTGGTGTGGGTGAATGCCTTCGGGTCGCAACAAAGCACGACAGTCACGTGACGAAGATCGCAATTGACGCGGATTCGTTCCGGAGCCGCTACCAGAAAGTACGCGGTGGGAGCGCCCTTCTTCTCGGAGCCGTACTTGGGATTCGCGCTGACATGGATGATCTCTTTAGGATTGCCCAGTTCGTCGACAATCTTGTCGCGCTCGTAGAGCAGATCGTTCAAATCGCCCAGGATGGCGCCCAGGTTCTTGCCCGTGGTGATTGCGCCCCAGCCGCCGATGGAGTGGAAGCGAACGGCGACCGCGCCTTCGGGCAGAAGCGACGGCGTTTCGTCAGACTTCACCTCATAGGGATGATCGACTCCGAGCACCATAAACGAAATTCCGTCGGAGGCACGCTTACCGTCGGTGCGAGCGCGAGCGCCGGTGGCAAACTCATACGCGCCGAAGATCTGCTCCGGCCGGAAGTCCCGCGAGCCCAGGCCATAAATGCCGCAGAAGAGGCGGGGCATCTGTTCGGCTGTGATGGCAGGCAGCCCGCGGGTCGCGGGACGATCACTGGTCTGCAATGCCTTATTGAGCGCAGTCCGGATGTCGCGGCCCATGGGGTTGTCGCCCGCCATAGCCTCGTCGGTGCGCTCCAGTACGATGACATTTTTCTTTCCGGCTAGCGCGTTGATGACCGCGGCTTCGGGGAACGGACGAATCACGTTGAGGTGGATGGAGCCAACCTTCGCGCCTCTGCGTTGCCGAAGATAATCCACGCCGGCTTCGATGTTCTCCGCCGCCGAGCCTAGCGACACGAACACGGTGTCCGCGTCATCGGCCTTATAGGCGCTGAGCATTCCGTAATAGCGACCGGTCAGCTTTCCGAAATCCGCGTAGGCCTCTTCGAGGAACTGCGCGATCGGTTCGGAGAAGTTGTTGCGGCGCGCGACTATGCCCTGCATGTAGTGCTCTTGATTCTCCACCGGCCCGAGCAGCACAGGGTTGGTGAGATCGATCATACGCGGCACCCGCCGACGCTTCGGACCGAACAGGATGCGCTGGCCCTCGGTTGGACAGTCGATGATGTCGTCCGGAGCACCGAGGAACAGGCGGATCAGTTCCGATTCGTGCTTATAAAAAGTTCGCTCCAGATGAGAAGTAAGAAAGCCGTCCTGGCAGTTCATGCCGGGCGTCAGGCTCAGTTCGGTCACGCGCCGCAGGATGAGCGCCTGGTCGGCGGCTTGCTGAGCATCTTTGCCGAACAGAATGATCCATCCGGTGTCGAGCGCGCCGTAGACATCGTCGTGGCCGCAGTGCACGTTGAGCGCGTGCTTGGTCAGCGCCCGAGCGACGACCTCCAGCACCATGGTCGAACACTTGCCGGGCGCGTGATAGTACTGTTCAACGCCGTACAGGATTCCCTGGCCGGAGGTGAAATTCACTACCCGTTTGCCACACACGGAGTGCGCGATGGCTCCGCCCTGCGCCGCGTGCTCTCCCTCGGCTTCCACAGCCAGGGTGCTGCCGCCGAAAACATTCAGGCGGCCTTCGGCGTAGGACTGTTGGTAGAGTTCACCTTGTTCGGTCGAAGGTGTGATGGGGTAGAAAACGCCGGCATCGGCAATGCGTGTTTCCGTATGGTAGGAGACGAGCTGATTACCGTTTGCGGTGACTCGAATGCCAGGGTAGCGTGATGCGGTGGGCATGATATCCTCCTCAGCATGTACCTCCCGATGAGGCATCATTAGACGTTCGTTGCTTTATGGCCGGTATTCCAGTCGTGAACGTCGAACACAACCATTTTCACCATTGCGGCGCACGTTTGTCTGTGATCTATCGCACATTGGGAAGTGCGGTCGCATTCGGACGGATCACTACGCGCGGGATCTGACCAAGTTTCCAGTCCGTTTCGCCGCCGAGCCTGCCGTGGCCACCTTCCCTCCGGTTACACTGGCGAGTTCGTCCTCCGCGTCCCCCTCCCGGGAAGAATAGAGAAAATCTTCGATTTCATCGATTCGTTTGCTGGCGTCATGGTAAGCAATCGCAATGAGGTCTCGCGTGTAGCTGGGTGTGAATCGCAGGTAACTCATCAGATCCGCACAGGAAGCCGCATCTCGTCCCAAACTGGATACAAAGTACTGGATCAGAGCGAGAGCGGAAGATTCCGGGGGGTCAGGCAGCGTTGTTGACCTCCGCTCCGACCTGCGGCCGAAATGCTGGGTACCAACTCCGAAACGTTGTTTTCCCATTCCTCGTTGAGCACCCGCGTCCGGATCTGCAGCAAGAGGTGGGCACCGCGTTGACTCCACCCCATTTGCTGCTGCTTTACCATCCGCTTGCTGACCACCTGATTAACTGCTGACTCGACAAAGCCGGAAGCGATCCTTTCCCCGTTTCGGTAGCGCTCCCCGTAGTTGGGAATTAAAGCCTGATTCCGCTCCACATAGGTGTGCAATTCCTCAACGCCCTTCAGAAGTTTCCGAGCCGTTTCGTTCTTGGTCTCCAACCCCGCTCCGTCCAGGTCCATTTCCAGGCCCTGCAATTCATGCAAGGCCTCAAACATATTGCAATGGTTTCTGCGCACCCCTGTCGTTGTTGCGCTCCAGCGCTGTGACCCAGTGCCTGCCCGGACGTGCGCTGCGAGGGCCGTGGATGGCAGCGTTGCGGAACTCTCCCTTGCTGTTGGTAACGACCAGCGCTTCGTCCTTTGTATCGAAATAGATGTCCACTCCGACGCTTGCCTCAAAACCACGACCGGAAACCAGGATACGTGTCGTCGGTGGTCCACTTCTCCTGGAGAGCGTAATGGAAGGCGCGGCGCTGGCGAATCCAGAAAACAGGACACACGCACAGAACACGAAGACGAGCAACCTGCAAAAGTGCGAGGTACTAAGAGCCGAGGAGACAAGTTCACCACAACCCTCCCACCGGACGCCACACATTATAAGCTGGATGGCCAACCTCTCCGTGAGCCGCAACAAGTCAATTGGCTAAACCAGGCCTTTACACTCAAAATCCACGGGCCGGGGCACGATGAGTGTAATCGGGATTTTAGGTAGTGGGCTAATTCTTTTAGCCCACTACCGGATTTTACGACAACTGACAAAGAGCGCTTGCGTTTTGCCGAGGGCTGCGGGCCCCAGCCACATTGCAACCCACTGCTCTATAGGTTCTCTTGGATGAATCGGGGACTGAGGTGAACGTCGAGTTGTACCAGTGGTGAATCACCAGCCGCCTTAAAGCTGTGGATCTCGCCGGCCTTAATGACAAAGATGTCTCCAGCGCTGCCCTCGAAGGTCTTGCCGCTTACTGTCCACACCCCCCCGGCCTTCACGAATGAACTGGATCTCGTCATTAAGGATGCCGGTGCGGACCCGGCCCAGAACCGGGCTTCCCATGGAATAGGAACACCGAAACACTGGTGTTGCCCTGTTCAGCTCCGATAAACTCATGCGAACTACCAACAAAAGGCAAGTTCTCTCGGCGCACGTGATACATCTTTCGTCATCCTCCTGCCAGGATTTGATGACAGAGGCCACGGTTTGGCTCCCGCGAATACCTGAGTGAAATCGCGATGTTTCGCCAACTGTCACTGTTTAATCCCCCACGAAGGAACGCTCAGCCATGATAGGCAAGAGTGTGGCACAGATGCCGGATGGTGAGCGAGTGGATGCGTCGATCCAGAGCACACTTTAACAACCTGTTTTCAACATTACCGCGTAGGCGCATAATTCTATCGGGATTGTTTTTGCCAGCGGCCAAATCGAGAACCACGAAAGCAAGGTCTGAAACACTATTCTGTAAAGTCAAGCCGTAATTCATCAAGTAGAGCAGGAATGAACTATGCCAGCCGGACTGGACAAACTCAGACATTTCGTAGTTCTGATGATGGAAAACCGGTCCTTTGACAACATGTTGGGATCGCTGAAGGCCATCAATCCGGCGATTGACGGGATTAGCGACGAACTGAGCAACCCGGATACGACCGGAGCTATAGTCAAGCCGCAGCCATTGGCCGAGTTTCAGGGGCAGCTCATTCCTGACCCCGACACACATTTCGCAGCAGTTGACCTTCAGATATTCAGCGGCAACACACACCCGAATCGCCGGGCGAATATGCAAGGATTCGTTAAGAGTTATTTCAACCGGGTGAGAGATGTGCGGCATTCTCAGATGATCATGTATTACTTCAAGCGGACTGACCTGCCGGTTCTGACTACGCTTGCTCTTGAGTTTGCGGTGTTCAACCGGTGGTTCGCGTCGATTCCGGGGCCGACGGTTTGCAATCACAGTTTCGCGCACTATGGAACATCGTTCGGTAGCGTCGGCATGAGTCTGCTGAACGTCAATGAGTCAGTCAAAAGCACTTTCGAGCGGCTGACGCATGAGCGTCCAGGTCACAGTGCCAAGCTGTACTACTACGACATGTCGAGTTCGGTACTGGGCATCATGAACCTGCCGCGGAAAGAGCCGCGACTGTTCGGGACATACGAGCGGTTTCTTTCGGACTGCGAGACTGGAACGCTGCCAGATTATTCGTTCGTCTCGCCGAACTACAGCGATCACGACAGCGCCAGGGGTTGCGAGGTGGCCAGCGATCAGCATCCAGATCACGATGTGCAGGCAGGGGAGGTCTTCATTGCCTCGGTCTACAACGCAATCAAGAATTCACCCCTGTGGCCGAACACGGCGCTTCTGATCGTCTATGACGAACATGGAGGGCTGTACGACCACGTTGTTCCTCCGGTGTGCATACCGGACCAGTTCGCTGCGTCGGTAAACGATATCGGAACTGGAATGCCGTTTGTCTTCGACCGGCTGGGCGTCCGAGTTCCAGCGATTCTGGTCTCACCGTGGATTCCGAAAGGTACGGTGGTAAACCGTGTGTTCGATCATGCCTCCATTCCGGCAACGGTGACGAACTTCTTTCTGAGAGACTACGCAGCGCGTTCTCTGCGGGAAACCAGCGCTGATGTTTTTATTGAGCCGAATGTCGCGCCGATTGATCCGACGAGGAATTTACTGTCTCTGAATGTGATGCGAACTGATTGCCCAGACTTTGACGTGTAGAAATCTTGCGGCTCAGCCGCACGGGAGTATCTGAAATGACTCTCATTCATGTACCGAGACCGCGCCAGAGCGCGTTGGATCCAGATCGACCGATCAACGCACTACTGAAGGCACAGATTGAACAATTGCACGAAGCGGAAACAGCCCTCCCTTTGCATCTGCGGACTACGATTTTCGTGAAGGCGATCAAGACCGAAGGTGAAGCAGCTAACTACATTCGCGCAGTCACGGAGGCGATACATAAGGCGCACGCCGACGTGAAGGCGCAACGTGGCCAGCGAACCGGGGCTAAGGGTAAGCGCGTGATTGAAATCGCGGCTATCGCTGCCGAAGAGGCGGAGCGGACAAGGACGAATCGAGCTAGGACGAATCGAGCTAGGAGCAAGAAGACGAAGAGCAGGGCAAAGGCGATGCGTAGCCGCAAAAACTCAGCGAAATGAGGAAACTCGCGGTTTATTGCTAATAAGGGTTGCGGAGAACACTTTTGGAATAGTCGGGATGAGACAGGTGGCAACTGTTGCCGCCTCAATGCGGGTGCCTGCTTCCGATGCCGTTAACGTGGCTTCACATCTCGGATATCCACCTCAAAGCGGACGGAGCTTACGACCAAAGCGTTGTGCTCAAAGCACTAGTCGAATCTGTCAGAGGCTTTCGTGAGCGAGAGCGACAAAACCTCACGCCTCACATTATCTTTGCATCGGGAGACATAGCCTATTCCGGTCAGCCGGCTGAGTACGGGCTAGCGACGCAGTTCTTTGACCAACTTCTCGACGCTGCCGGTCTGGATCGGTCTCGCTTTCACGTAGTGCCTGGAAATCATGATGTGGACCGAAAGCTCGGCGCTGGGCTAGCGAGAACACTCCACTCGCGATCTGAAGCAGACGACTATTTTGCCCCGCACGCCCCGAAGCCGCATCTGACCCAGAAATTGGCTGCGTTCTTGGGCTGGTATCAAAGCTATTTTGCTGGTATTCGAAATATGCCTGTTAATTCGACGTGTGGGACTTTAGAGCTAGTTCGACTGCAGGGCTACAAGCTGGTAATCTTCCCGATCAACACTGCCCTATTCTGTCAGGATGACAACGACCACGAGAAACTCTTCGTGGGGCGGCGCTGCCTCAGTGATGCGCTTGAAGAGATCAAGTCGATAGATGCCAACCTTAAAGTCGCCCTGATGCATCATCCGCTGGAGTTCCTCAGCGGGATAGAGCGTCCAAACATCAGAGCAGGTTTAATTGACTATCTCGACGTAGTTCTAACAGGGCACCTCCATGAGGAGGGAATTGCGCGCGTTCACATAGGGGAAGGTCGAAACCTGTACTGCGCGGCGGGAGCAACGTACCAGGGCCGCGACTGGCCTAATAAGGCACACTACGCCACGTTTGAAGGAGACCACGTCAGAATCTTCCCGATTTGCTATGTTGACCAACCGCGAGAGGTTTGGACTCTGGATACGAGCCAATTCCCACATGAACCTGGTTACGTGATGAGGTTCCCTGTCCCGCGAGGCGCTGACTATCGGAGTTTTCGGCTTCCTGGGTGGAGCGGCTTGTACGAAGTGCCGAATCCCAATCTCAAAGCTATGACAAAGTCTGGCGTCTCGAACCAGTCCGGGCTTAAATTTGCGGGAAGAGTGGCCCTAATGACCGCCGACGGCTCGCCACCCAAAAAACAGAAGAGTGCTAGAAAGACCAAGCACGGTGCCACGACCAAGCGCAAGCGAGATAAGCAGCCTCCGGCTGTTCGGAACCCCTTTTGAGGGGGCCGGGGTTTCAGGAGCAGTTCGAGGACAACCCAACCAGTGTGCATTGTTGATGTAACCAGGCGATTTCGCTCATTGAGGGGTTTTGAGCGTAATCGAGATGTTTCACCAACCAAGAGAGTCGCCCCGCGTGATGCACAAATGCAGGTGGCGTCCTAAATTTCGAGTTTAGAGAAGAGCCTGAGTTCAGATAGATTGGACCGTGGTAGAATCACCGCCAACGGACGTCCGGGTTCTTTTGCCTATCTGCTAACCGCAAAAGGAGTGGCTCATGGAACTCAACAGACCCTCGGGACTCCTCGCTTCGGCTTTCGCGGCCATCTTCTTAACGATAGTTTTGGGTAGTACTGCCTCGGCAGCGGTAAGGGAAAGAGCCTACGCGTTCAATGGCACGGACGGCACCGGATACAGCGCGGGCCTGAGGCTCGACGCAACCGGCAATCTTTGGGGCACCTCGCTCTTTGGCGGTGCATACGGACGCGGGGACGTGTTCGAGTTGAGCAGCGACGCCAAGGGGTTGGTGACGTGGACCGTGCTCTACAGCTTCACAAATGGGAACGACGGGGGATACCCCGTCGACGACAACGGGCCGACGGCCGATAGCGCGGGAAATCTATACGGCACGACCACTGGAGGCGGAGCGTATGGCGGTGGTACCGTCTTCAAGCTGACGTCCTCCCCGAACGGCTGGCAGGAAAGCGTGCTGTACAGTTTTACCTGCGGAAGTGACGGGTGTTTTCCTCAGGCCGGCGTCGTGTTCGATGCTGCCGGGAATCTTTACGGCACGACCTGGGGCGGGGGCCCGGGCGGATCAGGTTATGGTACGGTCTTTGAACTGTCACCCGATTCAAGCGGCCACTGGACCGAAACAACCCTCCATGTCTTCACCGGAGGAAGTGATGGGGCGGGCTCTTCCGCTGGTTTAATCTTCGATCGATCTGGAAACCTCTACGGCACGACGTACGCCGGCGGCTCGGGTTCTTGCGACTTCGGGAGCTTTTATGGTTGTGGGGTAGTTTTCAAGCTGGTACACACTCGCAGCGGATGGAAGGAGCGGGTGCTGCATAGCTTCACAGGCGGAAGGGATGGTGCTTCTCCCTTCGATAGACTTGTATTCGATCCCTCGGGGAACCTTTACGGCACCGCAGCCAACGGAGGCCATCCGTCCTGCGGGTGTGGCGTTGTGTTTCGTTTAACTGCGTCTAAGAGTTTCGGCGGTCAGTGGAGTCAGACCGTGCTGCATACGTTTACCGGCGGGAGCGACGGAGCCTTCCCGATCGGGGGTGTCATCTTCGACGCCAAGGGCAATCTGTACGGAGCAGCAAGCGCGGGAGGCAAAGGCTCATGTGTGGGGACGGCTTGCGGCACCGTGTTCAGCCTGGTGCCGAACCACCACGGTGGCTGGAGCTTTGACGTGCTTTACTCGTTTGCAGGGAAAGGCGATGGGGGACAGCCCTTCGGCGTGGTTCTTGGCAGGTCAGTCAAACTCTATGGCACGGCAGGCCAAGGGGGTTACTTTGGCGGAAATTGTGCCTCTAGTAACGGCTGCGGCGTCGTATTCGAACTCACCACCACACTAGGCCCAAACTGGCTGAACGAAAAATGACTGTTCAGTTCGGTGCTCTTCGAAATGAGTAGGGCGGATGAGCCTGGTAGTGTCGCTATCGATAGAAGTGCATTCAGACGGTCAGGAATGCCTGGTTGGGCATCAACATTCTACGCCCCAAAAAACGTCGGCGATCCACGCTAAGTGACGTAACCAGGCCATTTCACTTATTGACTTGCCGATGAGTGGAGTCGAGAACAGGCGCAATAGCGGTAGTCTCCCGGTGGCATTCGTAAGCGCTGCTTTCGCAGAGCGCGCCTCAATCCGGTTTGGCATGGCTCTGTTTCCTGTTCTCGCTCATCGAACCGGACAGGCGCATCTCGCGCATCCGGCTCTCGGAGAAAGTTTCACGATTTCGCCCACGGAAGGCTGCTGGTCCGAGTAGTAAGTTCGACAAGGCCCAGCACCTGATGCAGGGTAGTGATGGAAAACTGCTTGCTTGCCTGCCCTCGCAACTTGTGCTTGGCGCACAGCCACTGTCGCAGCCTCTTGCGAGCATGTCGTTCGACCGCTCGATAAGCAGGACTGACTGGTCCCAAACAGAAATAGTTAGCCCACCCGATCATGATGCGATTGAGTGTGGTGATTACTGTTTCTTGGGCCAGCAGGGTCCTGTTCCGTCCGGTTTCCTGGCTGATCGCCTGGCAAACGCGTTGCACCCGTTGCTTCGACGGAGTGCTGCCTAGATAGGCTCGTCCCGTCTTTGGCGAGTAGCATCGCCCGAACGTGTACCCTAAGAAGTCGAACTTTTCTTCCGGCAGCTTGCAGACCCGCGTCTTCGTCTCGTTCACCGTTAACTTCAGCTTCGTCATCATGCCCCGCATCGTGACTAAAGCATCTGCGGCTTGGTCGCGACAGCAGATCACGAGGTCATCGGCATAATTAACGATGTACGCTCTCAGACGCCTCTCGTGCCCCAATTTCTTCCAGCCAAGCACGAACCGACGCATGTACAGATTACTCAGCAACGGACTGATCGGAGATCCTTGCGGACTCCCTCGACCTTGGTCCCGATTACGCGTGCTTCGACGCTTGTTTCCACGCTCGTCCGTTTCTTCGACTGGAGCTTCCAGCCACATCTTGATCAGATGAAGCATGGCTCCGTCTACGACGCGACGAGCTACCGATTTTAGAAGCTCGGAATGCGGAAGAGTATCGAAGTAGGAACTGAGATCTGCGTCTACAATTGCTCCATGGCCAGTGTTGATCAGCTTATGGACGTGTCTTACAGCATCCAGTGCGCTGCGGTCTCGCCGATAGGCGTACTGCTCTAGCGGTAGATCGGCCTCGAAGATTGGTTCGAGAACCAGAACTGCTGCCATTTCCGCTGTCCGATCCCGGATAGCGGGCACTCCTAAAGGCCGCTGTTTCCCGTCCGGCTTCGGTATATAGACACGCCGCACAGGAAGTGGTTGATAGGTTCGGTTCTTCAGCTCTTGCGCCAGTTCGTCCAGCCAGCGCTCTTCTCCGTACGTCTCGATGTCCTCGAACGTCTGATGGTCCACTCCTGCTGCTCCGCCATTGGCTTTGCAGCACGCGTAGGCGAATGCCAGAACGTCCTTGCGGTACACCTTGTCGTACAAGGCGTAAAAGCGGAAGCTGGGCGATTCCTTCGCTTGGTCGTGCAACGCCGTCTGCAATTTCTGAACGCTTGCTGGGGTTGTTAGGTTCGACACCAATCCCTCCGCCTTCGTTGCTTCTTGCGTTTCCTTTCAACTGAGACCCCTTCCCTCCACCGGCATTACCCGGCTTCCTCAGTACTACGGGCCTCTCCGTCACCCCATACGGCCCGGCCTGTCTCTCACGAGATGCCGGTTGATCGCATCCGCGATCACCGCTGGGGCTTCCCGTGTTGCTACTGGTCAACTTTGCCGGCTTGCCGTCGCCATTACCCCGGCAGGTCTGATGGAACTCGTTCGCTCGTACTGTCCCATCAACGGCGGCCCGCCCACAAAACACGGGGGGAGGGCTCCTGCGTTAATCGTTTCGAGGCCTGCTCAGCGTTCACTTCACGTTACGGCTTGCATGCTCGCCAAGTCGCCTAAGCGACCCTCTACACCGGAGGCTCCGACGGCTTCGTTTCCTCCACCGCCGCTCCGATTGCTTCCGGGTGGAGCGAACCCAGTTCCCGGGCGGGACTTTCACCCGCAGTCGACCAGCGCCTTTTCACGGCGCACGTGTAACCGCGATTTATCGCCAACTGTGCCGACGTGCCTCAACTAATTCCGCGCATCGCGCACGGGAACGGCGGGACGCGCTAAAATGCTAGGATCTTTGCCTGCCACTTTCGTCGCTCCATAACGGGGTGAGTCGCATGAATCCGGAAACGCAACAGTCCGAATCCCCATACTGCGTGAGGATCGAGACCGAGACCGGCCAGTCCGCTACTGTTCCCATTGCCGTCTTGACACCGAAGCAGTTGGAAGTCTTTCTTCAGAGTGAGTTCAAGAGGTTGGCGCAAGAAGCAGGCGTAAAAGGCGCTCGTATTCATGTGGAGCGGGCGATAGCCGCTGACTACGAGCAGGTCCTCCGTGAGGTGACGGCGTGCCTGTCCTCTGCGAAGGCACGAGTCGCATGACTCGGGCCGCGAGCGATTGTACAAGTGAGCACGGGGAAACTATTTCGACTCGCGGTTGATGAGTGATAAGGGGATTTTGCAACAGTTGCGGACTAGAATGATCGTCTTGGAGAAGAATCCGTGACACGAATTGCAGCTTTAGCATTGATCATCGGTACACTATGCGGCACCACGATCTCCCAGCAGGCTGCTGAGTTCAGCAGCTATTACTCCCGCAGTCGCTACGACTTCCGTCTCACCCACAAGCAACTGCTGAATACTCCGGCGTGGCTTGAAGATGAACCCAATCCACCCCTGTCCCCGAGGACCGCGCAGAGTGCCGCCCTGCGCTACTTGAGAACCTTGTTCGACGACGCCAGCGCATGGAGACTTGAAGAGATTCAGCTGGTTCCCCTGAGTGAGCGATGGGTCTACGTAGTATCCTTTACCCCACCGCCGCCACCCAACTGCTACGACTGTCTGGCTAGTCCCTTCAGGATTGTTGTCACGATGGACGGCAACGCCGTAACCGCAGTTGTTTCGCGATGGAAACCGACAACACCCTCTGGTCGATGAGCGTAATGGCGATGTTTCGCCGACGACCGCATAGTTTCCGAGTAGGCGACTTGCACTAAGACTTACCGTTCCCAATCCGCCCTCGGTTGTGCCTGCACAGCCAGCATCATCTCTGCACGGGCGATGGTGTGGGCGGCGACGGGTTTGAGCCAAAGCAGGGCCATGAAAGCGGCCAACAGGTCACAAGCAATCATCGCCCAGAAGACCGGCACCCAACTGGCCGTCTTGGTGGACGCCAGGGCGGCAACCGGGCCGGCGAAAATCGACGCCAATCCTTTGCTGGTATAAACAATGCCGTAGTTGGTGGTCGCCCAGGTCTTGCCAAAAAGGTCTCCGGTAATGGAGGGGAACAGCGAGAAGATCTCGCCCCAGGCGAAGAAACACAAGCCGGACATAAGGATAAACCATACCGGCCGGTGGATCAGCTGCAGTAGGCCGAACACCGCCAGTGCCTCCAAGCTGAAGGCGACAAACATCGTGTTTTCCCGACCGATATGGTCCGACACCCACCCCCAGAAGGGGCGTGAGAACCCGTTCAGGACCTGATCCACTTCAATGGCCAGCACCAGCGCTGACATGCCAAAGACCACGATCACCTTATCCACGTTGTAGAATTTGGCGATGGGGCTGAGTTGCGCAGTTACCACCAATCCGCTGAAGGCCACCATGGTCATCATCAGGTAGATGACCCAGAACGAACGGGTGCGCAACATTTGCCGAGGCGTCAAATCCACGCTCGAGGTACGCACCTTCGGTTTGATTTGCGCCTGCTTCTCCTTCCAGCCGGGTGGCGCCCAGCTGACCGGCGGCTTGACAAGGACAAGCGCTGCGAGAATGACGGTAATACCCTGGATGATTCCCCAGGTGACGAGCGTGTGGGCATAGCCGGATCTATCGATCATCTTCGCAATGCGAGCGACAGTCAGCGCCGTCCCTCCGCCGTATGCCGCTGCGGTCAGGCCGACGCACAGCCCGCGGTGGTCTGGAAACCACTTCAGCGCGTTGCCGACGGTTCCGCTAGCAACGACACCGACGCCCACTCCGCCCAGCGTGTACCAGAAGATGAGTTCGCGCACCGTGGTCGCGCGACCGGCCCCAATCCAGCCCAAGCCGACCAGCACCCCGCTTACGGCTAGCATCCGTCGTGGCCCTAGCCGATCAACTAGGTAACCTTCAAGCGGCACCAGCCAGGTTCCAGCCACTATGAAGGCAGAAAAGGCCACTTGGATCAGGGCCAGCGACGCGTGCAGGCTTTCGGTCAGTGGTTTGGTGAAAAGGATCCAGGCGTACTGTAAATTCGAGATGGCCATCGTCGCGATGACCCCGGCGAATAGCTGGACCCAACGATTCACACCGCGCGGTTCTGGAGTGGAAATACTTGCGGCGGGTACGCCCACGGCTGCGCCTCCCCGAGAGGCTTCATTTTAGTCCGAGAAAGCACAGAGTGTGGGAGAGCCTTGCCTTTCTTCCTTGACGCAGTCCATCAGAGAGGGGACCGATTACAAAAGCCGGATGCGGATAGTTGCTGTTAACAGGCGATGTCACAAGTTTGCGCCGTCTCTTCGCCCTTCCAAGGGGATTTTGAGTGTTGTCGGGATGTTAGTGCGCCGGGCTAAACCGGTATGAAGCAGAGGAGGAAGAAGCCTTACAAAGAAAGAAGGAGTAGCGATCCACTTTGGCCCCGAGTTTTGCGTTGGGGATCGCGAGGTGCACGGCGAAGCGTAAACAGGGGAATAGGCGGGGTGGGAGATTGAGCTGCGAAAATATACAACCCGGACGCCGACGCAGTTAACATGTGCGGAAGGCAACACGGACAATAGCGATAGCGCGAGCCCTTGTTGGTCCGGCGTAGTCGAAGGCTCCAGGCACGCCTAGAAACAGATAGCCCGGCGCAATGAAGCGGAATATCGCCAAGCGCGGGAAAAACTGGTAAGCCAGCTTGGAACGCTAAGTCAACAGCTTGATCGGAACGTTGAAGTGGATCAATGGCTGGCGGATAACCCTAAGTTGCCACTTTCCGAATTGAAAATCATGGTTGCAGATTTTCAAAAGGCAGTTGCCGAAGCCATGCTTCAGCAACAACAGCAAATTGAAGCCTTATCGCCGGATAATCCGGTAACCCCAGCACAAGTGAACGATTCGCCGCCAGAGGATACCGCCGAAAAGAACCTGTAACACGTGGCTGTGAGAATGGCGAAAGAATTGGGATCGCGTGAAGTGCCTGCTGCACAAATTTATTTGCAAACAAGCTTCAATGCTCACGCGCTGAAGAATTCCTTTCGCCGGGAATGCCGGGGCCAGTTAACCACTGGCCCCAGCAACTTTCACATTGGCGAACTACGAAAACATTCCGGGGGAGCTACGCGATTCTGGCTAATTGCCGTCCACATTTAGCTCGTTTTCAGTTGCCTACCTGTCTTGCTTCGATACAAAGCAAACAGTTTTCTCATTTCGGCATAGGACAGCACGGCGGCTTTGTTCAGCCCCCAAGGATTAGGGCCACCATTAAGAAAATTGAATTGAAACCACTGTTTTGCGCTGTTGATAGCTCGGCTCTCCCAAAGCACAGGCGTGTAATCATTGCCGAGGCTGATGCCAACAATGTGAATGACTTGGACAACCTCGCGATTCTTCCGAGGGAATGCATAGGTTATGCGTAGTGAGCGCCGGTTACATTTTGGACATTTCATCCGAAGGAGAGCCTGGTCCCATTTCGCCCCCCGCACCTTATTCCAGATGTAAGCCCCTGCAGACTTGCAGCCGGTTACCCCCTGATATTCTTTGCCTTCGTACCCGCACTTGCACTGCAACCAATAGCCACTTATCTCCTTTTTCATGACCCCTCCCTTTAGCCGCCGCCCTCCAATTGAGGTCGATTGAAATTGTATCGCTTGGACCCGCGATCCAAGAGATTGCCCAGCGTCCACAGTGCTTGCCGCTGAATAAGCGCGCGTGGCCGTACGGAAAGCCCGCGCATATTAAAGAGTGATTTCTTTCCGGCCTGTGCATCCAGATTGCAACCGCGCGGTCGTTGCGCTTTTCCTGTTTGTGAAAAAAAGCCAAACACGTTTGCTCCGCCGCGCGAGATTTTTTTCGATATTCCCTCCACAAGGGAAACAACCACAGGCGCGTCTTGTGGGCCTTCGGTAAATTAAGGATCGGAACACGCCTCCCAGCCCGCGCAATGGCGCGTCTCGCGGGAAGGCTCCTCCCGGCATGATGGTGCGAACCGCGCGACCGTTCACACCAAGAGTTTTCTTGCCATCTTGTAGTAGGATCAAGCACAAATGGCAATTGTGTTCCTTCTTCGCTCACTGAACCGCCGCTCACGATCATGGCATCGGGTTCTAAGACCTCCTGATCTCTTCACCAACTGACGGACTCAACGGTAAGTCATTCCAATCCTATACAATATCCCCGCTGTTCACAAATCGAGGGGGAACAATGGGAAACCTAAACAATGCGCTCCAGCAGCTGCGTGCTGAGCGCAAGCAGGCGCAGGCACATGTGGAGAAGTTAGATCAAGCGATTTCGGCGATTGAGTCGTTAAACGGTCTGGGAACATTCGGGAAAGCAAACCACCCGACCCGAATGATATCGGCGGCTTCACGGCGGAAAATGGCGCAGGCGCAAAGGGCAAGATGGGCAAGGGCTCGGAAAGAATCGCAGCCAGTAGTGGCGGCAGCGAAACCGACGGCCTCGGCTCCTACGAGGCGCACGATGTCGGCGTCCGCGCGTCGGAAGATTGCGGCAGCTCAGCGGGCAAGGTGGGCGAAGGTGAAGCAACAGAAGAAAGCTGCGTAGCCTGGGAACGCGCAGTCTAGGGTACAGGAAAAATAGGGTCAATGTCGTCGGGGGGTTAGGAGCTAGGGAACCTCTGAGCAACCATCGATTGTGAGGCGGCCTGGAATTTCAGACCTGCACAGGCCACGAACTCCTCCTGTATTGCTTGCCACCTTGCCGGAACCCGCTATTTACACGGGGTTCAGAGACACTACGCCCTCGCCACCGCCAGCCGTTTGCGGTGCAGGTACAGGTTCACCAGCGCGAAGCTGGCGCACAGTCGATGATGGTTCTTCTGAATCCCGCGGTATCGCACCTTCTCGAAGCCGAAGATGCGCTTCAGAATCCGGAACGGATGTTCTACCTTCGCTCGCACTCTGGCCTTCACCCGATTCTTGCCCTTTTGTAACTCGTCCACAAAGTTCTTGTATCGCACTCTCCGGCTGGTCATATCTTGCGCTCGCGGAGCGGCCTGCCGGATGGCTTCTCCCTGTCCCTGATAGCCGCCATCGCCCCACACCTTGCGCTCCTCGCCGTGCAACAGATCCGGCAGCATGTGCTTGTCCGCCACCGAAGCCGCCGACGTGCACACCGAATGCACATGCCCCTGCCTCGAGTCCACTCCGATGTGCGCCTTCAGCCCGAAGTACCACTGCTTCCCCTTGCGCGTCTGATGCATCTCCGGATCGCGTTCTCCGCTCCGGTTCTTGGTCGACGAGGGCGCGTGAATAATGGTCGCGTCCACAATCGTCCCCGTGGTGATGCGGATGCCCCGGCTCTCCAGATATTGGTTCACCGCGTTCAGCATCGCCCCGCCCAGTTCGTGTTTCTCCAACAGGTGACGGAACCCGAGGATGGTGCTCTCGTCCGGCACCGGCGCGCGCCCCAGATCGATTCCCACAAACCGCCGCAGCACCGGCGATTCATACAGCGCATCCTCCGCCCCCGGATCGCTCAGGTTGAACCACTGCTGCAGAAAATACACCCGCAGCATAATGCTCAGGCCCACCGGTGGCCGTCCGTTCTCTCCCTTCGGATAGTGCGGTTCAACCAACGCCTGTAACTCCGCCCACGGCACCACCTGTTCCATCTCCTCCAGAAATCGCTCCCGCTTCGTCTTCCGCCCGTACTTCTCGAAACCCGTCTGCGCTGCCAAAGTTTGCTGTCGCATCCGCCTTTTCACCTCGACTTACACCTTACCCGCTTCCCCTGTGGATCGCAGAGTTCTTCAGAGGTTCCCTAGAGCGATCCAAAGTTGCACCCCCTGCGGTGGTTGATCTGGACTCGATCTGAAGACAGTCCAGAAGTTGCTTGGTCACAAAAACCTTGAGTCCACGATGCGCTACTTGGCGAAGGCTGAATCCCCGAAGGTTCGCGCCAAGGTCAACGCGGTTTGGGCGTAGCGGTGTAGCATTAACCCATGTGGGAAGATCGAAATCTAAGTGATCTAACAGACGCAGATGTACGTTTGCTTGTAGAGTCAGGAGTAGGGGAGCACCTTCGACTCGAATATAAACGCGAACTATACGGTAACCGAGATGCTGATAACAAGGAATTCCTGAAAGACATTTGCATGTTCGCAAATGCTGGAGGAGGTATTCTGCTGATTGGCATCGACGAACTTCGCGACGCCAATGGACAACCCACGGGGCTTCCTGATCCCGCCGCTCAAATTGGCATCAATATTGATAATCCCAATCTGATCCTGCAAGCGTATGACGCAAGGGTTGTCTCTTGCATTGAAGATCGGCTACCAATCGAGTTGTTCCCGATCCCGGTAGATGGTCGCTTTGTACTTGCTATTCGAGTCCCGCGCAGTTTGTCAGCACCGCACTGCATTCACTACCAAGGGAATGTTTACTTTCCTTCGCGGCGTGAGCGGCAGCGTTACGACATGGACATTCGCGAGATTAAGGAAATGGTTATGAGAACGGCTAGTCATCTTGAACAAGCAGAACAAAAACTGTTTGCTGCATTTTGCGACATCGCTATACAGAATGATCCCTACCTGCTGATTGCCTGCATTCCGATCTTTGGGCAGGACTTCCTGCTTAACATCAACAATCCCCGCGTGGTTCATGATGTCACACAATTCAATGGGGTATTTTTGCAGCCAAGATACACTTTCAATGGATTGGAACGGCAGTTGCGTGGCGGAGAAAGTTCGGCTGTTGAGATTCGCAGGAACGGACTTATTTATCTAAAGAAAGTATTGCCTATCGCAGGAGCCTCAGCGATCACCCAAAACCGGCCACTGATTATCACCTGAAAACCGGCCAACGAGAATAACGTCCGGGACATTGAATCCCGCGGAGGCTTGTAGGCTCCGTGGGCATGGCGAATGTCTTGAACGAAGAGAAGAAACAACAAGTCTTAGCTCTGGGACGGCTGGGCTGGTCGCTACGGCGCATCCAGCAGGCGACCCATGTCCGTCGGGAAACCGCAGGCGCGTACCTGAAAGCAGCGGGGATTGCGGTGCGTCCGCCTAGTGGCTGGGGGCGGTGCGAAGCAAAACCGGCCAACGAAGTGATCACCGACTTTGGCGCGGCAAAACCGGCCATTTCGGCGATTGCCGATCCCCTCGACCCCAACGTCAACCCCAACCCCGAAAACCTTCCTACGAAGGGAAAAGCAAAAGCTACTTCAAAACCGGCCAACGAGAACGAGGTGATCACCGACTCTGCCGTTCTCCCCAGCCCCAGCGCCTGCGAGCCGTACCGCGAGACCATCGACTTGGGGCTCAGCCGCGGCCGCAATGCCATGGCCATCTGGCAGGACCTGGTTTCCGAGTACGGCTTCGCCAGCAGCTATCAAAGTGTGCAGCGCTTCGTGCGCAAGCGGCGCGGAACACAAACCCCCGAAGCCCGCGTGGTCATCGTTACGGCGCCCGGCCAGGAGGCGCAAGTCGATTACGGCACCGGTCCGATGGTGCGCGATCCCGAGAGCCGCAAGTATCGGCGCACCCGGCTGTTCGTGATGACGCTGGGCTGCAGCCGCAAGTCGGTTCGTCTGCTGACCTTCCGCTCCAGTTCGCGCATCTGGGCCGAGTTGCACGAACGCGCCTTTCGCCGGCTGGGCGGCGCTACTCGCATCGTCGTGCTCGACAATCTTCGCGAGGGTGTGCTCGTTCCCGACATTTACGATCCCGCTCTCAATCCTCTTTATCGCGACGTGCTGGCGCACTACGGCGCAGTGGCCATGCCCTGCCGGATTCAAGATCCCGACCGCAAAGGCAAGGTCGAATCCGGCGTCGGTCATGCGCAGAAGACGCCGCTGAAAGGTTTGCACTTCGAGACTCTGGAAGAAGCCCAAGCCTACCTTGATCGCTGGGAACAACGCTGGGCCGACACGCGCATCCATGGCACCACCAAGCGGCAGGTCGCCGCCATGTTTGCCGAAGAGAAACCCACGTTGTTGCCGCTACCGTTGGAGCCGTTTCGTTATTACCAGTACGGCGAACGCATCGTGCATCTGGATGGTTGCGTCGAAGTCGAAGCCGCGTACTACGGCGCGCCGCCGGGCTGGATCGGTCGCGTGCTGCGCGTGCAATGGGATGAACTGTATGTTCGTCTGCTCGATCCCAAAACTGGGCAACTGTTGCGCGAACATGTGCGCCAGAAACGCGGCTGGTATCGCATTAAAGAAGAGGACCGCCCCAAGCGAACACCGCTGCGCACCTCGCAACTGCTGTGGCGAGCCGGTCGCGCTGGATCGCACATCGGCGCGCTCTGCGACGCCATCCATCGCCAACAAGGCGAGGTCGGAGTGCGTCGCATTCTGGGCGTTCTCTCCCTGGCCAAGAAGTACGGCACCGCAGCAGTCGATGAAGCCTGCGCCGCTGCGCTCGACATGGGAGTGCAGGAATACCGCTTCGTCCGTCGCTATCTGGAACGCTGCCCGCAAGCTCCACTCAGTTTGCAGCAAGTCGATCCGCTGATCCGCGAGTTAGTGCAGTACCGCGATTTTATTAACTACAGAACCAAGGAGATAGAAGAATGAACCTCATCGAACTCGATCATGCGCTCAAACAACTTCGCCTGGGTGGAATGGCCGCCGTGCTGGAGACCCGTCTGCGTCAGGCCCAAGCCGAACCGCTCGCCCCCATCGACCTGCTCTCCTGCCTGGTCTCCGACGAACTCGCCTTGCGGAGCGAGCGCCTGTTGGAACGGCGGAAAAAACAAGCGCAGTTCCGCGACTCGCAGAAGACCCTCGACAACTTCGACTTCGCTTTCAACAAGAAGATGAATCGCAGCCTGGTCTTCGATCTCTCCACCGGCGCGTTCATCGCGCGCCATGAAGATGCCTTGTTTCTCGGCCCACCCGGCACCGGCAAGAGTCACCTGGCGCAAGCCATCGGCCAAGCCGCCATCCAACAGGGATACCGCGTGCTCTATCGCGAGACTCACGCCTTGCTCGATGATCTCGCCGAAGCCACGCTCGACGGCACGCGCAAAGAGCACATGGAGTTCTTGGTCACCGTGCCCCTGCTCATCCTCGACGATCTCGGAATGCGCAAGCTGCCCCTCACCGCTGCCGAAGAACTGCTGGAGATCATCATGCGCCGCTACGAGCGGGCCAGCACCATGCTGACGTCGAATCGTCCCGTGGAAGACTGGGGCAAACTACTGGGCGACGCGGCCGCCGTCAGCGCCATGCTTGACCGTTTGCTACACCACGGCCACGTGCTCAAGTGCGGCCCGCGAAGCTGGCGCACCAAAACCGACTTGCCACCACAGGAGGCGGCAGGATAGAACATTCTTAGTCTTGGACGGCCAATCCCGTTGGCCGGTTTTGAAGTGATAACTGTTGGCCGCTTTTGAAGTGATCACTGAGGGGAGGGCTTCAGGTACAAGACTTTCGTCCCATCGCAATAGACTTGATTATCAGAAGGTTCGTCAGTGATTGTGCCGTCATCTATACGAATGCGTCTTTGAATGGGCCTTTTTTGATAAGCATGAAACTCCTCGTTGGTAACCAAGTGCGATCACTTTATCCAAACGCAAACAACGAAGACGAACCGGGCGGCTCGATAAGACCGGGTGAGTACCCCTTCCCGACGGTGCAAGCGGATAATCTTATTGAGGTTGATAAGGTGATTCTCCCGTTATGCGACCAAGCCCATCAGATGTTCGGACGCAGTGGTTCTCCCTGTTTCGATGCGGACGGCAACTGGATACGTCAACGCTAATCGCCATGAACGTATGGATCGCTGCCTTCGCTGTGATTCTCTTCAATGAACAGCCAAGTTATTTTTGTCGTCTGTTTTCTCCTGAGAACCTTCCCAACATCGCACTGGTAATAGTCGGCATCATCGGTATCCTCGTGGCGATCAGGACGTTGGACGATCTTAAGACACAGACAGCGATTGCGGGTAAAGCTGCTAATGCTGCGCTACGAAATGCCGAAGCTGTAATCAATGCCGAACGTCCTTGGATCATTGTGACCGCTAAGATGACAGAATACGATAGCATTGACGTGGTAGGAGAAATACAGGGACGAACACCAGCCAACATAATATCGGGTTGGGGAAACCACTTGATCGTTCCCAGCAAGAGTAATCTACCCGATGAACCGCCTTATGGTCTTGAGGGAATTGCCGTCGAGCACCAATTCCTTGCTGTGCCGGGAAGACCACCGTTCTCGATTTATTTAGAACCAGTCTCCACACTTCGACTCGGAGAACGCTGGGAGAAACTATCGAACGGTGACGAACATCTGTTTGTGTTCGGGAGGGTTGTATACACGGACATGCTCACTACAGATTCAGACGAGAAACCCATACTTCACGAGACAAGGTGGTGCTTTCAACTAATCCTGACTTCCCCGCCTATACTTCTAAAGTCGGGGAAACACGGATATAACCGATACACCTAGCCTTTGCGAAAGACCTGCGAAACAAAGCCAAATTGATGCCATTCCAATAGAGCGCCATTAGCCGTATAATTCCCGCCCGAGGGGGAGAAAGTTGGTGTGGCATGGCCACAGCTCAAGAGATCATTGTGACGGCGATTCAACAACAGTTGGTCGTCACCGCACTGTACCAGGGGTACGAGCGCATCATGTGTCCGCACGTGATCGGATACAAGAAAGGGATTCTCAACGCGCTGTTTTTCCAATTCGCTGGGGGAAGCAAATCTGGGTTACCGCCAGGAGGACAGTGGCGATGTGTGCATGTGGACGACTTAACCGAGGTGTCGGCAGCACTCGGAGAATGGCACACCGGCCCAGATCACACACGTCCGCAGACATGTGTGGATAACATCATTGCGGAGGTCGCTTACTGAGGATTAAGCGGCTTGCAGTCGCCGCGCAGAGCCTTTCCACTCGGCATATTCTTCGGCTCTTTCCTGTGCGTTGGGGCCGGAGAATATGGCTACGTACACCTTCCCCTCATCCTCGAAATCGACGGCTTCTACGCGCCAATCGCCTGGATTACGCTTATCTTCTGCGTACGTCCATTCCATGACTTCCTCCTAAGGCTCAAGCTCAGGATTCTCTGTTACAGACCCGCCATTGGTCAATAGAGATTTTTCGGTATTTTCTGCTGCCCTGTGCCCTGTGCCCTGTGCCAGGAATACGCAAGGGAGCAGCATCCTTCGTCAGACCAATTCTCGGACGATTGATGCGAGGAGTTCCTGATTCTTCCGATGCGGTCTCCTGCAACCGGTCCGCGCATCGATGAGCATTCTTCGGGATAATCCACTCTCTTTTTCGAGGATGGAGAGCGATACTTTCTTTAAGGCAGGCACAATCTTCGTTTGCCATTCATCGCGTCGCGGGTCCGGATATTCCGTGTAAATATTTTGCTCCGAGTGGATCGTGCCGGACTCAACATCCTCCAGGCTGTTGGATTCTTTTCCGATATATTTAATTTGGCCTATTCGGACATGCCGCCGGTGCAGCAGGCCCACGGTCTGTTTTGTGCAAATCTCGCCATTTCCATCGGCACATTTTGACTCCGGATGAAATTCGTATTCGCGGATAACTTCACCATATGTCTTCACACGGGCGGTATTTCGCGTGACGTAATGTCCATCAGTAGTAATGCGATAGCGCTTTCCCGAATATTGGTCGATCCAGAGGTTCTTAAGCCATTTTCGCGGGTCTAGGTCATATGGCGCTATCAGATGGAAATGTTCAGGGTCGGTACCGGGTGGGTGCCCAAGCTGTTTCACATGACACGTCAATAAGAAGTTGAATGGCTTAAGCTGGTCGCAATATTTCTTCCGCGCATTGAAGTTTGCCAAGGGTTTTACAACGGCGGGACTGCTAATCGTCACACGCCCAACCGCCGGTGAGTGTCCAAAGCTTGGGTTCTGTGCTGGTAGATCGAGGGCACGACGCACTAGGTTGAGCCATGCTTGCGCAATCCACTCGCGGTCCTCGCTTTCGGGATCGGTGGGATTCAAGAGATGTCCCAAGCCATGCTCGGACCATCGGTCATCTTTGTTGTTGATTCCTTTTCGAAGCAACACCGGAGCGTCTTTATTGTCTCTTACAAACAGTGCATAACGCTTTGCCGAAATAGCAAAACAGTAGAGCTGCCGTTGATGGTCACGTTTGTCGGGGTCACTATAATTGTCGTCTTCCAGTTTAAGAATGGAGTTGGGCACTGCGTCACGATCGTAAGGATTCAGTGCGTCAAACCGGTTCGAGATGTCTTCAACTTGTTCCCACGACAGCGCGTTGACGACGCCATGCTTACCACCAGCGCACGAGATCGCACCTCCGTTCTCAGTGGCGACTATTGCCATCGAGTCGGTGTCTTCCATCGCGTAAGTTCCGCCCAGCCCGATGACGGTGTGCTCTAGCAGCGCTAGCATTAGGCGGGCTGCGCCCGTAATGAGGGAAGCAAATGGCGGAAAACAGTACTCACCAGGCACATCGGGGTGTGCAATCCGACAAGTGAAAGGTTCCGCGTCAATGCCGAGACAAACCACCTTGACCTTATCATCGGATTCCTGGCGATTCATCTCCGCGTATATGCCGTAACTCGCGGCATTTGCGAGAACCTTAAGTGCCTTATCGAGTCGTTCTTTTTCCACTGTGGGGATGTCGGAACGCAACGACAAGCTTTTTCGTTCCTCGATGACTACCTTGAAGAAATCCCGCTTTCGAGGATCAATCTCGATCGCTCCACGGAGCTTGGTCGGTGTAAGTTCAGGCAAGATGCCGTGTGGCTCGATACGGAACGCATCAACAATAGTAGGAATGCGACCGGTCAGAATTACAGATGCAACGATATCTGGAAGTGAGAACCACAACGCGTTGCTGGGATTATCGCCATCGGCGTATAGGTAATTAACGGCCACCTGCCAATCTTTGCTTTCGACGCTATATTTTCCACGGGATGGCAGAATGTCCCCATCTGGAATGACCTGAACGAACCCGGCTAGTTGTCTCCAGGTCTCCCGCTCAAAGAGATCATCGGCAACCGGCTGGCCACTCGCAACGAACCGGCTAAGGAATGCTTGCGTTTCTGTTTGGCAGTGTTCGACGACTCTGATTTCGCTGGCTGTGACGAACTGCCATAATCCCATCAGGCTGTTCACCGTGGGATACATCGAAAGGAAGTCGGTATAGACGACGGGTACCGGAACTTTTCGAATATGCGCGCTGGTTCGGCCACCGAAGAAAGCTGACTCCGCATATCCCAGATAGGCCTTGGGAAAATCCGATTGCCGCTGAAGAACAGGTCTGATCCCCATTGCCCTCAGGTAAGCCTTCCCGATTGACGCGGGTGAATATGCTCTTGTTGGCTGCAGTGTGATCGGATGTTTATCGTATTCTTCGAGGAGTTTCGCAGCCAGTTCCGACGTGGCTAAAACGTCGGTTCGGTTGTAGTGGATATAGTCTTCCGTGACAATGCCGTGATGAGTAGCGTGTTCTTTTCCATGCTCCACACCAAACGCTTCGCACGCTGTATCCAAAGAATATCCCCTATCGGTTAGCGCAAATGCGAGCGTACGAAGGTCGAGAAAATGACCGCGAAACTTATATCCCTCTTGTGGTTCTCCGTCCCTGGAATCTTCGGGAATTAGATCCGCTTTGTCGGGACTGTTCCGCGCGGTGAAGCCTTTAAGCGCACGTTTGCTGTCGATGTGTTTAATACCAATCCTGGGGCGATATTGATTCACAACTTCGTGCCCAGTCTTGTCGAGATACGACCACAATTCCAGTGCGAACCCGCCCGCAAAACGACCACGGGCATTTGTGAAATCGTAAGCAACGCGCGACAGGTCAAACGGAAGATTGAAACCGACAAGTAAACAGCGTCCTTTGTATACGGCGCGATAGAACTTCTCAAGGAATTCGCGACGCGTGAGCAAGGGTAGTTTCCGGGCACGATTATCGGGAGTACCTACGTTATGGGGAGTAGCGACGTACCGTTCGAGAACTCGGCGATCATTCATTGGCAAGTCATCGCCATAGAACAAAGCCTCTTCCAAACAACGCCCAGCGATAACGAATCGGTAGCTTCCAAAGGTCAAACGCTGCGTTGCGTCAATGCGCGTCTCCGTGTCAAACACTAGCATCGCGTCGGGACGCCGCCACGATGTCTGCTGGCGAGCAGCACGCACGGTCTCGGGCGGATTGGGATACACACGAACGGAGATTGCTAACGAGGTGAGTTCACGATGCGACATTCTGGTTCAAGCAGTTGTTGAAACTTCGGGTTGGTCCACCATTCTGGTCCGAATTCTCTCATGAGATACGCGTCGAGTTTTTCAAGCAGGGCAGCATTCGGAAGTATAAACTTTCTGATGAGGTAAAGATTGGTATCCACGTATCCCCGGATACCTGCCGCACCGGCGAGCAACGGACTTCCGCCCGGATTTTCGAGGGTTTGTTTGGGCCAATCATACTGGGCTACGCTCAGTTCGGCACGATGGTCGTTTACTGGAATTGGTACGGTGTCAGGACTATTCGATTCTCCGGCGACATGATGGTCATCGAATGTAGTCTTCCCCTGCTTTTTGCGTTTGCAAGCGTGACATATGAGAGGATTGCTATTTCTAATGAGAGCCTCTGGCCTCGCTTCACCGCAGGCGCACTCCCCAACGCCGACCAGGCGCGCGGCGGTAACACTGCGCGTGTAAGCAGCAATCGGGTCGCGTTGGGGTAGCTTCTTAGGCATTCATGCGGCCTTCGCATACAGCGATTCGAACGACAGAACACCGGCAGAACCGAGCCGTTCGAGTTCAGTTAGGTCTTTGATCAAGCGGATTCGCTTGCCGTCCGCGTCCGTAATTGTCTTGCGGCCAATTTTCTGGAGAGCCGATGCATCTCCAGTTTCGAGATACTTTTGGACTGCGGCCCAATATCGTCCAATCAGGCTGGCTTCGCGTGAATCTCGAATTCCGACTTCACGCAATCCATCTGTATTCGGAATTACAACGACGCGCAAAAGGTTGTCGCTCGATTTGGCCACGTAGTGACCACTCTTGTTTTTCTTCAGGCCGTCACGGCCCAACCTGACAACCATCCGAGGATCAAGTGAGAACTCGCGCGACGCTTTCGCGAGTGAAAATCCGCCGTCCCTCATTTTGGAAATAACTTGAGTAGTTCGTTGCCACTTGTCCTGTGCCAGTTCCGACATTCCGAAAAACTGATCCGCCGTGACCGGAATCTTGTTCGCTTTTGCTTTGCTATTTCGTCTTCGCCTTGGCATGCGTTTTCTCCAATTAATCCGTACAAATCAAGCTTTGGTGTGATCACGATAACCCGGAGCAGGCGAAGCGTCTACGGAAACAACGATAAAATAATGTTTTGAATGATAGTTAGTACAGATTTACGTGGTATAATGGCAGCCTTAATCGAGGTCGAAGTATCCTTTTCTCCGCATTAATATCCATACAATATACAGTTTTAACGTATAATGTAATAAGTACATGGAGATTGAAAATCCTTTTGGAAAAACGACCTCGCGGTAGAAAGCGCAAGATCGCTGCACACTTCGTACTGGGGAGCGCAGACGTATTTCGGGCTCAGTTGACAGTCGCGTGGCCAACAATGCGCGATCAGATCCTCGCGGCACAAACGGCGGTAGAGGTTTGGGAGATCGTCAAGTCCGGCAGAGGAATCATTAGCAACGTTGACTTTGAGTTTTCCGAGCGGATCTTTGAAATCCTGAACGACCCCAGATTTCCTCAGGTGAGAATGAAGTCGCAAATTCAGTTCCTTGCTGATTCGCTGGCAGGCTGCGGGTTCGTGAAAGCGCGACGCGCCAGGGAGATCTGCGCAGAAGAACGAGCCAAGGTACGACACACGATAGTCCGACGTGAGTTCTATATCGAGTGCACCTGTGGTTATTCGGGGCCTGCATTAAATGGAGCCTGTAAGGAGTGCGGCACCATGACGCTTTCGGAAGAATTGCAGCGTGCGGAGGACAATGACTACTGAATTCCAGGCGAACGAACCGAACCTGAACGGGCCGAAACTTCGACCACTATCCCCGCGACTAGGCGTTCTAACCCTGCATGGCTTCGGTATCCAGGTTCGCGTGGATCGTGGCCATTTGCTCGTTGAAGACGGGCTTGGGTCTGAACGACGAAGGGCGAGGTTTCCACGGGTCGGGCATGGCTTAAAGCGTCTCGTCGTCATCGGTTCGGACGGAATGGTTTCGCTTGCTGCCCTGCGCTGGCTGGCTGATCAGGATGCTGCTTTGATAATGTTGGAACGCGACGGCACAGTCCTAACCACTACTGGTCCAGTGCGACCGTCCGATGCTCGCTTGCGACGTGCTCAATCTCTTGCAAACCAGTCGGGGAGCGGGCTTGGCATAGCGCGCGAATTGATCTCGAAGAAACTGCTGGGGCAGGAGCAGGTTGCACGTTACAAGCTGCTTAATGTCAAAGCTGCCGACACTATATCAGGCTACCGAGCACAATTGGCCCAAGCGGAAACTCCGGAAAGAATTCGTCTTATTGAATCACGCGCGGCTGGCGCTTATTGGGCGACGTGGCGGAGTTTACCGATCAATTTTCCAAGAAAGGACGAGCCAAGAGTACCCGAACACTGGCGCACATTTGGAACTCGGGTGTCACCGTTAACCGGGTCGCCTCGTCTGGCGGTCAATCCGCCAAATGCCATCCTTAATTACCTCTATGCCATTCTCGAATCTGAATCTCGCTTGGCTGCTGCGACCCTCGGTCTCGATCCCGGTATCGGAGTTCTCCATGTAGACACACCCGCTCGCGATAGCCTTGCCTGCGATCTCATGGAGGTCGTACGCCCCCAAATCGATGGGTTCTTGGTTGGGTGCTTGACACGCGAGACCCTCAAGCGGGAATGGTTCTTTGAGCAACGCGACGGCAATTGTCGGTTGATGTCATCGCTGGCGGTTAGGCTTTCCGAAACCGCTTCAACTTGGGGGCGTGCGGTTGCGCCGATTGCTGAGTGGGTCGCACAAAGTTTATGGACTTCGGCTCGCAAGACCGCTCACAGAGATCAAATGCTACCGACCCGTCTTACCCAGCGCCGAAGAAGCGAAAGCAGGGGGAAGGAGTTCATTCTTGACTCCAAGCCTGCGCCGTACCCTGACAAGATCTGTTCCGGTTGCGGTGCTACGACGCGGACAGGTCGCCATTGTCCAAACTGTGGGCGCGCAATATCCGGGGAAAAGTTAACCGAACTTGCGAAGATTGGCCGAGTTGCAGCACAGAGTCTGAAGGCGCAGAAACGACGGTCAGAAACTCAACGGCTGCACGAGGCCGCGAAACGGGCTTGGCATTCTTCAAATAAGCCAGCTTGGCTCAACGAAGGCACATACCTCGAAAAGATTCAACCTCGACTTGCAGCGACTACGATCTCTGCCCTATCGTCAGCGCTCGGAGTATCTGAATCTTATGCTGCCGACATCCGTGCAGGCCGACGCCGCCCCCATCCACGGCATTGGCGGGTGCTGGCGAAGTTGGTTGGCGTTGAGCGAGAGGCTCAAAACTGAATGCCCGATAAGGGTTTCCCGCAATATTGAGAACAGACCTCTCTTTACCGCTTCCAGCACAGAACTGCAACGGTTTCCATGCTCGGCCATCGACTTTTTTTCAGCGTGCCATTGACATGATCAACGTAATAGGCGTAAGTTTCGTACCGCAGCACTTCCCCGGTTGGGTCCCCCTGGCACATTGGCGAACTTGCGTCGTGTCGCCGTGCGATGTCGTGGATTATGCGGGACAAATTGATTATCGCGCTGTTCTTAGCTTCGTTTGTGCGTTTATCCGCGCAGACCCAGACGGATCTATCGCGCCTGTCACAGGATGACCGCTACTCAATTGAGATGGCCTGCTCGAATGAAAAGCTCAATCTTGGCCCCGCCGCATACCACCGTTGCCTACAGAAGCAACTAGACGCACTAGCGGGCACTGGAAGCCCCGACCTTTCAGGCCTGTCACAGGATGACCGCTACTCAATTGAGATGGCCTGCTCGAATGAAAAGCTCAACCTTGGCCCCGCCGCATACCATCGTTGCCTACAGAAGCAACTGGACGCACTAGCGGGCACTGGAAGCCCCGACCTTTCAGGCCTGTCACAGGATGACCGCTACTCAATTGAGATGGCCTGCTCGAATGAAAAGCTCAACCTTGGCCCCGCCGCATACCACCGTTGCCTACAGAAGCAACTGGACGCACTAGCGGGCACTGGAAGCCCCGACCTTTCAGGCCTGTCACAGGATGACCGCTACTCAATTGAGATGGCCTGTTCGAATGAAAAGCTCAATCTTGGCCCCGCCGCATACCACCGCTGTATCGCTAAACAGTTGCGCGCTCTTGCCGGAGGACCCGACCTTGGTCAATCGGCAGATAGTCAGAGGTCAACCGCTTTCCTTTCTCAACAACAGACATTTCCTTCCCGTTCCACCGCGACAGATGCGTCGCGGAGTCCGGGAAGCGATTCAGAGCTCAAGCGGCTAGATTACTTCGTTGGGATCTGGACCTTGAAAGGCACTATCAACACAAGTCTGTTAGGCCCTGGAGGCAAATTCACAGGTACCCACCGCAACGAGTGGGGCACGGATCGTCTGTCTTTAGTTTCGCACTGGGACGAGCAGCGCCGAAATGGCGTCGACAGCGGTCAGGCTGTGTATCGGTACGACTCAGATCAGAAGACATACAAGTATCACGGAGTTGACAGCACAGGGGAATCAGAAGACTCGACGGGCACTGTCGAAGGCAAAACTTGGATCTGGACAAGCAACCCAACAATGGAGAACGGTGAGACCGTAAAGGCGCACTTCACGATGAGCGAGGTGTCTTCGACATCTTATAGTTTCCGGTTCGAAATAGCACAGACCGACGGTGAATGGACGACGGTGATGGAAGGCAATGCGGTCAAGACAAAGTAGTTATTATGTTTCATTTCGGCATCATGCTGTCTGGGATAATACTTTGACTAAAATCCGTCTGCGATTCGGGGTGAGGCTATGGATGAGCAGAGATTAAGAACGTTTTTTAGGCGTATTTCAGCTAAGCTGGCGCTCCTTCTCGGCGGCGCTGTTGCTTTCAGCAATTCCTCTTCGTTGAACGCTTCGCCGAGTGTTCCGGTATTTCCTGAACGGACTCCACACGCCGAAGAGTTCAGCCGCAGCAATTCTAAGTTGCCGTCCAAGCTTGTGCTCAGGAAAACAAACAAAGGACTGAAAATGATCGCTCAGCATTCGTCCCATTCGTCACATGCTTCTCATGCTTCGCACGCGTCGCATGGGTCACATGCTTCCCATGCATCACACGCGTCTCATTCCTCGCATTCCTCGCGGGCGATATGAGCATCGAGTTCGAATGCGTTGAGTTTGACGATCAGCGGAGCGTGGCAACAATATCGATTGATAAGAAAGTCTACTCAAAGTCTGCGGTTCTTAGAGCCTGCTACTGGTTTGGCAAAGACCTCTATTTTCATGTAGAGGAAAGCGGAGACTCCTTACGAATTAGAGTGGCACTCCGGGTGGCTTCCCCGACTCTCAATCAGCCAAGGATCAAGAAACTTGATGAATGGATGCCTGAAATATTTGATGCATTTGTGGACTCACAGCTTCGAGTTGAGATCCAAGCGGAAACCGCTGGAGTGCGGGAATTGATCATAGCTAAAGCTTTTGCCGAATCTGGAGTCTTAGAAGACCCGCCACCTGGTACGTTTGCAGACCCCGTGACGTTGGGCAACGTTGAATCAAAGAGACTGATTAAGATCACCAATAAACAGCCTGAATAGGGAAGGTGAGCAGGTGCGATCCTTTACGGGCATAGCCGATTTCAAGCCGACTGACGGAAGCTATCGGCTGCTACCATTTCGATTTCATCGCCTCGATAAGCTGAATGAGATTCTCGTCAATGAATGCGGTGAGTTCGTTGTTGCACCCCTTGGCACCACAGAAACAATCGTAAGAAAAAAGCTGCTTCCCACCGACAATATTTATCCCACCCTCAAGGCGAAGCATTTCATCTACGATGACTATTCGTCGGCTCTTCTCGATGTTCTCGCGTCAAAATACCGGACGAAGTTCGATTTCATTCACGGATCCACAAAGTTACATATTTTCGTCGTGACTCTGCGATGTGATCACTCTTGCCACTACTGCCAAGTATCACGACAAACGGTTAATAAGGGCGAGTTCGATATGCCTCGCGAAGTAGCGGAGGCAGCAGTCAAGATGATGTTGGAAACTCCTTCTCCACATATCACGTTAGAGCTGCAGGGCGGAGAGCCACTACTCGCCTTTGACACCATCAAGTACATTGTGTCGATCGCTAAACCGGGGGCTGCTCGACTCAGCAAAGAACTCGACATCGTTATCACCTCAAATCTGGCCTTCTTAACCGATGAGATCCTTGACTATTGCAATGCAGAGGAGATCAAGCTTTCCTCATCGCTCGATGGGCCTGAGTTCATCCACAATGCGAATCGTCCTAGACCTGGAGGAGATAGCTACAGGGTTGCCGTCGAAGGTATCAAACGAGCTCGACGAGCATTAGGTGCCAATCGCGTGGCAGCCCTGATGACAACAACTCAGCTTTCACTCCAACATCCTAGAGAGATCATCGATGAGTACGTGCGACAGTCGTTCCATACGATATTCCTGAGACCAATTAGTCCATACGGATTTGCCGTGAAAAGTAGCCACAGAACTGGTTATGATATGGACGCATTCTTAGAGTTCTACGTCACCGGTCTGAATCACATTATCGACCTGAACCGCAAAGGGTACAGCCTAACCGAGATTTATACAAAGATCCTGCTGCAGAAGATTCTCATGCCCGAAGGCACTGGTTATGTCGATTTGCAGAGTCCTTCCGGTGCAGGGTTGAATGTGTTGGTCTACAACTATGACGGCGACGTATATGCGACAGATGAAGCACGCATGTTAGCTGAAATGCAAGATTACACGTTTAAGTTGGGTAACGTGTTGAAGCACTCGCGGGCGCAGATATTCACAAGCCCCGCGTTCGTGAACTTACTCCAGGCCGCATGCAATCAGTCGTTGCCAGGATGCTCAGACTGTGCTTTTCAGCCGTACTGTGGAGCGGACCCTGTCTACCATCACGCAACCCAAGGTGACATGATTGGCCACCGAGCAACCAGTGGATTCTGCAAGCGGAATATGAGGGTCATCGAACATCTATTTTCGCTTCTACAAAATGGCGACCCTGACACTCAGGACATCTTGTGGGGTTGGGTTACGGATCGAAACTTGGCAGAAATCCGGGCGGACATTCCCCAATGAGACTGCATACGGCTGGTACCGCGCGAGGTTTTCGAAAGCCGCTTGTCGTGCGCGTGACGACTGAGCCACTGACCGATATCGAAAGAAAAGACGCTGCTCTGGTTTTACTTTCGTTAGATGCGGTTCCAAACGACTTTCGTGGATATGCAGCTCTCATCATCCAGGGCAAAGTCGATGGCCAATCGATCTCTACGCCCCTAATTCACTCGGTGCGAGACATCGACCACCTCAGCTCGGGACATGTCGTGGTTCTGGAACCGTTAAATGGTTTCATACGTACTCTCTACCGCCCTGAATCGCGGCACAACACACTGTTTGCCACGGAAAGATGTAATAGCAACTGCTTGATGTGCTCGCAGCCTCCGAGTGATAAAGACGACATAGCGGCACTTTCCGAGCGCAATCTGAAGCTCATTGATCTGATGTCGCCCGCCCCTGAATATCTCTGCATAACAGGCGGAGAGCCCACCCTTCTAGGCGACCGCTTGCTGACAATTCTCGGTAAGCTACGCGATGTGATGCCATGCACGTATGTTCACATGTTAACGAACGGTCGCCGCTTTGCTTGGGCTAATTTCACGTCGGACTTTGCAGGAGTTCGCCATCCGAGCTTCAGTGTGGGTATTCCTCTTTACGCTGACCACGCTGCCCTGCACGATTACATAGTTCAGGCGCGAAACGCTTTTGACCAGACAATACTGGGTCTGCATCAACTTGCAAGGCATGGAGTTGAAATAGAGATTCGCATTGTGTTGCACGCGTTGACGGTCCCACGGCTGGTGCATTTAGCAGAGTATATCTGCAGGAATCTCACATTTGTCGATCACGTGTCGTTCATGGGAATGGAACACATTGGTTATGCGCCCCGGAACATGGATGAGTTATGGATTGATCCAGTCGATTATCAGGAACAACTAGAAAAGAGTGTCGCGTTTCTCGCCAGGTTTGGAATTGACGTTCGAATCTACAATCTTCAGCTCTGCGTACTGAAGCCCTCTTTGTGGAAATATTCAAAACAGGCGATTTCAGACTGGAAGAATACGTTTACAGGTGTTTGTCAGGCGTGTAGTGTTCGAGACCGCTGCGGTGGGTTCTTTCACTGGAACACACAAGCGCAAAGTCGCGGCATACATGCGGTGGCGTGAAATGTTAACAAAATCAGATTCGCCGGACTGGAAGGGGAGCAATATGAGAAGTTGTGGATTGCTAGCTACCGTGCTACTTGTCTGCTCAGTTTGTGCAATCGGCCAAGATACGGAAACGATCGATCATGTCACGGAAGACAACGTCATTGTCTTGCAGAATGGGCAAGCCTACCAATCGGAAGATGCAACATCATTAACCTGGTTGCCTGGTGAGGATGTCTTAGTCCTCGACGACGACAGAATCGTCAACAAGGACGAGAACGAGACTGTCGATACGACTCTGACCGTTGCTCCGGACGACGATGCAAATGACGATGGGACTCCGACCGCTGGTCCAGAGGACGATTCAGACGACGATGATGATGGTGGCAATCTTTGATAAGGAGCAGCCAGACTAACTATCTAGGCAGCCAAGCAGGGAGGTGCCGAATGTGGAGTCAGATGACCGTGGTTGCGCTGACTGCGTGCCTGGTTATGGTTGCTTGCGACGCGGATACGCTGGGATACGTCGAGAAGGCGAAGTATGAGGCCTTGCAAAAGCAACTGGAGAAGGCACAAGCCGACCTGAAGACAGCGCAGTCAGAGGTGTCGGCGTGCCACGCCCACAAGTACGAGATATACAGAGAGGGTTCTCGAACGTGGCGATTGGACACGGTGACAGGGGCGACCTGCGTTCTGCTTGCGAGTGAAGGCGACTGGAAGAAATCTGACATTGCAGGGTGGGCCTGCAAAGTCGATTAGGCGGAGGGGGAAGGAGTGCGGGCTAAAGTGACTGATGCTATGAAAAAGCTAATACTCGTGCTACTCGTCTCAGCGTGTTGGGCGCAAACGAATACCACACCGAGCAGAAGAGATGGAAATCAACTCCTTCAGGATTGTGGTTCACTCATAAGACATGCCGATGCTGATTTCAGGTCTGCGACCGACACTTACGGTGCTCATTGGTGCCTCGGTTACATCGATGGCTTCCTTGAAGGATTTGATGCATTCGCGTTGGCTCATGGAAAAACCTATGAAGAATACGAAACATTGCGCAGCATATATGTCTGCTTTCCATCAGCGAGTACCATCGGGCAAGATGCACGGGTTCTCGTCAAGTGGCTCAATGACCATCCAGAGCGTCTTCACGAAGATGCGAATCTGCTAACCTTTACTGCTTTTCAATCCGCATATCCGTGCCAGCCGAAGCCCTCAGTGACAAAGAAGAGCGTGATTAAGCACTAAATTCAAAGCCCGTGCATTGAGACCACCATTCGACGAACCTAGACTGACCCTCAGGGGGGTGCAACTTTGGATCGCTCTAGCTCCTAACCCGTCAATGTCGTCGGGGGGATAGCTATAGAGGCCGGGAAAATTCCTACACCCCGGACGCGGGTGCAAAGGGAGTTCGCACAGGCCCCTAGCGCGAGAAAGGGAAAACTTTTCGACTAGATAGTGGAGTATCTAACCTCACATTGGCGCTCCTACCGATGCGAATCTCGGGGATCACACTATCCTTGACCTCATTCCCCAAAATGGCGCTTAGGGGCAAATCTTCGGGCCTGGCACTTACCGGCTTGCAGTGGTGCTAGGAGCGGCGAATGCCAAACCCATTGAATAACGGGCCGCTGATTACTTTCGGCCCCATTGACGAGGGTTGCAGCCCTGCCTAAAATGTGCAGGTCCTCGCGTTCGTATCCCGTCTTACCGTTTCCGTAATCAGTGAGGTGGCCCATGCACGGAAAATCAGGCGACTTTAGCGAGTTCGGACTAGTGCTTCGATCTCGGCTTGTGATTCTCTTTGTGCTTCTGCTCCTCGGGACGGCGAGCATGCAGGGACAAACCGTTACAGCGACGGTAGACGCCGGACTGTACACACCTCTTTCAACAGCCGTGGATCCAGCGACCAACAAGACCTATGTCGTGGGGGGAGGAGTAGTGGCGATTGACGGGGCGACCAATACCGTAACCCCGATCATTGATCCCAACGCATACGGTCCCGCAGGCGTAGCCGTGAACCCGGTCACCGATAAAATTTACGTAACCAATAGCAACGGTTGTGGTCCGTTAAGCAGCATAACCGTGATCGACGGTGCGACCGATAGCTTCATCAACATCGGTTCGCCGTCGTATGGACCTGGAGCTGTAGCGGTGAACCCCGCGACCAACAAGATCTACGTGGCCAACTGTGATGGCAGCGACACCGTGATTGACGGCGTGACTAACACCTTCACGACCGTGGCGGATCCGAACGCCAACGGTCCCGTCGCCGTGGCAGTAAACCCGTTAACCAATAAGATCTACGTAGCCAACTATGGTTTTTCGGATGGGGGCGGCAGTATCACGGTCATCGATGGCGCCACTAACAGCTTTACTAACATCGTTGACCCTAACGCACTTCAGCCTTACGCGGTTGCGGTCAACCCGGTGACGAACAAGATCTACGTGGCCAACGGCGGCCCGTATGGAGGAGGCAGTAACAACATCACTGTTATCGATGGCGTTACGAATTCGACAACCACGATTGATGATCCGAATGCCGTCGGGCCCACTTCTGTGGCAGTCAACCCAGTCACAAACAGAATCTATATCGCCAATGCTGACAGCAACAATGTAACCATCATCGACGGCCTCACTAATCAGACGACCACTGTCACCGATCCCAATGCGGCCGAACCGCTGGCGGTGGTAATGAATACAACGAATAACACAGCGTTCGTGGCTAACCATAGGAGCAATAATGTCACGGTTATCGACGGACGGTCGAAGCAGATCAAAACCCTGGATGACTTAAACGCGGTCTCCCCAAACACCCTGGCGGTGAATCCGGCGACCGACACGGCCTACGTTGCGAACAGCTTCAACGTCACTGTGATCGACGGCGGGAGCAATGCGGTGGCCACTGTAGCGCTGCAGAACGACAACGGCGGGCCAAGCATTGACGTCAACCCTGTCACTAACCGGGTTTACCTGGCGGACCACTGGGGCCTCGGAGTTACAGTGATCGACGGCAGGACGAACTCTACATCCACCATCGTCGATCTTAACGCGTACCAGGCGTACGCGCTTGCGGTGAACCCGGTGACGAACAAAATCTACGTGGCGAACCTGTACAGTTTCAATGTGACCGTCATCGACGGGGCGAACAATACTGTCACGGATGTTAGTGATCCCAATTACTTTGGCGGTCAAGTGGCCGTGAATCCAGCGACCAACCGGGTGTACGTGTCTGACGGTTCCGGGGGAAATGGTGTGCTAGTCATTGATGGCGGCACAAATCGCGCGACCACGGTGAGCAATCCGAATGCGAAGGATCCGCAATCAATCGCAATCAATCCAGTCACGAACAGAATCTACATCGCTAATCAGTCCAGCGATAACATAACCGTGATTGATGGCGCCACCAACAAGGTGACCACGGTTACCGATCCTAACGCGAAGACGCCTGCCGAAATTGGAGTCAATCCGATCACAAACAAAATCTATGTGGCCAATGCGTCTAGCAACAACATCACCGTAATCGATGGCGCTACGAACCAGACGACTACCATCAGTGACCCTAACGCGAGCAATCCCTGGGCCGTCGCGGTAAATTGGGCAACCAATGAGATCTACATAAGCAATGTTGGCAGCAGCAATTTCACTGTGATCGACGGGTTGACGAATGCCACTAAGACCATCACCGGGGAGAACGTCTCGACTGCAGAGAACCTGGCCATCGACCTGGCAAGGAACAAAATCTTCTCGGCAAATTCCGGGAGCGACAATATTTCTGTGATTGACGGTGTCGGGAAGACTGCAACCAGCGCATTCGACCGCAACGCGATTGGTCCCTATGCCTTGGCGCTCAATCCGGTGACGAAGAAGTTGTACGTGGCAAACCTCACAAGCAATAACGTCACCGTCATTACGGAGCAGCAGGTGCAGAGAATTCCGATACAAGTGAAGATTCACCCCCTGCTCCACAACCGCACTCACGACCCCACGCCGACGTTTACCTTTGCGGTAACCGACTCCTTTAAGCCCAATGCCACCCTGATCGATGGGCTTCGCTATCAGGTTGACACGTGGCAGGGGCACTGGCACGCGGCGAAGAATCTGGGCTCCGGGAAGTTTCGGGGAAAGCTCAAGGAACCGTTGCAGCTCGGGTTTCACATTCTCTACGCTTACGCCACCGACGGGCAGGAAGCTACGTCTACGGTTGCCACTCAGCAGAGCAGCCCGCTGATCGGCGATGTCGAGGCTTACCTGTTCCTGGTCTACTAGCGAAGCTCGCTCTTAAATTCGTCGGCAGTCAGATGGAGTGTATCTTCCCAGAAACCATTTTTTAACCAGAAAGCTGCCAACGCTTCGGATGGCCATCCTGACTTCAACGTGATTCCCATTCGGCAGAAGGGGAAGCTCACAAGCTACTTCGAACGCGACACTCGCCGAACGAAAAAGATCACGGTAAACGACCTGATCAGCGATGGAACGAATCTCCTCGACCTGGTCGAGTTCTTAGAAGAGCATGAATTCGCGTTTGTGCTCAGTCACCGGCACATCGACGGCTACGTACATATGCGGTACCCGGTGTGAGTTCGGGCCGCTTTCGGCAGCAGTCCGACCCGTTCCCAGTGGCGCAACGTCTTTGATGTGACGCCTGTGCTTCTTGCGAGGGCTGAGATGCTGAGTGCCTGTCCCATGGTTCGCCTCAGAACACCATAAAGCTTACCCCAAGGGTAAGGTGCAAGGGGTTGATCGCGAACCATGCGAGTACGGTGCCACAATGTCACGATGACCACCTGCATATCCGGATACTTGACCTTGGTTCGCTCCAGCAAACCAATGCCGTGGTGCGAGAACAACTAGCTGCCCAGTGACAAGGTGGAGGTCCGATGCCAACTATCGAGGACACTCTTGAGCGCCTCGCCGTAACATTCGTCGTGAGGGACATAATGATTCCGAGCGAAAGCTTGGTTTGTGCGGCGGACAAGCCAGAGGCTGCCAACGCTTCGGATGGCCATCCTGACTTCAACGTGATTCCCATTCGGCAGAAGGGGAAGCTCACAAGCTACTTCGAACGCGACACTCGCCGAACGAAAAAGATCACGGTAAACGACCTGATCAGCGATGGAACGAATCTCCTCGACCTGGTCGAGTTCTTAGAAGAGCATGAATTCGCGTTCGTGCTCAGTCACCGGCACATCGACGGCTACGTACATTTCTCGGACCTCAACCATCACCTGGTGAAATTGACGTTTTACGTGATTCTCGAAGCGGTTGAAAGACTGGCGCTGGATTCACTGCGGCCGGTGAAGGGCAGTGACGAATACTTGCGTAGAAACCTTCCTCCGAAGCGTTTCCAACAAATCGAGCGCCAATATAGACGGGCCGGGGATGCGGCCCGCAGTCTTTTCAACTACCTCAACATCGCCGACATCCTAAGATTGGCCATTAAGGAGGGCTCGATCCAGCTGGACGAGCGCGTAATCAAGGACATGAAAATGATGCGCGACGGTGCAGCCCATGTGTTGGAGAACCTCGTCGCCGACTATGACGACGTACAGAAATTGGCCAATGTCCGGCGCGAGTGCCTGGGCCTACTCGGTATGCAGTCGAGATAGGGGCCTCAAAACAGCAGCTTGGACGTCTGCGATCTCGCAAAAGGATTGCAGGAGGCGGGTAAGGAACGTGAAGCGGAATTTGTACGGATGCGACGCCTGTGATCTCGGCGCGTTCCGAGAATCGTTGAAATACTCTACCGCTCGCCGCAGATCCGTCCAAATTTGGACAACCTTATCGGACGTTGTTCCGTGCTAGGCTGGGAATCATGCGGATTGACTCACTATCTCATTATCCGAAGCGCGATCGGGGAGATTATTTCAGCGACGTCGGGCCAGCCGTATGGCACCGCGCTAAGGAGTGGCTTGCCAAGTTCCGGGAACGGTGGGGGTGGAAACTGCCGAACTGGCGGCTGGGCATCCTAGTCGGACAAGCTCGACGACTGGCCCTTAACCCATCCGATTCGGCGTGGGGTCGGTCAATGCTGGCCGCCCGGGGAGGACATGCGCTTCAGCGCCGTAGGCGCGAGGAGAAGCAGTATCAGGGGCAGAAAGCCGCCTTGGGCGTCGCAGCGCAACCTAGCTCACGAAACGCGGTTCCTGCCGGCGTGAACTCTAAAGAAAAACGCCTTCGAAATGACCGTCGGCGCCAGGTTCCACCATTGGATCCAGTGCCACTAGACTCCGGCCAGGCCACTGATCGACACACCTTCGCCTTCGCGTGCGGCTCACCCATTGCACAAACTGCTCGACCCTCCGTGGTGCCGGTGCCGCTACTGCGCTTGGCCCCATCACGAGCTCTAGAGGAAGGGGAAAGCGGCTTCGGCAACCTTGGACTTGGCGGACCCTTTGTCCGCGGAGACCTGGAGGATTATGCGAGCTACGAGTCGGAAGCAGCATGCAGGATTGATCGTCGGCGGACTTATAATGCGAGTTGTCCACACCGGCAACTGGGCGCGACCGGGTCTCAGGCCCCGCCATGGACGGCTTAGACGGGTCGGCCTAAAACAAGGGTTGGACAGCCGACAACTTGAGTATTTTCTTATGGCAAGCAGACTCATACACGAGGTTCATTCGCTCATCGCTTTCGGCCTGCCATACGGTCATGTGCATGCCAAAAAGGATGCGTTCTCCCGGCGAAGACCTGGGATCCGTCATCGGGAGGTTGGACATCGGAAGTACCGGGCGTTCGGAAAGACATGGAATTTTTCGCATCCATTCCCCGCAGGAGAGCGGCATCGGATCGAGAGGGTTCTCCGGTGGAAGGGCCCCGTCCTGGCAGAGGAGTGCATGGTGTCGATGTCCCACGACATCGACGATAAGAGTTGGGATCGTGACGGTACGCCGATAGCCGAACGAACTACTATCCGGAAGCATTGGGAATTGTTTTGCGTCTGGCTCGTCCTAAGTCCGGACGTACTCAGGGTGTGGGCAGGAGTCGACGTTGCGGCTGGTCGAATCCATCGGTTAATCGACGGAGTTGAAGTGTGGGAAGATGAGCCGACGCTCGTTGCGGCTTATGCTTCCCTTTACAATCGCGCTTGGTTCTTAATTCGTTGCAACAGAGCACTCCGCGAAGCTCTCGTGAAGTGCGGAAAACTCGATCCTACCGTGCTGTCTAATAGACGTTCGCAGCGAGCGCCACGGCTGAAACACAATCTTCAGCACCCATGTTCAAGTTGACGGCGGCGCCGCTGAACTCTTACGTTAGGCTGCTTGTTCGAACCGATGGGTGTGTCACTTGACTAGAGCAATCTACGCAGTCGACATCGGCTCAACGCGCTGCGAAGCGGGCCGAACACCGAACTTCGCGTGGGCACGGGTCGACCCAGCCGACCCACGCTCTGTCGTCGGTTCCCCTGATATCGACAAGCTTGCTGACCAGATCATCCGAGATCTGCAAGACGGGCGGAGCGTTGCCCTAGGGTTCGAGGCCCCGCTCTTCATTCCTGTGCCTGTGGAGTCTTCCAGTCTCTGCTACGGTCGGAAGAATGAGAGAAGTCGTTCTTTCGCAGCGCCCGCTGGCTTAGCGGTCGCCACGCTGGGACTGCACGAGGCCGCCTGGATACTGCATCGCATTGCGGACTCCTGTGTCGGCTCGATCGAATTCGAGACAGGTGCAAGGTCGTGGCCGCCCTCGGAGAGCCACCAGATTCTCTTTTGTTGGGAAGCTTTCGTTTCCGACAAGGCCCATGGGACGCACGTCCAGGACGCAGCTACAGCGGCGATGGCGTTTCTGTCGGCCGAGAGCAACTTGGCCGGCGCGACAACAATCACCGCCGAACGCCCACTGTCGCTCATCGCAACTGCAGCCCTTTGGAGCGGTCTAGCCACGGATCCTGCCGTTCTACATCAGCCCACGGTCGTGATCCGTCCAGACGAACCATTTGCTGGAGACGTTCAAACAGCCTAACGAGCCCTTGTAGCCGACGGCAAGCGCCCTTGACATTGGTTCTTCGGGGACATGAATTTCGGTTAGCGCCTTTGCACAATCAGGCGGACGCGGGGTCTGACGAGGGTACCGGCGGTTCCTAGAGCCTCGAACAATTGCCGACAGCATGACCTTGAACCCCATGGCCATCAGCTCAAGGTTGAGGATCGACAGCACCGCCCGAGGTTCAGGTTTCCACACCTCGGCGGAAGGCCAATTCGTGAAAGAGGGTCATACGGGCACACGGCGCAAGGCGTTCAGCGGACACCCAACTTTACAGCCCGCCTTCCCAGCAATTTCCATGCTTCAAGATAGTTCAAGTAGTCGTGACGATGCGAGTGAGTGAATCCGCGTTGACCGCTCGTGCAAGGAATCGGGGAGAACGATGTATGCTCCGGAATTGTCTTCCATACTTTTGCCGGAAAAATGAAGAAACCGATCGGAGAGATACCCACGTAAAAGTCGGCTCGAACCACAGAACGCTTAAACACAAAATAGCGGCCTTTGGTCCTGATATAAACAATATGTGTCCGCCATCCGTTGATGACAACAATTCCGTCCTCGAACCTCCATCCCAGACGAGTGTCGCACCTGCTTGGTGCCACGGTGTAACCAAGCTCTTTGCACTTGGCGATCAGCTCACGATGGTCCTTTCGCTCGTGCCAAGCAGACATCCGTTTCTCCATTGCTTGTTGTTTCCGACGCTCGCGTCCTGATGTCATCCCAAGCTGCCGGGCGATCTGGCGTACTCTTTCCCGAGTGATTCCGAGCCGATCCCCAATATCGGCAAACGAGAGCGAGTTGTTGGACAGCAGGTCCTTAATTCTCCGGTAGTGGCGGTGGTAGACAGAAAGCCGATGCTGACGACGGTTGGAGTCTGCAACTGGAAGACCGCATTCACATGTCATCAGCTTGCTCACTCGTTTCATTATCCACTCTTCTCTTTCTTCGCCCACGCCGAGTTCCCGATCTTCAAAGAGCGAGGTCACGGGCCCGCCGGTTGAGTCGACCGCTAAGCGGTGTCACTACGTGCGACTGGGGTACTGGGGTGGACCCCTACGCTGAAGCTAGGTTGTTTGCTTGGGTCTGCAGCACAGCCAGGAATGCCTTCGCTGCGTTGGAAAGATGCTTGTCTTTGCGACAAATATAGAAGCGACCAAGCCTGGCATTCATTCCCGCCAGAGAAACGCCGGTGAGGGACCCGGCGGAGACTTCCCGCTGGACCACACTCTGGGATTGAATCGAAACCCCTAGCCCCGCTTCGACCGCCCTCTTGACGCCCTCCATGTTTCCGAAATCGACCACATTCCTCAGCACGATACCCTTCTCTTTCAGCCGCTCTTCCACGACCGCCCTTGTCCCTGCGCCTCTCGCCGCGACGATCAGCGTTTCCGCCAGCAGTTCTTGGGGCTTGATCCGCTTCTTGGTCGCCCATCGGTGATTTCTGGGGGCAATGGCAATCAAGTTGTCCGTCATAAACTGCCTGACGAGCAGCCTCGGATCGTGTGCCTCGTGACTTACCAGTCCCAGGTCGAGCTTATTCGCCAGGACCTTGGCCATAATTTTATCGCTTAGTGAGATGTCCACCGTCACTTCAACCGCGGGGTATTGTTTCCGAAACGCGGCCAGGATGCCGGGCAAGACATAAATACCAAGGGCAAAACTTGCCCCGAGAACCAGTTTGCCGCCGTGCAAGCCCTTGAGTTCCTCGATTCTTTGCTGGGCTGCGGTGAGGGACCCCATGATCGCCTGGACAGCTTCAGAAAGAATTTCGCCGGCATGGGTGAGAGCTACCTTCTTTCCCAGCCTGTCAAATAGGGGGATACCGTAATGCTCCTCCATTTGCTTAATGTGTTTGCTAATGCCTGGCTGCGTCAGATGCACCACTTCGGCGGCACGGGTAAAGCTGCGCGTCTCGGCCACCGCCTGGAAGATTCGTAGTTGATTCAGATTCATCATGAATTTTGGTTATCGCTTCAATAAAAACAATTCATTTGATTCATGTCAAGTCCTTTCATAGCCTAGCTGCAGGTCGAATCGAAAAGAAGGAGGACCGTCATGAGCTGTGTCGAATACGAAAGTGTGGAGATAGAGGAATCCACAAGTGAGAAGGAACGCGAGACCCAAAGGTCGAAGCCTTTTGGCGCACCGCGTGGTCGAGTGCGTCCCGGTGACCAGGTCGCCTCCCGCGTAGCTGAAGTCCTAAACTTCCAGCTGGCGCGAGGATCGATGCCCACTTAGGCCGTGACCCCTGGGGCGTTCGGGCGCTCCCTGCCTTCCGTCGGAGATGTGAAAAATCGCAGGGCGGTCACGCCCGTGCGTCAGGGGTGGCAACGTCCTGACTGGCTTGGCTCGCGGTTCTGGATCGACAGCGATGACAATTGGAACGACAACATCCACCGACGGTCGAAGCTTCGATTAAGTTCGAAACGTAGGCGTTCCCAAGCCAACATTAGCTGCTCTTCAGCGCTGATAAATACCCATCAGTTCTGCCTTAGCCAGTATGTGACCTTGCATGGCCTGCTCCACGTCCTGCTTGCTGACGCCCGGCTTCAAGTAGAGCATTCTGTCCAGCGCATAGAGTTTGAAGAAGTAGCGATGGGGTTTGCCAGGAGGCGGGCATGGGCCGCCATAGCCGATTTTGCGAAAATCGTTGCGACCCTGGCGGCCACCGCCAGACACTTCATCGACCTTAGGGACGCCCTCGGGTAAGGCAGATGCGTGGGCGGGCAGATTGAAGAGAACCCAGTGGACCCAGGTTCCAGCGGGAGCATCGGGATCATCCGCAATCAATGTAAAGCTCTGCGTTCCGGCAGGCGGAGCTGTCCATGTAAGCTCGGGAGAAACATCGGTGCTGTCACAGGTGAACTTTGTGGGAATCTTCCCACCATTGGAAAAACTTGGGCTGGAGATCGCAAAGGTCATGGGGCGTGCTCCTTGGAGATGAGCAACCGGCACGCCAGGGTTGCGCGGATTGCGAGAGAAAGACTGGGCGCTCAGCAAGCCGAGAACTGGCAAAATCGCCAGTGCCAGGCGAGCATTCCGCCAAATAAGCGCAGCATGTGCTCTCCGAGATTGTACAGGGCGAGGGCGTGGCCACTTCGAGCATACATTGCTGCGTGAACACGAGGACACTAGAACCAGTACCCACGATGAAAATCTGCCGGCTTCTCGATTGTGCCAGAAGTAGCCGTCGGCAGCTATCGACCTCGATCCTGAGAGAAACAATTCGGCAAGTCTTGCAAAATTCGCGGTGGAGTGAGAGAACTCTGGCTATGAGCTTTGATGTCTTGCGGCTCTCCGGTGCAGTTTCTGCAGCAGGTCGGGATCCCTGCAGATCAAGACTGGCTGCGAGAATACGAGGCGTGGTTCGAACGCGAGGGTCAGGGGATCTCAGACGCCGTGGACCGCGCCGGCACACCGTGGTTACGCATGTTCGATCAGTGGGGCGCGCGGGTGGATGAAATCCTTTACCCGCCCGAATACTGGCGCATGCTGAAACATGATCAAGGGCGGGTCAGACCTGGGCGCGGCAGTGGAGACCGTAGCGCAACGGGATGGGGGTAAGTGGCGGCTAACGGGGGCCAAATATTTCGCGAGTAATGCCGGGGCCGAATTGGCGGTGGTCGCGGCTCGGCAGGAGGGCGCACCGCAGAACGTGCGCGGGCTAAGTCTGTACCTGGTACCGCGGCCTGGCGATATGCGGTAATCGCCTTCCTGGCGGAGGCGTTGAAGAAGAAAGTGCTCAAGCCCACGCTTTTTGGCAAAGACCTTATGAACATCTTCGAGATCGAGCACAAACGCGAGTGGCACGTCTTCATCACTCAATCCGGCTGACGGATTCCTAACCAGTAAGCCGACGCCCGCTCTTTCGCGATTCGATAGGTGGCGCTCTTCTTCTTGGTGGCGTACTCTGCGCCGCCGGAGCCAGCAACACCGACTCTCGTGGACACGTATCCTCGCATTGGCTTCACGCTGGCTTCCTCAACCGAGCACGCTTCATCCCTTTCCGGATGCACGCTTTGCCGCCATTCATCTGAGATAAGAACCGGATGCGCTAATGAGCGCTCGTCCGGGTCCGAGGAGGGGGTCGTGAGTCATCACGATCCCTACTCCGATCGCCAATCAATCGTCGGAGCAAGGCGCCTTGGTGTTGTATTCTCTTGATCATCGGCTACCGACTAGCCGGATTACGGACCGCCTATGAGCATGTTTATTCGATACATCGAGGAGGCGAGGCGGACGATAGTTCGCGCAAAACACGAGGCAGATAGATTGGGATCGCTGGAAATCGACCCTGAGCACATTCTGTTGGCTCTGCTAAATGATCCAGTCCTGATTAGCCGAACCATGGAGGGGATTTCTGAGAAAGAGATTCTTGAGACAATCAACGCCCATCTCCCTCGGCGCGAACCAAACACGCTGCCGCACGATCTGCCGTTGAGTAGGGCAGCTCGCGAGGCGCTGGTTTTGGCAGAAGCGGAAGCTGACAAGCTTGGGCGTCGATACATCCGGAATGAGCACCTTCTGCTGGGACTGGTCGAATTCGGGCATTGCTACGCCGCTGAGTTGCTGACGAAAAAAGGACTTTCTGCTGAAAAACTTCGATTCCAATTAAAGGCCTTGCCCCAGCCCGCGGACGTTCAAGAGCCCAAGCAGAGATCAAGACGGTCCCGAGTTGAATCTGAGCTCATCCGCCGCGTTGATGAGTTCGTCAGTCGGGGAGAGGTCCAAAGCGCCCTGCAGTTGTTGGACGATTACATGGCAGAAGCGGGGCAGGACCGTAAGCTCAGGATATGTTCCCTGGGCCACTTTGCGGCCATCACGGCTGTACAGCTTGGCGATCTCAATACAGCGCGACGTTACTGCGAGGAACTTCTAGCCTACAAGCCCGACGACCCGATGGCGCTCTACGCTCTGGCCGACTGCCTCGATCGGCAGGGTGAGACATATGAGGCGAGACGACGCGCGGCCGATTGCCGAAGAGCGGCATTATCACGAGGTGAAGTGGTGGGGAAGGTCATGGTTGAGTTGCTTGAAAGGCGTTTCCCCGACTTCAAGGTGGAACCCTAGAATCTTCAATGCTCTAGGAGGGCGACACTGTTGTAACCAGAACCGACTATTAGTCGATTGGTAAAAGTCAAAATCGACAACCGATTTTCCCCGCTGGAGCACCAGGTTCGAGAGCATCTACCTATAGCACAAGTGTGCGCCGTCTGTTCGCCATACCGCGATGGGGGATTTTGAGTGTAATAGGGATGTTTCAACAGTTATTCGGCATATTCCATTCAGACCTTGCCCGGCGAGGATGCACGATCCATGAGCACTTCTTGCTTTCGCAGTCTCCTGAGGATCGGCCGAACACGTCTCGGTTGACATTTTGCAGCGCAGGGGTACGATGGTGGCGTTTTAACGGAGGGCGATTATGACGGACACAGTGCAGCGTAGTTGGATTTGGGAGATACACCAGCGAACGGCAAGTGCCGCGCTGGCGTTAGCAGTCGTGCTTTTGCTGGGTCTGGGTGCAACGCGGTCGGCGCAAGCGCAGACTCTCACTGTGCTTTACAGCTTCACAGGTTCGTCGGACGGGGGAGACCCCTACGCTGGTTTGCTCCGCGACGCGGCGGGCAATTTTTATGGCACCACCGACTACGGCGGCGCTTCTTTCGCAGGAGTAGTGTTCAAGGTGAGTAAGACCGGCAAGGAGACTGTGCTGTACAGCTTCACTGGGGGTGCCGACGGGGCATATCCCTTCGCACCTTTGGTCCGGGACGCGGCGGGCAATCTTTATGGCACCACCGCGCAGGGTGGCACTTCCGGCGATGGAGTGGTGTTCAAGGTAACTAAAACCGGGAAGGAGACCGTGCTGCACAGCTTCACTGGCGGGGCCGATGGGGTATATCCCTACGGTGGTTTGCTCCGCGACGCGGCGGGCAATCTTTATGGCACCACTGAATTTGGCGGCTCTTCCAACGACGGACTCGTGTTCAAGATCAGTAAGACCGGCAAGGAGACTGTGCTGCACAGCTTCACTGGGGGGGCGGACGACGGCGGAGAGCCCTTGTACTCAAGTTTTTACATGGACGCGAAGGGCAACCTTTACAGCGTCGCGTCGCAAGGCGGAACTTCCGGTGAAGGAGTCCTTTACAAACTGAGTCCAAGCGGCAAGCTGACCGTATTGCACAGCTTCGCTGCCGGAACAACCGACGGGTGCTATCCCTACGGAACTCCCGCTGTGGATGCTCTTGGCAATATGTACGGCGCTACCGCGGGATGCGGAACCTCGAACTTGGGAGTCGTATGGAAGGTGAACAAGAAGGGTACCGAAACCGTGCTCCATAACTTCGCCGGTGGTTCGTCGGATGGGGAATATCCCCTCGCCGGCGTGATCGTGGACGCGAACGGAAACCTCTTTGGCAGCACCAGCACCGGCGGTGCTGACAATCTCGGAACCGCCTTCGAACTCCATAAGAAAGGCAAACTAACCCTGCTGCACAGCTTCATCGGCGGGTCGGATGGCAAATTTCTCGACGGCGGCTTGATCCTGGACCCCCAGGGCCGCCTCTACGGCACAACCATAAACGGTGGCACCGGCGGCTACGGAACGGTCTGGAAGCTCACCCCGTAGATGCGATGGCGACAGTGCAAGCAGCGTAGCTCGGATCTGTTCGAAAGGCAGTGTCTAGCGTTTTGGGGGTAGAAGACCCCTTATGGCGAATTGAAAACGGGCAAAGGTGAAATCTTATGGTGAACAGAATGCAGTATCTACCGTGGCGATTTCAGATCAACTCGCGAGGAATGCGCGCCCTGTTGGCGTTTGCTCTCGCGCTCACGCTGGCTGCGGCTGCAACCACAGCCGCGCAGGCACAGACGTTCACCGTACTCTACTCCTTCACCGGCGGGGCCGATGGCGCTTATCCTTACGCCGGCGTGATCCTCGACAAGGCTGGCAACCTGTACGGCACTACATTCCAAGGCGGCGACCTCAACAAGTGCCCGACCTACCCCGGTTGCGGCGTTGCATACAAGCTGGATCTTTCGGGAAAGCAGACGGTCTTGCACACTTTTACGGGTTCCCCGGACGGACAGGAGCCTGACTTCGGCAACTTGCTCCGAGACAAGGCCGGCAACATTCATGGGACGACCGTTTACGGGGGCAACATTGCTGGGGTCGTTTTCAAGATCAGCACAGCGGGCAAGGAGACCATCCTTCACAGCTTTCCGCAGCAACCAGGCGATGCGGAGTGTCCTCAATGGGGGTTGATCCAGGGCGCTACCGGAGAATTGTATGGCACGACATTCGCCGGCGGCACCAGTTCCTACAGCGCGGGCACGGTGTTCAAGATAAGCAAGGCCGGGAAAGAAAGCGTGGTGCATAGCTTCAATCTGAAGGATGGATTCGGTCCGGAGTCGACCTTGGTTCAGGACGCGGCAGGCAACTTCTATGGCACAACTAATTCCGGCGGCTCGATAGGCTATGGAACGGTGTTCAAGATAAGTAAAACCGACAAATTCAGCGTGCTCTATAACTTCAAAGGCGCGCCGGATGGATATCTGCCGTCAGGGCCCCTGGTGCTGGACAAGGCGGGCAATCTGTACGGTACGACATACTCGGGCGGCAACGCCAACGCTTGCCCGGGGTTCGGCTGCGGGCTCGTGTTCAAACTGAACAAGAAGGGCAAGGAGACCATACTGCACACCTTCATTAAAACGGACGGAATGTTCCCTCAGAACGGACTCCTTCTGGATGCAGCGGGCAATCTGTATGGCACCACCTGGACGGGCGCAGCCCACGAAAATGGGAACATCTTCAAGCTGGATAAAGCTGGCAAGTTCACTACGCTCTATGATTTCACGGGCGGGACGGATGGCGGGTATCCCTTTGCAGGCCTGACCCAGGATAAGGCGGGGAACTTCTACGGGACTGCCTCTCTCGGGGGCGGCGGCTACGGCGTGGTATTCAAGCTGACGCCTTAATCGCCAACACAAACCGGGCAGTCGGGCTCAGGCCCTTCCGCCCGATTTCTTTCCCGAAACGACGGCTTGCCGTTTCGCATGCGGCTTCTTCCCTTCCATCTCGGCAAGGCTCTGCTTGATCGCGGCCATCGAAAGACTTTTTAGGCGGGAAAATGTTCCTCCTCTTCACAACCGCGACCAAGAAAAATGAGAAATGACTTTTTTCTTTCTTTGAAAGAAGCAAGAAAATAAAATAAGGACATCCGCTGTTCCAACAGCAGCCCGACATTTCGCCGGGGAACACGGCTTTGTCACTGGAATAAGGAGTGTTGCACTTTGTCGACGCCTGGTTGTGAGCGCAATAGAGATATTTCGCCAACTACGAGCCAGGCCCCAGTTTCCGAGTGACCATACGTAGGTGGAGCCAGTTTTTTAATATCCTGCTTGAGCAAATAAGAAAGGCCAGCATGATCGCTGGCCCCGAGACAGAAGTGATGTGTGATTCACTTTTGCATACTATCCTTCGCCATCCTGAGCCCCACGACATGAACCTCGTTCTTGTCCGCATCTACCTGGGCTTGCAGGGTGACGTGGTGCCCTTCATGACCTTTTACGGCGTCCGGGTTGCTTATCGTCCAACTCTTGCTGTCCTTGTCGCTCACGAACGTCGTGCCATCAGAGCTTATTTTCCCAGTGATACTAACAGTTTTCACTGTCGTGCCGGATTTGCTGTTGTCGGGAGGCTGCGCTCCGTATTGAGCAACGGCGACTGCGGACATCAGCAGCGCCAGCACGAATGAAATGATCATCTGCTTTTTCATCTTGTTCTCCTTTTGCGGAACTACTCCTTGGCGTATCATGTCCGGCAATCCGTCTGCGAGGTACAACATGCGCCACCACGAAACTACCATCGAACGCATTTTCCCGTGAAGTCACTGGCCGAAAGATGCCGCCGTCTGTTAAGCCCATTCTGCTGCGCAAACGCAGGGCCAAAGCCAAGAGCACCTAAAATTCAAACTGCACCAGTACCCTCGATCTTGAATACCCAGTTGTCAGGGCGGGGTTTGCATCAGCGCGATCGAGCGGGCGGCTCGAATCGGACCAATGCAGGGAATCTGGCGCAGCAGTTTCGCGGCCTTATGTTTCCGGCTCTCGGCCAAAAGCTCGGGGCGCAGGTTGCGCCGCAAGGCCTGCAAGCCATCCAGTTGTTGGTAGAGCAGCTCCGCGCGGCGGCGCACCCCAGCTTGCGCAATCTTGTTCAACCATTCCTCCCGATAGCGCGGAGCATAGACCTGGGTGCCGGCACAGGGGATACCCCAACCTCGATACAGTGCCTTCAGCCGATTCATCACGCGGGTCAAATCCTTGCTGATGGTCTGATAACTGCGCCCCAACTCGCGCAGCGTTCGTAGTCCGTTTTCTCCGTGGTAGACCGCTCGCAGCATTCCCGTGCGCAGCAACTCGGCCAGCTTGCGCGCATCCACCTTGTCGCTCTTGTTCCCCTCCTTTAATAAGGCATTCCGGCGCGGATTGCAGACCAGAACTTGCTGCGCCTGGGGCTGCAGCAGATCGTACAGCCAGGCCGCCCAGGTTCCTTCTTCCCAGGTCACATGGAGTTCGCCCCGGAGACCGCGGATGAACTCCACAATGCTGCTGGCTTTGGTTTCCAGGATGGTTTCCATGACCAGCTTCCCACTGCCATTCAGGACCGCGATCACAATCGCTTCCCGGTGCACGTCCATGCCGATATACTTGATGTCGCGACTCATTTCAGTTGCCTCCTTGGGGGAAAGATCATTCCTGCCAACGCTATCTTTCCCTTAAGGTAAAGTGCCATTCTCCAGCCGATTTGCCTATGCCCTCCTGCACTTCTTTCCCACCACACACACCACCCAGTTACTCTCTCGCCGCCGTAGCGGAGCGAAGCCCTGCACAGCGTAGCGGAGCGGAGGCGGCGCCATCCATCCGACCTTCTCAATCGGGGCGCTCCTTCATAATGCATTGGCCAGGGTTGTAAGTATCGCTCCCGCGAACGACCCCGCCCAAAGCCGCGAGTACGCCAAGCCCGACCGCGAGCAAGCACGCGCCAATGCCTGCCGCGACCTTCCAGTCGCTTTTCGGTTCTTGGGTTGAAATCGGATCGGGCGCTGTTGAAACAATAGGCTCCATCTGCGCAGCCAAGTGTCGCCTTCTCCGCTTGGCATTCCGTCGATCGCGATGTTCTCGTTCCCATCGTTGCTTATCTTCCAGATTCTTGTAAGGCATAGATATTCACCGTTTCCTTTCCGGGTCGTGCATTTCCTAAAGCTGCTTTTTTAACGATCGATGTTGTCATGTCCCGGTTCTTGCGATGAGGTCATGCACGACCCGTACTCGCCTTTATAAGCACAGGTCGGGATGATTGTGGGGACGCCGTGTTTGACGTATAGACTTGAATCGCTTTGAGTACATAGTCGCGCGTCCTTCGTCTTACGGCTTCACCACAGACTAGTTTTTCTATGGTGTGTTGGCTCATGTCCGTCAGCCCCATCGTTTTTCGGATGCCAATTCTACGAATTTCATCTGCCGTAGACGCGTCAGGAACGACCTTTTTCTCTCTTCCGTACTCGGTAGTCTTGAAGTCCAACACGCTTAAATCGTCGCCTTCCTCCCATTTGCGATCCGTTTCTTTACCCACGTAGCGAAGGTCTCCGGCAATGATGTGGGCACGTTGTAACAAGCCGGAAGTCTCTGCCTCACATGGCGTACCATCGGGCGCGAGGCTCTTGCTTTCGGGATGTTCCTGGTATTCGATCAAGAGGCGTGCGAATTGCGAAGGAAAAACCACATTGTACGGAGGATTCTTTTCTTTGGTGCAGTCCACCATTTTGTACTTCTTACCGCCATGGATATTCACACATTCCATGTCGAACCAGCCCGGTTGTTTGGACGAAAACGGGGCTACCAGCAAGGCCTTTTCATTTGCCCGTCTATCAAACGCATAACCAACGTTGGATCAATTCATTGGCAAGAGAAGAAAGTTGTAGGGTCGGGCGCTTTCCCATTCGCCGAGCATTTCTAGAACGTTGTACGTTGTTATGGTAAGGCGCATCATTTGCGGGATATCGAGCCAGGACGGTGCCTTACGTTTCAGTTTCAGAGCGCCTCGCACGACGTATTCCCACATCTCGTAGGTCCATTTCGGCACGTCCTCTTCCCAACCCTTCGGAGAGTCTTTCGGTGGATACAGGAAGCCAACGCCATGCGCCTTGGGATCAATGCTCTTAATGTCCCTCTCGCCTATTCTCTCGTACAGGGAATAGCGCTTGGCTGCGATGCTGTAGCCGTATACCTGGCGCTGAGGATTACTGGGGTCTGAGTCCACATAGTTGGCATCCACGAGATTCAGAATTGAGCCTTTCACGATCTTGCGGTCGTACGGATTCAGGTCAGCGAACTTGTCAACGATGTTCTGCACTTCCTTCCACGATAGAATCCTGAGACCCTCGCTGCCTGGAATGCGCAGTGGTCCGCCGTGCTCGGACGCCACAACGGCAAGGGAAACAATTGAGGGAGGGTTCGTATGCAATATCTTTTGATGCTGTACGTAGCTGCTGATGTGCGGCTCGCTGAATATCAGCCCTACTGGGCGACACGGGCGGAACTACTGGCCAAGACAGGTGCAAAAAATGAGGCACGCGACGCCTTTGAACTCGCAATCGGTCTTGAGCGCGACGCTTCCGTTCGCCGCTTCCTGCAACGACGTCAGTCCGCGTTGGCATCGCCTATCTGAAATGATTACTGCTCCAGATCAGTACTGCTAAACCTAATGTTTACCGATGGCTCCCAAATCCTGGACAAATACGATCTTAAGAAAAATGCGCGGCGGTCCGACCGGTACTACCACGCCAGCTAGAACGACTGCGAGAATCTGGCCTCAAGGAACTCTCCCAGTTTTGCCGTCGCCTTGAACTGAGGAATGGGACCCAGTGCCTTGAATGCAGACGTAAACGCGTTCGAGAGGCTCCAGATCGTCCGCGACCGGAACTCGTCGTGCTTCGGTTCGTGAGCTTATGTTGTCGACAACATAAGCCCACGAAATGCTGCATCACGGGGAACGCCGCACTTTGACCACCAAGCCCGTGCGGGAAACCGAAGCCGAGGCCGTGGCGTTTGTGGTTTGCCAAGCGGTCGGACTGGACAACGGAACCGCCGCGCAGGATTACATCCGCCTCTGGCATGGAGACGCAAAACTTCTGCAAGAAAGTCTGGAAGTCGTTCAGCACACCGCTGCCGTGATCCTTGGGGGAATCACCCCGGAACCGGTAGCGGCTGCCGCTTAACACCGAAACAAAGAAACACAGGCGCAACTTTGGGCGCACAAGTCCCAACGTGTGCCTACGACAGAAACCGACACACTTCAAATTGAAAAGGAGAAGAAGAACATGAAAAGCACAGCAATGAATGGGGAATACCGAAACGTTCCCATTGCCACCCTCACCGAGTCAACCACCAACCCACGGAAGCGATTTGACGAAAAGGCTCTGGAAGAACTCGCAGCCACGTTCAAAACGCAAGGTGTGTTGGAGCCGCTTCTGGTTCGGGAACTGGAGGAACGAAACTATCAGGTCGTCATTGGAGCACGGCGGTTGCGTGCTGCCAAAATCGCCGAATTGGAGGCCGTCCCGGTTCGAGTTGTAAAGTTGACCGACGCCGAGGCCATAGAGGCCCAGGTCGTCGAGAACTTGCAACGCGAGGAGATTCACCCACTTGAGGAAGCCTTGGGTTTCCGGTCACTCTTGGAACTCAAGGACGGCACCTACACCGTCGCCAGCATCGCGGCCAGAGCGGGAAAGAGCGAAGCCTATGTGTACAGCCGGGTCAAGCTTACTGACCTGACACCGCCCGTTGCCGATGCGTTTCTCAACGACAAAATCACTTCAGGTCATGCTCTGCTGATTGCCAAGCTCCCGGCAGCGCAACAGCAGGAAGCATTTGCGGCTTCCTTTCGCAGCATGTGGACGAGTGAAGGCAACACGCAAGTGCTCATCCCCGTGCGGGAACTAGCCGCGTGGATTGAGTCGAACATCTTGTTAGAACTGGACGCAGCGCCGTTCGACAAACAGGATGAAACGCTGGTTACAGGGGCCGGGTCATGCGCCAATTGTCCGAAGCGAACCGGATTCAACAAACTGCTTTTCAGCGACGTTCGTAAGGACTCTTGCACCGACCCGCAGTGCTTCCGAGCCAAGATTGACGCCCACGTCAGCAAGGCTCTGGAAACCAAGCCAACCTTGGTTCAGATTTCGTCCGCGTGGAACAGCCGGGAAGGTGCTCCGCTTGGACGCAATCGTTACGTGGAATTGCAGATCAAGAAGGCGAGGACGAACGGCGAACGCGCCAAGCTGTCGGCGTTCCAAAAGCCTTGCGACAAGATGACCGAGGCCATCGTAACGGACGGAGGCAAGCGCGGACACATCATCAAGGTTTGTCCCGATCCGGGTTGCCGGGTGCATCGTCTTGACGCTCCGTCTCCCGAGCAGGTGGAGCGGGAACGGGCAGCGGAACGCAAGCGAATCCAGAAGGAAAAGGTTGCGATCACGACCCGGCATCGAATACTGGCGACGGTGCTGCAACGTGTTTCGGCTCCGTTGAAGAAGGCTGACCTGCAAGCCGTCGCTCAATACTTGGTCGCACATCTGTCTTACAACCAAGTCCCGGCTCTGGCGAAGCGGCGTAAGGTAGAGGTCAAGAAGGACTCCGATTCCGCGCAAGAACTGCTGGCAAAACAGGTCGGCACGTATGATGAATCCGAACTCTGCAAGCTGCTTCTCGAAATCTCCTTGCTGGATTCGGCCTATCAGCGAGCCAGCGCCAACGGCGACGACGCTCTAATGAATGCCGCCAAACGCTACCGGATAGACGCGGAGAAGCTGCAAAAGGCCGTGGCCGGGGAAATCGCTGCCAAACTTGCCAAGACAGGAGGCAGTGCCGAACGCGTGAAATAGTGCCGTTGTCTAAACCACAAAGGCGGAGCGCAAGCCGCTCCGCCTTTGTGTTATCTACTTGAGAAAACTTCGCTGAGCCTGATAGTAGCAGCCTACGATTCTCACATTCCCGCTCTGTACATCCTTCCCCGGCGACACACCCGCGACAGCAAACTGCTCCAACTATCCAGCCCTCGACCCTTTTCGGCAAGTCGCCTAAAGAAATACCTTGACTCTGGAATGCATTCCGGGGTTGATACTCGTTATGGTGCAAAACGGCAGTTCCAAGGCTCTTCGTTCTGGGGATCTGGCCAAGGCGACCGGGGTGAGTCCTGATACGGTTCGACATTATGAGAAGATCGGCGTTCTCCCACGAGCCTCGCGAACAGAGTCGGGTTATCGTGTCTATCCCGCGAGCGCGGTGGAAAGAGTGCTTGTGGTGCAAAGGGCGCTTCGGATCGGATTCACTCTGGCAGAGCTCGCTGATGTCCTGAAAACTCGTGATGGTGGAGGCGCTCCATGCCGCCGCGTTTACCGACTTGCCCAAGACAAGCTCAAGGGTATCGAGGCAGATATTGAGGCACTGAAGCGCACCAAACGATACGTGAAGAAAGTGTTGTCGAACTGGGAACAGCGCATTCAGCGTGTGGGTTCGGGCGAGAAATCGCACTTGCTGTATTCGCTCACTGACGCGGTAAAGAACGCTGGCACACCAGCGAATCAGTTTCGAAGGAAAAAAAGACCATGAAAACACTAATCGCATTTCTGATATTTAGCGGCCTGCAATTGACAGCACAGGACATGCAGTCTTGCCCGATGCACAAAGAGCATATGAAAGAAGCCGCGCAGCATCAGGCTGACGTGGACAAACATGGTGATGAGGCAATGGGATTCCCGCATGACAAGACCACCCATCACTTTCGGCTGTATTCGGACGGTGGAGCTATTGAGGTAATCGTCAATGACAGCAAGGATTCGCAAAATATTCAGGCAATCCGGTCCCACCTGACGCACATTGTCACGATGTTCTCCAATGGGGAATTCTCCATTCCGATGTTCGTCCACGACCAGGTGCCGCCCGGCGTACCTGTGATGAAAGAAAAACGCACCGAGATTTCTTACGGCTTTGAAGAGTTGCCGACAGGTGGCGCAGTGCGTATTAAAACAATAAATCCTGACGCGCTGAAAGCAATTCATGACTTCCTTCGTTTTCAGATCGCGGACCACCATACTGGAGACACCACCGAGATCCCGGCTGACCGCTAGTTCCCCCAAGATTCCAAATTTGAGAGAACGACAGACGCCTCTATCGTAGGTGAACAGCACTCGTTATCAGACCGATGGTGGCCCCCGCTAAGACAAGCCATGCGGAATTCACGCGAAACCGTAGCAGAGCGATTGACGATGCCACTGCTAAAACAACGGTAAGTGTGTCAACAACCGATGCTCGCCCAAGCTCCCAAGTGACAGCAGCCGTCAACGCGAGTGATGCAACATTCACACCATCCAGGAAAGCCCCGGCAGGCTTGGACTTTCGAATACGCGGCACCAGTGGACCGCTTACCGCTACCAGTAGAAATGCAGGAAGGAAGATGCCCACGGTGGAAATGACGGCACCGCGAATTCCTCCCAGAATGAAACCGATAAACGTAGCCGTCGTGAAAACCGGTCCTGGCGTCACTTGGCCCACAGCAACAGCATCGACCAGCTGCGCGTCCGTCAACCAGCCTCGATGGGTGACCAGATCGGCTCGAAGGAAGGCCAAGAGCACGTAGCCGCTGCCGAATACGGTTGCCCCTAGCTTCAAGAAAACCAGAAAGAGCCTGCGCGGTCCTGAACTCATTTTCGCCGCTGGCATTCCACGCCGGCGCGCCAATTTACATCCCAGTTGCCAAGATTAGGATTCCAGCAGCGCCCGTAACTTGTGAGCGTATCTGCGGCTCGACGTGACCACCGTTCCTTCTGCCAGTACGATGTCGTATACCCCATCGAACATCGGACGAATCTCGCTAATGCGGGCACTGT
>Ga0316363_10000325_pt1 | contig 69718 bp, 51 predicted proteins | sample Sb_taG_3_FD_200459 | JGI IMG/M metagenome (GOLD analysis project Ga0316363, IMG submission 200459) | Peat soil microbial communities from Weissenstadt, Germany - Sb_50d_a_PC metaG (v2) (version 2) | ecosystem: Environmental > Terrestrial > Soil > Wetlands > Peat | place: Germany: Weissenstadt...
GCTGAAACGCCGCGAGAATCTGACGGACAAGCAGACCGTCAAGTTGTCGGAGGTGTTGAAGTACAATTTGCAGACGGTGCGTGCCTACCTGCACCGGGAAGACTTCCAGCGCTTCTGGGAATACCGCCCGCCGTATTGGGCGGCCTGTTTCCTGGTCGAGTGGTGCGCCCGCGTGCGGCGTTCGCGGATCGAACCCATGAAGAAGGTGGCGCGGATGTTGGAGGCGCATGCCGAGTTAATCCTGAACTGGTTCATGGCCAAGGGGACGATTTCGGCGGGGATCGTCGAAGGCCTGAACTATAACGTGAAACTAACCATGAGAAAGTCGTACGGCTTCCGCACCCTGGAGGCCGTGAAAACCGCGTTGTATCACCGTCTCGGAGCCTTGCCGGAGCCAGATTTCGCCCACAGATTCTGGTGAGGAGGCATATTTCCTGACCACGGAACACCAATCCACCTCCGGCGCCGTCAACATCAGCAGCACGCCGAGCGTGCAGTATTCCTACAGCCTGATGTTCGGCGGCACCAACAACAGCCGGCTGGTGAGCATGACCTATCCCACCGGCCGGGTGCTGGCTGCCGGGCTCATCTCCATGCATCCAGTATTTGGCAGTCGGCGTTCGCTCGAGGAGACCTCCGGTCAGACGAACGGCGGGGTCAGGAGACCCGCGCCGAGCACAAACCGGCGCCGAGCGCAAACCGGCGCCGAGCGCAGACCGTTTCCGCACAAGCTACCAGCTTGTGCTACAGAAGACGATTGTTGGAGGTGTTTCAGCGGCCCATGGCTAGCGAGCGGGCAACGTCGAGTGCGGCTTGAATCTGGGCATCTTGCTCCAGCTCGGGTGGCAGATCGGAAGTTGGCACGTCCAGGTTAGGCGATACGCCAGATCCGCTGTAATCCAGGCCACGCGGTGAATAAAACTTGGCCACCGTCATGCGAATCCCCGCCGGCGCTGTTGTGAGCTTGTGGATTCTCTGGATGCAGCCTTTGCCGAAGGTCGTTTTGCCCACAAGCGTCCCGCGTTGGTTATCCTTGATGGCGCTGGCGAGCATTTCCGCGGAGCTGGCAGTTTCTCCATCCACCAGGACGACAAGGGGAACCGCCAGACTGTTCATGCCGTGTGCTTCGTAGGTTTGGCTATATCTGAAGTACTGACCATGGGTGGCTACGATGACTCCGGACGAGAGGAACCGCTCGGCGACCTGCAGGGCAACGTCGAAAAGGCCGCCAGGGTTGCCGCGCAGATCCAGGATCAGCGTCTTCATGCCAGCAACCTGCAGTTTGGTGATGGCCACATCAAGTTCTTGCACGGTTGCTTCCTGGAAACCAAGAATCCGGAGGTAGCCAATTCCCGATCGTTCTTCGAGGAATCGTGGATCGGATACGCTGGGCGCGCGCACTAACTCGCGTTTCAATTGCACGACGCGTGGTCTCTTGTCGCCGTTGGCCACTTCCAGCTCGACTTTGCTGCCGGCTTCGCCCTTGAGCATGTCGTTCGCGGCCGCGGCGGCCATATTGGCGGTGGCTTTCTGGCCAATGCGCAAAATTCGATCTCCCGGCCGCAGTCCGCCGATCTCGGCCGAACTGCCGGGGGTGATCCGCACGATGATCAATTTCTTCTCCGCGACTGCTAGTTCTGCCCCCACACCTACGACCTCCCCTTTCCAGGAGGCATTTATTTCCTCGAATTCGCCCGGAGTCAGATAGCATGTGTATTCATCGAGGGCGCTGCAAGCCCCACAAGCGAACTCGAGAATTGCAACAGCTGGTTTCAAACCGAGGAGCTTCTGGCCGGCAAGGGCAATCTCGCGGGCAAGGTTCTGGGCGTCTTGCACACGCCGCACGGGAGAGTCCAGCTCCGTTGACTGCAAGCGCGTTTGAAAAACGTGCTTCGCGGCAGCGTCGGCTCGAATGGAGTAATCACGGCAAAAGGCTTCGCTATCAAGGGCGGCGCGAAGCTCCTCCAAGCCTTGCCGAAAGAGCAAAGGCGGTGCCGACTTGTCGGTATCAACGTAATAGGTCTGGAGTTGGCTCAACACATCGCTGTAGATTCGCAGGCTGTCCTGAAGCGAAAGGCCGAGCACTTGCTGACGGTAAGTTTGGTCCAGATGCCGGCGTGTCTGTTGCGCCCGGCGCATGCACAGCTGGTAATGCTCCCGAGCGCCAGGCAGATCGCGGTTCTTGCCGAGAACATGTTGCCAGGCATCGCTCGCCTTGATCCACTGGCCGGTTTCCTCCCACTGCTCGGCCTGGCGACGCAGCGACTGGTTTTCGCCCGGCGTGAGCAGTCCGTTCCAGCCGGCCTGGAGGTGTGGCAGTACGCACGACGCCCAACCTATGAGGACAATCGTACCCAGGCTACGCCACACACCCCAAGGTTGCTTCACGGCATTTCTCCGCGGAGGGAAGTTCTTGGCGGCGAGTCGAGGAGAGCAACTCGAACCTACTTGAGTATAAAAACAAAGGTCGTGCCGGTCAAACAGGTGGTAGCAGCCGCGGTGAGATTTCCATGAAAGATCCTGTTCGCCAGGAAGTAATCGCGCTCGCCGACACCGTTGTCGTTAAAATCGGGACAAACGTCCTAACTGATACCGACGGCACGCTGGACCGTGGCCGGCTGCAGGCGTTGGCGGACCAGGTGCAGCGCATTCGCCAAAGCGGCCGCAAGGTCGCGCTGGTGAGCTCGGGCGCTATCGGCGCCGGCATCGGACACCTTGGTCTGGGGCGCCGCCCGACAAATTTGCGTCACCTGCAAGCCTGCGCTGCCGTCGGGCAAGGGTTCCTCATGCGTGCCTATCAAGAGGCCCTGGCCGGGCATGGCACCCATACCGCTCAGATCCTCCTGACGGCAAGCGATTTCGACAATCGAACCCGTTACCTGAATGCCCGCAATACGATCCTGACCTTGTTCGAATGGAATTGCCTGCCGATCATCAACGAAAACGATACGGTGAGCGTGGCGGAAATCCGCTTCGGCGATAATGATCATCTGGCCGCCATGGTCACGAATCTGCTGCGGGCACCGCTCCTCATGCTGCTGACGGTCGTCGACGGCCTCTGCGCTACTGATCCGAATGCCAATCCAGGGGCGTCGATCATGCTTACAGTCCCGCAAATCGACGGCTCGATAATGGATATGGCCGGCGGAAGCCGGAGTGCGCTCGGCACGGGAGGCATGCGCAGCAAGCTGCGCGCCGCACGCCTGGTCACTGCCGCGGGCGAGTCGGTAATCATCGCCAACGGGAAGCGGCCCCTAATCCTGGACGAAATCTTTGCGGCTGAACCGGTTGGCACGCTGTTCATGCCCCACGGCAGCACGGTTCCCGCCTGGAAACGTTGGCTCGGCTACACGGCGCGCCCCAAGGGGCGATTGGTTGTCGATGCCGGCGCTCGGAACGCCGTTCAGAACAAGGGCCGGAGCCTGCTGGCGATCGGCGTGATGCAGGTAGCCGGCGTATTTGGCAAGGGGGATGTCATATCGCTCTGCGACAGTGACGGTACCGAATTCGCGCGCGGGCTGACGAATTATTCCTCTGCCGACGCAACCCGCATTTGCGGCCTACGCACCGAGCAGATCGCGGAGGCGCTTGGCTCTCTTCCTTACGATGAAGTCGTACACCGGGACAATCTTGTGGTGATCATCTGAGCTATATCACCGTGCTTGAATCGGCAGCTGTGTAGGACAGATTTCCAATCTGTCCGGTCAGGTTGGAAACCTGACCTACAGCCAAATCGCGCACGGTCATTTAGCCCGCGCGCTCCTCCCATTGTTGGAGGTGAGTTGCGCATTTATAGTGAACTGGGGTGCGCGTACGTGCGCCAAGAGGACCCAGGATTTCCACCCGCCCCTGATGGAACCGCGTTAGATTCGAGTGCTTTGCTCGTCTTTTTTAGGCAGACCGTCGATGGCGTCGCTTCTTGGCCGTCGAGTAAGGTCAGTTGCGTGGCAAAATGAATCCAGGCTCGCGAGTGCCGGTATCGCGGCAGACGGAATTTGATGCGCTCTACCGGCGCCATAGCCGGGAGGTCTGGGCGCTTGCGTACGCGCGTTGGCTGAATGCCGATCTTGCCATGGATATCGCCCAGGAAGCTTTTTTGCGGCTCTGGAAACAGTGGCAAACTGGAGAACAAATACTTAATCCACGAGCGTGGCTTTTGCGTGTCGCACGGAATCTTGCAGAGGATCACGCGAAAAGCTCATTTCGTCGAAATGGCACGCATCCGCCTCAGATGATGAATGGCATCCGGGCACGGAGTCCGCTGCCCCTGGAAAAAATGGAGTTGGAAGAAACATTTGGGCAACTGCGTCACGCCTTGACGCAGCTTTCCCAGGCTGACCGGGAGGTTCTGACTCTCCGGTACGCCTTGGATTATGACGCGAATGAAATCGCCACGTTGTTGGCGATAACCGTCACGGCCGTTCACATGCGCTTGAGCCGGGCCAGGCAGCGGCTGGCCGAGCTGCTTACGGCCCAGGGAGTGATGTATATTCCATGAATGTCTCTGTGAATCCTTTCAACGATCCCCAGTCTGGTAACCGCCCTCCCGAAAACCTGGATGGACTTCTTCGCAAGTTCTTTCGGGCCGAGCTTCCCGATCCCTGGCCAGCACACCAGCTGCCGGTTGAGCAGGCGTCGTCCTTGAAACGCGCTGCTCCGGGCCGCAGACGATTGCCCCGAAGCCGGATGGCATTGGCGGCGTCCCTGCTGCTCATGCTCGTCTGTCATTTCTGGATGTCGGGATTCTATCGCAATGCCGCGCCAGATGCTCCGGAGCCGGCATCATCGAGATTTGAAGCCACTCATCGGAACGGGGCACGAATCAGCAACGCCCCGCCTATCGCTAATCCAGCCGCCTCCTCATCAGGAACTGAAACCCTCAAAAAATCCGGCAAATCATCCAAGGACCAGTGAACAACCCTCGACCGGACGGCGAGTGGGCGGCGAACGTCTCGCTCGCCATTTGGCAGGGGGTTCCACTTTTCTTCCCGCAGCCGTAGTAGTCTGAACTTCAGCCAGATACTATTTCAACGTGCGTGAATTGGCAACGATGCCAACGCAGAGGCGCTCGTGCGCGTTCACCGCAAATTGAAGGAGCAAGGCTTCGGCCTCCTGATTCATGATTGTTACCGTCCGTGGTACGTGACCAAGATGTTCTGGATAATTCCGCCATGACTTCCGCAATTCTTTGCCGCGACTTGCGCAAACGCTACGCCGGCAAGCCGCCGGTCGATGCCGTCAACGGCCTGGACCTCGAAGTAATGCCCGGTGAGTGCTTCGGGCTCCTGGGCCCAAACGGCGCCGGCAAGACAACCACCATCGAAATCCTCGAAGGACTTTTGAGCGCGACGTCGGGTGAGGTTGAAATCCTCGGCGAACATTGGGGTCGGGACGATGAGAGCTTGCGCCAACGTCTTGGCATTTCCCTCCAGGAAACGCGCCTCGCAGAAAAACTGACCGTTCACGAGACCCTTACACTGTTCCGCAGCTTCTACGCGCGCGGCCTCACTCCAATGAACGTGATGGAGCAGGTCGGCCTCACGGAGAAGAGCAACGCATACGTCGGCAAGCTTTCCGGCGGCCAGCGGCAGCGCTTGGCCGTGGCCTGCGCTCTCATCGGCGATCCCGAATTACTCTTTTTGGATGAGCCAACCACCGGACTTGACCCGCAGTCGCGCCGTCAACTGTGGGACATATTGCGCGCATTTCGCTCCCAGGGACGGACCGTGCTCATTACGACCCATTACATGGATGAGGCGGAGCGCTTGTGCGACCGAGTCGCCGTCGTTGATCATGGCCGCGTCATCGCGCTCGGCTCGCCACAGGAATTGATTGCTCAGCTGGGGGGTGAACACTTCGTCGAATTTGCCCTCAACGACGGTAACGCGATCCCTGAGAGCGATCTTTGCCTCCTGCCGGCCGTGGTCGCGGTCCGACGCGAGGACGAAAGATACTGCCTCACGGTCACTGCCCCACATCTCACCATTCCCGCGCTCCTGAACCGTCTTCGAAGTGAGGCCCGAGATCTCGTGAGTCTCACGACACGACATGCCAGCCTCGAAGATGTTTTCGTGACGCTGACAGGCCGCCATCTGCGTGACAATGAGCCCACAGCGCAATGACCTCGTCATGCCGGTGATCGCCCAGCCTGCTCAATACACCTATCCTTGCCCATATACCTCCTTGCCCTTGACGTCTACACGTCCGGGATACTAAACAGCAAGCCGTGACAGGCATGGATGAGGGGTGACCATGGAACGGTCTGCCAAAAAGGAATTCTTTCTTGACTGGGGCTGGTTCTTCGCCTGGGGGATTGCCTCGTCGCTATGGTGCTGGGGCGCCGCCGGCAGCACGGGCGCTACCTTTGATGAACCACTGTACGTGAAAGCCGGCCTGCAGCGTTGGCGAACGGGCAGTCATCAAGACGCCTTGCGGATGGGCACCATGCCCTTGCCGCTGGATGTCGACACCTTGCCCATCTATCTCTGGGAACGCTGGCACGGCATACGGTTCGACGCGACGGAGGACCTTGAACAGCTCTTGCCCTGGGCCCGCGCCGGCACGCTCGTTTTCTGGTGGCTCTTGCTGGCCTACGGGCGTCTCGGGGGGAGACAAATTGCGGGACCCTGGGGAGGGCGCTTGGCCGTGGCATTGCTGGCTTGCGAGCCGAGTCTGTTGGCGCATGCAAGCCTTGCCACTACCGATTTGGCGATCACCGCCTGCCTTCTGGCAATGGTTTATCATTTCCGGACCGGCCGCGATGCCGGCTGGGGACGCCGGCTTGCCTTACCCATGGTCTGGTTCGCCGCGGCAATCTTGGCCAAGGCATCCGGGATGGTCTTTGGTCCGATCTGTCTTCTCGTGGTCGAGCTGGAGCGCTTCTTCAGCTTGCGACGTGAATCCGCGCGCAACAGAAGCCGCAGCGATTGTTCTCCCCTCGCCCCGGTACTCCGGGGAGATGGGTCGGGGGTGAGGGGCCTCACCCCCGACCCATCTCCCCCGAAGCGGGGGCGAGGGGAGATGATTAACTGCCCATCGCCTAAAGACCAAGTTGAAGGGTCCAGCCCGGAGGGCCGACCGACATCCGCGGCAAGAGACTCTAATCTGCTGCGTGATTGCGTTCATGTTCTTTGGGGTGGTTTCCGCCGCGATCTGGTCCGCATCACGATCGGCGCACTGGTTCTCGTTTTCCTGTACTGCGGCTGCGACTGGCAAACGCAACCTTCGTTTGTCAGCTGGGCGCACCAATTACCGGACGGACCTGGCAGCCGCGCCATGGTTTGGCTGGCCGACCACTTGCGCATCTTCAGCAATGCTGGCGAAGGCCTGGTGCGGCAGGTTCGGCATAACATGAAAGGGCACGCGACCTACCTGCTTGGCGAGATCGCCCAAAGAGCCATCTGGTATTATTTCCCGACGGTCCTGTCCATCAAGCTGAGCATTCCCCTGCTTGTTCTGCCCATGGTTGTCGGCCTGCTCCGGCCCCGGGCCCTTCTCAACTGGGCCTTCCTTGCCGCACTGGCCTTGGCAGCGTTCAGCTTGGTTTGTCGCGTGCAGATCGGCATTCGGCTCATCCTGCCGCTGGTGGGGCTTGGGGTCGTTGGCCTGGCCGCGGCAGCTGTGAACGCCTACCAGATGCTCCGACAAGGCTCCTGCGAGCCGAACCGCTCTGGGGAAATCAAGCAATCGCCTGCAGCACGCTTCCGCGTTGCACTGTCTTCGTGCCTTGTCTTGCTGCTTGGTGCGAGCGTCCTTTGGACTGCGGCGGCGGCGACCCTGGTCTGGCCCAACGGGCTCTGCTACGCCAACGAATTCTGGGGCGGGACCAAGAGCGCGTATACCTTGTTAAGCGACTCGAACTACGACTGGGGACAGGGGCTGAAAGAACTTGCACGCTGGCAGCAGCAGCACGACAACGCGCCTCTGGAAGTCTGGTACTTTGGGACTGATCCCGCAATCAAAAACCTGCCCATGGAGGAGGTCAAGCTTTATTCGCTGGCGATCAGGGGGCCGGAGGATGTCAGAACGCGGGTGCGCGGGCATTACCTGGCTGTGGGCATCACGTATCTTTATGGATCGCTGAGTGCGACCCTGCACGCTAGCCCCTCGGAGCTAGAGTCCTACACGCAGACGCTCGCCTTCCTGAGCCAGTACCGGCCGGTCGACCGTACGACCACGTTCCTGATTTATGATTTCCGTGCCACCGAAAGCGACCCGGACTCGAATCAGGCGGTGAGCCAACTTACTAAAGCAACCCCTTCAGATCCTCGTCGCTGAGCGGGTGCCGCAAGGAGCATCCGAGAAGCCAGGTACCGTCTTCTTGCCTGGTGACATGCATCACGCGCGCAAGGAAAGTGACCGAGGATTCGCTCCCTTCCTGCTGAACTTCGATGCTCAGTAACGTCTGCAATTCGAATCGTCTATCGAGGCAGATGCCGATGCCTCCAGCGGAAATGTTCCGTATTTTGGCTGACCAACGGCCACTGCGATTGGCGACGACCGGTTGGCAGGAGCTTGACAGTTCACAGGGATAACGCACCCAGGCCCGGCGTTCGGCCGCACCTGAATTGCATTGTTGAGGATGAAGAACAGCGGTGTGGGACATGTTGGCCTCGTGGGTCATGGATGCCACAGGAGGGGGTAAAAAACCCTAGGTCGCCCACAGAGGCCAGTCAAATCTGCTGATGGATTGGTTGTAGCTCAAGCCGGCGGCTTGAGCTGCGAGAACAGTGAGCCAATAGAAGAAGGCGAAAGGGAAGGAGCCCTTGCTCCGATCCCTTTCGCCTTTGTCACTTCTCTAGGGACAGCGAGAATCCCTTGTTGTTCCGGAAGAGGGGCTACCGATACAAACCCGCGGCGTTCCAGACCTGCCCTTATTCGCAGCAGTCGTGGTGGCGGAAGCCGAGGCCGCTGCAGAGCCGATGGAAGTAAGGCTTGCAGCAGGTGGTCTCGCAACAGCTGTTGCAGCAGCTATTGCAGCAGGTGTTGCACTCGACCTTCTTCTCAACCGTCCGGCAAACCATACGGCAGCAGTTTACCGTTTCCTGGTGCGGGACGCAGCAGACCACGGTACGAGTTGCCTGATAAGGAACCGTCTTCGTGCAGCAAACGGTGTAGGTTTCGGTCTTGGTTTCAGGCACGCACTTGCAGCACGTGACCTGGCACTTTTCCTCGCGAACTTCGCGCTTGTAGACCGTTACCTTGCACGTTACGGGCCGGCTTTCGCAGACGCGCTTGTAGCAACAGACAGTGTGCTCTTCCCAGGTCGGGCAGGGTACCCAGCAGCGAACCGTCTTGGTCCGAACGCAGCAGTCATTGCACGGCTCGCAGCAGCAGTCGTTGTGGCGACGGCAGAGCTTGTGCAATCGTTCTCCGAAGGTCGGGCCGCAGGGCTCTTCACGGCATTCATAGTGGCCCTTGTCGACGCAGCAGCGAACCACTTGGGTTTCCGGCTTGCAGACGACGTGGGATTCCATGACGGTGCGCTCCTCGACGCACGGGACGCACACGCAGACCTGCCGGGTCACTGTCTTGACCTCGGGAACCATCTTGTACACCGTGCAGGTGCGCGTCCGGGTTTCCGGAACGCTTTCGCAACGATACGCGGTGTAGCTCTCTTGCTTACACTCTCTGGTGTAAACGGTACGGGTGGTTTGGAAGTTTTCGGGGACCCACTCTTTGACGCACACGGTGCGGTACTGAGGGGTACAAGGCGTGCAACAGTCGTCGGCGCGAGCGGTCAAAGCCGTCGCAGCCACGATGCCGCCAGCCAGCAGGGCAACGCGAACATGCTGCCAGATCATGCCATCTCCTTAGATGCGATTCTTGCCGATCCTGGCCGGCACCGGGACACTCCGCTGGGCAGGACCGGACAACCTGTGTGGTTGAACGTCATCCAACTATGCCCAACCTAGGGGTTGTGGAGAAGAGAAACTGAATGGGAATTTCAGAAAAAAGGCCGAAAGTTGTCCGGATATGCGGATCGGACCCGTCCCATCGAATAGGCGGGTGACGCATGCCCCAATGCGCGCAAAAGCCGGGACGTGGACTAAAGTCCCCGCCCCGGCAGAATTGTTAAGATCGTCAGAACCGTCAAAGCAGCGGCTACTTTCCGCCGCCTGGTTCTTGCTTATGTTCGCCGTTCTTCTGCTGTGACTTTTGTGGAATCGTCGGCCGCTTGAGCAGAGAGGTCTGCGGGTGGGCCGGCTGCGCCGGATGAACCGGAGCATGGGCAGTGCTGGCAACATTCGCGTGCGCTGTCGGCGGTACATGGAGCGTAGCTGCACGAGGTTGCTTCGGAATGCCGGCAACTTCATTGCGGCTTCGTTCCATGGCCACATGCCGAATCGCTTCGGCCCGCTCTCGGTGCTCCATCCGGGCGCGCATGTCGAGTCTTTCCATGCGCGTGCCTCTGGCAGCCGCCAATCTCGAGGGAGCGACGACGACCGCCATGCCATAGCCCCCAACTCCCACGCCGACGCCGACTCCCACGAATGCCCGTGGCGGACATGGATAACGGCCAGCGCCCCGCCCTATGCAGATGTCGAACTGAACGGATTCCCAGCGTGGGTCGGCACGATGGTCCCAGCGCTCGTAGACAAACACCGCATCGTAATGGCTGCGACTATAGACAATGCAGGCCTCGAACCCCATGGGACCGTAAGCAGGCCCGTAGTAGTCGCCGTAATAATAGTGGCAGTAGGCGGGTCGAATGAACATCGAATCGACTACCACGGTCTCGGGAACGGCGTACGCCGGGGTATACACATAACCGGGGCCGACAACCGCCATATCCACGTAGACCGGCGTGTAGAGCATGCCTCGGCGACCCACTGCGAGGTCCCAGTAGCCCGGGATGTAGACGTAGCCGCTCGGCGTCCAACGATAGTGCGCCTGCACCCACACGTAGCCGGGTTGGACGCGCGCCCAGTATCCGGCGGTCCAGGCATAGCCCGCCTCATGCCAAACCTGATTGCCCCCCTCCATCACATAACCCGCGTTGTGCCAACCCCAGGCGCCAGGTACGTAAAAGGCATCGGGCGTTGGCGGCTGAGCCGGCGGGGCCACTGCCGGCGGCGCGGGAGGCGCGGGCATGTAGGTCATTTCGTGAGCTGTGTTCTGTTCGTTTTCAGACTTAGCCCACATTCCCGGCACCCATTGCCACTGGTCTCCTTCTGGACGCCAGTACCCTGCTACCCATCGTTTGCCGGGCGGCGGGGTGCGCCAGGTTCCGCTGACCCAAAGGAAATCCTTGCGCTCTTCGTCGTAGGACCAGTAGCCGCCGATCCATGCCACGTTGCCTTCCGGTTTTTCTTCCGGCGGCATCTCCTGAAGGGGTTTCGGCGGTTCCTTCGGCACAAGTTGCGTGGGCGCCGGCTCGGCCGCTGGCGTGGCGAAGGCTTCGTGTACGGGACCGCGCGTTTGCACATCCAATCCTTGCGGCACCGGGGGCAGGCCGTCGTTTCCAGCCGCTGGTCCGGCCCCTTGAGACGGATCCTGAGGGGGCGCCTGGCCCCACAACACCGTTTGCAACGCCAACATCGCCGCCAGTCCAAAGCAGATCAGGCCAACTTTGAGTATGCGCACATCCATGGCAAGGAACTCCGTAAAACACCATCGATAGGCTTCAGGGCAGAGGCATTCCCGGTCGCGCCGGCCGAGAACGGCCGCGCCCTCTTCGAACAGATTCACAAAGCCGTTCTTCTCGGCTTCGCGCTTAATCCCTTCTCCATCGTCGATACGGAGAAAGGCGGCCGTGGCAGGCTTATAACTATTTGGCGCATGTCGATCCAGGGCAAATCGCCTTCGCATCAAGGCAAGGCCTGATGATTGACAGAGTCGAAATTCAATATGCGATTGCAGCGAATGAATGGTCACAACAAGAACAAGCACACGCACCGCGACCGGAGACGAGTCGGTCCAGGTTGAGGCCATTCCGATGCGACTGGAGTCGATGGGGACTGTTTTACTTGACCGAAGCCGGCGGCGTTTCTTCCGAGACCGTCAACTCATTCCGGATCTCATGCACACCCGGCGTGAGCGAGGCGATGCCCTGGGCCAGGCGTCGATCGTGCTCATTCGCCACGTTGCCACGCAGCACCAGCACATCTCCGCTTGTTTCGACCTGGATGGCGCGATTCCCGGAAAGCGCTCTTGAATTCGTCAACAGCCCCTGAATTTGGCGCTGTACTTTCCCCATAGCCGGCGGCGGGGTCTTGAAGCCGATTCCGACAGAATAAGTTGGGGATGGGTAGGCGCCCAAAGTGCCGGAGCCGCTTCCGGTCGATCCGCTTGTTCCGGGCATGCGCGACAGGGTGATGGTGTTGGTATTCGTGCTCATCGTCGTCGTGTAAATAGGAAGTCCAAAGACCGATTGTAAGCCGGCGGTGGTGCCGGTGCTGCTAATGCCTCCGGCATAAGGATTCGCGTAATACGGTGCGAAAACATTTGTGGGAGACACGCCGCTCGACGTGGTTGATGAGCTGGTAGTCCCGCTGGAGACGGTATTGTTGATGCTCAGATTTTGCCCGATTTGCGAAGTCGTCCCCAGGCTGGTACTTGGGGCCATATTCTGTCCGGAGCTTGGGCTGGAATTTGCTCCGGAAGTGCTGCCCGCCGCATTCGCGCCCGAGGGAGCGCTTGTACCACTCCCGAAACTCGTCGGCGAAACCTGCGCTTGCACGGTTGCGCTCATGGCCAGCATCGTGAGTATGCACCAACTCCAAACCCGCGTGTCGAGAACCTTGGCTTTACGAGAAATCCGTGACATGGCGCTCCCCCCTACCTGGAGAATCCTCAAAATAGATTATCGACAAAAGTCTGGCACTGTGCAATAATAATAACGTATTTTCCGATACTTCCTGGGCTTCAGACCCTGCCACACCCCCGGAAGACTTGCGGATAAAGAAGCTGGGCAGCTGCCATAAGGCAGGAAACCCGGTATCTGTCGTGCTTTCATACGCCACGCCGTCGCTCCGACCGGGTGTCGCCCCTTGGCGATGCGCATAAGGACCGCTTGGTGGGCGTCTTTTTGGCGTTCTTGTAAATGAACGTGTGCGATTCGTTTGTAGGTCAGGTTTCCAACCTGACCGGACAGATTGGAAGTCTGTCCTACGCAGCTGCTGACCCAGGCACGGTGATAAAGAATCCATCATCACAGAAAAGGGCTCCGAGGTAACACATGGATCTTGTGCAACGTTTGCTTCAGAGAGGCGTACTTAAGGAGGCTGACGCGGCCCGGGTGAAGGAGGCCGAGGCGGCAGCGCCCACCAAGCGTTTGCACGAACTCTTGATTGAGAAGGGATTCGCCCAAGAGGAACAAGTGCTGAGCGCGTTGTCCGAAGAGCTGGGCATGGAGTTCGTCGATTTGACGGACCGCAAGGTCGAGCCCGAAACGCTGCAGGCCATGCCGCTCAGACTCGTGCACCGGCGTACTCTCATGCCTTTATCGCGCGAGAACGGCACGCTGGTGGTCGCAACCGGCGACCCATACGACGTCTATGCCCTGGACGAGCTGCAAACGCTCACCGGCTTGCAGATCATTCCGGTTCTCGCCAGCTCCCGCGAAATCGCCCGCCTTATCAAAACCCATTTCGGCGTCGGCGGCGAGACGGTCACCGCGCTCATGCAGGAACGCGCCGATGATGTCGAGCTGCTGGAAGAACTCGAGGCAGACGACAGCGAACTCGCCAAGCAAGCGCAAGAGGCTTCCGTCGTGAAGCTCGTTAACGAGATTCTGGTGGAAGCCGCCGACGAGCGCGCCAGCGACATCCATGTTGAGCCGGAGGAGACCGGACTGCGCATCCGCTACCGCATCGACGGCCTACTGCAAACGCAGCCGTTGCCCCCTGAGATCAATCGCTTTCAAGCTGCGATCATCAGCCGCATCAAGATCATGTCGCGGCTCAACATCGCCGAGAAACGTCTTCCGCAAGACGGCCGCATCAAGATGCGCGTGCACAGTCGCGAAATCGACGTGCGCGTCTCGATCATCCCCATGACGCACGGCGAAGGAATTGTCATGCGTCTTCTCGACAAGGGCCGCATGGTATTCAATCTTGCCAATGTCGGCATGCTGCCCGACAACTACCAGACCTTCCGCAAGGTGATCGACAGGCCGCACGGCATCGTTCTGGTGACAGGACCAACCGGTTCCGGAAAATCGACCACGCTTTATAGCGCCCTCAATGAGATCAAGGAAGAGACCGTCAAGATCATCACCGTCGAGGACCCCGTCGAATATCAACAGCCCGGCATCAGTCAAATTCAGGTGCACAGCAAGATCGGCCTTACCTTCGCCGCAATATTGCGCAGCATTCTGCGCCACGACCCCGACGTAATCCTTATCGGCGAAATGCGCGACCTGGAAACGGCCGAAAGCGCCATCCAGGCCTCGTTGACTGGGCACCTTGTGTTCAGCACCTTGCACACCAATGACGCGCCCTCCGCCTTCACGCGCCTCATCGATATGGGGATCGAGCCGTTCCTGGTGGGCAGCACTGTCGAAGCCGTGATGGCCCAGCGCCTCGTACGTACGATCTGCCCGGAATGCAAGGTTCAATACGAGCCGGCGGAGCATGACGTGCCATCCGATTTTCCCCATGACGGCCCCAAGCTGCAGCTCTGGAAGGGTGCGGGATGCCGGGCTTGCCGGCAGACGGGCTATCGTGGCCGCCAGGGGATCTTCGAGCTGATGGTCACGGGGGACTCGATCCGCGACATGTGCGTCCAGAGAGTGAACGCGAGCGTCATTCGCAACCAAGCAATCAAGCAAGGAATGTTGACGCTGCGGCAGGATGGCTGGCGGAAGGTGCGGGATGGAATTACCACCATCGAAGAAGTGGCCCGCGTGACGGCAGGCGATGTTAGCTGAGCCTGCGTTTCGGAGGTCGCGTCGGCAGGATAAACCGTCATCAAGAGGTTAGCGTATGCCGGAATTCACTTATGAAGCTGTGGCTTCCTCAGGCCAACGCAGCCAGGGCACTTTGGCCGCAGGCTCCGAGCGCGAAGCATTGGCCGTGCTTGATTCTCAGGGCCTCATGCCTCTGAAAATCACCCAGGCTAAAGGGGCGGGCGCCGGCCATCGCAAGGGCCGCCGGGTACGCGGGCGTTACATGGCGAGCTTCTATTCCCAGCTAGCCGACCTTCTCCATTCAGGCGTCCCGCTGCTACGCAGCTTGGATCTTCTGGATCGCCAGACCTCGCAGCCTGTCCTGGCGGAAACGGTGCGCGAAGTGCGCAACAAGGTCGCCAACGGTACCAGCCTTGCCGAAGCGATGGCCCACTATCCGCGCGTATTCAACGAGCTGGCGATCAGCATGGTCCGGGCCGGACAGGAGGGCGGCTTCCTTGAAGACGTGCTCAAACGCATCGCCGATTTCACCGAAAACCAGGAAGACCTCAAATCCAAAGTGATTGGCGCGATGGCCTACCCGATCTTTCTGGCGCTTGCCGGCTTCATGGTCCTCAACGTGCTCGTCATTTTCTTCGTGCCCCGCTTCGAGCCGATTTTCAAGAAGCTGGAGGAAAAGGGAGAATTGCCCGCGGTCACGCAATTCATCATGGGCGCAAGCCACCTCATGCAACGCCAAGGATGGTTGGTTCTCCCCGCAGGCATCGGCCTGGTGTATGCGTTCCGCCGCTGGGCGGGCACGGAGGCGGGCAGGATCCGCCTGGACGGCTGGCGGCTGCGCGTGCCCGGCGCCGGTCCCATTTACCTCCACCTTGCTTTGTCCCGGTTCACGCGCATCCTCGGCACGCTGCTGCACAATGGTATCCCCATCCTCAACGCCCTCCGTATCGCCAAGGACGCTACCGGCAACCGCGTCCTTAGCCGGGCGATTGAACAATCCGCCGAGAATATCAAGGGTGGCGATACATTGGCGGCGCCATTGGCTGCATGCAAGTACTTCCCACGCGACGTCTGCGAGATGATCGCGGTCGGAGAGGAAAGCAACAGCCTCGACTCCGTTCTGGTCGATATTGCGGTGGCGCTGGAAAAACGGACAACCAGGCAGCTAGAGCTGTTTGTCCGCCTTCTGGAGCCGATGATGTTACTGGTGATGGGCGGCGTGACGTTGGTGGTTGTTGCCGGCCTGTTGCTGCCAGTCTTCAAGATGAGCAGCGCCATCAACTGAGAAATCGAACCTTCCGTTGGTCCGCCGGCACACTTGTCCACTTCTCATGGTTTCTTAATTGGGCGTTGGGTAATGTGTAGGGTGAGCATAGTAGGCTAAACAAAATTTGGTGAACTTTTTGGGAGGCTTGATCATGGTGCTGCGACGCGAGCCTCGCGCGACCAAGCGTGCGGGCTTTACCCTGATGGAAATGTTGATCGTGGTGGCCATCATTGTCGTCTTAGCCGGCGTAGGCGGCGTCGTTTATCTCCGCGTGCTGGATGAGTCCAAGGTCAATGTCGCCAAAAGCCAGGCCAAAATCCTTGCGGAGGCTGTGGCCATGTACGAGCTCAGTTGTGGCAGGTACCCGGCCAACCTGGAAGAGCTCACGCAGCCCCAGGATGGCAAGAAGGCACTCCTTGAACCTTCGGCCTTGATCGACCCCTGGAGTCGTCCCTATCAGTTAGCAGTTCCAGGGCCTCACCATCCAACCACGGGGGCGCCCGACGTGTGGTCCTTGGGGCCGACCGGCGATCAGAATGGGGCAGTCGGGAACTGGTGAACGACCACGTTCCCCAGCTGAGAAGCGGACGCCGGGACTACGGGAGGTACCACCCATGCAGCGAGCACGTTCGGCATATACGCTGTTGGAAGTGATCCTCGTCATGGCTCTCCTGGCGATCATTGCGGCACTTGCCGTCCCTTCGATTGACGCGATGATGGCACAAAACCGCTTGAACGCATCCGTAGACCAGGTTCGCGCTGCCTGGTCGATGGCGCGAGCACGGGCGCTGGAGGAAGGCTTGTCCTACCGCTTCTCCATTCAGCCCGGAGAGAATTCGTCCTACCGAATAGCACCTGACAACGAGGCGTTTGCCGGGAATGGAAGTGGCACGTCGCCTGCATCCGATGAGGTGAGCACCCCGCCGCTCATCCTGGAGGAAAAACTCCAAGAAGGAGTCCGTTTCTCCGTATATGACGAGGCGCTGCCCGGTGATCCATCGGCCGATGGCAGCGGCGACGGCAGCACGGCGCCGCCGCCCGGCAATACCGACTCGAACGGCTGGATTGGCGTGGCGGTCTTCCTACCGGACGGGACCTGCCGGCAGGATGTGAGCCTCCTCTTTCAAAAGCGCGGTGCCGTTTCCAGAATCTTGAGTCTGCGGGCTCTCACGGGTGTCGTGAAGGTCCGCATTCCTTCGGCAGGCAAATAATATGCGTCCTATTTGCGTCCTATGTTGATTGCATGGTGGCGGGGCTAGGGGCGCAACCTACAAGAAGGCTCTGGTGATGATCGCGCCGGAACGGGGAGATCTCATGACAACCCGGCATAACGGAAGCAAACGGAGCGGCATGTCTCTGATGGAGGTAATTGTCGCGCTCGCCGTCTTTCTTTCTGCGCTGATCGTGCTCGGCAGACTTGTCGTGTTGGGTGGCGAGCAAGCCCGCGAAGTGCAGGAACTCGCCCGCGCCACTCAGCTGTGCCAATCGAAGCTGGCGGAAGTTGTCGCAGGCGTCGTGCCGCTACAGTCGCAACCCGACGTGCCGTTTGATGAGGAGCCCTCGTGGAACTGGTCGCTCGATTGCAGCCAGGGAGAGATCGCGGGCCTCTGGGATGTGACCGTGAAAGTGGATCACGAGCGGGGCGACGGCACGCATGCGGAGTGCACCTTCATGCAGAAGGTGCTTGATCCCTCGTTGCGCGGGCATGCTGCGGACGGTGCCATGGCGGCAGCTGCCGCGGCCGCGGCGTTAGCCGCCAATAGCAGCTCGAATTCGAACTCCTCGACGCCGGCAGGTGGGGCCATGATTACTCCCTCCTCGATCGCCGCCGCCGCGGTCAGTGCTGGCGGTGCTCCTGTGGGCAAGGGCAAGGGGCAGGGCAAAGGCCAAGGCCAAGGCAAGGGCAAAGGTGGCGGTCAGGGCAAGGGCAACGGAGGCGGTCAAGGCCAAGGCAAGGCAGGTCAGGGTAAGGGTGGCGGCCAAGGCCCGGGCGGGCAAGGAAAAGGTGGCGGCGGTGGCCGGGGCGGCAATGGTGGCGGCGGACCCGGTGGTGGCGGACCCGGTGGTGGCGGACCCGGTGGCGGCGGACCCGGTGGTGGCGGACCCGGTGGTGGCGGTGGACCTGGTGGCGGTGGCAATGGGGGTGGCGGCGGACCCGGTGGCGCTAGGGGCGGAGCTGCTGGCGGCACGGGCGGGACTGCTGGCGGCAAGGGGATATAGTGGGTATGTCAGTTCGCAACTCGCATGGGATGCTGATGCAACGTCGCTCGGCCTTCACGCTGTTAGAAGTGCTCTTGGCCTCGGGGATCAGCGTGTTGCTCATGGCCGCCGTGTACGTGACCGTCGAACTTCAGCTCAAGCATGCCCAGATCGCCAGGGATGTCGTCGAGGAAAGTACGCTTGGTCGCGCTCTGCTGGCGAGAATGACGAGCGATATTTCGCAGCACGTCGATCCCTTTCTCCCTTCGACCTGGTCAACTGTTTCCGGTTCATCGACCTCCTCGGGCGGGTCAGGGAACAGTTCCGGCGCTAGCCCAGCTTCCGGGACATCGAGCAGCGGTTCGAGTACGTCTTCTTCATCCTCATCCTCCACGGCCAGCGCTGCCACTACGGGCAGTTCGCTCATCTTCAACCTGGGCGTGCAAGGGGACAATACTCACCTACTCTTATCCATCAGCAGACTGCCGCGTGAAATGACGCAGATGGCCGGCGATTCCAGCAAGCCGAGCGAGACGACCTACGTCAGCGACCTGCGGCGCGTGATGTACTGGTTCTCCACGAGCGGCGACTCGAGTGGCCTCGCCCGCATGGAATTGAAACAAGCCACCTCGGACGAGGCCTTGACCACCCTCTCCAACTTTCCGGACGATGCGGGACACGTTGTCGCCAGCGAGGTGAAGAGCCTCAATTTCAGATTTTTCGACGGCAATGCCTGGCAGGACACCTGGGACGGCACCGTAGCTGGGCCGGACGGAGTCACGCCGATGGGGCCGCCTGTCGCTATCGAAATTACGCTGGACATTTCCCTGGATGGAAAAAAGGCAAAGACCTATCGCCATGTCGTGGTCATTCCCACGGCCAATGGCCTGCCGCAAACATCGAGCACCACGAATCCGACAGGATAATGCCATGCGCCGGATATCATCATCAACGTCGTTCGTCAGCACCAAGCCAGCGTCTGCCGGCCCGCGCAAGGGAATCGTCTTGCTGGCGGTGCTGGTCGTCGTCGTTTTGTTGACTTTGGCGGCGTATGAATTTAGCGACCTCATGGGCGCCGAGCATCGGGCAGCCGAAGGCAATCGTCGCATTCTCCAGGCTCATATCCTGGCGGATTCCGGCGTCAATTACGCCGCAGCCCTCTTGAGCAATCCCGAGAGTTTCACCAGTACGCTCAATAGCAACCCGTACAACAACTCCGCGATCTTCCAGAGCGTCATCGTGCAGCCATCGGATCAGCCCTACCGGCAGGGGCGTTTCAGCATCGTCGCGGGGGTCCCTCCGGCGGGAACTACCGGCACGCCGGGCCAGCCTTACGTTTTTGGCGTGGTCGATGAAAGCAGCAAGATCAATCTGAACGCCTTGATGAGCATGGATAGCAGCGGCCAGATCGCTTACAACGTGCTCATGAACTTGCCGAACATGACCGACGATGTCGCTAATTCCATCATCGATTGGATGGACCCGGACTCCACGCCGCGGACCGACGGCGCCGAGGACGACTATTATTCTTCGCTGACCCCTCCCTATCACTGCAAGAACGGCCCGCTCGACAGTTTGGAGGAGTTGCTTCTGGTCAAGGGCATGACACCGCAACTGTTGTTCGGTAACGACCTGAACCGCAACGGTATCCTCGATCCGGAGGAGGATGATGGTACTGGGGTCCTGGACCAGGGCTGGTCGCAGTACCTCACGGTCCTGAGCCGCGAGCAGAACGTCGATTCCCAGGTAAACCCGCGCATCTACCTCAACAACTCGGATTTGAACGCGCTCTATAACCAGCTGAATGCAGTCGTAGGACCACAATTGGCAACCTACATCGTGGCTTACAGGCTCTACGGTCCTGCTTCCGGCAGCGGAAGTGGCGGGGGAAACGGAAACACAAGTGCCGGCGGCAATGGTGCAGGCGGCAATGGTGCCGGCAACGGCGGCGGTGCCGGCGGGGGTGGCGGGAATAATCCCGGTGGGATGGGAGGCTCAGCTCCTCCGGGCGGGGGAGGCAATGGCGGAGCTGGTTCTACGCGTGGCGCAGGAAGCCAGGCGGGCAACACGGGCGGAGCGGGGGCGGGCGGTATGACGGCTTCCCCGGGCGGCGGCGCGGGCGGAGCCGGGGCAGGCGGCGGCGCGGGCGGAGCCGGGGCAGGCGGCGGCGCGGGCGGAGCCGGGGCAGGCGGCGGCGCGGGCGGAGCCGGGGCAGGCGGCGGCCGGGGCGGAGCCGGTCCAGGCGGTGGCGCTGCAATGGCTGGGCCCACAGGCGGTGGCATAAATGCAGGTGGTGGCTCAGCGCAGGGTTCCAGCAGTCAGTTGTCCCGCAACTCGCTCAATACGAGCTTGAGCCCATCTCAGTCCATTTCGTCCGTCTTTCAACTCATCAATAGCTCCGTGAACGTTCCGGCGGGCGGCTCAACCACCGTCACGACCAATGTTGCCGTGTCTCCGAACGGACAGTCGGCTTCGTCCACCACAAATTCCTCGACGACCACGACCACCATCAGCTATCCCAGTCCTCTGAACGATCCATCGCAGCTCGGTCAACTTTTGCCGCTTTTGCTCGACGAGACGACGACATCGAAGAAATCCGAACTGCCGCCGCGGATCAACGTCAATACGGCGTCCGCGGCCGTGCTGGCAACGCTTCCCGGGTTGACCGAATCCGACGTGCAGAACATTGTCCAGAACCAGCCAAATTACTCGTCCGGCGAAACACCGGATCCGGCGTACCAGACTACCGCTTGGCTGATCACGATCGCCAACCTTTCGACATCCAAGGTGCAGGCCGTGGATTCTTACATCACGGCGCGATCTCAGGTGTACCGCGTTCAGTCCATGGGCACCTTCGACAAGGGGGGCCCGACAGCCCGCATCGAAGCAGTCATCGACACGAATGGTGGGCGTCCGCGCATTCTGTCCTACCGTGATCTCACGGATCTAGGCAGAGGATTTGACCCGAGCCAGCTGAACCCTTGACCTTTTTCGGGAGATTCTCCTTTGGCACGTTTCCTGGCCCTTGATTGGGACCACAAGCAGTTACACATCGTGGCCGCGGTGATAAACGGCGGCACGGTGCGCATTCAGAAGACCGCCGTCTTTGCAGAAGAGCAGACTCCCAATCCGGCGGAAGCAGAAGCCCTGGGCCAGCGGCTCCGCGACCATCTGAAGGAAGCTGGCATCGCCCCGGCTCCCGTTCTGGCTTGCATTGGCCGAGATCGGGTCATTCTCAAGGAAGTACGCTATCCCGCGGTCAAGGCCGCAGAGGAACCGGCACTCGTTCGCTTCCAGGTTGCCAAGGAACTCACGGATCCTCTGGAGGAGATGGTCCTGGACTATGCTCCAACCGGAGAGGCAACGCCGGGCGGCGAGCAGCGCGCCCTGGCGCTGATTATCCGCCGGGAGCTGCTAGGCGCCTACCAGACATTGTGCCAGGCGGCGGGGCTCAAGCTGGCGGCCCTCGTGCCCCGTCCGGTTGCGCTGCTCGCCTGCCTCGGTGGCATCGCCGACGCGCAAGCCTCGGCTTCGGCGACCGGGGAAGGGCTCGCGATCCTCAGCCTTACGGAACGATGGGCCGAGCTTGCCGTGGCGCGTGCCGGCATGCTGTTCTTCGCCCGCTCGTTGCCGGGCGGTGCAGCGCTTACCGGCGAAGTCCGCCGCAACCTGGCGGTCTACGCGGGGCAATGGCCGCAGCACCCGATTCGGGCCCTGTATGTTGCCGACGGAGCGGGAGAGCACACCGCCCTGTGCCAGCGCTTGCAAGACTTGCTGTCCTATCCCGTCCATGCGTTTGACCCCTTCGCAGGCATCCAGGCGCCGGGCGTCTCCATTGCAGCCAATGGCTCGTTCGCGGCGGCCGTGGGCTTGCTGCGCACGCAAGCCCAGCGCCGGCCCTTTGCGATCAACTTCGTCAAGCCAAAAGAACCAAAGCCTCCTGATGACTCCAGCCAGCGACGCCTGCTGATTGCGGGCGCCCTGGCGGCCTGCGTGCTTTTGGCTCTCGGCTGGCTCGGATATGCTCAGCTGGCCAGGAAAGATCGGGAACTGGCCGCCCTGCAAGAAAAGAAGCTGCTCCAGGACGCTCTGTTGCACAAGATGCAAGAGGATGACACGCGCTTCCTGGCCATCGACGAATGGAGCGAGACTCAGATCTCCTGGCTCGACGAGCTGTATGACTTGACGGATAGATTCCCGAATGTCCAGAGCGTGCGTCTGGTACAGATGTTTGGCGAGCCGTCGCCACGCGCTGTCAAGAACAAGAACGGCGGGAAACAAGCGGGGTTGCTTGTTTTAAAGGGCATCTTGAATAACACGTCAGCTCGGCTTTTGGACCAGCTGATCGGCCGCTTTGTGGAGGACGGCCATTATACGGGCGGCATACCAGATGGCCCTCGGCCAAATCGTTCTGTCGATCGCCCCCGTTTTCAATTGGAGTTCGGCACCAAGTTCACGCTCGACAAGCGGTTGCCGACGGAATACAAGCTCCGCCTACCCGCTGAGGACGGCGAAGGCGAGGAGAACGCCGGGAGGGATCGCGGCCGACGGTCGAGAGGCCGAGGGAATGACTTCGGCCCCGATGCCTTCGGAGGAGGAGAGCAGCCGTGAACCCACGTGAACGATTACTGGCCTTGAGCATGGTGCTGTTAATCATCTTTGGCGGCAGCGGGTATTGCGTCTACCGCTTCTACCTCACGCCCCTGCACGAACGCGAGAAGAGCATTAGGAGCATGGAAGATGAGATGGACAAGACCCAGGAAAGCATCGACGCCGTGCTTGCCAAGAAGCCAAAGCTCGATCGTTGGCGACAGCTAAGTCTCCCGGCAGATACCGACAAGGCCAGCCGGGAGTACGGCACGTTCCTAAACGAGTTAGGCCGGAAAAGCGGCTTTGCGACCGGGTTGTTCACGGTCGTCCCCACACCTCCGGAAGTCAAAACCAGTCCTGCCTTGCCCGGCAAGGGACCTGTGTACACGAAGTACACGTTCAAAATCATCGCTCACGGCACACTTGAGAATCTCGTGCAAATGCTCGAGGACTTCTACAGCACCAGTCTGCTGCACCAGATCAAGACGCTGCTGATCTCGCGCCCTCTCTCGTCCGGAACGCAGCAGAATCCCAGAGAGCTCGACATCACCATGACCGTCGAGGCTTTGAATGTCGCCGGTTCAGGCAATCGATCTAAACTGCTGCCCAACGTGGAACCGGGCTTGCTGTTCTTGAATTCCTTGGCCGATCTCTGTGGGGCGCCCTCCGGGCTGGCCTTGGCGGCTTGGGCTGCCACACCGGCTGGACCGAACGGTCCCAAGTTACTGGCCGATCCGCCCCGGCAATATGCCTCCATCGCGAACAAGAATATCTTCCTGGGTCCCGAAGGAGCCAACGACATTCCACGAGAAGAAGTAGTGCTCACCAGCTTCGTCCACCTGACCGACATCACGAAAAACGATCGCCGCTGGGAAGCGTCGCTCTACGACCGGTACAACCAGGCCCCGAATCGCCGCACACGGCTGCGCGCGGAATCAGGATTCGATTCGTTCCGCGTGCTCGACGACACGGGTAAATTAGTGGTGCGCGGCCAGGTGGTACGTATTGATGGGACGCGTGAGGTCTTGTTCCGCGCCAACGAGAAGTACTACAGCCTGCACATCGGCGAGAGCATCGAGCAGGCCATGAAAAAGGCTCTCACGACGGAACGATTACGGGAATTGGGGCTCGTCTCGGCGGGGGACAAAAGTAGGAGCAGCAACTGACCGGCAGAACATGAGGGAATCCTGAGATTGGGATTGCCTTGTTTAAGGAGGCACGCAGACTTTGCCGATAGTAGCAAGAGTAGGGGTACCGCTGTCGGGATTTAGGCTGCGGCAGCTTTGATTGAGCTTTACAATGAAGGTGCGCAGTTTGACGTTCTTCGGGGGAAGTAGGGCCTCTACTTCTACGCTTGGGGGCTTTCGGCAGGGTACAAATTATGAAAACATGTCTTAGAACTGGCGGAACCCGCTTCTTATCTGTTCTGGCAGTCCTGGGGATTTGGGTCGTGGCGATGGCCGCCGCCCAGTCCGAGAAGCCGAAGACTTCCGCGGCTGCGGAAGATCCTTTAGCGCATAAGAAGGTCGCCTTCGAGATGCGCGACAAGCCGTGGCCCGCCGTCCTCGAGTGGCTTGCGGATCAGAGCGAGTTGCCATTCGCTGGCATCCATAAACCCACAGGAACATTCACTTATATCGGGCCTAAACAAGGGAAGACCCAACATACGATTCCCGAGGTCATCGATATTCTGAACGAAGCGCTCACCAGCCAGAAATTCGTGATCATTCGGCGAACGGCCTCGTTCACAGTCCTGCCCGCGGACGAAAAGATCCCTCCCGAGATGCTGCCGCGGCTGACCATCCCGGAATTGGAATCGCGAGGTAAAACCGAAATTGCCCAGGTGGTGCTCCCCTTGCACTCCCAAAATGCCGAGGACATCGTCGGCGAAGTCAAGAAAATGATGGGCCCGTTTGGCGAAGTCGTGGCATTGTCCGTGGCGAATCAGCTCATCCTTCAGGACGCCGCGGGCAACCTCCGGCAAATCATCAAGACGCTCCAGGACACCGAAGAGGCAGCTCATGGGCAGAGCTACACGCACCCCTGCAAGAACATCAAGGCCAAGGCGGCGGTAGAGACGCTGACGAAAGCTCTCGGCGATCCGCTTGAGCTCATCAGAGCGACCACGCCCCAACAGCCCCGCGGCTTCGGGGGAGGCGGGTTTGGCGGGAATCAGCAGCAACCCGCCCAGCCTGCAGCGCTCGCGCTGAATTTGCCGAAGTTCCGCATGTTCCATATCACGGCAGATGAGGCGAGCAATAGTGTCATCGTCAATGGCCCGGCAAACATCATCGCCTCCGCCAAGGAGATCCTGAAAAAAATCGATGTGCCGCAACTGGAAACCTCTCCTGTCGTACTCATCCCGCTCAACGTGCTGGAAGCTGCCAAGACCGTAGAAACCTTGAAGGGAATGCTGGTGACCGACAAGAATTCAGGGCCTTACCTGGAGGCGGACACCAATCGCAACGCGGTTATCGTGGGGGGCAGCCAGGAACAGATTACCAGCGTCAAAATGATCCTGAAGGCACTCGGCGAAGGCGCTGAGGGCAGCGAGAAGATGCGCGTCATCACTCTGGACAAGGGCAGCGCCGCGACCCTTGCGGATGCCTTGCAGCGCCTGATGCAGCAGCTCCGGCAGAATCCCGTAAACGTGATCGTTCCCGGTGGTGAGCAGCCAAAAGCTCCCAAGCCCGAGCAAAAACCGGAACGGCCCAGCAGGCCGACGGATCGTGGGGTACGGGGAATTGAGGGCGATACGCTGCCCATTGCCCAACAACTCGTAGACCCACAGAGTCCGCCGGCTCAGAAGCCTGCGAACCCGAGCAAGGCTCCTCCGATAAACATCATGCCGTTCGGCAATCGCCTGGTGATTACCAGCGATGATCCCGACGCGCTGAAGCTCGTTCAGGAAATGGTTCGCCTGCTCACGCAAACGCCAGGCGGCGAAGGAGATTTCGAGGTCATCAAGCTCAAGAATGCCAGCGCCACGGATGCAGCCAAGGTCCTGGACGAGGCATTCAACGGCACGAAGCCGACCACGGGGCAGCAGAATCCTGGATTTCCCGGGTTCTTCAATCGCTTCGGCAATCAGGGAGCCCAGCCGCCCGCGAACCCCCAACCTAATCGCCTTCGCGTCGTGGCGGATCCTGGGACCAATTCGCTTTTGGTGCGTGCCAGCCCGCTGGACATGATGACCGTGCGCCGCTTGCTGGAAAAAGCCATCGACAGCGGCGAGACCGACTCCAAGGCGGTCTTACGCAACTGGGTCATCGCGCTCAAGAACGCGAACGCCGCGGAAGTGGCCAGCATGATCAAGGACGTCTACCGGGAGTCGATGAATAACGACCCGCTCGGCGGTCGAGGCGGAATCCGAGGATTCAACTTCGGAGCGCCGCCGACGCGCAATCTCGATGCCCAGGGCAATCCTCGTGGCGTTTCGTTATCCATTAGTGTTGATGATCGATCCAATCGGCTCATCCTGGTTTGCTCGGAGCGGTTGTACGATGACATCAAGAAGCTCGTCGACGAGCTGGATAAGGCAGCGCTGAATGCCATGACCACAGTCGAGCTGGTCAGAGTCAAGGGTATAGATCCGTTGGTGATCCAGCAGGCAATCGATGCTCTGCAAGGTCGTCGTCCAACCCAGCAAATGCCCGGCCAGGGCCAGGGCAGAGGGAATGGCTTTGGTAACGGCTTCCAGGGCGGCGGCGGCCGAGGATTTGGAGGCGGCGGCATGGGACAGGGAGGAGGTGGCCGGGGACCTGGAGGTGGCGGCCTCTTACCTGGAGCGGACGACCGAGGGCCGGATTTTTTTGAACACGGGGTCATGGAAGACCCGCAGTCGTCCGTCCTTTTCGATCCGCAACTAGACGCAACGACTTTCAAACCAGGCTCGGCCTCTTCCGCCCAACAACTCCTGTCCTCGGACCGACCGGCTGGTAACAGTGCGATTCAACTGGCGCACTTCGAGGAAGAGCAGCAGCAGCCCGCGCAAGCCCCTTCACCCAGTGATCTGCAAGGCCCCCGCGGGCAGGTGACAGCAGACGCGGTGCCTGGTACCGATGCAGTTATCGTCAGGGCTCAGAACAAGGCCGATGCTGAGGCCGTCAGACTGATCATCGAGCGCATCACGGAAATTGCGAAAGATGCCGAAGTTAAGATAGAGTTAGTCCCGCTGGAGCATGGAGACGCGACCGCGGTGACAAACGCCCTGACGCAGCTCTTCCAGCGCGTCACCGTGGGCCCTGGTGGGAATGTTCGCAATACCGCGACGACCCCGACGTTTGGCGGCGCCGGCACCGGCGCGGGCGCAGCGGGCGGGTTTGGGGCCGCGCCTACCGCAGCCACGACTGCCAGTCAACAGGCGAGTTCCTCGGTATTCTTGGAGGCGATCCCAAGATTCAACGCCATCCTGGTAGCGGCTCCAAAGATCCGCTTCGACGATGTGAAGAAAGAAATCAAGCGGCTTGATGCTCCGAATCCGTCGGTCGGACGCATGGTAGCCTTTCACCTCACGCAGGCGCCATCTTCCCGAGTAGCCACATTCTTGACGAACCTCTTTGCGTCGCGCTACGTGGCCGAAGGAGCCGCACAGGACCAGATTCGGTTTACCCACGATGACAGCAGCAACACCGTCTTCGTGCAGGCGAGCCCGGCCGATCTGCAAGACATTGCGGAACTTATCAAGGTCCAGGATACAGCGGTCTCGTCGGCCATCAATGAAGTGCGCGTCATCTCGCTCAAGAATGCCACGTCGGATGAAATCGCCACGCTTTTGAGCACGGCGATCAGCCAGGGTATAACGAACCCGACGACCACCCCGACCACGCCAACGGGCGTTCCGGGCGCAGGGGGTCTGCCCGGCGCTGCTGTCCGGCCCGCCGGCACCGCGCTTCCGGGTGGAGCTACCGCGCCATTTGGCACGGGCACGCCAACTGTCCCTGGCGCCACGTCGGCCACGGGTACGGCGGCCACAGGTGGGCTTTCCACCAAGAGCATGACGCTCCGCCTTTTCAGCAAACCTGGAGAAAGTCAGCCAGAATCGGGCCTTCTCGAAGATATCCACATCACCTCGTACCCACGCATCAACAGCCTGATCATCGAGGCGCCGTCCAGATCGATGGCCCTGTTGCAGGGTCTGATCAACAGGCTGGACGTGCCGCCGACGGCGCGGGCCGATATGAAGGTCTTCACGTTGCAGAACGCTGATGCGCAGAGCATGTCGCTCATGCTGCAACAGCTCTTCCTGGGGGCCACGGGCACGACCACCACGCCCACCGGCGCAGGCGGCTTCGCAGGTGCGGGCGGCGGCGGCTTTGGTGGAGCAGGCGGCGTGACAGGCACTACCACCGTCACTCCCGCCGTACAGAACCCCGGCGGGCAAAGGGCGTATCCGGCGGCCAACATTACCCTTGGCGGATACACTCCCGAAGGGGCGCCGATCATTCCGCTCAGCATCAGCACTGACGTGCGGACCAACAGCGTCATCGTGGCCGGTGCCCGCAACGACGTGGACGCCGTCTACGCCATTATCACCCGGCTCGACGAGGATACGAGCGTTCAGGAACGGCACACGGAGTGCTATCACCTTCGGAACGCGAGCGCCGCCGACGTGGCCACCGCCTTGCAATCCTTGCTGACGCAGCAGTTGCAGCAGTATAGCGTCGCCCAGCAGTTGACAGCTTACAAGGAATACCAGCGCGGCGTGGTCGTCGTCGCGGAACCTGTCAGCAATAACTTGCTGCTCAGCGTGACGAAAGATTACTTCCCCATTGTCATGCGGCTGATCTCGGATCTCGACGCCCAGCCGCCGCAAGTTGTCATTCAGGTGCTCGTCGCCGAAGTGGACCTCACCGCCACGGAGGAATTTGGGGTCGAGGTCGGCTTGCAGAGTCCAATCCTGTTCTCGCGCAGCGTCATCCCGGCACCGGGTTCGACCGGAGCCGTGTCGTATACCAATCCGGCCACGGGAGGCGGCTTGACGCCTATCGGCGTGACGGTTACAGGGTCCAATAACCCCGCTGCCTCTCCAGGGTACAATTTCAACAACGCCAACTTTTTCGCTAATCCTCTTGGCAACAATCCCTTGGCGAGTCCGGGAATTGTCGGCTTCCAGGGCCTGAATAACCTTGGGGTCGGACGTTCTGACTCAAGCGGTCTGGGCGGCTTCGTCTTCTCCGCGGCCAGCAATAGCTTCAACCTTCTAATCCGTGCTCTGAAAACACAGGGCCGGCTCGACGTGCTCAGCAGACCACAGATTCAGACGATGGACGGCCAGACGGCCCTCCTCAACGTCGGCCAAGAAATTCCTTACATTTCTGCCAGTAACGTTACAGCGACCGGCGTAATCAGCAACACGATCACCTACAAACCGGTGGGCGTGATCCTGCAGGTTACGCCGCGCATCAGCCCGGACGGCACCGTCATCATGCGGGTCATCCCCGAGGTATCTTCGGTCGCAGCGACCCAGACGCCTTTGGGTAACGGTGAGACTGCTGTGGCGTTCAATACCCAGCATTTCGAGTCGACGGTGTTTGCCCAGGATGGCGAGACGGTGGCACTTGGCGGCGTCATCGTCCGCAACGATCAGAAGAACGAAAACAAGATTCCTTGGTTGGGCGACCTGCCTGGAGTCGGCGCGCTGTTCCGTTACCGAACCCAGAACAAGTCCCGTCAGGAACTCCTGGTGATTTTGACGCCACACATTGTCAGGACTCGCCAGGAAGCCGATCGCATTCTGGCCGAGGAGAGGCGGCGCATGGAATGGTGCATCGACGACGTTATCAAAACACAGGGCCCGACAGGTTTGGAACCGATTCTGCCGCCGGTCAAAGGCAATGCCGGCAACGGCCACGGAGGCATGTCGATTCCGGGGCCGGGGACCATCCTGATTCCGCCTCCATCGACGACGCCTGCTCCGTCTGTCCCGACCCCGAGGATTGAGTCTCCTCAAGTGCCCCGGGAGACGCTGCCCGAGCCGCGCAAGCAGCCGGCCGGACAGGAGAAGCCTGCCAACCAAGGCGCCATGGCGGCCCCGGACCAATCCCCGGCAGCAGCCGTGACGCAGGGCACGGTACAACAGACCTCAGCAAACCAAGCCACGGATGGCCAGAGTGCTACGCCCCCCACGGAGGAGAAACACAAATGGTACTGGAGTCTTTTCCACCGCGACCAGTAAGAAACTCTCTCTTGCTGCATCGGCTCCGAAAGCATACAGCTCGCTGGGTGACAATGTTCCTGGTCTGTGGCTGCCTGACAGTGGGCATTGGCTGCGTCGATCTCGGTACATTTCTTCGCACGGATAGCGCGCCGAAATCCGCCGCAGTCCAATTAGTTGTCACGTGGCACCCGGAGATAGCGAGCGCGCCTGACACGGTTCACGGCGGCAGGCCTGTGCCAGGGCTGGCGGGACGCCTCTACATCTTTGGTCCCGATGGCGGTTTCCCTTTGCAGGGAGACGGGACGCTTGTGGTGGATCTCTATTGTGACCCGGCGGCGCAGAAGACTGAAAGTTTATCGAGAAACGGGGCTAACTTGGCGCCGTCTCCAATGAACCAGCCCATCGCCCAGGCTCAGGCAACCCAGGTGCCAGGGAGTCAGACTCAGAACGCAACTCGCGAGAGGCCCTTGGAGGAGTGGCGCATCGATCGGGAAAGCCTCAAGAAACTCGAGCATCGCGATGCCATCGGCTTGGGCTACACGCTTTTCCTACCCTGGGAGGGATACAAACCTGAATTGAATCACGTTCGTCTGCGCGTATGCTACGTGCCTGTCAAGGGTACGCCTCTCTACCTCGAAAGCCCCTCGATGAAGCTGAAGGGTGGGAACGGGTTTGACCAGGGTTTTTGATAAATGAATGCGGTGGACGTGGAGCTTGATTCCCTATTGCCGGCAGGTCAGGCCGGGTGGAAATCCAGCTCCACATCTGTTTTGTGGATTGATCGCGGCGGCCACGGAACTATCGAATGGCCGCCACAGGCCGTGTCAACGTGTGGGTAGGGCAGCCTTCGTCGTGTCTTGCGTAAATCCAGCCAGTAGTTTGACGATGCGATTGGCGTCGGCCTCGCTGATGACGAAGACTGCGGAACTGTCTCCTTCAGGCACACGGGCATAATAGCGTTTGCTCTCGCCTTCCGGCCTGCCGATTTGAAGCACCCGCTTCCCGGAACGAGTTTGGATCTCCAGGCTAAGTTGGGGAGGCTCCAAGCCGTAGAGTTTCAAATCGCCGGTCTTATCGACGGCGTAGCGCTCGGCCTTGAGTCCTGCCAGCGCATCGAGCGCCTCGCGGATGACCTCGGCTTTCACCTTCACATCTGGCTTGCCAACTACTTGCCAGTTAGCCTCGCCCTTTTTCTCGAGTACAAAAGGATGTTCCAGGTAGCCGTAGCCAAGGCTATCGACCTGCGCCGCGTCGAGGGGAGCCCACACGGTTCGTTTGCGGTACTCCCCCAGGGCTTTGCTCGTGGATTCCGGGCTTAACAGGAATACGAGGTCGCCGTTTGCTAGTTTGGCGAAAGCGCGCGCTCCTGGGCTTCCCTTGCCACGCTCAACTTCTCCGACAAGCAGGTTCAGCACTTCCTTCTCGCCGACCAAGAAGCGCCAGCGTGCAACGGGTCGATCCAACCCATAGGATTTCAGGTCCGCTGGTTTAACGCTTACCAATTCATCCGCGCGCAGCTTGCTGATGTTGTTTACGAAATCATCAAGATCAGCCTGCTCCGCTTCGCCCGAGATGGGCTCCAGCTGTTTCCATGCCCCATCCACCCTGGTGAAGACAGCGGTGCGCGGACCGCGCTCGAGGATCAGCCGATCGATGTCGCGAATGGATGCCACGTTTCGGTTACGGTACTGCAGGTCGGGCGCAGTGAGTTGCCGGGCGAGGCCGCCTGGCAGAACGACGACGGCATCCGCGTGGTCTAGCAGCGCAAATCGATCCTCGGGGGAGGCCGCGTCGCCGGTCACCTTGCCGATCTTGAGGACATGCTCTGCAGGTTTGTCTTTGGTGCCGGTGGTTCGGAGGGTAATCACCGCGGCAGGTTGGTCGAGACCAAATGGTCTCAGATCTTTGGCCGGGTAGGCGGCGACCCGTTTGGCGCGCAGTGCCGCAAGCTGCTCGGTCAACCCATCGAGCGTGGGTCCGTCCGCGGGCAAAGTGGCGGGCTTCTGGATGCGCCAACCGCCATCCGTCTTGGTTATTTCCAAGTTGTCATTGCCCATCTGCCGCGCCAGCGACGTCAGATGCCCGCGGTCGAACGTCAGCACGTCGCGGTTCACAAAATCAAGGTAGCCATGGGTGCTGTTGTTCACCTGATTCGCAGCCAGCACGACAACTGCTGGGCCATTGTCGAGTCGAGCATAGCGTTCGCCACTGCTGCCATCGACCGGCTTACCCAAAGCTAGAGTGTGCTCGACAGGCTTGGAGTTTTTGCCTGATGGTGCTTTCAGAGTCACGGTGATCGTATCAATCGGCTTTTCAAGACCGTAGCTTGCCTGATTCACCTGCGGGCCGTAAGCCGCAATGCGCTGGGCCCGAAGATTCGACCAGACGCCCAGGACAGAGGCGATCGCCTCTGGGTCTGCCGCGAAGGGCGCTGCCGGGGTGTCCAGTACACGCCAGCCAGCGCCCTGACGAGCAAGCGTGAGTTTACCTTTGGGTCCGGCAGATTGAATTCGCTCGATACTTTGGGGCTCCAGAGAAAGCAACTCCCGGTCGAGCAGGTCAAGCGCGTCGTGGTCCAGGGCAGCGACGACCTTCTCGCCAATGACCCCAACAGCCGGGCTATCGGCGAGCTTCGCAAACCGGCTCTTGGAAGTCTTATCTACCGGCTTGCCGATGAGGAGCGCGCGTTCCTTCTCGGGTTGCTGCTCAGGCTTTGCCTTGTCCTTTTCCGTCGCAACAAGAGTTAACCGCAAGTACGGCTTCTCGAGACCGTAAGCCGCAAGGTCTGTGGTACTGTGAGCGGCATAGCGCTCCCAACGGAGATTGGCCACCTCTTCCGTCAGCGGCTTTACCAGGCTTGCCAGAGCGGAGGCATCGAACGGCCCGGCGATCTTCCAATTCTCGCCACTGCGTTGCAGGCGAAATTCCAGGCTGTTTTTGCGCAAGCGCAGCTCCTTGATGTCGTCGGGCTGCAATTGCCAGAGTTGCTCGGGAAGATAAGCCAGCGCGTCCTTCTCCAGAGCATCATGAATCTCTTTTTTGATCACGAACACCGAGGGCGCCGATGCGAGCTTCGCGAAGTACTCGGACTTGCCCGCCCGGGATTTCCCGATGAGCAGCGTCTGAATGGGTTTCTTCGCGTCCACAAACGTTGCCGTGACGCTCAGTTCCGGCTTGGCAAGGCCGTAGGTTTTTTCCAGATCCTGGGGGCTTGCAGACTGCGCGACAAATTCCACTGCCTCTAGCCGGCCCAGGTCGCCGGCAAGTTGGCTGGCTTTGGAACTGTCCGTATCTGCCTTGAAGGGCGCTGCCAAGCGCCAGCTTCCCTTCACCTGCTCCAGCGTGAAGGGCTGGCCTCCTCGATTCACTTCGAGCTTGGCCAGGTCGGTGCCGTTGAAGTCGAGCACGCGCCGGCCGCGATAGACCAAGGCAGGCCGTTGCACCAGCTTCAACAAGCTGTCTTCGACCGCGTTGATGCGCTCCCAGCCGGCTACCTGAACATACAACTTGGATTTCTCCAGATCGTCCTTACCCAGGGCGAAAGAGAATGTTTTGGTCTTCTTTGTCTTGGCATCGCCCTCGCCCTTGACCTCTTCCTCGACAGTGACCTTGACCGTGGCGGTTGGCTTATCGAGGCCGTAGGACTTGGGGTCTGCCTTGTCGAGAATGTCCTTGTCCAGGGCCTGCATGCCGGACAGTTTGTCGAGCAATTCGGTGATCTTGCTGCTCTCTGCCTCTCCCTCGAACGGCTTCTGTAGTCGCCATTGATCTTTGTCCTTCACGAGCGCAATGACCTGGCCGGCTTTACTGATCTCGATGCCGCGGGCATCCTCGGTACGGAAACGGGCCAGGCGGGCGTCGCGCAGGGTATTGGCGGCGACAAAAACGTCTTTGAGCTTGTCCGCTTTGATTTCGAACACCTGAGCGTTGTCCTGCAGCTTGGCGAAGCGGTATTCGTCGTGAATGATTTCTTTCTGTGGGGGCAGGTCCGGTTGTCCGCCGCCCAGGTTCGGAGCTGGCCGCATGACGGTGCGGATCTTCACCTGGGACTGCTTGCCGATCAAGAGTGCCACGGTATCACCCGATGGCCGGGTGACCAGGATGGTTTCTTCCGGATCCTTGAGTCCATATTCGGCAAGGTCTTTCTTGGGGTGTTCCACGAATTGCTCGGCCCAGATGTCGGGCACGGCGATCAAAATCGATTTGAGCTTGTCCGGGTCGGCGCGGTCGTGGACCGGCTCGCGCAGCTCCCAGTCATTTCCGGCGCGGGCCAGCGTGAACGTGCCGCTCTTGTTCTTGGCGGTAAGCGCCTTGGCGGAGAGCTGTTCGACTTTTTCCTGAAAGTCCGCCTGTTTTTCTTTGACGACTCGTTCTTCGGGGAAGAGGCGCCGTTGCTGGTAGTAATCCTGTGGCCGGGCCAGCGCCGCGGCGAGGCCGGGTGCGAGGCGGACCACCTCGGGCTTGTCATCGAGGCGCAAATAGGTTGCCCGCGAGAAACGATTGGTGTCGCTCGCTTCCTCCGCGAGGAGGATACTGTGATCGATGCCGTTGGCCTGAATCTTCAACGTAATGGCGGGATGATCGAGGGCTGCCTTCAATTCGGGTTGAACTTCGCTCACCGGAATGGGCGCAAAACGCGACCGGAGAGTGCACACGCGGCCCACCAGGTCATCGACCTCCGGCTTGCGCGTGGGCCATTTGCCGGGCAGGCTCCATTCGCCGCCGGGGCTGCGTTCCAGCACCACCTCGTCCGCGCCGTGGTGCACCTCGATCCGAGTGAGTCGATCCGGCGTAAAGTCCGTCTCGAGAACGCTCAAGGTGCCTGCATCGCCGGTGGCCGGCTTTTGTGGTGTCAGGGCCAGCCAGGAGAAGAGGCCGGGACCAAAGAAGAGAAGAAGTCCTCCCGCGGAAGCCAGGACCAGGAGGACAATGGTTGTCTTGAAGTTCATCGCCAGCTCTCTCAGTAACGAGGCTATTTCACGCGTTCGGTGGACACGAGACAGAGTTTCGCGAACAAAGGCTCCCAAACGGAGTTTGGGTACCAGGCTAAGATTGGCTGATACTAGCCCGAAGCGTTAGGGAGGTCCTCGCTAACGCTTCGGGCTAGTATCAGCGGAATCGTGCACGGTGATGTAGCAGTGTCCTGACCAAAGGCTCATTCACTATCGAAGTCGCCTGATCAGCAGCACCACGAGTCCAAAGTAGGCGAACAGGGCCGGCAGCCCAAGCCAGGCTCCCCAGTGCCAAAGCGTGTGTTCGCGCGCGTTGAGCGACACCCGAGGGTACTCCCAAACATGTTCGGCCTTGGGCAGCAAGTCGTCACGACCTAGAAGCCAGTTGCAGGTGTCGAGCACAAGTTCCTCTTTTGCCGGGGAGAGCTCGGAACCGGTGAAAACGCTGCCATTGCCGATTGCTGCCACACGAACGGTGGCAGGCTTCGAACTTTTGTCTGCGTACCAAGTGGCCGGTAAAGTCGTTTCGACGGCCACCCCAATTGGGAAAGGCCCGCGTCGTTTCTCTTCCAGTGTTCCCCTTGCCGGATCGTCCGGCTTCGACGGCTCGAAACGAGGTGTCCGTTCCCGAGTGGGAAAGGGCTGGTCCTCGTTCCAGCTCGCCGGGTCCGTGAGCATGAATTCAGGATTGAACCGAGGTGCGCTGCCGTCCGCCGGTTCATAGTAGACCGGCCTTGGATAGCGTACGCGCAGATCGAGGCTCTTGCCAAGGCTGTGGGCAGCGATGCCCATGCTTGCTCGAATCGGGTTCGCCTTGCGTTCGCCTTCCTCGGGTCTGCCGATCGGGCGCGAGGTCTTGATAGCGGCTTCGAACTGGACCGGCGGCACGTCCACGGTGATCCCCGACACCAGCAGTCCCGAGCGCCGCTCGGCAAACGATTTACTCTCCGCATTGAACAAGACAGTCTGTTTGCTGAGCTTGATCCCCAACTGCCCGATCAGCTCCTCGAGTTCATCGGGGCCCGGTGGGGTCATTGAGGCCATCCGCAGGCGGTCGTTGGGATGTTCGCTGATCGGCCCAAAGCAGGCCAGCACCGGCTTGCCTGCCTTGAGGAAGTCCTTGATGGCGGCCACCTGTTCCGAGTCAAGCCGGTGGATCTGATTCGGCACGCGATCGCCAATGATCACGTTGCGGAGCGTCATGCGTGGGATAATCAGGAGATCACAATCCGCAAGCGATCGGTCCAGCTTCGCCCTGAGGTCAGTCATGCGCCTCATTTCCGTAACGTCTTCGACGTTGAGCGCGCCTTTCTCCTTGGCAGTCGCCTCGCGATCTTCGCGGTACTGCTTCAAGACCGCCCCAAGGAGCAGTTCGTTTTGTACGATTTCCTCTAACTGGGCTTTGCGAATTCTTTCGTCGATCTTCCTGCCCTGGAGCCTGTCCGCGTATTTCTTGGTCAGCTCCTCCACGGTCGATTTTTCCCAAAGTTTGTGCGCTTCGGACAAGCTCTGAAGTTCCGCCTGAAGATTCTTGAGATCAGCATCGATTCCCGCAAGTTGTTCTTCGAGACGATCGAACCTGCTCTCGTCGTAGGTATAGACGGCCGGCTCGGGCATCGGGGCGATTTCGCTCCATTTCTTGAGGATTACATCGTGCACGTCGATGCCCCGGGCGTTCAGCGCTTTCTTGAGCCCGCCGAAGCCAAATTCCTCCGGGCCCTCGGTAGTCAGGAATTCGTGCACGACTGCGATGCCCACCTTGGGGCGTTTCTCGTCGATGTTGAGGACCTTGCGGGCGAAGGGCTGGACCCCCTGGTAAAGGAGCACCAGGTTGCCACGCTTATCGTCCGCCTCGCGCGAGGCGGTCTTGTCGAGTTCGTAGAAGTCGTTGAAGCTTAAGCGCTGCACCTTGCCGCCGGCCGAGAAGAAGATGCTGTTCTCGGGAGCATTGTCGATGGCTTCCTTCAGTCCTTTATCGCTTGCGGTGAGTGCAGCGAGCTTGTCGTTGTAACCTTCTTCTTCCACATCAAGGACGACGACGCGAAACTGCGGGCCAAGCTCGCGGAATTGTTCGACCAGATCTTTCACTTTCTCCACGACCTTGCGTTCAGCGGCATAGTCGTAGGCGTCGGGCTTGTCGGTCAGTTGTCCGAACGTTTTATGGCGCTGATAAACCACGATCGTGGTTTCACCGCGCAGCCGGCCCAGCTGCTCCTGAACGCCGGCGGGAAGCGTGAACTCGTGGCTGCTGGTCCAGTCGAGTCGCAGGTAATGCCGAAAGGAATAGACGTTGATACCTACCAGCACGGCAGCGGCCAGGCCGATTTGGAGGGCCGCGTTCAGTCCGAAGGCGCTGCGGCGCCCTGCGGCATGGCTCAGGATCGCGATGACTTCCACAAACAGGGCCAGCGCCGCAAGAGCAACCCCCACCACCAGGAGCACCACCGCAACTTGCTCGACGAGACTGCCGTTTTCCCCCAGAAAGCCCGATCGCAGGAAATCCCAGTCGAGCAGTTTTTGCTGAGAGAGAAAACCTTCCAGGTAAGCCAGAGCTACGCCTATGCCGGCGCACAAGAGTCCCGTCAACCCGGCAAATCGAAGCAGAAAATGAAACCGCGACCACCAGCGGCTGCGGGATTGATTCTTTAACGCCATCGTCGGCTCTCCAGGCTGCGAACCGTCATGAACAAGCAAAAAACCGCCACACTGCCGTACAGCACCAAGTGTCGCGTATCGACCAGGCCGCGACTGAAATCCCGGCTAAAATGCAACGGCACGCTGAAGAAATAAAGGACTTGATAGGCCGGGCTGCTCGTGTCCATGTCAGGTCGCCAGAAACCTGCCACGATGAAGACCAGGCTCAACACCAAGGAGACAAGGGCGGCCACCATTTGGCTGCGAACCAGGCTGCTAACGAGGAGGCCCAACGCCAGGAACATCGCCCCTGCCAGAAACAATCCCAGGTAGGAGGTAAGCACGGGCATGGGATCGATGCCGGCCTGGATCTCCAACACGTGCTCTGTATCCACGTGATAATGCCCCCAGGCGCCGATGCCCGAGCCAACGACGCCGGCCAGCAACAACACCAGCCCGACAATTCGTCCCGCGGAGCCGAAAGGTAAGAGCGCTAGCAAGAAAGCCACAAAAACCGCGGCCATTCCGCCAACCATGCAAAGACTCAAGGGAGTCCAGGCCGGCTGCATGATCGGCCGCTGTAAATCCAGCAGCACCGGCAGGTAGGCCAGCGTGGGCAGCCACAGCAGCACGTAGAATCCCAGGCAGGCAACGTACTTGCTGGCGACGACTTGCCAATCGCGCAGCGGGGCGGTCATAAGCATTTCCAGGGTCCCCGTGCTCCGCTCCTCGGCGAACAGCCGCATCGTCAAGAGCGGCGGAATGAACAGGAAGACCAGCCAGAAACGTTCGTCCCCAAGCATGAGCTGCATGGGGAATTCCACGCCCTTCGGACCGGAAGCCGTCAGTTGTTCGAGCGTCAGGTAGAAAAGATGTCCCGTGACGACCAGAAAAAGGACCAGGACGACATATGCAATGGGCGACAAGAAATAGGCACTGAACTCGCGGCGAAGAAGGCTTCGCGCCTTGAACAGTCCGACCAAGAGATATAGGCCCACCAATAGGCCAATAAGCAACAGGACGCCAAGTGCACTAAGCGTCAGGATTTCATTCGCTTGAACCGCGACCAGCATTTCGAAGGCTCCCAAATCAAAATATCTTGCCCAGTGGAGAGAAGCTGAAGCTTCTCGTCATCTCTTCTTGCCGGCGACTTCGGCGACGGGCTCCTCCTGACCGACAATGCGGAGGAAGAATTCTTCGAGTGTTTGCTGATGCGGCCGCAATTCGCGAAGCTTCCAACCCCGCGCCATTGCCAGTGAGCAAAGCTGGGGTGGGAGTTCGGCTCCTGCTTCGGTAGCGATGCGCAGGCGTGTACCGTTCACGATTTTTTCGCGTTCGAGGTGGACGACCCCCGGCAAGGTTCGCACCGGTGCGGGATCGACGACGCCGTCGAAGTCGACGAGCAAGGTAGTCTGCTCCCCCGCCTGTTTGCCCAACTCTTGAAGCGAACTGGATGCAACGACTTGCCCGCGGTGGATGATGATGACGCTGTCGCACGTCATCTCCACCTCCGGCAGAATGTGCGTGGAGAGAAGGATCGTATGTTGCTGGCCAAGCTCGCGGACCAATTCCCGGCTGGCGCGGATCTGGCTCGGGTCGAGACCCGCAGTGGGCTCATCAAGAATGAGCACCGACGGGTCAGCCAGAAGAGCATCCGCTAACCCGACGCGCTGCCGGTAGCCTTTGGAGAGCGTGCCTACCAGTTGTCTGCGGACATCGGCCAACCAGCAGCGCTGCAATACGTAGTCAATTCTCTGGCGCTGCACTCGGCCGTGCAGGCCCTTGATTCCTGCTCGAAAGCGCAGATATTCAATCACGCGCATCTCGCCGTAGAGAGGGCAATTCTCGGGCATGTAACCGATGCGCCGCCGAACCTCGAGCGGCTCCCAGAAGACGTCATAACCGTCGATGACCGCTTGGCCGGAGGTTGCCGTCAAGAACCCGGCCAGGATGCGCATGGTCGTTGTTTTGCCGGCCCCGTTCGGACCGAGAAAACCGACGACTTTGCCGGCAGGCACGTCGAACGACACATTCTGGATGGCCGCGTAGTCGCCGTAATATTTGGTCAATTCGCTGACATGAATCACGGGAACCTCACCGTTGCTGAACTACTCTACCACTGTTCCGACAATGGTTTCCGCCGACAAACGACGCGCTCCCTGCCCTTACGGTGGAAAGGCCGCCGACAGCTGGCGGATGCGGTAGGATCCGACACGATGCGATGCAGACCCGGATGGTTATTGAGAATAGCTGATTCTGGCAACGACGGCAAGGCCCGCAAGATTTAACGACCGCGAGGAAGGAGCGGGTCGATTGCTGGGTTTGCGGATTAGTCTTCGAATAGGACTCGGCAGGCCCCAGCGGCGAACCCCAGATGCCGCTCTCATGAAATCCTGGGGGCAGACCGCGGGTTTTATCCCAGCACGAGGAACTGCCCAGCCCATTCGCCGTTTCCCAGGCGTTCGGCAGCGACGGCATCGACGACAACGCGCTCGCCCCTTCCAAAGACCGTGCCGTTATCGTCGATGACCTGCCGGAACGGTCCCTTGTAGACGACCTGGATCTTGGCCGAGCCCTCAGCGGGCTTGAATCCTTCCAGTTGTTGTTCGCGCATGGCAACGCCCTCGCGCTGGAAGCAAGGCTTCGCGTCGAACTTCACCAGGCGCAACCCTTGAAAACCGGCAGCCTCGAGGAGATGGACCGGGTCGGACTCGTGCGGCACGAAGCGAACAGAAGCGGCTGGCCCGGGTAGCCCGGGATTGGTCAAGGCGCGCTCACCGACGAGGGTGTGCGCGAACACGCGCCCGCCCGGCCGGAGCACTCGTAATGCCTCGCCGGCAAGGCGCTGTTGCGTCGCCATATCCAGAGGCACGTTCAGGCTGCCCCGCAAGCGCACTTCGTCGACGGATGCGTCCGCCAAGGGGAGGTGCTCCGGCACCGGTTGAATCAGCACGTGCTCGTAGATAGTTGGTTCGGCAGCGACCGTCGCCCCGGCCGTCCTCTCGAGATTCGGCCGTTGCTCAGGGTCGGGAATCATCTCTTCCAGGGACTGCCCGGCACCGCGATGATCGATATCCTCGTCGAGGGTGTAGATCTCCCAAAGGGTCTTGTCGGGGTCGGTGACCCAGAATTTGGTCTGGCGGGCATAGCAACATTCTACGCCGTCCTCTCTCTCCGAATGAATGCCGGCTCGCTCCAGCCGCTGCTGCATGGCGACCAACGCGGTGCTATCCGGCATGCGAAAGCCAAGGTGATTGAGCGGGCCACCGACTGCGCGTGGCGTCGGCTCCAGGGAAAGCACGAGCGGCGGGTCGTCCAGCTCGAACTTGGCGTAGTCAGCTCTCCGCTTGGCGGGTTCGATCCCGAACAAAACTCGGTAAAAGTCGATCGAGCGGGCGAGGTTGCTCACGTTCAGCGAAAGGTGGAAACGAAGAGAGGTGGCCACGGCAAGTGATAGGGACATCGAAGAACTCCTCGACGGTTATGGCTCAATCATTCTAGCGGAAATAGAGTCCCGTTCTACCACTCTGGGCATAGCGGTCGCGCATGCGGCGGTGGAACTCCTCGTAATGCTGGGGGCGTTGATGGCCGCCTTCGGAGAGCCGATTATAACTGGGGAAAAACTGGCGGCGCCAGCGCTCAGATCGATTGGGCCCCGAACGGTGTGGCGTGAACCCGGTAAAGATAGCGATGTCGCCTGGGTCCAGCATCAAAGACACCCCCTTGGACTCGTCGATCAACCCCGCAGGCATTGGATAGTAGAAGCGGTCCGGCGGCGACATCAGGCCGTTCTTGTGGTAGCCGGGGAAAACTTCCGTGCAGCCATTGTCGTGATCGACGCGGTCAAAGGGAATCAGTACGGTCAGGAAGCTGCGCGGGAAACTCGGCCAAGGCGCGTAGTCCTGGTGTAACTCGTAGCCCTTCAGTCCCGGTGGCTTGTAGACGATCTTGTCCTTGAACAAGCAAGCTTCCTCGCCATAGAGCGCCCCGACCGTGCCCAGAAGACGCGCGTCGAGCGCCAACTTGTGGCAGGCCAGCGACAGGTCAATTACCGGATCGAAACACTCGAACTGCTCTTCGCCTGTGACGACGTTCGTTTGAAATCGACAGCGTTGGTTATCCCGGTGAATCAAGTCGCGGTGGCGAACCAGGAGTTCGTCGGCTTCGTCGGCGGCCTCGGCGATCTCATCCACGGCGAAGAAGCCGTGCAGAACCAAGAAACCGTTGTCGCTCCAACTGCCGATTTGCTCGTCGCTCAAGCAAGCATCCGGGAGACGAACCTCAGTGAGCATCGTCATGGTTGACCTCTAACAATCCTTCTCAGGGATTAGTGTAGCGACTCGGCGCGCGGGCATGCCACTGATCAAGGTCAGAATGGCAAGCCCAAGCGCAATGCCGGCGAGAACCGGGAAGAGCGGTGCATAGGACCCGGCCCGCGCCTGCGTGCTGGCAAACACCTGCGGCCCAATCGCGGAGAACAGCACCGTGAGCATTTGAGCGACGCCCTGGATCGAGCCGAGGTGGACTGGGCCGAATGCCTGACGGTACACCATAAAGAAGCAGACGGTGATGGCACCGCCGGCGGCGGCCAACGTGCCGGCGTAGGCGTAAACTTGAGCTTTGGTTGTTACGAATGGAAAGGCGGCCAGGGCGAGCGCGAATAATGCGGTCGCGAACGCCATTAACCTCGCCAGGGACCAGCGTGTGGCCAGCCAGCCGACCAGCAAGTTGGCGGCCAGTCCGATTGGGACACCTAACTTGGTCACGGTTATGAACACGGCTGTGTCAAAGCCGCGCTCCTTCAGGATTGACTCATTGAACAGCGACGTGCCAGCCACCACCATCCCATAGAAAGAGGTGGCCACGCTGAATGTCCAGAAGGCCGGGCTGCACAGGGCTTGCCGGAGTGTGAAGCTTGCCTCGGTTCCGAAGTCGTTGTGAGCCCCAGCAGGGTCATCGTCCAGGAAGCGGGAACGTACCAGGGCCCCGCCGACAAGACCGAGGAGGAGGACTGCGAACCCGATGCCGGCCCAGTACCGGCGCCACTCATCAGGATGTCGAATCCTGAATTCGCCGAGGATAGTGAAGGCCCCGAGGAAACCCGCGGTCGTGGCGAAGGCATAGACACCCATGGCTAAACCCGAACGCCGGCCGGCGGACCTGCCAATCAATGCCAGGCTGACCACGGACAAGGCGCTCTGCCCAAGTCCGCGCGTGAGCAGCAGGAACAAGAAGAGGTCGACCATGATCACTAGCGTGGTCGACCCGGCCCCGGTCCAGCTTGGCAGCTCCAAGGACAGCGCGTAGGCCCAGCTGCCAGTCGTCCATAGGCTCATGGCAATCACGGTCGTGCCCAGGCCCAGAGTCACGACGATATAAACTACCCGTGTGCCGAGGCGATCTAAGAGCCAGCCGGTGGGTATACAAAATAACGCTCCAAGCAAGGTGGCCCAAAGACTCAAGAAGCCGTAGCTGACTTTGTCAAGGCTCAACGACTTCAGCAAGGGCTCGGTGAACAACCCCAATCCGTGTGTGCGGCCGGGCAACGTCAATACCATCGCCAGCGCCGCAACGCCGACGTGGACCCAGCGCCACACGATTGGTTGCCATGCTGTTGGCGGGGCTATGGGGCTGGCTACGGAGGACGCTGCCATGCCATCAGGCTCCGAAAGCAGCCCTGCCCTTGTGACGAGAACAGGGCTGCAAGTGTGTCAGAAAGAGTGCGGATAGGGTCTCAGTAATCACCGAGGACTTCGCCGCCGGCACGCGTTGAGAGAGCCTGCCATGTCGCCTGCGCTATGGAGTTGCTTATGAAATGAACGGAGCCATCACCCATCAAGAGATTGACGCCACCCGGATGGTTGCTTCGAGCAGTCTTCCAAGCGAAGGCAGTGATCGTTGTGGCGTCGTTATTGACGCAGTCAAAATTCGTGGAATTGGGTGGATAGTAGTGATTGTACGAAGCACAGCGCATCTCGCCGGTGGCCCACATGAATCCGCGGCGTTGGTCGCCGTTCCATGTGGTGGCCGCTGCGCAGTTGGCCGCGGTGATGGGAGTGCCGAATCCGACATAGGCGTAAATATACCGGGGATCGGCCGGCGGCGGCGGCGTCGGACTTGTCACGTTTTCATCCCCTAGACCGAGCAAACTTTCCGATGCGCACGCCGTGTTGCTCAAACCGTCTGTGATGTCGCTGAAGCGGACAGACCGGATGCCTTGGAACATGCCGTCGGAGTTTAGCGGTGATCCGTACGGCGGTCCGCCCAAGGTCGTTCCGCTGCCCACGCACACCGCGTAGTTGGTCGGTCCGGCCGTCTGCACGCCATAATCTCCTGGGTTTAACACCGGCTGCCCAAGGTCACTTGGGCAGAGAAAAAGCTTGATCACTTGGCTAACCGCAAACTGATTGGCCGTCGAAATGTTGTAGCCGTTCGTCGGGTCGTAGATCGGCTGCGTCAGATCCATTGCATTGTAGATGTTCGTCTGTTCAAGATAGGGATTCAGTTGTGCCAGCGCGCTCCAGCTGAAGAAGTAATCGAAGTACGTGGGCGGCGGGTAAAGGGCCAGGTTGGCATCTCCAAGGAAGGCAGAAGGGAGCTTACCCAACGCCGACTCGTAATTGTGCATGGCCAGGCCAATCTGCTTGAGGTTGTTCTGGCAGCTAATACGACTGGCTGCCTCGCGAACCTTCTGCACCGCGGGAAGCAGGAGTCCGACCAGAATGGCGATGATCGCAATCACCACCAGCAGTTCGATCAGGGTAAAGGCAGAGCGGCGTCTCATGCGAAGCACCTCAAAGGGGGTAAAGCGTGCGTGCGGGCATTTCTTGACGATCGCGGTGCAAAGCGCACCGACCGGACCTCGGCGACTGCCAACCGTACGGCGTGCGGTCAATACTCATACCAATAGGCCGTAGCCGCATTCTGGCGAATGCGGCTACGGGGTTATGTCTCATTCTTGACCGCGCTCAGTACAGTCTCTTTTCCTGACGTCCTGAAGCGCAGGATTATTCTGACATTCGTCAGATTGTTATAGTTTGGGCGTGGAAAGGCGACAAGGGAATCGAAGAAGGAAAGTGTTTGAGTGGTTGGATCGCCCGCTGGATCCCAAAACGAATGCCGGGCTCTCCGCAGATTTGCAGGCTGTCGACAGTGCGCATGAAAAAGGCCAGGCACGTAAAGGGAATGCCCCTGACGTACGCCGGCCCACAGAATGCAACGCAGTAATCTTACAGTCTGCCCGCTACGCTCTCCCCTCTCCTTTGTACTCAAGGGAGAGGGGTCGGGGGTGAGGGTTTTAGGTTACTGAAAGTTCGCTGAGCCCCCTCACCCCCAACCCCTCTCCCCCGAGTACGGGGGCGAGGGGCTTCTTCGATAGACTCTTACCGAAGCTGCTTGAAATCACCCGCGCGGATGATCACCAGTTTCTTGGGATCGATGTACTTGCGGAACGCCGCCTTCACGTCGTCCGGAGTCAAGGCCGCGATTTGTTTCTCCTGTTCGCTCGTGTGCGCGAAGGTTCGGCCCAAATTCAGATTGGTGGTGATTTGGCCGGCGATTGCTGCGTCGCCGGTCCGGCCGACCTTTTGAGCTTCCAGGAAGGCTTTTTGCGCATCGATCAGTTCTGCAGGCGAAGGACCCTGCGCCAGGAATTCGGTCAACTCCTCGATGGCCGCTTTTTCGAGCCGGTCGATGTTGTCCGGCTTGGCGCTGGCGCTGATGGTGAACGTGGCTGAGGGATCGCGCGGCGACGCATTGAATTGGCTGGTCACGCCGTAGGACAAACCTTCCTTCTGGCGGATGCGGTTGCCCAGGCGAGAAGACAAAGTGCCGCCGCCAAAAATAAAGTTGCCCAGCCGCAAGGCGGCGAACTCGGGATCTGTTTCCTTCAGCGGGAATGCGAGGCCCGCCACGAACTGAGCATTCGCCTTGTCCGGGGTAACGATGTCCTCCTTGGAGGTTGCGACATTCGTTGGGGCAATGTGATCAATTCGCTTGATCGGTACGTCTGACTTCCAATCTTTGAGGGTTTCGCGAACCTGGGCTAGCGTCGGTTCGGGATCGAAATCGCCGACGATGGCCAGCTCAGCTTGGGTCGCGCCAAGTTGTTTCGCGTAGAGCGCGATCACCTGGTCGAGGCTGACCGCTTCCTGGCGCTTCTCGTTTTCTTCCGGGGTTGGGACATAACGAACATCGTCCGGTGGGTACGGCGCTAAGGCGCGCGCGAGCCGGTTGCTGGCCAGCGGTGCCGGTTCGGTCCGCATCATCTTCGACATCTGGTTGGACTGGCGCTTCATGGTACCGAACTCCTCGGCCGGAAACGCCGGCTCGCGCAGGATTTCGCCCAGCAGGCTGATGGCCTGAGGCAGTGTGGAGTGCTTGGCTTCCACGGAGAACGTCAACTGACCGGGCGTGCCGCCCGCACCGGGACCGCCGCGCCGACCGCCCCGGCCGCCAAAGCCGCCCATACCCGGAGTGATGCGGATGCCCAGGGCATCGAGCTCTTCGCGCAGGGCCTGGCGGTCGTGCTTCGTGGTGCCGGCCATCAGCATCCTCGGCAGCATGCCGGCCGCGGCCACCTGGCCCTTCAGTGACTCCTCGTTGCCGAAGTGCAGTGTCAGCACCATGGAGACGGTTTCCCCGCGGTTTTTCTTCGGCAGCAGGCCAGCCTTGATACCACTCAGCTCCACGATTTTGGTGCGCGCGTCGAGATTCTCCGGCGACGGGTCGAACACTTCGCCGGCGGCAGCCACCTTGCCGCCCTTGTAGTTTTTGACCAACGTATCTACCGGCGGCGCCGCCGCGATCTCCAGCCGCTGCGGCTTGGTTTCCGGAATGAAAATGCCCACAGTGCGATTGGGCCTTTGGAAATAAGTCCTGGCGACACGATTCACATCGCCGGCAGTGGTGCCTTGAATGCGGTCGCGCTGAACGAAGAGAAGCCGCCAGTCGCCCAGCGCAGAAGCCGAGCTGAGCGCTTGCGACATAGCCGAGCTGTTGGATTGCAGGTTTTCCTGATTGCGGCGGTTGCGGACCTTGGCCCGGTTGACCTCGTCTTCCGTGAACGGCACTGTCGCCAGATTCTCGAGGGTCTGCAGGAAGGTGTCGCGCACGGCGTCCAGTTGACCGGGATCAGCCTGGGCGGACGCGGTGAACAAGGCAGGGTCGTGGTTATTGCCGGCAGACGCATTGGCGCTCGTCGCCTTCTTCGACTCGACCAGGGCCTTGTACAATCGGCCGTTGGGCTGCTGCGACACGATGCCGGCAAGCAAGCTCAAGGGAGCGTAGTCCGGATGCGCTGCCGCCGGGATGTGGTAGGCAACGCCAACCACGCCAACCGCGCCGACGCGACGCAAGACCACATTGTGCTCGCCGTCCTGCGCCGGTTCCTCGGTATAGGTGTCGTCGAGTTTGCGCGTCGGTTTGGGAATGGAGCCAAGGTATTTTTGCACCAGGGCAAGAGCCTTGGGTTCCTCGAACTTGCCGGCGACGATCATGACAACGTTGTCGGGCTGGTAGAACTTGCGGTAGAACGCCTGCAAATTGGTGATTGGTACGCGCTCGATATCCGAGCGGTTGCCGATGGTCGATTTGCCGTAGTTATGCCACTCGTAAGCGGCGGCGTGAATCCGCTGCATAAGAACGCCTTGCGGGCTGTTCTCGCCGATCTCGAATTCATTGCGCACGACCGTCATTTCCGATGTCAGGTCCTCGCGCTTGACGAAACTGTTGACGAGGCGGTCGGCTTCCAGGTGAATGCCGAATTCGAGATTCTCGTCGTTGGCGGGCATCGTCTCAAAGTAATTGGTGCGATCCACATTGGTCGTGCCGTTAAAGTTGGAGCCGTGGTCGCGCAGGGCCTTGGGCACGTTGGGAAACGTGGGAGTGCCCTTGAAGACCATGTGCTCGAGCAGATGCGCCATGCCCGTTTCGCCATAACCTTCATGGCGCGAGCCAACTAGCACGGTCATGTTGACAGTGACCATCGGCCGCGAAGCCTCGGGAAATAAGAGCACGCGGGCTCCGTTGGCCAGGCGGTATTCGGTCACGCCCTCGACGGTGGTGACTTTCCGCGGTGCATCCTCGCCGCGCGCCGCCGAGACACAGATGAGGATGAGGAACAAAGGGGTTAATCGATACATGACAACCTCGGAATAGGAAGGGCCCAGAGCAGTTGCGGAACAGCAGGTATGGTATACGGATACAAACTAAAGATGAGACAACGATGAGAAAAGCAAGCGGGAAGCAGAGGACTAGGGCAGTTCGACACTCTCGCCACCTGCCCTGGTAGCCAGAGCGGATAGTATGGAACTGGCAGAGTAAGACAGGAAGTGCACTGACCCGTCGCAAAACGCAAAATTCGCGCCGCCCGAGTGCAGACTCCAATAATGGTAGGTGGAGCAGGGATCTCGCAGCGAGCCGGGACCGAAAGCGAACGGACCGCCGCTGGTGCAACTGTCGCCAAACATGCCGATCGGGACGATCTCGGCGACGCCCATGTGCATTTCGCATGTTCCCATGCCATCGTCGCCCATACCGGCGTACCACCAGCCAAAGCGGAAATTCGCGCTTGGCGGCCGCTCACCCAAGAGAAGGGTGTTTGATAGCCCATCGCGGATGTCGGCGAACCTGATCTGGGAGTTGCCGTACAGAACCCCGGTCTGGCTCTGGGCCGTGATACCGGAATTGCCAAGGTAGCTGGTGAAAGCCGCACTCAGATGGTCCAGAACCGAGAACTGGGGCAGGGTCAGCCGGCCGTCCGAAGGGCAAATATACGTCAATACGACTGTGGTAAGCGGTGTGTGCGGAGGGTTTACGAACGGGCTCGGCTCCACCGCGTAAGCCTGGGCAGCCACCCGCGCCAATGCCTCCTGTTCGACGAACGGTAGGATGCCCAATTCCCAGCCGGAATAAAACTGGCCAGCCAGCGGCGGCGAGCGCTGCCCGGGCGGCAGCCTCCGGTAAGTGTCATGGTATTGACAACACGCAAGTCCGAGCTGCTTGAGATTGTTCGCGCAGCTCATGCGCATGGCAGCATCACGCACACGCTGGACTGCTGGCAAGAGCAGACCGACGATGATACCGATAACCGCGATCACGACCAACAACTCGATGAGAGTAAACCCGCTTCGTTGGCGCATAATCGGGAACTCTCGATAATTGGTAAACATTCTTCGGGACACCACTTGAAGCGCCCGCCGAACTTCGACGTCAGGCAGCGCGCCGTAGACGGCCAATTCCTAGCAGTATAGCCCCGACCGCAACGAATGCTCCGGCAATCACCATCAACCACCGGTACCAATGGGTGGCTACGATTTCAGGTGCGGGCACAGCGCCAACACGTTCGTTAAAGGCCATTTGAGCCACGCTGGTGGCGTGGCGGGCGGCATCGGGAATCCCGTATGCAGCAAGCGTAAACTCACGGTCCGCGGGTGGTTGGACCTGGGAGATCATCTCAAACGTAGTGTGAAACTCCGTTTGGAACGTTTTGTCGTCCGTCTCCAGACGGCCCTTTATTTCCCTGAGGATCGGATAGCCATGGGGACCAGGCAAATAGGCCATCGTCTGTCTAATTGTCGATATGCCCCCCGCGCCGTTACGATTCTCGGTCATAGAATCTTTAATCACCCAGTGATTGGAGGGGTCGAAGAGGATGCGCCCACCTTCAACCAGACGCATCCGTTCGGGGCGTTTGGCCTGGTCGATGGTGAATAACCATTCGACACCTTCCGCCGTTTGCGCGAATCGGGTGGTCTTGCAGCACGGGTGATCAATGAGTCGGCGGACAGCCATCGTATCGCACGACACCGGTGCTAGAACACTTCCTGTCTCGATATCGTCCCGCATGGAGATGCGTCCAAATGCTCCAGGCGATTTGATGGAGCTATGGTCCAGCACCCCTGTCAACCCCCACGACTTGCTTCCAGGCGGCTGACGCGCGCTAAAAAGATACGTTGAGTTTACCACCCGACATTCTTGAGCTTGCGGATCAGTGGGCGATGTCTCCTCGATCAAGACACACCGACCATTGGAGCGCACTGTCGCGGAGGAGGCGGAATCAGAAGACTTGCCTTCGTCGCGTGTTGAATATTCGCTATGGATCCTGTACGACCACATCCTGGCAACGTTTTCGTAATCCTCCCATGCCTTACGGGCACTTGTCCCGATGGGCTCGGGCGTCTGGCTGGCAGCCAAACCGCAAATGCATAACGAGTAAAGTATCACAGGTGGCAAACAACGCCGCGCCGCCAGAAACATATACGACTCCCCAAGAGAATGCGCAGGTCACTGCCGCGGAGATTCGACCTTTATCGACACCCGCAGCTAACTCCCCCTAAGACCTGGCAGACACAACTGCATGTATACTGTGTACCGGGGGGTGGAGGCGGGTTACAAGGGAAACAGGTTCCTCTACAGGGGGGGACAGACACTGCACATGAGTTACCGGTTTGGCAGTTGGGATTACCGGTTCCGTTGTCGGCACACGGACAGTTCCCAATAATCGCGCTCGCGCCATAAGCGAACTGGTCACCAGCAATCAGGGTCACCAAGCCGCCAAGCAAAGCACCGGCGATCAGCCAATAACGAGCCCAGCGCTGAACGGCATACATAAAACATCTTCCCAAAGCGTGTCAGTCGGGGTTTCCCAACGTGACACCATTTACTGTGACAGGAACATCCCACGCCGTGGAACCAGCTTCGTTGGATATGAAGAAAGAGCCATTAAAAGCGTATTCACCGATATCCTTCGGGAGGCGCAATCGTACACGCAGCTTGGTTGCGGCGCCTGGCAGGACCACAGCGGGACAATCCGATAAAAGGTCCAAACCGCAACCGTAGCTGCCCCCGTAGACACGCACCGGTTCAGACCCGTGGTTGGCGATTTCCAGGGAGGCCTCACGCCATTCCCCGGCGTGGCCCGCGCCGACGCTCACTTCTCGTGGCATCGCAATTCCAATTTCGCGCAACTCCAAAAGGGCCAGATCTTTTGGGGCGCCAATGTTCGCGACAGCCATTCCCGTGAAAGCGATTGCGGCGAGCGCTCCTGCAAGCATGGCATAGCGACGTTGCTTGAAATCCAGCCACAATGGACGCAAGCTCAAAAGCACGGCCATCGCGGCCAAGTCGAACATGAACATCCACCACGGGTTGACATGAATAATGCCCAGACACCCGCAGGATGCTGCCCCTGTAACGCCGAGAACTCCGCTAACGACAGCGAAGCTCACAAAGGTGAGAAACGCGGCCGTCCACCTGACGGCACCGGCACGGCCGAATAACAACCAGAAACCGAGAAGGGCTTCCCACTCGATTGCAAGCATTCTGAACTTGGGATCGTTCGACCAGCCATCCTGAACGTGTAACCCTGAGAAGATAGCGTAAGCCTTGAGAGCCGCGGCTAAGAGAAGTGCAATGGCGAGGACTCTGTAGATGAGAGTGGGCATCTGGGCAACCCTCATTCAATGAAAGAGCAATAGCATCTTATTTACACTTGAGAGGGCTGCCAGTCAAGAGGTTGAGGATTTTTTTGTCCTTTTTCTACAATTTGTGTTTACGCCGGTTTGGAAGTTTGCGGACCGTCATGATCCGTAGTTTAAAGACTCGCAAACTCGCTTACTGCGGCAGTTCAACAATCTCGCTGACTGCCCAGGGGAAAGGACACCGAGAATTCGGGTCAACTGGTTCATCAATCAGGCTCCCTCTGTGCAAGGGACAGTTCTTGGGAGGACTTCGCACATGATAATGCCGGCTAGGGGATCGAGGCAAAGATTTTCGTTAAAGTCACAGGCTGCCTGGCGCGCCGCGTCCCCATTTACTGTCTTGTAATCCGGTGGCCGTCCGGCTATTCTGGAATGACTAGTTCCATGCCAACCTCCTGCGACGGCGTGCTCGGTTCTGGTGTTGCTGGGTCGGCAGTTCGTATGTTGCCTTCCCCCCTTGCCTGTTCTCCCTGGAGCCCACCATGGATCGGCCCACGTTTTTCAGACTGCTCGAACGCAGTCGCTTGCTTTCCAAACGTCGTGTCGCCAAGTTGATTGCGCGCGTACCTGACGAGAGCGCGGAAGAAATCGCCAAGACCCTCGTTGCCCAGGGTTGGTTAACCCGCTTCCAGGCGCGGCAGTTGCTCACCGGCCATTCCAGCGGGCTGGTGCTGGGCCCGTATCGCCTTCTGAAACAAATCGGCATCGGCAGCGTCGGCGTTGTCTACAAGGCGTTCCACGAGGTGATGGGTCGCGTCGTGGCCCTGAAGGTGGTCCGGCAGGCAACGCAGCTTTCCGACTCGAACGGACATCAGCTTTTTCGACGTGAAGTCCGCGCCGCCAGCCGGCTCAATCATCCGAACATCGTCGCCGTCTACGATGCCGCGCGTGCCAAGGGTGTCGACTACCTGGCCATGGAGTACGTCAAGGGGATGGACCTGAGGAATTACGTGGCCGAGCGCGGCCCGATAGGGACCGGGATGGCCTGCGAACTCATGCGTCAAGCAGCCGAAGCACTACTCTATTCTCAATCCAGGGGGCTGGTCCACTGTGACATCAAGCCCTCGAATCTTCTGCTCAGGAAGACGCCCCGTTGGAAGTTTGTACCGGCCAGGGCCCCGGGCGAATCTCCGGTCCTGGTCATGACCGCGGCTCCCATGTTGAAGATCCTCGATTTCGGTCTCGCTCAGGTGAGGGGGAAAAAGCTCCTTCCGACAGGAGCTGATCTGATGGAAACGGCGGAGCCGGGATCTGTCTGGGGAACGCTCGATTTCATGTCTCCGGAACAATTTGCCGACCCGCGCGATGTCGATGTCCGCTCTGACCTGTATAGCCTTGGATGCACCTTCTACTACGGACTCACGGGGCAGGTGCCTTTTCCCGGCACGACCGAGACAGAGAAACTGGTACACCATGCGACCGGTCAGCCCATCCCCGTCAACGAGCTGCGTCCCGAAATCCCGGCACCGGTTTCGCAGATTATCGCCCGCCTCATGGCCAAGAGCCGCGACGATCGCTTCGCCACGCCAGCGGAGCTTGCACACGAACTCGTACCGTGGTGCATCGAAGAAAAAATACCAGCACCGTCTCCCGCCTCGTCCGACAGTTCCTTGTGGCGTACGGTAAGCGACCTGGACCTGGATGCCGCCAGCCAGACAGAGACCGGTGACAAGAGACGCTCCAGGAACGGCGTGGCCGGCTCCGACCAGCTTGATGCCCCTTCGCCCATGTCCGATCTTCGATAGGCACTGCAATTCTGCCGCGGCACGGAATCCGGTCCAATCGCTGCGTTATCCTGTTGACTCGTCCATTAATCGCTGACAGACGGAGCGAGTGATGATGCCGCCGAATAGCCCCTGTTCGCTTGCCTGGTTCTCGAAGCGGTTCCAGAAGTGCGGCCCTTCCCGGAAGAGAGTGAACGTGGCTCCGATGGGAAGATAAGCTGCGCGAAATCGCAGCGCCTGCCATGTATGTCCGCATTCGTGTGCCAATACTTCGCTCACGGTAGGAAAGCCTGGAGCCCCAGCGTCGGCCCGGCCCATCAGGTTTTGCAGACGGCCGCCAGACACCTCCACCGGCCTCTGGCGCGACGCCGGCTCAGTCATCTGCTCGCGCACCAATTCCAGGGCGAAGTCCCAGCCGACCGCGATGACTTCTGAAGTCCAGGTGATGCAAGTCCCTCGACAAAGCGGCCAACGACTCTCCGCGTTCCGGCGGTGCGTGGCATAGACGGAGATGGTCCGCCAATCTTCTTCGGCGCGGCCTCTCCCATGAATCTGGAAGGACGGCTGGCCGCCTAGCCAGCATAGCCAGCGACTTACACATTCGTTCACCATGTGTCCTGTACCTATACTTTTGCAGCGCATGCCAGGTGCTTCGCAGTCAACCGCCCATGGTGCCGCGCATTTGCATCGGTTGAAATGTAATCCAAATCCCTGCTACGAAAAGCAGCGAGATGAGCGCTATCCACGGCGCGAAGAGCTTGAGCGCTTGCGCCAGGTTAGGAGACTGGCTCAGGGCGATGCGGTAGCCTGAGTACAAGGACAAGAGCAGTCCCGAATCCAAGAACAGGATTTGCAGCCGAGGGAGCCACTCCGCTGCCGGACGACAGCAGGAACATGCCCACTCTGGCTCTCCGAAAAGTGCCCCCCCAAGGTCCGCCGCGAACCGTTGGGCGGCGGGGATCACCGTCTCATAGCTCGTGAGAAAATGAAAGCTATAGTGGGAAAGCCACATGCAGAAGCCCATTGGCACGAGGGCATAGGCAAAGCGCGTCGCTACACTCATCGTGCTTGTGGTTGCGTTGCCCCACATGCGGCTCACGACGGCAGCCGTCCCAACCATCAGCACCGGCAGTACGACAAGAAGTAGTGCGTACAAAAGAGTAATCGAGTAAAGCGGTGATTGCACACCAATCTGCAATCTAAAGCGCTCTTGCCATTCAAGAACAGGGCCGACCATGCCCGCCGCATTGGCGAATGCACCAAATACCAAGACCACGATGAGACTTGCTAGGTCTGGTCGCTTCCCAAACCACCCGACACCGGAACGAAATGTATCGTGCCAAAGCTCGCTCGCAGGGACGCGGGCAAGCACGCCGACGTTTTCGTGAGGACACGCATGGATGCAGTCGAGACAGAACGTGCAGTCCATGTTGCCGACCTTGTGTGGCTGAAATAAACCTGACTCGCAGCCGGGGATGCCATCTCCGCCTCGAATACAATCCTTGGTCTGACAGGACACGCAGATGCCCGGATCTCGCACTTTCACTTCCAGGGGCGATACCAGGGATTGCACAAAATTGAATTGACCGATTGGGCAAACGTACTTGCAAAAAGCTGCCCCCCGAAAGCAAACATCCACGACAAAGGCCATGACAAAATAGCCGAGCGCAATCCACGCAGTCCACCAGGGACTGTCCCAGAGTGCAAAGGCCTCATAGGCCCAGAGGAACACAACGAGGAGAAGCACTGCGAGCCACTTGCTGCGCAATCGGCGCGGCCACTCGAATCTCGAGATCCGAATGCCAAATGCTGATTGCAGCAGGCGCCGTGCCAAAGACCGGGGAAACGTGAACGGGCAGGCCATGCAAAAGAGGTTGCCTGCCGCCAGCAGCCCGAGAATCACGAAACCGCGCCAGTGTATCCACGGCAGCACGCCGGCCAGGTTCATCGCGCCGACCTGGGGACCTCGAAGTCCATCAACGATCACGACCGCGGCCAGCAACAGGAGGGGAACTTGCAAGCTCATGCGCGCGTGCCGCCATCTCAGGAAGCGGCCGAACAACGGCAGCCGGAGTGCGTCGAAAGGTGAAGAGGTGACAGGATAAGACGATGACAAGATGGCAGCATGCGCGGAGGACGACGAGGCGGGTTGCCTTGTGGAGGCGACAAGGGGTAGGGCGAACGGCTGGTAATGGTCTCCCCTCGCCCCCGCTTCGGGGGAGAGGGGTCGGGGGTGAGGGGGACGAACGATCCCCGGCGAAGGCCCCTCACCCCCGACCCCCCTCCCCGGAGTACCGGGGCGAGGGGAGATCAATCGCTGCCGCTCGCCTGGGGACATTCGCGCAGCGGGCAACGCTGATGTTTTTCTCTTATCCTCTCGTCGCCGTGTCAGGTTGTCATGAGTCGGTCCGTACAGGACGCGAATGCCGATCCAGAAGAGCGGCAGCAGGAAGGCCAGGGAGCCCGGTACCCACATGATGACACCGGCTGCAGCCTGGTCTTCCAGCGCGGAAAGGCCTCCAACACGGGGGATCTGTTCATAGTAGGGATAAAGAACCTTGTCTGAAAAAGTGAGTAGAGCCGAGAGGACTGTATTCTGAACATCGGCGAAAATCAGGTACGGGAAGATGAGCCAGGCCGGCCAATTCGGACGGCTGGGGTAAGGTTGGACAACGGGATACCAGAACAAGAGGGCCGTGGCGAGAAAGCAGACGTGTTGCAGGTAGTGCCAGCCGGGCGAACGCAGAGCGATCTCGTACAAGGCGGGAATGTGCCAGAACCAGGTCGCGCCGACGAAGAGCGGCAGAGCCACGAATGGATGCGTTAGCCTGGTGAAGAAGCGGCGCAGTCGCACGGACCGAAAGAATGGTCCGATCCAGTACACTCGGATCGGCCGGGGGATTCCCCGGAGCAGCGGGAACATGGGCGTGCCCAGCCACAAGAGCGGCGGCGCAACCATCATCAGCAGCAGGTGCTGCAACATGTGAACTTGCAAGAAGAGTGCGGAAAACGGCTCGATAGGGGAGCCGAGTGCGAGGAAAATGGCCGCCAGCCCACCCAGGAATGCAGCAAGCTGTCCTGAACTCCAGTGGCGCGCACCGCGACCGCGGAGATGCATCCAGCCACGCACATAAACGGCTGCCGTGAGAAGTAGAGAAGTCAACAACCAGGGATCGAACGGCCAGGAGCGCAGAAAGGCGTCGAGAATTGGGCTCATGGTGCATTCGTATCTGACGCCGCGCCCGCGGCAGGTCGTGCGGCGGGCCGATCCGCCGGCCGCAGGCTCACCAGGAAGTCGACCAGGGCGGTCATTTCGGCGGGCGTCATTTGCTTGCCGTACGCAGGCATATTGCCGCCGCCCGGAGTTCCATTGCTGACCTGGTCGATAAGCTGGTCGCGGGTTAGGCGTGTGCCCACGGTCGTCAGGTCAGGTCCGCGCCGTCCGCCGATGCCCTCCAACGCGTGGCAGTTGCGGCAGTTTTTGTTTTGGAACATGACCGCGCCCTGGAGTTCGAGCGGCGTGGAGCGGCGCACCAAATCCTCCGGTATCGGATCACTGCTCCAACCTTCCATGCGCGGCGACCAGGGTGATGTGGCGCCCTCGTAAGTCAGTGTGCCCAGGACTGCATAGGTGACAATCACGGCCAGGACGGCAGCTGGCCGGCGACTGGGGGCCCGCTCTCCACGGTTGGACACGAAAGGCACAAGGAACAGAATGCCGATCAGGATCACTGGGAAGACGAGGATGATAAACGTCTCGGCACCCGGAGGGCTGAGAGACAGCAAGGCGAAGAGCCAGAGGAAAGGCCACTCGGGCCGCGGATTGGCGCCGCCCAGCGTGGGCTCAGGAGGACCGCTGGGTCCTTTCGGGCCGACGAGCGCGGCAATAACGACGACGATTACAACCGCAAGCGCGGAGAAAAAAGCATCCTTCAAGAAAGCGTCGCCAAGGAATGGAACGCCCGAGGTTTTTACCTCTTCCTCGTACTCCGCGTCGTAGGTCGCCGGGTCAACCGGTTTTCCAGGAACCGGAGGCGCGCTCACTCCGCGCTTGAGGACGAGCCAGAGGTGGATTGCAAGGAAGAAGAGCAGTGTCGCGGGAATGATGAAGACGTGCAAAGAAAAGAAACGGCTCAGGGAGTCTCCCCCAATGATGGGGCCGCCCAATAGTACTTGTACCACGCGCGGCCCAATAACAGGCACTCTGCCAGCCATGGAGCCGGCTACGGCCAGACCCCAATATGCGTCCGGATCCCAGCGCAGGACTTGGCCTGAAAAGAACATACCGAGCGTGCACAGCAGCAGGAGGACGCCCACGACCCACGTCAGCTCGCGCGGGTACTTGTAAGCTCCTTGCAAAAACACCTGTGTCATGTGCGCGAGAACCAAAACGACCATGCCCGAGCCGGCATAGTAATGGAGCGCGCGCAAGAACCAGCCGAGCGGCTGCTGGTAATCCATCCAAAGTAAACTGTCGTACGCCTTATCAGCGGCCGGCACGTACACCAACGCCAGGCCGATGCCCGTGAGGATTTGAACGATCAAAAGAGTCAGGGATGCGCTGCCAAAGACGTACCACCAGCCCAATGGCCCAGCCGAACCTTTGGGGATGGGATGGAGCAACATCGGCAACAGGCTTTCGCGCAGGCCTAGCCGGGCATCAAACCAAGCGGCGATGGCACAGAGGGCGCGCTTCATTCTTTTTGCCTTTCCTGTCACCCTGGCGTGGTCAGCGTATCTTGAAGCGTCGGGTAATGCGGCGCCTTGATCTCCAGTTGGCCGTCGCGCACACGCCACACACAGTGATATAGGCCGCGCGGCGGCGGCCCCGAGGCGCGTTCGCCATTTGCGTAGTAGACGCCGCCGTGACACGGGCACATGAACAGACCGGACTGCGGAAACCAGGAGACCGGACATCCCAGATGAGCACAATTCACGGCAAAAACCAAAAATCGGTCTTTCTGTGCGCTGTCCTTGCCCTCATTGCGGACGTACACGCCCGTTTGAGCGACTATGCCATCCCACGGCTGCCGGAGCGGATTGTCGAAAGTCTCAAACCGGGTCTCATTGGTGGGGAATCTGCGCACAGGGCCCAGGGCTACCCAGTCGGTCTCTCTCTTGCGCGTGCCGAGAAGATAGCCAACGAAGGGAACACCCACGACCAGCGCCGCCACGGCGCCCATGCCCAAAGTCAGCCAGCAGAAAAATCCGCGCCGGCCGGGAAGGTTTGCCGAGTTCGAGCCAGTCTGGCTGGTTGACGACGCCATTCTCATGCCTCGTGAATCAGGTCGATTCCATAGGAGAAATCATTTGCCCGACGCCGGCGCTCCGGCGCGCCAGGATGCCAGAAAAGCCACGAGATCGGTGACCTCCTCGGAGGTCAACGCCACGAAATCAGCCGTCCGATCCTTTTTCTCCGCGAAGCTGGGCATGCCAAGGTCCGGGCGTCCCGTAATGGCGTACCGCCGCAGTGCCTGGTCGCTGATGAGCGCCAGGAACGCCTGGTTATGAATCTGACGACGCAGGCGGCCCTCGCGCTCGATCCCTTGCCCCAGGTCGCCATGACAGGACGCACAAGCTCGGGCGAACGCCATGGCGCCGGCCTGTCCCCTTTTTTCGCCGCTCTGCTCTGGCTTGACAGCGGGGGCCAGATAAGCAGGGACTCGGCCAGTCGAAGACGTGGGTACACCCCAGGCGGGGGCAATGTCTCGCTCCTCCCCATCTTTCTTGATCCGGTAAGGGACGCCCTTGATCTCGTTCACCAGCACTTGCACCTGCGCGGTCGTCAACTCCCCGCCGTATTCCTTGGCGAAAGCAGGCATCGGCGTGCCTGCGCGCCCCCGTGCGATCACCACATGAAGCGTTTTTTCGGGCATGATCGCTCGAAAGAGAGGATCGTTCAATGGAGGCGCAGGGCCCAGTTTGCCTTCTGCTCCGTGACAGCCTGCACAATTTCGTCCGTACAACGTAGCGAATGCCAGTACGTCCTCAGGAGTCTTCGGCCGGTCAGCGGGGTCTGGCTTGCCGGGCCAATCGCAGCCGGCAAGCATCAGAGAGAGTGACAGGACGACAAGAAGAGCTTGCACGACGACGCCCTTGGGCGAGGGGCGGGTAATAATCTCCCCTCGCCCCCGCTTCGGGGGAGAGGCGTCGGGGGTGAGGGGGACGAACGATCCTCGGCGAAGGCCCCTCACCCCCGAGCCCTCTCCCCGGAGTACCGGGGCGAGGGGCGAACAATCGCTGCCGCTCGCCTTGCCGGGATGGTACTGCACCTGACCTGCCATTACTGTCACCTTGCCATCCTGTACGCTGTCAGCATGTCACGCATCGGGCCCATGTCCCGCTGGTGGGATCTGAATTTCTTCCGTGCGGACCACGATAATCGCGGCTGCCACTCCAAACACGAATTGGGAGGCGATGAACCAGGGCCAGTTCACTCGTTCCTGGAGCAGTGGGTTAACGACTCCCATCAAGCTGTAACTCACCCCCGTCCAGAGCAGAGGCATCAATAGGCCTCCCCAGGCAAACGGCCCGGGAATCGGCCCGACCAAGGGCAATACCAAGCCATATGCCAATCCAAATGCCAGCGAGAAAGTGGCATGAATAGCGACGGCAGCCCCCAGCCACATGGCATGAAACTGGTACAGTTCACCTATGGGACGTTGATCGATCCCAGGCAGGATCATCCCCGCCAGGAGATTCATCGGATACCAAATCCCATGGCCGGTTGCCAGGCTCCAGAGGAGGGCCGGTAGCGGCATGAGCAATCCGCCTGCCAGGCCGCCTAGAATCCCCGCCAGGATACGCGGAAGCCCTTCCGCCCGAATAACGACAAGAGCCGAAACGACGCCAAAGACGAACTGCGAGGCGATGAACCAGGGCCAGTCTATCCCTTTCTGCAGCACCGGGTTGACTAGCCCCAACAGGCTGAAGCTTGCTGCCGTCCAGAGCAAAGGCATAAGCAGGCCACCCCAGGCAAGCGGCTTGGGGATGTCCGGCAGCATTGGCAGCAGCACGCCGTACATGAGGCCGAAGAAAACGGAGAATGCGCCGTGGAAGATCAATCCAGCAATGAACAGCCCCCGGTGAAACTGCTCCAAATCCGCGACCGAGCTTTCTCCGATTCCAGGCAGCACGACGCCAGCCAGTAGGTTGATCGGGTACCAAATGCCGTGGCCACTCGTCAAACCATAAGCCAGCGCCGGCAACGGCATCACGAGCCCGCCGACGATTCCTCCTCGAATGCCCGCGGACACCGGTCGCACCTTTTGCGGCAGCTGCAATCGGTAGCCGATGCCACCCACCCGCAGCTGCTCGACGCTGCCCGGGACTCCTGCAATAGGCTGAGGCCGTTGCTCAGGTTCGACCAACGGTTCATGAAAATGCCCCCGACCGGGCAGCAAACTTGCGACCCAGGTGCTCAGCCCGAGGACAAAGATGAGGAAGCCCACAACCAGCAACGCGGTGCCCAGGGCAACCCCTGCAGCCAGAAGGACCAGTCCCAGAGCCAACATCATGGGCGCGACCGTCGGCCGCGGCATGTCGACGGTGCGCAGTTCGGAATGCGGCGGGCCATGTCCATGTTGCTCGGTACTTTCCGTCATGTGCGCACCCCACGCTTTTGTTCCGTTCCCAGCGCTTCTTCACCTGCTCCAGATGTACACGACCGTGAATACCACGATCCAGACGCCGTCCACAAAATGCCAGTACCAGGAAACCATTTCGATCGCAATCGGGTTGCTGGTCGTTAGCTTGCGGCGGAGCACCAAAGCGAGCACGATCAGCATAGCGACCACGCCCATCGTGACATGCAGGGCGTGGAATCCCACCAAGGTATAGTAGGTCGTGCCAAACATATTGCGGCTGATGGTCAAGTGCTCACGAAAGATCAGCTGGCTCCATTCGTAAGCCGTGCCGAGCAGGAACGCAGCTCCCAGAACAATGGTAGCCGACCACCAGGAGACAAAAGTCGAACCGCCACCGAGCCTCAGCGACTTGTCCGCCATGTGGATGGTCGCGCTGCTCGAGAGAAGGCAGATGGTCGTGCCAATCACTAATGGCAGCGATAAAACTGCCGGGGTGGGGCCGACGTCGCTTCTGCCTACAAAAGTGATGTAGGTCACGATCAACGTGCTGAAAAAAGCCACCTCTGAGAGCAAGAAACTTATCATCCCCCAGTGAGCAGGCGTCAACGGAGGCGAAGCCTGCGAATGGCCATGCCCCCCGACGGCTGGCACTGCCAGCGGTGGAACTGGATTGCTTGCCGCACTCGCCATGACTCGCATCCCCCGGGGATAGGACGGCCGATCTCTACACGACCGTGCACGATTCCGCCGATACTAGCCCGAAGCGTCAGCGAGGACCTCGCTGACGCTTCGGGCTAGTATCAGCAGATGTGCACACGCTCATTTTGATGCTCTGCCTATTCGTATTTCCAATCCGGATCATCCGGGTGCTTCAAGTCCCAAAGCGGCCGCCGGCTGCGCACAATCGGGATCGTCTCGAAGTTATAAGAAGGTGGCGGCGAAGTGGTCGCCCACTCCAGAGTCCAGGCATTCCATGGATCGGAGCCGGCGGGCTTGCCCTTCCAAAGTGATGCGACCAGATTGTAGGCAAAAACGGCGAAACTCGGCGCCTGGATGAACGCCCCGATGGTGGTCAACTGGTTCCAGAACGCCCAGCCGCGATCCACGTCGTAAGTGTAGATGCGCCGCGGCATGCCGAGGAGTCCCGAAATATGCATGGGTCCAAACGTGAGCATGAAGCCGATATATAAAAGCCAGAAATGCCAACGAGCCAGGCGTTCGGAAAGCATGCGCCCGGTCGCCTTGGGGTACCAGTAGTAAATGGCAGCGAATACGCCGAACACCGTTCCACCAATCAGCACCCAATGAAAGTGGCCGACCACGAAGTAGCTGTCGGTAAGCTGGAAATCGAACGGAGCCACCGCCAGCATGATGCCGGTCAGGCCGCCGATCAGGAACATCGACAGAAATCCGAATGCAAAGAGCATGGGCGAAGCGAAGGAGAGCCTGCCGCCGTACATCGTGGCCAGCCAGTTGAAGAACTTGATCCCGGTGGGAACGGAAACGATCAAGCTCGCCGCGACGAAGAAAAGATCCTGGGTGCGTGTCATGCCGACGGCGAACATGTGGTGAGCCCACACGCCGAAGGTGATGAACGCGATCGCCATGGTGGCCGCGGCCATGAATTCATAGCCGAAGAGCACCTTGCGGGAGAAGACAGGGATCACCTCGGAAATGATTCCGAACACCGGCAAGATCAGGATGTAAACCTCCGGGTGTCCGAAGAACCAAAACAGGTGCTGCCACAGATATGCTGAACCGCCGTTCTGCACGTCGAAGAAATGGGCCCCGAGCTGGCGGTCAAATAAGACCATGATCAGGGCAGCGGTCAAAGGAGGTAGGGCCAAGAGGATTTGAAAGGAAGTCCAGAGCATGGTCCAGACGAAAAAGGGGATTTTGCCCAATGTCATGCCTGGCGCGCGCATGCCCAAAATGGTGGCGAGAAAATTGATGCCCGCGGTGGTCGTACCGACGCCGCTGACAATGAGCCCCAGCGCCCAAAGATCGGTGGCCTGGCTGCGGGCGAACGTGCGCTCTGTTAAAGGTGCATACGCAAACCAACCGATGGCAGGCGCGCCGCCGGTGGCAAAGCTGAAGTAGACGAGCAGGCCGCCGAAGAATGTCGCCCAGAACCCCATGGCGTTCAGCCGCGGGAAAGCCATGTCGCGCGCCCCGATCATCAACGGCACCAGATAGTTGCCGAGGCCAATGAGGATCGGCATGCCCATGAAGAAGACCATGGTCGTGCCGTGCATCGTGAACAGCTGATTGAAGGTGTCGGGCCCCACGAGATTGTTCCGTGGCCAGAATAGCTGGGCGCGGATCACCATGGCCTCGCAGCCGGCGATGATCAGGAAGACAATGGCCATGAGGACATACATAATGCCGATCTTTTTGTGATCGACTGTTGTAACCCAGTCATGGAGCATCGCCGGCCACGGCGCTGTAGCAAGCGTTCGCTCTTGCTCGACGATTGCCATGCTGTCCTCTCTTCCTCTTCGCGACTCGGCATCCGAAATGCGTCGCAGACGATTTGCCAGTCTGTCGTTTGCACCCGGCCCTTGGGGCGAGCGGCAGCGATTGATCTCCCCTCGCCCCGGTACTCCGGGGAGAGGGGTCGGGGGTGAGGGGGACATAGTCCTTGCAACAACTGCACGCTCTAGCGAGCGATGCTAACCCCCTCACCCCTGCCCCTCTCCCCCGAGTACAGGGGAGAGGGGAAAAGGCGCAACACTCCTAGACAAGAGCACTAGCCGAATATGGCCGTCTTATCAGCGGTTTTCATCAGCTCACCCCCGACCCCTCTCCCCCGAAGCGGGGGCGAGGGGAGATTATAACCTGTCCCTCGCCTAGCGAAGCGTCGACAAGTACTGCACGATAAGATCGCGATCCCTTTCGCTCAAACCAAAGGCCGGCATCAAGCAGCCTGGTTTAATCTTTTGAGGGTCGTTTACCCACTGACGCAGGTTCTCCGGAGTATTGGGGACCATGCCCGCGGCGAATGTCTGCCGGCTCATCAGGTGAGTCAGGTCCGGCGCGTAAGTTCCTTGCGCGGGCGTACCGCGGACGCGGTGGCAGTTGATGCAAGATTGCGCGAGGAACGCGGTCTGACCTTGCCGCACTCCCGGATCGTCGAAGGCCGGCCTCTGCTCAGCCTCCAGCCAGCGCTCGAACTCCTCCGGCGACTCGACGACCACACGGATGAGCATGTTCGCATGTTGCGTGCCGCAATACTCGGCACACTGGCCAACGTAGAGACCTGCTTCGCCCGTCTGAAACCACATGGTGTTGGTTCGTCCGGGGATGAGATCTGTTTTTCCCGCTAACCTGGGTACCCAGTAGCTATGACAGACGTCCGCGGATTTCAGCGTCAAGAAAACCGGCCGATTCACGTCGCCCTTGCTCACGGGAATGTGCAGCTCGTTGGCCGTGGTGAAGCCCAGTTCCCGACCGTTGTAATATTCGTAGTTGTACTCCCACCACCACTGCCGGCCGACTACCGTGACGAAGAGCGTGTTGTCATCCGGCTTGGGCTTGGGAGGCGTGATCTTGACGTCCCAGAGCGTGCGCGTCGTGACGAGCACGAGGACGAATACGATCATCGTCGGTGCCGCTGTCCAGGCAATTTCGATGGGTTTGCTGCCGTATACCTGTGGCGGCTCCATCGTTTGGGCAACCGGCTTGCGGCGGAAACGGATGATCGAATAGAAGAGGACGCCTTCGACAACGAGAAAAATGAACCCGGTAATCGCAAAAACGAGGACGGAAAGGACGCGGATCGACTCGGCAGGAGGCGAAGCCGGATCGAAGATCGAAAGATTCTGGCTCGGATTGTCGCCTAATGCGAACAAGAGAGGAAGGCTCATCTCCATGCCTCCGGGCCAATACCGCGCACGCCTGCCGCCGCAAGAGGAGAACGCTGGCTGCACTTTTTCCTGCCAACAGCCCGCCAAGACTTGCGAACTGCTTGCATGGGGTTATTTTGTAGGATCTCCGGCCTTCGTCCGGTAGGGGGGCGCGAATCGTTCTTGTTCTCCGCATCTGGGCTATTCGGTCACTTGCCGGGGCGACGGCCCGATTTGTCCGGAGCGCGTTTGGACACCGCGGAGCTTTTCGCATCCAGAAAACGAAATAATTCGTCTTTCCATTCTCTGGCGTAATCCACGCCAATGCGCTTGGTAGCGGCTAGCTGCGGCTGATAGTTTGGATCGTTCAGCAGGAAGATGTCACTGCCGGTCAAATCGATGCCGTTCTGCGCCCGTGTGATGTGCAGTGCCCGCGTGAATTTGCCGGGCCCGGAGAGATCCGCTTCCCAGCCGTCGAGAGGCTCGGCGGCGCGGATCAGAACGGCCTGTGCATCTCCTTCCACGCTTGCGACAATGTTGAACATTTCGTACATGCCATAGATGAAGTAGACGTAAGCGCGCCCACCCGGCCCGAACATGACTTCGGTACGGCGCGTGCGGCCCTTGGAGGCGTGACAGGCGAGGTCATGCGCGCCAACATAGGCTTCGGTTTCAACGATCCGCGCTCGGTATTCCTTTCGATGCACGCGACGGACGAGAATGGTTCCGATCAATTCAGGAGCAAGCGCCAGTGCAGGCCGTTGGAAGAAGGCATGCCCTACCTTCTTAAGCATTTCTCCCGAAGCTGCCGAGGAGTTCCGTTTCACGATGAATTCCTTCGCGCCGGGCGGAGAGAAAGGCAAGAAGGGCCACTGAGCGCGCAGCTTCCTCAATAGCCACGCGCATAGATCGTGCGGCCGCCATCCACGTGCAGACAATCTCCCGTGACAAAGTCATTGTCGATGCAATACAGGACGGCCTGGGCGATGTTCTCCGGTCGACCCTCGCGCTTCACGAGCGTCGCGTCGATGGCCTCTTGTCTCTCAGCCTTGGGCAAGTCCGGCGGCAGCAGAACCGGACCTGGCAGAATGCAGTTCGCTCGAACGCGCGGATTGCGTGTTCCCAGCTCGACGGCCAGGCAGCGCGTCATGCCTGGGATGGCAGCTTTGGATGGGAAATAGGCGGCGTAGTTCAGATAGGGTCTGCTTTCTGCCCAGTCGCCGAACGTTACGATGCAGCCTCCCTCTGGCTGCTGGACCATCGCCAGCCCGGCCTTCTGGCAACAGAGAAACGTGCCCAAGGTGTTGGTCTCGAAATGCAGACGCACATCTGCGGCCGTCACGTCTTCTAAGCGCTTGCTCTTCCAGATGGCCGCACAATTCACCAAAACGTCTAGCCTGCCGAATTGATGGATAACGGCGCGGATGAGGATGTCAACCGATTGCTCATCCGTGAGGTCCGCTTGGAGTGCGACCGCCTCCATTCCTTGACTGCGAAAGTGGGCCACGCTCTCATTCGCCTCCTTTGCCGAACTGCGATAATGGACGATGAGTGCGTAGCCGCGATTCGCCAGGGCTTCAGCGATATGGGAACCGATGCGGCGCTTGCCGCTGCCGGTGATCAAAGCCACTTTGACGGCAGGCATAGCAATCCTCCCCGATTCAAGAACGACGTCCTCAACGAGCGAGAACCAAGAACTTCTAGATTACTTCAGCAAGGCGGCAAGTTCAGCGACGGCCAAGGCATCAGTCGCATCATAGCGGTCTTCCATTGTTTTGGGAGTACTCCCAAATGTGACGTGAGGGCGTGCGGACACGGAGGAGTCCGGCCTGCGCGTGCGCAGCGAGGCATGGACCTGGTCGCAGCCGGTGCGAGCAAGCACATCGCCAACCGTGAACCGATTGATGCCGCCGGCCGGCAGGATCTCGATTCGACCTGCCGCCCTTTTCATAAGTTTGGCGATCAGAGTGACCCCGTTGTATGCACTCTCTTCCTGCCCGCTGGTCATGAGGCGTTTCACACCAAGATCGACGAGTTGCTCCAGGGCGCCAAGTGGCTCGGGAGTGACGTCGAACGCGCGGTGAAACACCACCTCGCTCCTTTCTGCTTGCTGGACGATCTTGCGGCAGCAGTCCACGTCGATCTCACCGTCGTCGGTCAAGATGCCGAAGGCGATCCCATCGGCGCCATGTTCCAATGCCAGGTCAATGTCACGTTGCATCACAAGGAAATCCGCGGCGCTATAGGCGAAACCACCGCTGCGCGGCCGGATCATGACGATGACCGGCAGGTTGACGGTACGTTTTACTTCCATGAGCGTGCCCAGGGATGGTGTCAGTCCACCTAGTGCCAGGGCAGCATTCAACTCGACCCGATCGGCGCCGGCGGCCTGCGCGCTTTGGGCATCTCCCACCGAGGCGATGCAGACTTCCAGGAGGACGCGCTTGTCGTGAGGTGTTTTCATAGGTGTTCCAAAACACTGCATCCACGATTCTGCATCAAAACGGCCTTGCACACCAATGAAAATGGATTGCGATTCAGGAGGAGCCGGACGCTCCATCACGTGCTCTTTTCGTTCTGTGCCGACCTCTTTCACTCTGCTCGCTTGCAACTCCTGAGCCGGATTCACTCGGCGTATCCGGCGACAGACGGTGACGGTGCCGACTGACTGCACAGTTGTCGCTGGACACCGCGGGACGCCACGACATTCCTTCATTCGTATTCCTCCTCGTAGTATAATCCGAGCATGAAGACAAAGAATTCTGCCACCGTCCTCGACCAGCTTGTGGCTCCGCTGGGCGACTGCCTGACGCCGGAATCGGCCCGACGGTTGCTTGCGCTGAAGGCCGATCCCAAACTGCAAGCGCTCGTAGACGACTTGGCTGGGCGTCATAGCCGTGGCATGCTTACACCCGAAGAGCAAGCCGAATATGGCGGCTACGTTTACTTCGATACTTTCGTTGCCATCCTAAAGTCGAAGGCCCGCCAGCTCCTGGCCCCTAGCCGCGGTGAATAATGGATGCTGCGCTCCGAGCCTTCGTCCGAGAGCGGGCAGGCCGGCGTTGCGAATACTGCCATCTTCGTGAAGAAGACGCCGGCACGCTTGCGTTCCAGATCGAGCACATCATTGCCAAGCAGCATGGAGGCACGGACGATCCCTCTGATAGAATCTGTTACTCACGGCGTAGTCAGACGTCGGCGAAGCCGATCTAGGTCCCTGCAGGTCAGCAGTTCTTTTGAGAGCAGTGTGGGCCGCGTAACCGGCCGGGTGATGGTGTGAACTGAGTTAACCTGCGCAGGGAAAATGGAGGCAAAGATGACAACGGTCCTCGAACAAGCAATGCATCTCAGCGTCGAGGAAAAACTCGATCTGATCTCGGCACTTTGGGAAAGCATGGCTGAGCATCCGGAGTGTATTCCCGTTCCGGACTGGCAATTAAAGGAACTCGAGCGGCGGATCGAAGCGCAGCAGAACGACCCGCAGCCCGGCCAAACCTGGAACAAGGTCAAGCGAGAGATTCGCAGTGGCAAGAAATAAATTGCCCGTTTTGCTGGCAGCGGCGAAACGCGATGTCAAAAAGGCCTACCAATGGTACGAAGAGCAGAAGCCCGGCTTGGGCGAAGTGTTTCTTGAGCGCGTGGAAGAATGCTTGAGGGCCATCGCACGCAGTCCCAAAGCATTTCAACCCGTTGCGAAAGACGCGCGCCGAGCGAATGTCAAGCAGTTCCCGTACGTGATCTTCTACCGCATTGAGGCCAAAGCGATTTACGTCTATTCGGTCTTCCATACCTCGCAAAATCTGCAGCAATGGATGGATCGGCTGGCCGATTGACGAAAAAAGCTACGATTCCTGCCATCTTTCTACGCTCTGAACCGCTTCTCTTGGTCTCCGTTTTCTGACCTCCTTCACTCTGATCTCCTTTACAACTCTAGCGCCGGATTCACTCGATGCCTTCGCTGACCGACGGCGACGGTCCGCGCTCGCGGGACGGCGTCGGCCAGAAGCGCCCAATAACACTTTGCGGAACACGTCTAGCCGGCCCAGCCGGGTTGGCGGCCACTGCCGCTCGACGAAGGGATTGTTCGGCGGCAAGCTGTACTCGCTTTTCAACCCGCGAGAGCAGAATTGGCACCGCCACTTCGGCTGGGAGCACACCATCCTGGTCGGCAAGACCAAGACAGGAGTCGTGACAATTCAGGTGTTCAACATCAACAATCCCGCACGGGTGATGTTGCGAGAGAACTTACTGTTTGAAGGGCGGTTTCCGCCCAAGTAATGATGGCCATCCGTTGTGCCGCAAAATGTCCTTGGACACCGATGGCAATGGATTGCGATTCGCAAGCGATGAGAGACTCCTTTCCGCACCTGCCCGTGGAGGAGACTCTCCAACCAGCTCTTGAGATGAAGGAGTTGGGGATGTGCAGTTGGCAAGAAAAGTGAAGAGATTAGATCGGGCGCCAGTCGAACCCGCATTGCCGGCACGCCATGCTGGCGAAAATCGAATTAGGGCCGAGCTAATCGAGACCCTTTTTTCGGCAGCCTGCCCAGAGAGTGGTTGGGGAGACGCTCGCATCCTCATCTCCAGTTTTTCAAGTTGGCGAGACGCCGTCTTAGCCGCCGGTCCAGCCCGGTTAACTTCAACAGTTCGACGCGCTTCAAGGCAGCGGTATGATGTCGACCATACCACCGGGCACCACTTCGAGCAGGTAAAGGGGTCGGGAGTCGTTTTACTCTGTCACGAAAACGACTCCCGATCCCTTTGTTTTCCCCCGAAACCATGGTCGCCGACGCCGGTTTCGATTCGGCCTTAAACCACCGGCTGCTCCGCGAGACGCACGGCATCCGCTCGACCATCCCGCCGGAGTACGGCCGCCCGCCCAAGAACCCGGCGGCACTGCCGACCGACAAGTACCGGCGATTGATGAAGCGGCGTTTCAACACCAGAGCCTTCCGGTTCCGAGCGCAATGAGTGAACTTTTGCCCGAACCTGCAGCACCGGTAACGATGGTTAGGACGCCCGTGGGAATATCCACGCTGACGTTTTTGAGATTGTTGATGTTTGCTTTGCGAACCGAGAGTTTGCCAGCGGGTTTACGTCGACAGGACGGACTCGCGCTGATGCGAGCGGCGTTGCGTCAATCGCTCGGTAGGAATGGAGTGTGATTGGTCACGAGGCGGCCAGGGATTAGCTGCAGGATCTTGTTAGGCCGATCTTTTCGAAATAAGTCGTCGAAGGACATGGCCTTGCCACATCCACAATCCCGAAAGGACAAGTGCAGGAAGGAAGACAAACCGAACAGCGGGGCGAACCAGGGCGAACGCATCAAACTTTCTCTAGGTTTCGTGCCCCAGCCAAGGTTTCCTCGAGAAAACCCGTGTCCAAGGCAGCCGCCTTGCGTTTCCGTGCGATGCTCGTTTTGGCCGGATT
>Ga0316363_10000326_pt1 | contig 69705 bp, 52 predicted proteins | sample Sb_taG_3_FD_200459 | JGI IMG/M metagenome (GOLD analysis project Ga0316363, IMG submission 200459) | Peat soil microbial communities from Weissenstadt, Germany - Sb_50d_a_PC metaG (v2) (version 2) | ecosystem: Environmental > Terrestrial > Soil > Wetlands > Peat | place: Germany: Weissenstadt...
GCCAGCCACTGCTCCATCTGTTGTCGCTGCTCGGGGGATAAAGGAAGAGGCGGTTTGGAACGAGGCATGGCCCATTGTGGGGCAGGCCAGATTATATGTCAAGTTATTTGCTGGACACTACACTAGTCTCCGACCGTTTTTCAGCAGCCTCATGGAACACGCCGTAGAAGTGAAACCTCCGACGGATGTGCAAACCGCCCGGTTGGCTAGCGGACAAATCCTCCCCGGGCCAAGCGCGGGAAATACCGCGCCGCTTTCCTTCGCCCAGCAGCAGATCTGGCTGCACGCTCAGCTCGTTCCCGAAATTCCCGTCTACAACGAGCCAGTCACCATCCGCCGCCACGGAAGCTTGGACGTGCCCGCGTTGGAGCGCGCCCTGACGGAGATTATCCGCCGCCACGAAGCTTGGCGAACCACCTTTGCACTGATCGATGGTGAACCCGTCCAGGTCATTCAGCCAGTGACTGCAGTATCCCTTCCGGTCGTTGACCTCAGCGACCTTCCGGAAACGCAGAAAGAAGCGCGCGCGCGCCAGTTGGCACATGAGGACGCGCTCCGGCCGTTTGATTTGTCTACAGGGCCGTTGATTCGTGCATTGCTGGTGAAGCTGAGCAACCACGAACACCGCATCTTCCTCACTCTTCATCACATCACTTTTGATGGATATTCCATCTACCGCGTATTCCTGCCGGAGTTAGCCGCTCTCTACGCTGCGTTTGCGGATGGCCAGGATTGCACTCTGCCCGACCCGCCCATTCAGTACTCCGATTTTGCTCTTTGGGAGCGCGAGGACCGGTCGCGCAATGGCCATTTGCCGGCGCAACTGGCTTATTGGCGGAAACAGCTGGGCGGAAATCTGCCGGTGCTGCCGTTACCCGCCGATTATCCCCGTCCGGCGGTGCAGAGTTTTCGTGGAGCGATCCACCCCGTCGCGTTCCCCAGAGCTCTGGCGGATAACCTGAAGCTCCTGAGCCGGCGGGAGGGGGCCACCCTTTTCATGACCTTGCTGGCCGCCTTCGCCGTTTTGCTGCATCGCTATTCCTCCGCGGAGGACGTGGTGATGGGCACGGTCAGCTCCGGGCGCAAGCGAACCGAACTTGAGGGGCTGCTGGGGTATTTTCTTAACCCGGTGGTTTTGCGCAACGATTTGTCCGGCGATCCGACATTCCGCGAGTTGCTGCATCGTACCCGGAACCTGACTTTGGATGCTTTGTCCAACGACGATGCGCCCTTCACTGAAGTAGTGAATGCGTTGCATCCGAACCGCAGCTTGAGCCTCAATCCGTTGTTTCAAGTTTTGCTGACTCTGGAGCCGCCGCTTCCGGAAACCCAGGATGGGTGGACCGTGGCGCTCACCCAGTCCGAAGTGGATACCGGCTTCATCAAATTTGACCTCTGCCTCGAACTGGATGACCGGCCCAGCGGCATTGTCGGGCGCTTCAAATACAGCACGGATCTGTTTTCGGCGGAGACGATTTCTCGCATGGCGGGGCACATCACGGTTCTGCTGCAGGGCATTGCCGCCAATCCCAACCGGCGCATCTCCGAGTTGCCCATTCTGACAGCGGCCGAGGAGCAGCAGATCTGTGTCGAGTGGAATGATACCAGCGCGGAATTTCCGACCGAGCTCTGCCTTCATCAACTGGTGATGGCGCAAGCCACGCGCACGCCTGAAGCGGCCGCACTCCTCGATGGCAATCGAGAGTTGAACTACGGGGAACTCGATCGCCAGAGCAACCAGCTAGCTGCGTTTTTACGGAAGCGGGGCATTGTTCCGGAAACACCCGTTGGACTTTATTTTGAGCCCTCCTGCGAAATGATTGTGGGCATCCTCGGAGTGTTGAAGGCGGGCGGAGTTTGCGTCCCTCTGGATCCGAGTTATCCGCAGGATCGCATCAAGCACGTCGTCGAGGATGCGCAGCTCCGAGTCTTGCTGGCGAAGCAGCAGCGGTGTCCACCGGCGTTACCTGGCTCAGTTGAAGTTTGCTACCTTGACTCCGGTTGGGATCAGATCGGCCGGGAGAGCGTGGAGTCCGTTCCCGGCGAGTGCGGGCCGGAGAATTTGGCTTATTTGATTTACACCTCGGGATCAACCGGAAAGCCGAAGGGGGTACAGATCACGCACCGGAATTTGGTGCACTCGACGCACGCACGTTCGCTGTACTACGGAGCTGAGGCGGGACGTTTCCTGCTGCTTTCTTCGTTCGCTTTTGATAGTTCCCTGGTGGGCATTTTTGGAACGCTTTGCCGGGGAGGCGTTCTGGTTCTCACCCCAGGGCCGCTGCAGGAGAACTTGACCGGGTTGGCGCCGTTCATCGCACACCATCGAATTTCCGAGTTGCTCTGCGTGCCGTCGTTGTACAACCTGCTTCTGGAGCAGGCTAAGCCTGGGCAATTGGATTCCTTGCGCGTGGCAATCGTGGCTGGGGAGTCCTGTCCCGCGGAACTGGTTGAGCGACACCATAAGTTGATCCCGCACACCACTCTGTTCAACGAGTACGGTCCCACCGAGGCTGCCGTCTGGAGCACGGTGTACAAGTGCGAGCACGTGGGGAAATCCGTCCCCATTGGGCGGCCGATTCCCAATGCCAAAGTCTACGTCGTAGATTCTCATCTCAACCCGCTGCCGATTGGAGTGCCGGGCGAGCTTTGCATCGGCGGTCCGGGTGTAGTGCGAGGCTACTGGAACCGGGCGGAGGAGACTGCGGCTCGGTTTGTTGCGGATCCTTTCAGCACGCAGCGCGGGGCGCGGCTGTACAAATCCGGAGATCTGGTTCGCTACCGTGCGGACGGGAATCTCGAGTTGCTGGGCCGCTTCGATCACCAGGTGAAGATCCGTGGCTTTCGGGTTGAACTCGAGGAAATCGAAAGTGTTATCGGCCAAAGCGAAGACGTACGCCAAACTGTGGTCGCTCTGCAGGCACAGGGCCCGCGGGAGTCGAAGTTGGTTGCCTATGTCGTTGCCGTAGATCGTGAGCGCTTCGACGCTGAGAAGCTGCGGCGTTTTCTTGACGACAAACTGCCGCAGGCCATGCTTCCGTCGGCGTTTGTGGTTCTTGACGCACTGCCGTTGACGCCTAATGGCAAAGTGGACCGCCAAGCTCTGCCGATGGCGTCCGAGCCGGCTTCGGTTGGGATTGTGCCGTCGGACAGCGTACTCGAAACACGGCTACTGGAAATTTGGGAGTCGGTACTCGACAAGCACGGAATGGGAGTCACGGACAATTTCTTCGATCTTGGCGGGCACTCTCTTCTGGTGGCCAAGCTCTTGCTGCGTATCGAGCAACGCCTGGGCAACAAGCTTTCGCTGGCTAACGTTTTTCAGGCGCCGACCGTCCGCCAGCTAGCGGCGTTGCTGCAAGGGAAGACGCAGGCGAAACATCATCCGGCAATTGTTCCGATTCAACCGTATGGTTCCAGGCCTCCTCTATTTTGGGTGCGAGGTGGCCCACTGTTTCTTTCCCTGGCCAACCGTCTCGGCCCCGACCAACCCTTCCTGGGGCTTCACCTTCCCGTGGCCGACGCAACCCGCCTGCCGGTGCCTTACCGGCTCGAAGACATTGCCTCCGCCCTGGTCACGCGACTGCGCGAAGTACAGCCTGAAGGACCTTATCATTTGGCCGGCTTGTGCGTGAATGCTGTGATTGCGTATGAGATGGGTCGACTGCTTGAGGTGCAAGGGCAAAGAGTCGCATTGCTGGTCATGGTCGACGGTCAAAATCCGGCATACTACCAGGACTTTTCGGAGGAGAGCCGGACCGAGGTGATGGCGAAGAAACTCAAGTTCCACCTGCGGAAGCTAGGTCAAGGCGGCCTACTGGGCCTGCCTGGTTTCATCGTCGGCAGGACGGTCGGAATTGGTCTGCGGCTCAGCGTGAGTCGCTGGCGTCTTTATCACAAACTGGGGTGGAGAGTCAGCGAGAAGCATCTGCAAGCCGAACTGGACACGATCGTGCACCCCGCATCATATCTTTATCGCCCAGAACCGTACCCAGGCCACATTGTTTTCATTCAATCCACGGACTGGCCAGATTGCAGATACTTTGACTTCTATGAAAGCTGGGAGGGTATGGTCTCGGGCGGCATGGAAGTTCACAAAGTTGCTGGGGGCCATCAGGCCATGTTCTACGAAGAGAACATCGACGACCTGGCTAGCAGACTCCAAATCTGCCTGGCCGCAGCAAGCGCGTCGTCGCGGAAAAAGGGCCGATCGCTGCGCGACGGAGCAGTCAAGCCTGGGCCGCCAAAGATCCGCGAGGCCAGATTTGAAGATTATCCTCGAATCTCGGTTCTGGAGTCCCGCTACGGCTTGAACCCCAAGACTTACGAAGAGTGGAAAGACCTGTGGCTGGGCAATCCGCTCTACCACAAGCTTTCGCGCTGGCCGATTGGCTGGGTGTGTGAGAACGCGGATGGCGAGATTGTGGGTTCGGTGGCGAATATTCCTCTGGCCTACGAGTTTGAAGGACGGCCTCTGGTTGCGGCCACCAGCCGCGCCCTGGTTATGGACTCGGCATACCGATCGCACTCCGTCTGGTTGTTGAGCAAGTTTTTCAGTCAGAGTGATGTCGATCTGTTTGTCAATACCACCGTGACCGCCAAGGCGGCGAGACTCCAAGAGGCGTTTCGGGCCTTGCGGGTGCCGTTGGGAGCGTGGGACCGGTCTGCTTTTTGGGTCACGAATTACCGGGCGTTCACCGCCAGCCTTATGGCACGAAAAGGAATGGCCGGCATGGCCGGTCTGACTTATCCGCTGTCGGCAGGCCTATTTGTGAGGGACAGCCTTGCCGGTAAGGCTTTGTGGGCGCGCCGCAATGGCGTTCGGCCGCAATTTTGCAATCATTTTGACGAGCGCTTTGATGTCTTCTGGGAACGCATGCGCACCCAGCGCGCTCACCACTTGCTGGCTACACGCTCCCGCCAGGTCTTGGACTGGCATTTCAGACACTCGCTGGCCAGCAACAAGGCATGGTTGCTGACTGTAAACAAAGGAGACGAGCTTTCCGCGTATGCCATTCTGTGCCGGCAAGACAATCCGTCTTACGAACTGCAAAGAATGCGGTTGATCGATTTTCAGGCGCTGGCTGGCCAGAACGAGCTCCTACGACCAATTGTTGCCCACGCCCTCGAGCGTTGCCACGATGAGGGCGTACACATGTTGGAAGCCATGGGTTTCAGTGCCGAAAAGCAGCGAGTCATTGACAGCACGGCTCCCCACTATCGGGAGCTCGGCGCCTGGCGGTATTTTTACAAAGCAAAAAACGAACAGCTTGCCCACAGATTACGAGATCCCGAGGTTTGGGATCCTTGTTGCTTCGACGGGGACGCGAGTTTGTAGCCGCGATCTTGCCGTGAGTCACCGAACCAATCCGGGAAAACCATGACGCAGTCCGTGCCCAACTCCGCTGGCGCAATCAGGATCTTCTCCACCGCCCCTCAGTCGCGGGAAGTGGACAGAACGTTGTATTTATCCAACCTGGTCCAGATCGCGCAATGGAGCGAGCAAGCCGGGTTTGAAGGAATCCTGATCTACACGGACAACTCGCTGGTCGACCCCTGGCTGGTCACCCAGATCATTATCCAGAACACCTCGAGGCTCTGTCCTCTGGTCGCGGTGCAGCCCGTGTACATGCACCCATACACTGTGGCCAAGATGGTTGCCTCCCTGGGCCACTTTTATGGCCGTCGGATTTACCTGAACATGCTGGCGGGAGGATTCAAGAACGACCTGGCCGCGCTGAACGACACCACACCCCACGATAAGCGATACGCCCGGCTCGTCGAGTACACAACCATCATCGAGGAATTGCTCCGAGGTCCGAGCCCTGTTACGTACCACGGTGAGTTCTACACGGTGAACAAGCTCTGCATGACGCCGCCTCTGGATCCCAAACTCTTCCCTGGCGTGATCGTTTCCGGCTCCTCCGAAGCGGGGATGGCGGCGGCTTCAGCGCTCGGCGCCATCGCCGTGAAATACCCGCAAGCCACCGAACAGGAAGGGGCGTGCCCCAAGGGGGTGGATTCGGGGATTCGGGTTGGGATCATTGCTCGCGCGCTTACGGAGGAGGCGTGGAGCATCGCCCACGCTCGCTTTCCCGGAGATCGCAGGGGACAACTGACTCACCAGCTAGCCATGAAGACCTCCGACTCGCAATGGCACAAACAGTTGTCGCAGCTTGCGGAAACATCCAAGTCCAATGGCAGCCCGTATTGGCTGTGGCCCTTCGAGAATTACAACACGTTTTGCCCGTACCTAGTGGGAAGCTACGAGCAAGTGGCGATCGAGCTGAGCAAGTACATAGCGCAGGGCTTCCGCACTTTCATTTTAGACATACCACCGAGCGCCGAGGAACTGCAGCACACCAACCTGGCATTCGCGCAGGCGCAAAAGATCGTGTCGAAATGAAAGGGCTTTTGCAGGATTGCGTATCGGCCCAGGCGGAACGGACCCCCGACGCTGTGGCTGTCGTGCTGCGCGACCAGACCCTGAGCTACGCAGAACTGGACCAACTGAGCAATCAGCTGGCGCGATTGTTGAAATCCGCAGGCTGCCAAAGAGGCGACCGCGTTGCCTTTGCGATCCCAAAATCTCCGACCGCTCTCGTGGCCATGATCGGAATTCTCAAAGCGGATTGCATTCACGTTCCCATCGACACCTCCAGCCCGGCGGCAAGAGTAGCGAAGATCCTGCTATCGAGTGACCCTCGTTGTATTCTCGCGGTTGGGAGCACGTCAAAATTGCTCAACGATCTAGTGGCACTGCGGCCCGGCGTGCAACTGCCGGGGGTGGGATGGATGGACAATGTGTCTGCCGATGGTGAACGCGTCCCGGGCATTTTTCACCATGCCGACCTGGAACGTTGCTCTGCCGCTCCCGTCACCTGCCAAAACAGTTCCACCGACATAGCCCACATCCTCTACACCTCAGGTTCGACCGGCGATCCCAAGGGCGTGGTCATCACGCACGCGAACGTAATTCATTTTGTAGAATGGGCAACACGCTACTTTGGGATGGACTCCTCGGATCGAGTTTCCGGGCATCCGCCTCTGCATTTCGATCTCTCGGCCTTCGATATCTTCGGCACGTTTTCCGTGGGAGCCCAGCTTCATCTGGTGCCCCCGGACATGGTCCCGATGCCGAACGAAATGGCAGACTTCATCCGGGATTCTCAGTTGACTCAATGGTTTTCGGTTCCCTCAGTTTTGAATTACATGGCGAAGTTCGATGCCGTGAAGTTCCAGGACTTCCCTTGTCTCAAACGCCTGCTGTGGTGCGGTGAAGTGTTCCCTACGCCAGCCCTGATCTACTGGATGCGGCGGCTGCCCGGGGTCACATTTACCAACCTCTACGGTCCCACGGAGACCACCATTGCGAGCAGTTACTATACGGTCCCGAACTGTCCGTCAGACGACAACGCATCCATCCCGATCGGTACTGCCTGCGACGGGGAACAACTGCTGGTATTGGACGACAAGCTTCAACCGGCGGCCGGGGGCGCGGTGGGAGATCTTTACATCCGCGGAGCGGGCCTGAGCCCAGGCTACTGGCGAGATCCGGAGAAAACCGCCCAGGCTTTCCTGCCCTACGGAGACGGTGGGGACGATCGCATCTATAAGACCGGAGACTTGGCGCGGCTCGGTCCTGACGGCCTCGTGTATTTCATGGGGCGTTCCGATTCTCAGATTAAGAGCCGCGGTCACCGTATTGAACTGGGCGAAGTTGAGACCGCGCTCAACACGCTGGAAGAAACAAAAGAATGCGCCGTCGTGGCCATGCCGACGGAGGGCTTCGAAGGCACTCTCATCTGTTCCGCCTACGTTCCCCGCGATACTCATGCAACCCATGCTTCGATTCGCAGCAAGTTGAGCCGATTGTTGCCGTCGTACATGCTTCCAGCACGCTGGATGTGCCTGGAACAACTGCCGAAGAATGCCAATGGCAAGATCGACCGCCGCCAGATTCGAGAGCTGTTCGCAAACCAACTGGCCAGCGAACTTCCCCCTTCGGCGACAGCTCCATATTCGCGCGCCAGTTCAGGCGCGCACCGCTGACAGAGCCTCTTCCCGGCGCCTTAAGAGCCCTTCAACCTTGGCAGGATCCTCTCCACCGGATCTTGCGACGGAGTTATTCTTTTGCCAGTCGAAACCCTCTACGAGGTAGTCGAACAGGAACGGATGACGCAAAAACATTGGCGAAAGGTCTTGGTGTGGGTCGTCTGCGTCTTGATCGCGATAGAGATTGGGCTTCGCATCGCCCACGTGGGTTATCCGACAGGCGGCAAGGATTTGTTTTTCACCTGGGATCCCCACACCGGGATTGCGCCGCGTCCTGGGGCACAAGGGTTGTGGCACACCCCGGAATATGACGTCTTCGTGCACATCAACAGCCAGGGTTTGCGCGATCGCGAACACGCGCTGCAGAAGCCGCCAAACACTCTCCGCATCGCGGTTCTCGGCGACTCCTACACCGAGGCTCTCCAGGTACCGATGGAGAAAGACTACTCCTCAGTATTGGAACAGGCGTTGACCGGCTGCCCTTCCATGCACGACAAGACCGTCGAGGTGATGAACTTCGGTGCGAACAGCTTCACAACCGCGCAGGAACTTTTGCGTTTGCGGGAAAGAGTGTGGCCATATTCTCCAGACGTCGTAATCCTGGCCTTCGACACCGGCAACAATGTCTATAAGAACTCCCGCGCTCTGCAGAAAGATCCCTCTCGACCTTATTTCGTGGAGCGAGACGGAAAGCTGGTTCTGGATGACTCTTTCGTCCATGTCCCCGGAGCTCATGCGCGCTGGCTATGGAACTATTTTTCTTCCTGGTCGATCAAGCATTCCCGGCTTCTCCAAGTCGTTGCCGCGGGAACGAACTATCTGCGTTACGGCAACATCGATGGATTGATATCAACCGGGATGGGGCTGTCACCCGCCCTCTACCGTGATCCGGACGATCCCGCGTGGCAGGATGCCTGGCAAGTAAGCCAGGACTTAATCGCTGAAATGCACGACGAAGTGTTGGCCCGAGGCTCGAAGTTCCTGCTGCTAACCCTCAGCAGCAGCATCCAAGTCGAGCCCAACCCGGCAGAGCGGCAAAAGCTCATGAATCGCGTGGGCATCACCGATCTGTTCTATCCTGATCGCCGCGTTCAACAGTTCGCTGAATCGCGGGGAATTCCCGTGCTCACGCTGGCCCCCTATCTGCAGAAGTACGCCGAAGCAAACCGAGTCTATTTACACGGTCAGCGTTCTGCAGATCACCAGGGACTGCTCAATGAACTTGGACACAAGGTTGCAGGGGAACTGGTGGCGCAGAAAGTCTGCCAGGACATTGTTTCCGGTCCGGCGTCCCCCGCGGTTGCAGCCGAGCACGTCAGCCCGCGTTAAAGGAATGCGGTCTCCATTCTCGACCCTCATGAACATCGTTCTAGTAGCGGAGGAAATGGCTGGATTGCAAGTGCTCAAAGCTTTGGCGCGCAGCCAGCATCGCCTGGTTGGAGTTCTGACTTCGCCCTCGGAGACGCCGCAGGGGGAGAGCGGAGCGCTCTGGAAGGTGGCACAAGAACTGGGGTACAAAACGTGGCCTGCGAAACAGGTGACAGACCCCGCATTGGCCGCATCCCTGGGCGCCGAGCAGATCGACCTTCTGCTCAACGTGCATTCCCTTCACATTATTCACCCGGATGTGCTGGCCGTGCCCCGCCTGGGCGCTTACAATTTACACCCAGGGCCCTTACCTCGCTATGCTGGGTTAAACTCGGTTAGCTGGGCGCTTTACCGCGGTGAGAAGCAACACGGAGTCACCATCCACAAAATGGAGGCCGGCATCGATACCGGGGCCATAGTGTTCCAGGAGCTCTTTCCCGTTGCGGATGAGGCTACAGGACTCACGCTGAGCTTTCAATGTATGCAGCGCGGAGTTGCGCTTATGCTTAAGCTGCTGGACACCATTTCGGCGAGGCCACACGATCTGGAGTTCGTGCCCCAGGATCTTAGCCTGAGAGAGTACTTTGGAGCCGAGGTTCCGCATGGCGGTCGCGTTTGCTGGCTCGATCCCGCGGAGAATATCGTGAATCTCGTCCGGGCTTGCGATTATTTTCCGTTTCGCTCCCCCTGGGGTCACGCCACCACCTGGTTGGGGAGTGACGAGCTCGGTGTGATCAGGGTCTCCCGTACCGGGCTGGTGTCGGACGCGGAGCCCGGCACGGTTGGAGAAGTTTCCAGCTCCGGTGCTTGCGTCGCGGCCGGAGACGAATGGGTGTTGGTAAAGAAACTCAAGAAAGGAGACTCATATCTTGCTGCGGGCGCTGTCCTCAAGTCAGGCAGTCGGCTCGATCCCTCCAGTCAACCCACGATGAGTGTGCTCTAAATGAACAATCCCGAGTACAACCGAATTCAGACCGAGATCGCAGGCGTGCTCGCAAAAAAACTCAATGTTGAGGTTCCCGGCGAAGATGCCGACTTGTTTGAAACCGGCATCCTGGACTCGCAAAAGTTTGTTGAGCTGTTGTTGCATATTGAACAGCAGTTTGGCACTCACATCGACGTCGAGGATCTTGAAATTGAGAATTTCCGCAACATTGGCCGCATCGCTGCCCTCATCCTCAACCACAAGAACGGAGCCAAAATCGGCTCCGATACTGGCGCTGCAGCTGTAGAACGCAGGTAGGCCCCGGCTATTCTCGGGTCAATGTGTGCAAGAGTGTGCATTTTCGTGTTTGTGAGGCCAGTGCAGACGCCCATAAAACCGGCCAGACACTCCGGGTTGCGTCGTTTTTCTTCAAATACATACGGGTGCTCTCTCGCGAATATACCCAGTAGCTCTGTTTGGCGTGGCAGATGCCGCGAGTCTGGGGAGAAAGCGCATCCCAGTTCGATTGACGCCTTGGTTGGAAACGAACGAACTTACGCCGTCAGCTGAAAACCTCTCTGAGCGCGCCACTCGCACAAGTTCCAATTGACGAGGGCATCGCTCATAAAGTATCGTTACTATCAAATTCTTGGCTCCCGCAGTTGTTCCCCTTTGCGCGAGTCTCACGGAGAGTACCCGATGTTAACTTTTTCACGTCCCGTCCATTCCTGCGCCGGAAACCGGCGTTCGATTTCACACTACGCCTATGCGCTTGCCAGCTTGTTTGTGGTGCTGTCGATCGTGCCCGCCAGTGGCCAGAACAAGATCAATACGGTTGCGGGTGGTGGTACGGTGAGCGCCAACGCACTCAGTGCCGATATTCCTGGGCCTACCGCAGTGGTAGAGGATAAGAGCGGGAACGTCTACGTGGCGCCGCCAAACTCGCAATACGTATTTCAGTGGAATAAGGGTACGGGGTCGGTAACGGTTTTTGCCGGGGTCGGTTATATCTCATTTCACTCAAAGGTGCAACAAGCCACGACCTCTCCCTTGTGGGGACCTTCTGGGCTGGCCAGCGATAGCCAAGGCAACGTCTATATCGCGGACACCGGCAACAATGCCATCCGCAAAGTTGACACCAGCGGGAATATGTCGACGGTGGTAGGGCTCAGCAAACCGTGTCAAGGCGGGAACTGCGGCGACAATGGACTGGCCGTTGAGGCCAGACTCAATGCGCCCCAAGGGGTCGCCGTCGACAGCAAAGGCAACATCTTTGTCGCCGACACCGGAGACAACCGGGTCCGCTGCGTGGTCATGGTGGCTCATGGTTGCGGGGGATCCACTGCGAATATCGGAGTCATCATCAATTACGCCGGGACTGTGGGCGCAGCTTGCAGTTCGCCCACCGACCCCTGCGGAGATGGGGGCAAAGCCCATCTGGCACTGTTGAACACGCCTATAGGAATTGCCTTGGATAAGGCGGGACACCTCTACATCGCGGATTCCCAAGACAACCGGATCCGCGAAGTGGGTAATTCGAAGGTCATCACTACCATCGCCGGTACCGGAGTTTTGTGTACCAGCAGCACGAGTGCTTGTGGAGACGGCGGTTCCGCTACCAGTGCCCAGCTTGGGGCACCCCATGCAGTTTCCCTGGACAGCGCGGGCAACGTCTATGTTGCGGATACGAGGGATCACCGAATCCGCGTCGTGACCGGAACTACAATCAACGCGTTTGCCGGCAGCGGGCAATTTGGCTTCGCGGGTGATGGTGGTTCACCGCTTAGCGCTGAACTGTCGAACCCAAGCGGGGTCTACGTGGACGCGACCGGGAACGTGTTCATCTCCGATACCGGCAACCAGCGAATTCGCGAAGTGACGGGCGGAGCGTCCGGCATGATCAACACGTTCATGGGCGGCGGCAATGGTGGGGATGGGCAGGCGGCGGTGGGAACTTATGCCATGCTGGCGAATTCCTATCAAGTGGCAGTCGATTCCACGAACAACATTTATATCGCCGACACCTCCAACAACCGCGTCCGGGTCGTGAATACTCAAAGCAGCGCCATTACTGTGGCCGGCGTACAGATCCAGCCCGGAGACATAGCGACCGTGGCTGGCACGGGCAACCTAGGGTATACGGGAGACAACGGGCCCGCGTTGAGCGCTACCTTGAATTCGCCGTTAGGCTTGGCGGTCGATGCCAGCGGCAACATTTTCATCGCCGACTCCTATAACGGCGTGGTTCGTGAGGTTGACACTGGCGGAACCATCACAACCTTGGCTGCCACCCAAGCTGTGAACCTGCCAAGTTCCCTGGCCATCGACAAGGCGGGCAACCTGTTTATCGCCGATCCTCTGGGCCAGGTGATTTGGCAGCTCAGTGGAAGTACGATCACGGTCGTGGCGGGGAATGGCACGGCGGGTTACTCCGGAGATCGCGGAAAGGCAACCTCGGCGCAAGTGAATTCGCCCTTTGGTGTCGCGGTCGACGGCAACGACACCCTCTACATTGCCGACGCGAACAACAATGTAATCCGCTGCGTCATCGGCCTGGCCGGTGCGTGCGGAGACACAAAAAAGAAGTATGCGGTGGGCACCATCCTCACTTACGCGTTCAATGGCGGAATTAATTTTCACGGCGATGGCGGCCCCGCGACCCACGCCAGCCGCTGGCACGCCAATGAGGTAGCTGTCGATTCGCGCGGCAATCTCTTCATTGGCGGCGGCCAAAACCCGCTGGTACAGCGGGTTGACTTGGCAACCGGAACCATCATTACGGTAGCCGGCAACGATACTCAATGGTGGTACTACGGCCTTCAAGGAGACGGCCACGCTGCCACGGGAGCCCATCTCGACAACGTCGGCTTAACGGTGGACAGCAACGAAAACCTGATCATCGCTGATGCGGGGAACAACCGCGTTCGCGTGGTCCCGATGATTGGCGTAGCAACGTTCACCCCCAAAGCGCTTTACTTCGGGAAACAGAAGGTTGGCACCCAGAGTGCGCCCCTGCAGGTTACGATGCAGAATACAGGTGCGGACGACTTCGCCATCAGCAACATCAATATCAGCGGCGACTTCTCCCAGACCAACAATTGCCCGGCTACGTTGCCTCCCAGCAACGCAGCGGTTCCTGTGACCTGCACCTTCACCGTCTACTTCACGCCGACCCAGACGGGCAGGCGAAACGGATCGATCACTGTAACTGACACCGCTTATCAGAGCCCGCAAGCGATTAAACTGACGGGCGTCGGCGATTAAGGATGCCGGCCGCCCCGTGCGAAAGCTCGATGTTGAGAACAGATCGGGAGTTCCTCCGCGAAAGTGGTGCCTCGCGCGGGGGATCTCCCCCTGTGCAATATTTTTCACGTTGACAGCCGCTGCCTGGACGATCAGATTAGTCAGAACTTTCAGTGACGCACTACACGAGTTTGGAATTGTGCGTCGGATAGTCCATCGTCTAGTTAGGAGGACACATGCTGCATCAGAAAGCCAGCTACCGCGTTGGCAAAACACCTGCCCTCACCAAGCTCTCGAGCGGGATGATTCCGAGACTTCTGCTCATGATCGCGAGCCTAGCCTTATGTAGCCTCGCATCCGCCACGACGTATTACGTTGCAACCAACGGAAACGATTCCTGGAATGGCTTATTTCCCAACCATGGAACCGGCAACAATGGTCCGTGGCGCACCATCGCTCATGCCGACGCATCGATTTCAGCCGGCGCGACGGTTGAAATTCGAGGGGGAGCCTACTACCTCCCCGTCGCACCTAACACGGGCACTCTGGTGTTGCATGCGAGTGGAACCTCGGCCGCTCCGATAATCTGGCAGAACTACGGCACCGAGACTCCTGTCATTAGCGGAGGCGAACCCGTTGGCACCGGCGGCCTCGGGCTCACTTGGACCCTAGTTTCTAACACGACCAATGAATACCAAGTCCAGTTACCTGCGAACTTTCCTCCCTTCGAATCCTTGTTCTACGGCGGACAACGGCGACTTCGCGCCCGGATTCACGACGCAGCTGGTGTCGGCTACTACATGAGCAACGGCTCTTGCATCTCGACGCAGACCGGCAACACGGTTTCGCCTTCGTTTTGTAACCTGGGTGCGTTTCTGCGCGTGGCGGATGTGGTGGACCCCCACACCCCATTGGGGGCAGGATGCCCCTATTCGACGAGCAATAACAACCCTCCCCGGAGCAAGTGCCTTGACCGGTTCTATTACACACCCCCAACAACCGGCGACCCGATCAGAAACTGGAAGAACTTAAATGGAACCACGGTTCCGCACCAGCCGTGCAAGGCATCGAATTCGTACCCGGCAGGCGACGTGGAGCTCACGCTAACTAACGCGTGGAGCATTGACGCCATGCGGATCAACTGCGTCGACACCACAAACCATATCATCTACCTCATCTGTCGCTCCGACGGTCAGCATTGCGGCACAGCTAGCGGAGGGGGTGGCCGCTTGTACTTTTTCGCCGGGCCGCTGCTGAACCATCGCTACGTGATCGAAAATGCCAAAGACGCGTTCCTAGCAGCGTACACCAATGGGCAAACGGGACTGTGGTACCTCGACCGTGCTGGTTTCCGAAAAGGTTTGCCACCAACTCTCTATTACATCGCCAACTCAGGCGAGGATCCCAACAACGCTACGGTCGTGATTCCGGTTCTTGGCGGAGCGATTCCGGGAGCACCGGCGCAGGATTACATAGGCGCGAGTTTGCTTTCAGCCACCAATCTACAATACGTGACGTTCAAGGGCATAACTTTCGAAATGGATAACTTTTACCCCTCCTACGACACGGGGTTCAACAACGATATCAATGGTCAGATGTCCCTTCCGCAGGCGATCGATTGTGAAAGCTGCCAGCATGTAACCTTCGACACGATCACTGTGAAACACACATCTGCTTCCGGTATCCTGATTGCCTCCAGCTCAGGTAACTCGGGTCAGGCGGCCCAGTTCGACACCATTCAAAATTCCACCTTCTTCGACCTTGGCGATAGTGGGGTCCGCATTGGCCACTGGTCCAGATTCACGGACAAGCTCGGTTTCGTCGTGAATAACGTGACCGTGCAAAATAACCTTATTCAGGGCTTCTCGCGGGTCTTCGTCGATGGTGAGGGCATTGCGCAGGGGAACGGCAACACCATCAGCTACCTGCACAATGACATTCTCGACGGATATCACGCCGGAATTTCCGTCTGCCAACAAGGCTGTCCGGGCAATGCTTCCGGCGCGAATGGAACGGGGATTGTCAGCAAGTACAACCATCTCCACGACCTGATGGGGGGTATCACTGACGACGGTGGGTCACTGTACTATCATATCGGCAACGCCATCTCGAGCGGCACCAACAATGTGATCTGGAACAATCTCGTCCACGACACAAATGATTCGTCCATCATTGATACGATCAATGGAACGAAGGTTCAAGGTTATGCCTACGGCGGCGAGGGAGTGTACCTCGACGGTGGGTCCGCCAACGTAGACGTAGAAAACAACGTCGTGTATCACGTGTCTGGCCGCGCCCTCAAAGTCTCGTACGGAATTGCTCCCGGCCAGAGCTACAATCTCTTCAAAAACAACATCCTTTCTCTCGCCCTTAAAGCCATGTTCAAGCAGGGGGTTCCTTGGCCGAACGGATGCCATTCCGGAGGGCCGCAAGTGCGCCTGCTGTGGAACATCTTCAACTTCGACCAGAACGAGACCCCTACTGCACCCCTTTATTCTTTCTATGTGGTGGGAGGATGCTCAAATTCTTGCGGACGGGATTACCAGCAGTTTCAGGATTTCGAGGGTAATTCCTACTGGCGGACGGGAACACCTGGTTCAGGACCACTGTTTTGCAACGACAAGTACGCTTTCGCGGTGCTCGGCCGCCAGCCGTCTGATGGCAGTTGCCCAGTACCGACCAAAAACAATCCTCTCGACTGGTTGAGCTTCGATCTGCCGGACCGCGGTGTTAATACTTGGCAGCACGGGCGCCCGCCGTACCCACCTGGCCCTCCGGTGAACATGGACGAAGACATCGGTGGCACCTGCTCGTGGAATCCAAATTTTGGAACAACTGGCAAAAAGACCGATTACCTCCTCAATAGTGGTCCACCTACTACTCCATTTGACATCACCAAGACCAATGACACTATAAATAATGCCGGCCGGACTGGAACTTTCGGTACTCCCCCCGGAGCGCCCGCCACGTTTCCAACCTATACTTATGCAAGCTTCTAGGTGGCAAGAACTGGCTATCCTCGCCGGGACAATGCACGATCTCCGTAACCTTCACTCCGACGAAAAAGGGAGTGGTGGCAGGGACGCTCAGCATTAACGACGCTGACTTCACCAGCCCCCAAACCGTCAGCGTGGTGGGCACCGGCAGCTAACGCATCGAGCACGCACGCGGCAGACACACCCCAGGGCCTCCTTGTTAAGGAGGCCTTTGTTCTTGCCAGGAAGCCTCTGGCGTGCTCCTCGGTCACGCCTATGATACCAGGGCCAAAAAGAATCCTGCAAACACGCGTCGGGATTTGCGTCTCGCCATACCGTCCCTTGTCTTGCCTTTCATGGTTGAGGTGAGCGCAGATTGGCGTTCCATGAAATCCCCCGGCCACTGGCATGAAGCTAACTGCACGCCGCAAGGTTCTGCAGCTCGACTTGCTTCTACTTGTCGAGAGCAGGAGCCGCAGACTTAGACCGGAAGCGTTCTCGCGTAGCCTGCCACAGCACTGGCAGCACGAACTTGTGGAGATCGGCGTAATGCCGCTTCTTCCAAATCAGGCTCGGATCCTGGCTGACCCGGTACCAGAATTCCAAGCCCCAGCGCTGCATCCAGCGTGGAGCCCGCTTGCGCATCCCAATGTGGTAATCGAACGCGCCGCCCACCGCCCCGGTAAAGCGCGCCTCAATGCGCCGCCGATTCGTCCAAACCCAGCGCTCCTGCAGCGGCGCACCCAAACCTACCCAAAGGATATCTGGCTGGACGCGTGCGATCTCGCTCAGGATGTATTCGTTCAACTCACCCTCGATCGGTCCCATGGGCGGAGTCCATGCGCCCACGATCTTTATATTCGGATGCATCGCCTGAAACGCGGCCGCCGTGCGCTCGGCTTTCTTGTCGCCGCCGCACATAATGAACACCGTGTAGCCCTTCTCCGCCGCCCGCTTGTTCATCTCCACGAGAAAATCAGGGCCACAAACGCGGGCGCCCACCGGCCGTCCTAACACCCGGCTGGCCCACACCAAGGGAATGCCATCGGGCATGGGAAAGTCGGCCTCATTCAAAGTTTGCCGGTACTGGGCATCCCCGCGCGACTCAATTACGTTATAAACGTTAATGAACACCGCGTAGCGCCGCTCGCCTCGCCGCATACACGCTTCGACATCATCCAAAGTTTGAGCCAGGTTCGTCCGCCGAACCCGGACTCCCAGGATATCGGTTCGGTCTTCGTGGTGGTTGCTGTTAACCACCAATGGCATCGTTTCCAACGAAGGCATGATTTCTACAACCCTCCCCTTTCGATCAGGCAACTCTCTTCGATGACCCTGCCCTTAATGGCAGCTTGAGAGCTTGAAATGCGCAATTCTCGTGTTCCAGTTAACCTGCTTGCCGGTCTCGTTCTGCGCGAAATATTGGGTGACGTACCAGAAAGTGCAATCATCGACGGGATCAACCGTCATGCTCGAGTAATCACCCCAGTGGAAGGAGTTCTCCTCATCTCCAGTCCCCTTGAATATCACGCGCTCGGTGGGTGCGAAAGACTTCGACAAGTTCCACCATGCCGTCCTGATCCCAGGATGAGTTGCGCCGCTTGACACGTTGTAGCCCACCGCCGCGTTGCCCGCCCGGTCCTGAGCGATGCTGGGCATGAAACGAAAAAGAGTCTTGTCCGGACTGACCGTGCCGCTTTGATAAATGGACGGGGTTCCCGCGCCCCGCAGTTCGTACCACCGAATGCCGGTCTGCTGGGTCGTCCCGGCGCGGACCGTGTGGCTGACCAAAAACGATTCGTAGTTTCCAAAGTTCCGGTAAGCCAGGCGGGGCATCAGCCGGTCACCCACCGAGTCGACCCAATTGTAAGTAGCCTTGCTGCTGGCTTCGGGGATGCAGTACGTGCTTACCGGATACTTCAGGTTGTAACAACCCGGAGCGTAACTGGGCACACTCAGAGACGAATTGGTAAAGGTCGAATTCGCTGGAGTCACCCAATCCACATGAAAGTCCCACAGATTAATCGCGCTCGAGGTAGTGCTGTGGCCATCGTTTGGGGGATTCTCGATACTGACCAAGAACTCGTCTCGACCGGCGGGAGGCGGGACTAAGCCCTCAACATCGGCTGGAATCAGGCTGTGCTTCAGATACAGGCTGCCGTTGCGCGGGATTGGGGCCGGATCGTTAAAACACTGCATGGGATTTGGTGTCGACCCGGTGAGCATGTGCGTGCGGTCGAGGGCACAAACTACAATTCCGATCTCTTCATAGCCTCGATTGACATCGTTCAGATCGAAGGACACATAGTAGGCATCCGCCCAGGTACCGAATTTGGGCCAGTCGGGAAAATACGTATTCCCCTGGCTGTTAACACCCAACACAGGGTTCAGAGGAAACTCGTAGGTGTACCAACTCAAACTACTGGCACTCAGATCATCGGTGTTGGAAATGGCGACACAGTAATAGTAGCTTCCAGAGGCCAGGGTGGCGCGGACGGCAATGATCCAGCGTAATGCCAGGTGATCAAAAGTGATGATGCCGTCTCCTCCGGTGTGGACGCAGTTGGACACGCTGTTGTTCTTGAAGGGCAGCGTGCCCATCTGTGGAAGCGACCAAAGTGGAGCGAAGGTGACTTTGTCATAAGCCTGATAATAGACGTTCGTCCACTCCATGAACTGCTTGGTCCCGACCGCCCCGTTCGGGTCGACGTCAAACTCGGGGTGGGTGACCTGGGTGGCGTCGATACCCTCAAATGTCGTAACCGTCTGGGCTTGTACGAGGTACGAACCCAGGAAGAATAGTAGCGTGCCCGCGGTAAGTTTCATCCCTTTTGCTTTTCTCCGGCTTGAAAATTCATTGCGTGGTTTGCAGATGTTAAGAGGCGAAACGATCAATAAAGAACAGCCGTAAAACCGAGCCTGCTGAGGGAAGGATTGACTGCAATCCTGGTCACAGGCTGCGGACAGAAACTGGTTGATTCTCCTGTGATTTCGCCGCGTTGTCAATATTAACTAAAGAGATAACATGAAGAGATTTGCACCCCTGAAAACGTCTTGTGGAGTGCCCGTCGAGGAGGTGGGTCGTGGGAAAAAACTCGCTAGCGCTGCTGCGCAACTGCTTCACCCGGCGCATAGTACGCCACCAGGCAACGGCCGCTGGAGCTGAAAATCCGAAAACTCGCCAGACCCCATTTCTGCAATGCAAATTGCAGTGTGGTCGCCAGAACCCCGAAACCGTATTTCACACTGCGCCGGAAGTTGATCGAGGAGGCCTCATCAAAATACTTGGTTGGGCAGGAAACTTCTCCTATGCGAAAGCCGAAATACACGCATTGCGCAATCATCTGGTTATCAAAAACAAAGTCGTCAGAATTTTCCAGCAGCGGCACTTTGGTTAGCACATCGCGGCTGAAAGCGCGATACCCGGTGTGATATTCCGAGAGCTTAATCCGGAGGAAGAAGTTCTCGAATGCAGTCAAAAAGCGGTTCGCGACATATTTGTAAATCGGCATACCGCCGCGCAGAGCCTGCCCTCCGATAATCCGCGAACCCAGCACAACGTCATAGACGCCGTAAGCCACCATGCTTGCCATTGCGGTGACCAGCAGCGGCGTGTACTGGTAGTCGGGATGCAACATGATGACCACATCGGCGCCGCAGGCCAGCGCCTCGCGATAACAGGTCTGCTGGTTGCGTCCGTAGCCATAATTCCGGTCGTGCTTGAAACATTGCAAACCCAACCGCTTCGCCACTTCGACGGTGCGATCGCTGCTGTAATCGTCGACCAGAATGCGGATGTCCACGACCTCGGGCAATTCGCGCACCGTGGCCTCCAGCGTTTTCTCCGCATTGTAGGCGGGCAAAACGACGGCAACGCGCTTGCCGTTAATCATTCTCTTTCCTCAACGCGTCCCTCGATGGCCATTGTAGCAAGGATTCCAAATACCCGACTCCCATTGATTGTATCTGCCCTCCGTTCGTGGTAGCCTAGCTCGCATGTTTGTCCGGCCAGTGCGGAGTCTTGTCCGTCGCGTTTCGGTTCTTCCCTTCTTTGTGCTCCTCCTGGCTGGTTCCGCGTTTGCCGATTCGCAAGTGACCATGAAGTCTCTGGGGCACGGAGGTACAGATAAGAATCCAGTCTATCCCTGGTATTTTCAAGTCGATGGTGTGCCGACCACGCTGATTTGCGATGCCCTCAACAACCGCAACATTAAAGGAGAAACCTGGCAGGCAAACGAAACCAACATTCTCAACGGCCCCACTCAGGGCTTGTTCAAAGGCAACACTCTGATTGACTACAAAGCTGCCGCCGTGATTTTCAGTGACATCTTATTCCATGGGGCAAACTTCAGCGATGCGAACTGGGCGATCTGGGCCCTGTTCACTCCTGGCGCGAAACACAGTAAATATTTCAACGCGGATGCCTTAGCTCTCTACAACGCTGCGCTGGCGCTCGCTGCAAAACTGCCCAAGAGCTTTTTCAGTAACTACGTGATTTACGTACCCATCCCTGGGACGCAGTCCTGTAAAAAGTGCGGACTTCCGCAGGAATTCATTGGCTATAACCCTGTGCCTGAGCCTGGGACTCTTCTATTGTTTGGAACCGGCCTGATGGTGCTGGCTGGGGCGATTCGAAAGAAACTAGCTCGGTCGTAGCCCCCCGTGTGGGGACCACCCTTTCCCTTTTTGCCAACGCGATCACCGCGGGCTATCCCTTGAGTGCGGTCTCTCGACAGCCCGGTTCGGGACATACATACCTCAAGAGATTCCGTTGCCGGTCCAGACTCGAGATAAACATGGGCCGGCCGTGCTTTTCACAAACCGGCTGGCCACTGGAAACCATGGGCGGTTCGTCCCTTCTTGGAGTCACGTAGCCCAGGGATTCGCTGAAGCAGCGCTGACAGAACTTATCCGTGCAGCGGAAAAACTCGACCGAATAGTTGACACTGAATGGAGCCAGCAGAAACTCCATGGTTCGATAATGCTTATCGCACAATGGCAGGATGTCGCTCCTCATGGGGGGAGTCTAGCATCGCCGACAAAACAAAACCGGCGGACTTAGCCCGCCGGCAGAGTAACTCAAGTGGCACGCATGACCAGTGTGGTGACACCCGACTAGGGTGGTGACGGGCGACTCGCCCGTCTGTCCCGTTCCCAACACTCAGTTGCTGTCATCCCGCCGCTTCAGCGTAGGATGATCATCGTCGCTTGTCGTCCCGTCCTTGCCGGTCTTGTCGGTGGACGAGGTCCGCCGCAGACTGGGCTTACTGCCGTCCTTGTTATCGAGCGGCTTGCGCCGGTTTTCCAGCGAAGCCAACCGCGATTTGACATCCTCGAATTCCGATGTGGTCACCGTGTACTCCGGCCGCGCCGCCAGGATCTTCTCAATCTCCTCCTGTGATTTCTCTATGCGGTCGGGCGTCTGCGGATGCGAGGCAAAAGTCTTGGCTAACGTTCCCGGCTTCTTCTTTTCCATGGCCTGAAGTTTCTCGAAGAAGGAAACGAACGATTGCGGATCGTATCCCGCCTTGTACATATATTGAAGCCCCAGATAGTCCGCCTCGGCCTCAAATCCGCGCTGGAAGCTTAGGAAAGTTATGGGCAAGGCCAGACCAGCCGCCTCATACGCGGCGTATCCAATTCCCCCGCCCACGAAAATAAGCGGGATGGTGGCGAAGTTGGCATACTGCGCGCGGGTCATTTGCCGGGTGGCGTGGCGGGCGCAGACGTGGGCAATTTCGTGCGCCATCACCCCGGCCAGTTCCGCTTCTCCGTCGGCCGCCAGGATGGTGGCCGAGTCCACGTAGACGAAGCCGCCGGGAAGCGACATGGCATTGACAACGTCCGAGTCAATAATCTTGAACACAAAAGGAACCTGCGCGTCCGAGTTGCGAACCAGGTTCTGTCCCAGGCGATTGACGTATTCCGTGACCACGGGGTCGCTCACCATCTTCGAACTGGAATCCACCATCATCGCGTATTGTTTCCCCATCTTGATGTCGCTTTCGATGGAGTACCAATTGCCCAGGCCGCGTCCGCCCATCTTGCGATTGCCGATGGCATCCACGTCGTTCTTACCGCCATCGTGCTTGACTTTGTCAGGGTCGGCGGGCTGAACCGCAGGACTCTGGGTGCTCTGGGTAGTGCCACCATCGCTGCTGCTCTGAGGAGGCGCCCCTCCTGAAACTCCTGGGTCGCCGCTGGGAACGCTGCCCGGAGCCGGTTGGCTGCCGGGAACACCAGTCTGGCCAAAGGTCGCTGAAGTGAGACTGCCAAAGGTGAACAAAGCAACCGTTAATAGCAAAAGCCGGAACTTCATAGCCAAACTCCGTTTTTCCGCCCGAGCGGGTCTGTACCTTAAGATTATACCCCTAGATTCGATACACCTTCCGCGCAATTTCCCTAAGAAGTTCGACGCAGAATCGCCTCAGAAGGTTATCCGGCGAACCGACTTCTGTCCACGCACACGTAGGCCCGGACGCCCCCGTCCGTGCAGCCGAGCAAAGCTCGGCAGGATTCGCGCCGGACACGGCTTCAACAGGCTGCAAAGAACTCCTCGACCCATCGACTTCGGGAGGGCACTAGTGGAATCACCTTCGTGCCCGCACCCGGTTACGATTCGCAAGCCAATCATAACCTCGACCTGATGGCGGAACGCGGCTGCCCCTGGAAGGCAAAACGCTCAGAATCCAACCGTTTCCCGATTCGGGAAAAATCTTGTCAAGCCCCCTTTCGCCCCCATTTTCCCTCAACTCCCTCATTGCAAAGCAAATATAAAGTTGAAAAAATGGCGGGTTTACCCCCGTGAGCTTGATAAGCTAGAAGTAGAGACAAGAAACAGGCGCAGGCATCCGGCCTGCGCCTGTTGTTTTGTGTGGCGCGGACACTCCTGTCCGCGAAATCTCCCAGCAACAATAATTCGCAATTCAAATCCAAAGGAGAAATTTGCGCCCAGGCCAGCGGCTGCGCATTTTTGTTTATGAGAAAGAATTTTGGCGTTTCCACAAATCTGAACTTCGCCCAACGCAGGCCGGCCTCAGGCATGGCAAAGTATTCCAAACGTAAAGGCGAAATGGCGGAGTTGATCTTCGTCATCAAAGCGGTCAGCATGGGGTTCTCGGTAAGTAAGCCCTTTGGTGACAGCGACCCTTACGACTTGGTGGCCGAGAGCCACGGCCGGTTGATGCGCATCCAGGTGAAATCGGTTTTTACGACCAACCGCTGGGGATATAGCGTCACCGTGGCTCGCAACCGCCTGCACCGCCATGGGGAACAATATACGGCGCAGGAGATCGATTTTCTGGCCGCCTATGTGGTGGTTCACGATGCCTGGTACATTCTGCCGGTGGCTGAGGTTGCAGGTGTCGACCACATCCGGCTCTATCCGAGCGGGACAAAAAGGCGGGACGGCGGACGTTACGAGAAATACCGCGAGGCCTGGGACCTGCTGCGCCTGGGCGCGACAACTTCCACCGAAAGCGAAGAGAAAGACGCTGGGATGAGAAACCGGGTCTCTGGCGCTCTGTTTTTTTGGGGCTGAGTGGGGCGTTAGTTGGCAAAAGGCTTTTGCCGATTTCAGGCCAAAATGCTGCTTAATCGGCAAGAGCCCGTTGCCGATTCTCGACATTGAAGCCCAGGTTAGCGCCCAAAGATCCAAAAAGCGGACGCGAACCTGTGGGCACCAGGCCATCCCCGTTTTCGGTTGCGCGGACTGGAAGGCTATGGTTTCAGGCGGTAGCTATCGCCCAATTTTCCCGCTGCCTGCAGGTGTTTTCGCGCTCTCACCAGCTCAGCGATCTGCCGGATATGTCCCAGATCGTGCATGGTCCACTCATGCAGCATTTGTTGCAGGGTGATTTCGCCGGCCTCATGGTGCCTGGCGCGGCGTTCACCGGCGCTTCGCGGCAAGGTCCGCAGATACTCCAGGTTGGTTTCGCGCTGCTCTGCAAAATGGTCGAAGGCATCTTCCGCAATGGCATTGCGGTACAACTCCAGGTACATCTGCGCATCATCCGGCTCGAACTCCGGCAGTTCCTCACTCACGAACCGGTCCACGCGGGTTCGATAGCAGTCGCCCTCGGAATGGGAAAGATGCGCGAGCACTTCCGCTACCGAAAAGCGGTCGGGCGCGGGCTTCCATTCGGTATCTTCGACCGACAGGTCGCACATCAATCCGCGCAGGATCGCGGGGGTCGCTGCCAACTGGTCGAGGCAGTCTAATTCCAATGCTTGCGTCATGCGATCCATTCTACGATGTTCGGCCCGCCGTCGACATGCAGCGTATTGCCAGTGAGCCAATCGGTGGCCGGATGCCCCATTGAAGATAGCTGAGTTCTAGAAGATGCCATGAGCCTTGCACTGCGGCAAGTGATAGGCAAGGGCCGTAGAACTTCTCAGATCACGGATGCGTCGTATGCGCCAATAGCGTTGGGTGATTCTTTCTTGCGAGTTCGTACATCTCTTTTGCTTCCTTGTCTGAGACAGAACCCGCAAGATCGTAGCTGCTGATGTTTCGTTTCTTGCGAAAGGTGTCGAAAGTGTCGATCATCTAGCGTTCGGGAGCCAGCGTAAACTCCAGCGATTGGATTACGCGATGATGATGGCTCTCACGACTAGCCCGGTAGCCTGCTGCGGCCAAGGCTGCGGTCGCCGCCTGAAGGGCGGCATTGTACGCGATGGCAAAGGGCCAGTCCGCGGGCAAGTTCTTGGTGTTACAGGCGTGAAGGTCGCGATCAGAAATCGCGAATAGATTGGATATTTCCTGGCTGTTGGGTTTGTGCTGAACCAGCCACCTATTTCGCAACCAGCTTTGCAAACTCGTCTTCACTGCCTAATACAAATACCTTCTTGCCAGCCATTACGCCACGGAGAAAGTGATTTCCGGTAGCTATTTTCGAGCGGAATTCGGAAATGGGAAAGACGGTGGGATTGATCTCCCGGCGGAGCGTCTTCTGGGCTGGGCCGAGGGCGGTCACTACATCACTGAAAGATGCTTCCCCGATGACCATCAGGTCCACATCGCTGTCGGCGTGCTCGCGGTGTGTGGCGATCGAGCCGTATACGAAGGCAGCTTTAATCTCAGGCTCCAGGGTCGCGAGCACCGAGCGGATGGCGTCGTGGACACCCACGGTCTTAGTAATCAGCCTCTTGATTTCGGGAAAAATCGGGCTTTGTTTGTTCGCTCGGTAGAGAACCTGATTGCCCTGGACACGGCGCACGATGAGTCCCATGTCGGTCAGTTGCTTGATTTCGCGCTGCAAAGCCCCGTGGCCAGCGCCCACCGTTCGGATGAGCTGGCGCAGGTAAAAAGATTCGTCTGTGTGGCCAAAGAGCAGCGCGAGTAGGGCGCTGCGGGTGCGGCCAAAGAGAGCGCGATCGGGGGCAGAGCTTGTACTCATTATGAGTACGATTGTACTCTTATAGGGTACTACGTATCAACACGTTGTGACCCCGCAACGGTCCCTCACGGAAGCAAAGGAAGCAGCGACGACCGGCTCAGGATAACGAACTGGTGAGCGGAACCCCCACCCTGTCGCAAAGAACGCGACAAGGGCGGGGCACCCGGCGCTACAATGATTTCAATGTTCGGAATGGACCTCAGTTCGTGGAAAAACTTCAATATATTCATCAGAACCCGGTGAAGCGCGGCCTGTGCGCACGTGCCGAGGACTGGGAGTGAAGCAGTTTTCGCCAGTACGCGACGGGTTGCGCAGGGAGAGTGGAGATTGAATGCGAATGGGCAGCGCGGAAGCGAGAAAGAGCGGCAGGGAAACTCGGCCCATCCGCAAAGCCCCACTCAAGCCAAAAAAAACGGCTTGAGTGGGCCACCCGCCTTCATCCCAGACGCAGGCACGCGCCGAGCTCACACAATAGACAAGACACAAGGTCCCTCGACTCCGCATCAGATTCGCTACGCGCCCCGATGCTCCGCTCGGGATGACAGTTCCACCAATTTTCCGATGCGGACAACTCCGGAGGCGAATTCGGGTCAATGCCGGCGGTGTAATGGAGTCGAAGATCAGACGACCGGCAGTTAAGCTATGACCTCGAACACCGTCCCGCTGCGATCAGTGCCGTTATCTACCGTCGTGCCGCAGAGATTGCCGGCGACATCTAAAGTCACGCGGTTGTAGGGAAACAACCCGTCTCGAAGCGAGCACCGTCACGCGCAGGTGAATCACTTGCCCGCAGCCGTAACCACGGCTACGACGGAATCCGCGCATCCGTAGTAGAGGAACCATTGGTCGTGGAAGTACACCAGTCCTTCGGCAAATGTGGTTCCCGCCGCATACTGCCCGGTCTTTTCGTAGGACACAACCGGCTGCAGGACCGGGTGCTGTGTCTGCTCGACCAGACGCGCAGGATCGCTGCTGTCGAAAAGCGCCTCCCCAGCTGCATACGCATTGGGGCCTAAATCCGGATCGCCATCTTTAACCGCGTTCTTGCCGTTGTAAAGGACGACGATTCCCGCCGCGGTCAGAAGCGGGGGCGGCCCGACCTCCGGAAAGGTACTGTCAAAATGACGGGAACGCGGGCGTAACACTTCGATGGGCGCGCCCTTCGCATCCTCCACCGGGCTCCAGTGGATGAGGTCGCTCGAAGTGGCCAGATGGATGGCGCCTTCGCCCCAATACATCCAGTATCGTCCATTGATTTTCGCCGCGATCAGACGCCCTTGGTCGGCCCGCATCACGATTCCCGCCGACTTGTACTTCAGCTCCGCATACTTGCCGCCGGCGGCGCTGGCAAAGACTGGCCCATCCTTCGCCCAGTGGGTCAGATCGTGCGACGTCGCGATACCCACCGAGTAGGTCTTGCGGTTCCACTGGGTATAAGTGAGAACATAGCTGCCGTCTTCCGCCTCGACAATGCGCGGATCCTCCACCCCGCCCGGCCACTCCCGAGACTGCTGCGCATCGTCAGCCGGGTAAAACACCGGGTCGGCGCGTCGCGTAAAGGAAATACCATCATTGCTCTCAGCCAGGCCGAGCCGCGAGGTGTGTCCTCCGATCTCCATCGCCCCGGAATCGTCCTCGGCCCGATAAAGCACATACACCTTGCCATCGCGTACGATGGCCGCGGGATTGAAAGTGTGGAGCGCTTCCCAGTGCACCGGCTTCTTCAGGATCGGATCGATAAAGCTCGACTCCATCCGCGGAGCGATCACCGGATTGCCGCTCGCGGGTCGGGTGAAAGGACCGATCGCCCATTTCTCCCCTTCCTGCGCCTGCAAGGCGGCAGCACAGAACAACGCCGCTGCCAGCCAGAGCTTTCCTCGTGCCTTCACGCGACCAGTATATTCGCTCGCCCGCCGGGTGGCGCAGGCTATTGAGTGGAAGGCTTATGGCCTATACGCTTGAGGTCGATGAATTCCTTGCTACGCTTGCCGTCCCCTTCGAACAAGAAAGCCAGGGTAATGTGGTCGGCATTGAGCAATCGCATTTCCAGTCCGTAGACGTGCGGGGCGTCCGGGGAACGGAGATTAGTCGCATCCACGAAATCAAAATCCAGGATGCCCTTGGCGACGTCGATGTGGCGAGCTTTTAGCCGTGGTTGATTCTGCGCAGCGCAGTAATGCGTGATCCGCAGGTCCGCGCCATCGAGATGATACACACTTGTCATCGATGGCGCTCCATTCACCGCTAGATTCTCAACCACGGCAGAGCCATTCCCGGTCTCGTAATAGGTAGCGTTGATATTACCGGTGGCAGTGCGTGCCCCACTCCATTCGAACGAGCCTTCCCACTCACCGGCCAGCCCGCGAAGCTGTGCGAGCGCTGCGGCACTGCCGTCTTCCTTGGCTTCAGAGTTGCGCAGGGTGCACAAACAGACGATTCCGGCAAGCAGCAGAATTCGCCCCGCCGGAATGGTTACGCACGCGATCCTAACCGTCCTGATTTTCATCTGGTTGATCATGTCGGACTCTCCCGGTTCGAGAGACGCGAAGATTTTCGTTTAGTTAGCAGACTGCGAAAACGGGACTGGCCCCTTGCGCCGCATCCTTCCCCGTCGTAACATGACGCCGTCTCATTGTCAGGAGGTTTCTTGCTCGATCGTCGACGCTTCCTCAGTGCTACTTCGGGGCTGGCTGCCGCTCTCTCCCTGCCCAACCGTCTCTTCGCGCAACTCCAAAGCGCGCCTTCGGCGCTTCCCGATGCGGCTCTTTACAACCGCGACCAGGATGCCTACTGGGCTGAGCTTCGCAAGCAGTTTCTCATTCCGTCCGACGAGATCTATCTGAACAACGGCACCGTGGGATCAAGTCCCGCGCCCGTATTGCGCGCCATCTTTGACGGCTACGCGCAAACCGAAAAGATGGACCAAGAGGATCCCGAGGACTATCCCATCTGGGGATACGCAGCGTGGAACCAGTTTCGCGATCCCCTGGCCGCGTTCGTCGGCTGTAAGCGCGACGAGATTGCCTTGCTGCGCAATGCCACCGAGGCCAACAGCTATATTGCCAACGGAATTGATATGAAGCCGGGCGACGAAGTGCTCATGACCGACCAGGAGCATCCTGGCGGGCTACAACCTTGGCGGCTGAGGGCGAAGCGTTATGGAGTCGTGGTCAAGACGGTGAGTCTGAGCAAGCCCGTCAAAGGTGCCAGCGAGGTTTTGAATCTGTTCAACGATGCCATCACCGAGCGCACGCGCGTGATCTTTTTCAGCCATATCACTACGGCTACTGGAGTGGTTCTTCCCGCGAAGGAACTCTGCGCGCTGGCCCGCTCAAAGAATATCTTGTCGGCAGTGGACGGAGCCCACGTAGTCGGCATGATGCGTCTCAATCTACAAGACATCGGTTGCGACCTGTATTCGTCCAGCCCCCACAAGTGGCTGCAGGCGCCAAAAGGATCGGGTTTCCTGTATGTGCGCGACGAAGTTATCGACCGGATGTGGAACACTATCGCCACCGAAGGCTGGGACGAACCCAAGCTGCGAGCTGAGCGCTTCCAACGCATCGGTTCCTCAAACGTCCCCGCGCTGTGTGGGCTAGCGGCGGCAATCAAGCTCGCCAACGAAATCGGCATGGAGCGGATCGAGCGCCGCCATCGCGAGCTCTGCGACTACATTCTCGCCCAGATGATCGAACGCGGCGCCGAGTCGTGGACGTCGCCGGATCCGGCATTGCGCTGCGCCATCGCCACGGTAAACGTCCCCCCGCTGCAACGCATGGACCTGGAGAGCTGGATGTGGAAAACGCACAAAATCCGCATCCGTGGCGGCGAACCATCCAAGCTGCGCCTGTCCACGCCTTATTATCTGCAGAAAAAAGATATCGACCGTTTCCTGGAGGGGCTTGACCAGTACCGTAAAGAGAAGAAACTGGTGTGATAGTCGAATGTCGGGCCGGCGTTTTCCCTCACCTGTGTGTTCCGCCTCACCTGTCGCAGAAATTCAGCCGCAATATTTTACACACCCATGACAAACGGATGACATAATGCAACTCGGCACAGGGTATCTATATTGCGGAAAGCCTCAGCGCAACAAAGCGGAACACCACGTCGAAGAGAGGATCTGCATTATGAAACGCACACTCAATCCGATCGCTGCATCAGTCATGGCTCTGTTCTTTACGACTGGGTTGCAAGCGCAACCGTCCGCGCCCACCATTACTCAACTGTTCGCCTTTGCCTGCGATTCAACCGGCCAGGCCTGTCCGGACGGGAAATATCCGAATGCGCTCCTCCAGTCTGCAGACGGCAATTTCTATGGCACGACACTCGTGGGGGGCGCCGGAAACGTGTCGGCTGGAGGCACGGTTTTCAAGATCACCGCAGCCGGTAAATTCAGGTTGCTTTACACGTTTGTCGCTGACCAGAATGGAAAATACTCTAACGGCAGTCTCCCAAACAGCTTGGTCGAGGGTAATGACGGATTTCTGTATGGCACGACTCTCCTAGGAGGGCCCAGCAACACTGGGCTGGTATTCAAGATCAGTAAGACGGGGAAATTTAAGGTCTTGAACAGTGCCGTGGGCTATAACGGCTACGGACCCACCACCCTTGTAGTCGGCCGAAATGGCAATCTGTACGGCGGCACGTTTGGCACCAACGTTACTGGCGGAAGCTTGTTCCGGGTCACACCCAGCGGCACTTACACTCTGCTGCACGCGCTCAACGCCACAGTTGAGGGTCCCATGACATTGGGAATGACGCTGGCCTCCGATGGCAACCTCTACGGCACGACCCTCGGAGGAGAGGAGCTCTTGACCACGCTTTACCGTCTCACGCCTTCCGGGCAGTTCACTACCCTGCAAACGATTGTCTACGGCCAAACTCTGGTTAGTCCGCCGGTGCAGGCTTCGGATGGCAAGCTCTACGGTGGCTTGAGCCGATATGAAGATCAAGCTGAGCCGAGCTTGTTTGCCAGCAACCTTTCTGGCAGTAATTTTAAGGATATCCTTCTTCCGCAGTTGTTGTACGGTGACGATGTGCAGTATTTGACGCCAGCGTCCGACTCAAATCTCTGGTGCCTTGTGGTGGACTATAATTTGAACACCATAGAAGTGGTAAGCCTTTCGCTGAATGGAACGCTGCTGCAGACCGTCACCTTCGACGGCGCCAACGGTGAGTATCCGGACGCGCCGCTGGTCCAGGGCAGCGATGGCAGGTTTTTCGGTGTCACGGAACTCGGTGGTACGGTCCAGCAGGGCGAGACGGCCAACGGTGTAGTCTTCACCCTGAATGCTGGTCTGGCTGCGCCGAAGCCGGATTTGGTGATCTTCAATCCATCGCGCGGCAGTGTGGGCACACACGTCGCGATTCACGGAACTCACTTCGTGGGCACGACTGCGGTCACGTTCAACGGATTGAGCGCCACATTTAAAGTGCTCAACACCGGCTACATACTAACTACCGTGCCTCAAGGCGCGACCACCGGACCGATCAGCGTTACCAACCCAGGTGGCACGACCTCCAGTAAGGGAGACTTCACTGTGGAGTAATGCCCTTTGCTCTTAGTTTGACGACCTTGCTGTGCGATTGCTAGAGCCCATCAACTTAGCTCACGGTATATTCGCGCCAAATGGCCTAGCTAGTCGTAATACTCCAGCCCCAAGTGCGTGATCAACTCCTCGCCCCGCAGATGCCGTAGCGTATTCTTCAACTTCATCAACTGAATAAACAAATCATGCTCAGGATAGAGTCCCGGCGCAGTCATAGGAGACTTGAAATAAAAACTCAACCACTCCTGAATGCCAAGCCCGCGAAGCTCCGCGCTGCGCTGCGCCAAATCCATAAACAAAACCAGATCAAGCACAAGCGGCGCCGCCAAAATAGAATCCCGACAAAGAAAATCCACCTTAATCTGCATGCAGTAACCAAGCCACCCAAAAATATCTATATTGTCCCAGCCTTCTTTGTTGTCGCCTCTTGGGGGGTAATAGTTTATGCGGACCTTGTGGGTGAAATTGCCGTAGAGTTCGGGGTAGAGTTCGGGTTGCAGAATGTGCTCGAGCACTGAGAGCTTGGATTCCTCCTTGGTCTTGAAGGAGCCGGGATCTTCGAGCACTTCGCCGTCGCGGTTGCCTAGAATGTTGGTGGAGAACCAGCCGTTGAGCCCGATCATGCGGGCTTTGAAGCCTGGGGCTAGGATGGTTTTGATCAGCGTTTGTCCGGTCTTGAAGTCTTTGCCGCAGATTGGGGCTTGGTTTTTTCGCGAGAGCTCGTGCATTACCGGGAGGTCCACGGTCAGGTTTGGAGCGCCGTTGGCAAAGGGCACGCACTCCATCAGCGAGGCGTAGGCGTAGATCATCGACGGCGCGATGTTCTCGTCATTCCGGCTCAGCGCTTTCTCGAACGTTTTCAGTGATTGATGAGCCGCAGTGGGTTCTATATAACTTTCCGTGGAACCGCACCAGATGGTGACCAGGCGCGTGGCTCCCGAGGTCTTTTTGAAATCGCGGATATCAGCTCTCACCTGCTCGGCCAAGTCCATCTTGTTCTTGCCCTTCTTGACATTGGGGCCGTCGATTTTCTTGACGTAGTTGTGATCAAAGACGGCCTTGCGCGGCTTAATGGAGCCGAGGAAGGGCCTGACTTGGTCGAGCAATTCGCGATCGAGAACGCCTGCCTTCTTGGCTGCGGCATACATGTCGTCCTCAAAAATATCCCAGCCGGTGAAGACCAGATCGTCGAGCCCGGCCAAAGGAACAAACTCTTTGATCTTGGGGGAGCGGGCGTCGGTGCGTTTGCCCAGGCGAATGGTTCCCATCTGGGTGAGGGAGCCGATGGGCTTGGCAATCCCCTTGCGCACGGCTTCGACACCGGCTACAAACGTCGTAGCCACAGCGCCCATGCCGGGAATCATTACGCCGAGCTTGCCTTTGGGTGATTGAATCTCGCCGCCGTTGTGTTCCTTGCTTTCAGTTCTTGCGGACTTCTGCCGAGTCGCCATCTGGTGGAGGCTTCCTTATGAGAGTTCTTGATGAAAGGCAAACAGGTATGTTCTCGTATAGAGAGGGGATTTGCAAACCAAGTACGGCTGAAGGTGGAGCGCGAGGGTTCAACGGTGGAATCCTTGCATCCGGTGGCAGTGAGGCGGGAATGCGGATTCCTCGACAGGCTCGGAATGACAAGAAGTTCGGGGACGGGCGAGACGCCCGTCCTCCATCATCGAGCTTGATTTTTACTTTCCTTCCAGGTCCACCGTCTTCACAGGTAAATCCCAGTGGGCGTCAAGGATCTCGAAACGGTGCTGCTCTTCGCGTTCGTACGTTTCCTTGTCAGGAAAGAGTTGCTTCTTTAGCGTATCCTCGTCGAAGGGTTCATTGGCGACTGTGGCGTTCTTGAATACGATGGTCACGCGATAATCCCAGCGGCCGTCTTCGGTGGTGTGGTAGCGTGGCTGGTCCATCCAGACCTTGAGCATGCGCCCCATTTCGACTTCTTTCTTCAGCAGCGGGTAGTGGTTCTTCTTGAAGAGGCGGAGGAACTCGTCGGCGTGTCCCCATTTGGCCTTGTAATAGTACTCGACCACGAAAGGTTGGCCCGGCACAGCGGGCGCGGATTGCGAGAAACCGAAGCTTGCACTCAAGAATAGTGCGATTAGCGCAACGCTGCAGTGCTTCATGTGTGCCTCCGTTTTATTGAGAGCCTACATCTCTACCTGTCGCGTTTCTGCGGGCGAGACGCCCGCAGGACAGCCGGCAAAGCCTGCCCCGAGCGAAGCCGAGGGGATGCCGGCGCTACAAATGTTACTCGGTGGCGCTGATTCGGTTCTGCCAGTGCGACCACGTGAACCAGATGATAGCAGCCGCCAGCAGAACCCCAATGACCGCGTCGAACTGGTGGAAATACTTGCCTAATCCGCGCCAGTTTTCGCCCAGCTTCATGCCCAGCCAAGCCAGTCCGAAGCACCACGGCCATGATCCGAGAAAAGTATAGAGATGAAATCGTCCACGGGGCATGCGCGCAACTCCCGCGGGCAGTGCGATGAAGGTACGGATCACGGGCAGCAATCTCGCGATGAACACTGCAAGATATCCCCAGTGGGCGAAGAAGCGGTCGGCCCAATCCAGTTCGCGCCGGCCCATCAAAATCCAGCGGCCGTACTTTTCGACAAGGGGACGGCCGCCGTAGCATCCGATTTCGTAGGCGACCAGTGAGCCCAGATTGCAGCCGATGGCTCCGGCCGTGGCTACCCAGAACAATTTCATCGCGCCCTCGAACACGAGATAGCCAGCGAAGGGCATGATCAACTCAGAAGGCAATGGGATGCAGGCGGATTCAATCGCCATCAGGATGGCGAGGCCTCCGTAGCCGGTCGCGGCGATTACAGACTTGATGAAGACAAAAAGAATGGCGAGGATTTTCTCAGTCATGGGAGAGATCTGTATTCAAGCCAAGCCGTGCTTTGGACGGCTCATACGGGCGAGTCGCCCGTCCCCACACAATCCCTTCTACAGGCTGTCAGAATGATCCTTCCTGAGTAAAGGTGAATCCGGGCAGGGATGCACCCTGTGCGCCTTTCGCCACTTTAACCCGCACCGTAGGAGCGTCGGGAGCGGTTACCTGGGCCGGGCGCAGGACGGCATACTGCGAGAATACCTCGCTGTAAACCTTGGTGACCAGGTAATCCTGTCCGTCGTCATCCTTGCGCCAGACTTGCCCGAGTTGAATGGATTTCACAGCCAACGAGATTTCCCTTAACTTTCGCTGGATCACTTCCAGAGTACCTAGCGTGTGGGTCCTCGTCAATTGGAGGAACAGAGTTGTGAGGATTACGAAAGGAGCGCTTTGGGGATGCGGCTCGCCGAATCTGTCAAGCCAGTCTTGGGTTCAGCAGAGACCTGGACGGCGAGAGACGCCCGTCCTCCATTACGGATTTGCTTCTGCTAACATTTAGGCTCGATTCTAAAGTCCAAAGGAAAGCTACATGGTACGCGGAATAGTTCCTCGCCAACCGGCAAAGACAGGGCGCCATGAAGGCGCACGGATCGAGCGCTCGCCGCGGAAAACTGGCGGGCTGCGCCCGGTCCGGCCGGGTCAGATACCCGCACCCACACAGGCCAAGAAAATGCCACAGGAGCGACGCGCGAAGGGCTACGGTCCCCTTGCACCCGAGCGCATTGCTGAAATTCTGAAGCGGCTCGACCAGCTTTATCCCGACGCCACCTGCGCGCTGACTCACAGGAGCGCCTGGGAGCTATTAGTGGCCACCATCTTGTCCGCGCAGTCGACTGATGTGAACGTTAATCGGGTGACGCCGGAATTGTTTCGCAAGTACCCCACGGTTGCGGACTTCGCCGCGCTCACGCCCGAACAACTCGAGCCCGACGTACGTTCGACTGGATTTTTTCGCAACAAATCGAAGTCAGTCGTGGGTGCTGCGAAGAAGGTCGTCAGCGAATTCGGCGGGCAGGTGCCGGATGACATAGACAAATTGCTGACTTTGCCGGGAGTGGCGCGGAAGACCGCCAATGTCGTGCTGGGCACCTGGTTTCGCAAAGCGGAAGGGGTCGTGGTGGACACGCACGTCACCCGCATCGCGCGCCGACTCGAACTCAGCAAGAATACGGATGCGCCGAAGATCGAACAGGATCTGATGAAAGTGATCCCGCGCGAGAAGTGGATTCTGTTCGCGCATCAGATCATCTGGCATGGGCGCAAGTTGTGCATTGCGCGCCGGCCGAAATGCGTGGACTGTGCGCTGGAGAATATCTGTCACGCCGGTGATAAGACGTGGAGCACGGTCGAGATCCATAAGAACGCGAAGCTGTAATGGCTGCCTGAGATTCGTTGGCTGAATTCCCTACCAATATTTTCCAGCGCAGACACTCAAGGTGTTTCGACTCCGCTCAAGATGAGTCGTGGTTGACGGAGGAAGGGTTGTGGAAGGGAACGAAGTAGCATCTCTGCTAAACTTTTTCTTCCAGTTTCAGCGCCGGCGTCTTGCCCGGTGTGCAGGCAGGATGCCTGCGCGACAGCCGCCGGGACGGCGGCGCTACGAAGGACTCGCATGCGCGCGCTCATTCGGTTTGCTATTGTCATATGCATGAGTATTTTTGCCGCGGCCCAGACTTTGCCCGTGCCTCAGGCCATCACCGATCCCAAGCAGATCGCCAGCAAGCCCAACGCAAATGTGGAGCAGAATCAGCAGAGTCTTTCCATCGAGAAGCTCTATATGACGCGGCAGGTGGGGCGTGCGTCGTGGTCGCCCGACGGCAAGACGATCGTGTTTGTCAGTAACATCAGTGGCCGCAATAATCTTTGGCTGGTGGCGGCGGAGGGTGGCTGGCCGACACAGCTTACGGTTAGCGATCAGCGGCAGACAGCGCCTGCGTGGTCGCCGGATGGCAAATGGATTGCCTACATGTCGGACTATGACGGCGATGAGCAGTGGGACGTTTTCATTGTTTCTCCGAAGACCGGGCAAGTCGTGGACCTGACTCATACTCGAGAGATTGCGGAAGAGTATCCGCGATGGTCGGCGGATGGACGCTATCTGGCGTATACGGTGAAACCGAAGACGGCATCGGTGTTTGAGATCGATGTTTACGACATGCTGATGCGGGATGTGAAACACATCACAACCGGCACCCCAGCCGACAAATTGAATGAGAATCCGATCTGGTCGCACGATGGTAAGTGGATCGCGTATACCCAGGAGCAGGCTAAGGGAACGGATTCGAATATTTTTGTGGCAGAAGTTGCCACCGGGCAGAGTTCCCTGCTCACTCCTCACGATGGTGAACAGCATTACCGCTGTAATGATTTCTCCCCCGACGGCAAGAAACTGCTCATCACGTCCAATGCGGCGAATGGTTACGCGAATGTTGGATTGCTGGAGATTGCGAGCAAGAAGATTTCCTGGCTCACTAAAGACAAGTGGGAAATCAGCGGAGGCAATTTTTCGCCTGATGGCAAGCGCATCGTCTGGACCGCGAATGTCGAGGGCAATAGCGATATCTATTCGCATGATCTCATCACCAGCAAGACTGCGGCATTAGCGTTGAACAAAGGGGTGAATCAGCTTGCGGGGGAACATTCCGCATTCAGCAAAGACGGATCACGCTTGCTCTACAACCACAACGGGGCAAGCGCTCCAGGAGATCTTTGGGTTTATCAACTGGCGACGGGGAAATCGCAGCAGGTTACGCACTCGCTGGTCGCGGGTGTGCGCGCGGAAGATATGGTCGAGCCGTTTCTGGTGCATTACCCCAGCCGCGATGGCAAGTGGACGATTTCCGCGTTTGTTTATGTGCCCTACAACATGGTTCGCAATGGCCAGAATGCGGCGATTGTTTATGTGCACGGCGGGCCCACATCGCAGACGGTGAACTCGTTCAACCGCTTTATTCAGCACATGGTGAACCAGGGATACATGGTGATTGCGCCGAACTATCGCGGCTCCACTGGCTATGGAAAAGAATTCCAACAAGCGAACCTTTTCGACATGGGAGGTGGCGATTTGCAGGACGTCCTGGCAGCGGCGGATTTTATCAAGCAGACCGGTTTTCCCGATCCCAAGAAGATTGTTCTGATGGGCGGCAGCTACGGCGGCTACTTGACGATGATGGGCGTGACCAAAGCGCCTGCGGTTTGGGGTGCGGGGGTTCCCATCGTGCCGTTCGTCAATTGGTTTACGGAAATTCAGAATGAGGATCCGGTGTTGCAACAATCGGATCTGGCGACCATGGGCGATCCGGAGAAGAACAAAGCATTGTTCGAGGATCGTTCGCCCATCTTCTTTGTGGATCAGATCAAGGCGCCGTTGCTGCTACTGGCGGGCGGAAACGATCCGCGCTGTCCTAAGGAAGAAGCTCAGCAAGTGGTGGATGCGGTCAAGAAGCGCGGGGGAACCGTCGAGTACAAGGTGTACGAAAACGAAGGTCACGGCTTTGCGCGGGTGGAGAATCAGATCGACGCTTATCAGCGCGTGTCGGGATTTTTGAAAGCGCACGTGCCGCCAGCGGATTGCAATTGCTCGCTGACGGAGTAGGTGGGTTGTTGTGGAGACGGGTTTTCGACCCGTCTATACGGATGCGAGGCTGTTGTACTAACACCAACCGCCCTGCGGGCGGCAACCGGGTCATAGACCCGGTTCCACACGAGCCAGGGCCTTGATCAGGCCGGGGATCGTGTATTCTTTTGCTTCGACGTCGACCGGGAGGCCAAGTTCGCGAAGCGTCGACGAGGTCACCGGACCGATCGACGCTAGGCGGATACCGTCGATTGGGCTTGTTTTTCGCGGGCGAGGGCGCCCGCGCCACACATTCTTTCCCAGCAGGGCGACAAAGTTTCTCACCGTCGACGAGCTGGTAAAGGTAATCACATGCGGCCGACGCTTCGAGTCTTTCAGGATGGCCCGCAGCCTCGCGCGGGAGGACTGCGGAATTACCGTTTCGTAGGCTTCAACCACATCCACCTCGGCGCCAAGCTTGCGCAATTCACGCGGGATCACGTCGCGGGCCACTTTGGCGCGGGCCAGTAACACGCGCTTCCCAGCTATTTGTTTGCGGAGGCTCTCGACCACCGATTCGGCTACGTACTCTTCAGGAACGACGTTTACTTTGATACCGCGTTTCTCGATCGCTTTCTTGGTGGCAGGTCCGATTGCCGCAACTTTCAAGTGCTTCAAATGCCTCTTGGTTAAGCGAAGTTTATGCAGACGCCCCCAGACCGCTTCGACTCCGTTCACACTGGTCAGGATGAGCCAGTCGTACGTGTGCAGCTTTTTGAGAGCTGCGTCTAGAGGTTTATAAGAACGTGGTTTGCGAATTTCAATAAAAGGAATTTCTATGATCTGGGCACCGAGCTCTCGCACGCCATAAGAAAGTGCGCTGGCCTGATGGCGCGCACGACCCACTACGATGCGGAGGCCGGCGAGCGGCAGCTTCGTTTTCGCGAGTGGAGGAGAATTCGTCATCGAGATCAACGACCCAAACCTGCTCGCTGCATGAGTTCCGCGACTCCAGAAATGTTCGAGTCTTGGCTCTGGTTCAGGGATTGAATGACTCGCGCTTGTTCCCCCTTGGTGCGATTTTGGCTGAGCTTGAACTTCGCTTCTAATCTCTTGGCCTTTATTTCAAAACCGACAATATGCTTCATCATCTGGCTTCGATATTTGTCGCTCAGTTCGGACCATTGCGCCATGTATGACGATTCGAAAGTGTTGATCATCTGGTGTAGCGTTTCTCTTAGGCCCTCCTCGTCCGAGAACAAATTGGGCTCACCATAAACATGGACGGCGGCGTAGTTCCAGGTGGGAACGCTCTCACGAATCTCATACAAACTGGGCGAAATGTAGGCATGGGGGCCGTGAAAAATGACCAATGATTCCTCGTCTTGCTTCATCGACTTCCAGTGTGCATTCGCCTTCGCCACATGGCCTCGCACCACGACTTGATCTCCGGCCTCGTCCACGAGGAGCGGGAGGTGAGTGGCGAATGGAATACCGTCAGCGTTGGAAACCAGGATAGCGAATGGATTCGCCCGCATGAAAGCGAGGGCGGTAGAGCGATCTTCCTGGCGGTTGAATTCCGGTATGTACACTTTCCGCTCTCCGAGTGGTGGCTGGGAAACGCGGGCGAGGGCGCCCGCGCCACACGTTTAGGGTTGCTGCGGCACTGCGATGCCTTGGCCGTAGACTGCATCGAGGATCGCATCTCCCCCGCGCTGGAGTAAAGTATCGCCTACCGATTCTCCGAGTTGCACTGGATCTGCGCCGTCACGCGACTCACGCAGAACCTTGCTTCCGTCTGGATCGGCTACGATTGCCTGGAGGTGCAATCGTCCGTTGCGGACTTCGGCGAAGGCGCCGATGGGTACCTGGCAGCCGCCGCCGAGCTGGCTGAGCAAGGCTCGCTCGCAAGTCGTGGTCGCACGCGCTGCGGTATCGTCCAGGAACGAAAGATGCTGTTGGGTGACCGAGTCGCCGGCGCGAATCTCGATTCCCAGTGCGCCTTGCCCGGCCGCGGGGCACAGCACTTCCGCCGGAATTACCTGTCTGACGAGCTCCGTTTTGCCCAGCCGGTTCAGGCCCGCCGCTGCCAGAATGATGGCATCGTATTCGCCAGCTTCCAGCTTGCGCAGGCGAGTATCGACATTTCCCCGCAGCGGGTAGATGTCGAGGTCGGGACGCACGGCTTTTAATTGCGCTTGGCGGCGAAGGCTGCTGGTTCCAACCCGTGCTGCTCGCGGCAGATCTTCAATGCTCTTGTACTTGCGGGAACAAAATACGTCGCGGGGATCTTCGCGCTGGGTAATCGCCGCGATCTCAAACCCCTGGGAAACCTCGGTGGGAAGGTCTTTCAAGCTGTGCACGGCAAGGTCGATGCGTCCCTCGGCCAGCGCCTCTTCGATCTCCTTGGTGAACATGCCTTTGGTGCCAACTTTGGCCAGGGCAACGTCGGTGATCTTGTCGCCCGTGGTCTTAATGATCTCTAGTTTCACTTCATGACCGCGAGCGCCGAGCAGGGCGCTGATGTGATTGGCTTGCCAGAGCGCGAGTTGAGAGCCCCGGGAACCGATGCGGAGACGGGCCATCAGGCGCGTCCTCCTGGTGCGCCGCCGGATTGGGCTGCCTTCTTGTCTTTTTCTTTTTCCTGGAGGTTAAACAAGCGTCGAACAATATCGACCACGGTGGTGGCTTCGGACTCGCGGGCCGCGGTCTTTAAGGTGCTGATGGGCGTGTGCATGATCTTGTTCACGATGCCATGAGTGAGCGTGTCAATCGCTAGCTCCTGCTCGGGAGATAAGGAGCCGAGGCGTCCGCGCACACGGTCGATCTCAGCCTGGCGGATGGTTTCCAGGTGATCTTGCAAAGAAACGATGGTGGGGACAACGTCAAGCGTTTGCAGGCGGGCCTGAAAGCGCTCGACCTCGCTCTCGATAATTTCGGCGGCACGTTCGGCTTCCTTTTTGCGGTCGGCGACGTGCGAGGACACCGCCTGCTGCAGGTCGTCGATGTCGTAGACGAAGATGCCGTCCAGTTTGTTCATCTCCGGATCAACGTCGCGGGGCACCGCAATATCGATAAAGAACATGGGACGGTTCTTGCGGCGGCTGAGAAAGAGTTCACCGTGCTCGCGGCGGAAGATTGCGTGCGGAGCTCCGGTCGAGGTAATCACGATGTCGCCTTTGTCGCAGGTATCGTAAAGGCGGCTGAATTCGATGGCCTGGCCGTTGAATTTCTGGGCCAGACGAATGGCCCGGTCATACGTGCGATTGGCTACAAAGATCGACGCTGCGCCATGCGCGAGCAGATGACGCGCCGCCAATTCGCTCATCTTCCCCGCTCCGACCAGGTACACATGCTTGCCATTCAGCGACCCGAAAATCTTCTTGGCGAGTTCCACGGCGACCGAGGCTACCGAGACTGCGGATGCGCCCACGGCCGTCTCGGTGCGCACTCGTTTGGCCACGGCAAAAGCTCGGGTAAGCAGCAGGTCCAGTTGGGAGTGAATCGCGCCCACGGCCCGCGCGGTGGCGTAGGCTTCCTTTACCTGGCCCAGGATTTGCGCCTCGCCGACGACCATCGAGTCCAAGCTCGACGTCACCCGGAACAAATGGCGGATGGCATCTTGTTCGCGATATTCGTAGAGGTGCGGCTCAAGCTCCGAGTGCTCGATATGGAAATACTCGCTGAGAAATCGACGCAGGTCCGCGCTGCCGTTCTTGGTTTGAGCCAGCAGTTCTACCCGATTGCACGTGCTCAGGATCAGCCCCTCGTCAACCCCGGGATGCTGAGTGAAGCACCGCAGGGCTTCGGGCAGCCGGGACTCAGAGATCGCCAGGCGTTCCCGCACTTCGACCGGCGCACTGTTGTGATTGACGCCGATGAGCTGGAAGTTCATGACTGTGCGAACCTATGCATCGTGCTGAAGTAGTTGGCTGCCCAGGCGATGATGGCAAAAACAAATGCTCCGGCGGCGAGATAGGCGGCGCGGCGGCCTCGCCATCCCGCAGTCCAGCGAGTGTAGAGCATGATCAGATATACGACCCACATCAAGATCGAAAGCAGAATCTTAGGGTCGAGAAGGTTCACGCGTCCATAGGTCGATTGGGCAACGACCGTACCTGCAATCAGGCCCAGGGTCATGAAGGGAAACCCGAGCAACAGCGATCGGAATCCGATTTCGTCAATCACTTCCAGCGCGGGCAGGCGCGAGAGAAGGCCGCCCCCCTTTTTCGATTTCAACGAACGTTCCTGGATGAGATAAAGCAGGCTGGCGCCAAAACTCAAAATAAGGGCGGCATAACCGGTGAAGATGAGCGCGATGTGCGCAAACAGCCAACCTTTCGCCAAGCTCGGTGACGTGCGCAAGAATGGCTGCTGCCCGGTTGCCGCAACAAACGTTAGCAGAAAGACCAGGGGAAAAACCACAATGCCGGGAGAGGTGGTCTGATACAGCAGGTACACGAGCATGAACACGACCATGATCAGGAAGGCCAAGACGGATTCGGCATTGTGCACCGAAGCCAAAGTGATCTGGCCCGTGAGGAGTATGGAATCGGTGAGCGAGACGAAGTGGAAGACCATGCCCAGATAGGCCGCGTGCAACGCGACTTTGTTTAACAGGTCGCTGGTGCGGGTTAGCGCAACCAACGCGTACAACAGACCGACGGCATAACAACCCAACGCCACTCGTAGCCAAAGTATGGGCATAACTTGATTTACAGCCCCCAATGCGGGTCCGGGCATCCTCTCCCTGGTCCGCCAGAGTGATTATAGTCTGCCTGTGTGTGAGGCAGCAGGCAGTTGGCACGATCACACCTCATTGTGACGGAGATCACAACTTGCTGAGGACAAGAGCAGTTCGTTCTCAGTTCTCAGTTTCCAGCTTCGGTCATTCAACTCCCAGGGTGGCGAGAGTTTGCTCCAGCGTTTCAGTCTTCACGAACAGCTCCCGGCCGTCGGCCATCATGTTCTCGATCTCGTCGAAAGCCTGGAACAGCCGCATTTTGACCGCGCCGTACTGTTCAGCTTCGGTGAGAATGCGGCCGTGGGTTGCTGCCCATTGCCTCGTGGCCTCCTCCTCCAGGAAGACACTAACTGCAAAAGTGGTTTTGCGGTCGGAGGTCACATCGAAAACATACTCGGTAGCGGCACCTCGGGAAGAATTGGTCATCGCCGCACGCTTTCCAACGAAGTAGTATTGGTAGACGTACCCTTGCCCGCCAGTGTAGGTCTTCATGCGGCGGATGGTCATTGGCTTTTGCGTTTCCACATTCGCGACTGCACGAGCGAGGATGCTCGCGCCCACATTGAAGGCTAGGCTTCGATCTTCGCCTCCCGCAGGCGCTTCACGGCAGTCTCGGAAGACAGAGGCGAATAATACACCTCTTTGAAGGTGTACGATTTCGCCTTGGCAGCAAGGAGCGGCATGATCTCGATGTGCCAGTGATAATCCTCGTCGATCGTCTTCCAATAACCCAGGTTTCCCGACCGGTGCAGGCTGTTGGGCGAGGTATGCAGAACCAGATGAAAATCTTCGGTGATGGTGCGTATGCGCTTCAAAGTGCGTCGCAGCAGGGCGCCTAGATCGCGCATCGTTCCCGGACGATTCAGGCCGAAGCGTTCGAAAGCAGCCTCATGGGTGAGCGGGATGATCCAGCTCTCATAAGGCACACGCGGCGCATACGGACACACCGCGATGAAGTCGCCGCGAATCTCGATCACGCGGAGGTCTTGCTTCATTTCCTGGGAAATAATGTCGCAGAAAACGCACCGTTCCTTGCTCTCGAAATATTCCCGGCCGGCGCGCAGTTCATACAACACGCGGCGGGGCACGAATGTGGTCGCGGCCAGCTGCGACGTGGGATGCTCGAACTCCTGCCCGGCGCTGGTTCCGTAATCCTTGAAGATGCTGACATACTTGAAGCGTCCGTCGCGCTTGAGATCCTGAATACGCTGTGCGGCCAGCAGCAGGAATTGCTCGATCTCGAGGTCGCTTGCATTCCATAGGTGCCGGTCGTGCAAGGGATTTTCGACCAGCACTTCATGCGCACCGATGGGGCGCATCCGGTCGTAAATGCCGTCCCCGCGGCGGGTTGCCTCACCCTCGATGTGGTACAAGGCGGTAGGATGCACAACCGAGCGCGCCGACCAGGGAGCGCCGGGCACCCCGGACATATTGGCGACAAGCTGCGCGGGCTCGCGGGAGTCGGGACAGAAGCGGCAAAAAGCTTCCGTGCGCGGCGCGTTGTCGGGAATGTCGTCGCCAGTAATAACCCACGAGCGGGTGATCGGGTCCTTGCGAAGCTCCATGCACAAGGAGACCATCTCCTCGGAGTTGCGTCAACTGTGTTCTGCACTCAGGTGCCTTGCACCGTCCGGTAGGGATTACGGTTTGTTATAATCCGCGCACGAAGCCGCTTGAGATGACCGAGCCGTCCACCCCGTTGATGCGGCAGTATGCCGCTATCAAGAAGGAACATCCTAGCGCATTGCTGTTCTTTCGTTTGGGTGACTTCTACGAGCTCTTCTTCGACGATGCCATACTGGCGTCGCGCGAGCTGCAGATCACGCTGACCTCGCGCAACAAGGAAAAAGGAGTCGCCATTCCTATGTGTGGCGTGCCTTATCACGCCGCGGAAGGCTACATTTCCAAGCTCATCCGCAAAGGATTCAAGGTCGCGATCTGCGAACAGATGGAGAATCCTGCACTGGCCAAGAAGTTAGTACGACGCGAGGTCACGCGTGTAGTCACGCCCGGCACGGCGGCGGATTCGTTGCTGGGTTCGGAGGAAAACAACTTCCTCGCGGCCGTGGCGCAGATCGGAGATCGAGTAGGATTCGCAGCTCTGGATCTTTCCACCGGCGAATTCCGTGCCACCGAGTTTGCTGGCGAAGATGCTGGGAAACGGATTCAGGAAGAACTGCAGCAGCTCAGGCCGAAGGAGCTTTTGTATGGTTCGGTCACGCCTCTGTTTGAGGGAAAAGGATCGCGTGGAGACGGGCGTCCTCATCCGTCTGAAGGCAGTGCTGGATTCGCCGAAACGCCTCTCGATGACTGGGTGTTCGCACCCGATCATGCGATCCCTCTGCTCGAAAATCATTTCGGTGTTTTGTCCCTGGAGGGCTTTGGACTCGCGGGCAAACCGGCAGCGGCTTCGGCAGCTGGCGCCATTCTCCACTACGTTCGCTCCACGCAACGAGGAACTTTGGACCACGTGGATCGAGTCGGGTTCTACGAACGCCAGAACCATTTAGTGCTTGACGCGGTGACCGTGAGAAATCTGGAATTGATCGAGCCGCTGTTTGCGGGGACGGACGCTGGGATCACGCTTTTCCGTTCCATCGACGCCACGGTCACGCCGATGGGCAAGCGGTTGCTGCGCTCTTGGATGCTGCGACCGTCGATCGAAGTAGCGGAGATCAATGCGCGGCTGGACGCAGTCGAGGGGCAGGTGCACGATACGGTTGCACGTGAAGAATTGCGACGAGCGTTAGATGGGATCCTGGATCTGGAGCGCTTGCTGAGCCGGGTGACGCTGGAGACCGCAAATCCCCGGGATATGCTCGCGTTGGCTGCATCGCTGCGAAAGATTCCTGGACTGCGAGTTGCGCTGGCTAGGTTCGCGACGGAGCGACTGAAGACACTGCACGGGCTGCTCGATGAACTGGGTGATCTGCGGGAACGAATCGACAAGACAATTGTGCCTGAGCCTCCGATTTCGCTGGTCGACGGTGGTGCGATTCAGACCGGCGTGGACAAAGAACTCGATGAATTGCGCGATCTGAGCCGGAATAGCAAGCAGTTCCTGGCGCAAATTGAGCAGCGGGAACGGCAGCGTACGGGAATCAATTCCCTGAAGGTCAAGTTTAATTCCATTTTTGGCTATTATCTCGAGGTCTCGAAACCCAACTTGCATCTGGTCCCGCCCGACTACGAGCGCAAGCAGACCCTGGTCAACGCTGAGCGCTTCACCACTCCGGAACTGAAGGAGTACGAATCGAAGATTCTTGATGCCCAGGAAAAGATTGTGGAGATCGAGCGGCGGCTGTTCGCGGAGTTGCGGTCGGCCATTGCAGGTGAAGCCCGACGCATCCGGCAAACGGGGCTGGCACTGGCCGAAGTGGATGTGCTTTCAGCATTGGCGCACGTGGCCGCTCTGCGCAACTATTGCCGGCCTAAATTTGACGACTCTGCGGATATCGAGATCGTTGGGGGAAGGCATCCGGTCATCGAGCAGCAGGAAATGGCGGGCGGCAACGAGCGCTTCGTGCCCAACGACCTGTATCTCAACGCAACCACCCATACGGTGCTGGTTCTAACCGGTCCGAACATGGGCGGCAAGTCGACTTATTTGCGCCAGGCGGCGCTGGCTGTGATTCTGGCACAGATGGGATCGTTCGTACCGGCAGCGTCGGCGCGACTCGGCATGGTGGACCGCGTGTTCACACGCATCGGGGCGAGCGATAACCTGGCGCGCGGCCGTTCCACCTTCATGGTCGAGATGACGGAGACAGCGGCCATTCTACACACCGCAACTTCTCGGTCGCTCATCCTCCTCGACGAAGTGGGGCGAGGCACGGCCACGTACGATGGGCTGGCAATTGCCTGGGCGGCGGTCGAATACATTCACGCCCGCATGCGGGCCAAGACTCTTTTTGCTACGCATTATTTCGAACTGACCGAACTGGCGGAGCGGCTCTCGGGAGTGAAAAACTATCACGTCTCGGTGAAAGAGACCACAGGCGGAATCGTGTTTCTGAGGAAGGTAGAGCCGGGAGCGGCGGACCGCAGCTATGGAATCGAAGTGGCGAAGCTGGCCGGATTGCCCAATGAAGTCATTGAGCGGGCACGGGAAGTGTTGGCAGAACATGAGAGTGCGGAACAAAGAGTGACCGAGCAACTGGCGAGTGACGAGCTGCGTCCGCGCCCACCGGCGCAACTCACGATCTTTACGCCGCTGTCGCAGCCGGTCCTGGAGCGCTTGCGTGAGGTGGATTTGAATCGCCTGACTCCACTCGAAGCACTGAATTTATTGGCGGAATTGAAGAAGCAAGTCGAGTGAAGAAAACAACATCAATCTCCGCACACATCGGCCAATTACTCATCATTGGCTTCGACGGTACTCAGATGTCCCCGCACCTCCGTTCTCTGCTCACACGATTGCAACCTGCGGGTGTGATTCTTTTCGCGCGCAATATCACCAGCGGAGAGCAGACGCACAAGCTGCTCCACGAATGCCGCGCATGCGTTGCGACGCCACTGTTCACTTGTGTGGACATGGAAGGTGGCCGCGTGGATCGCTTGCGCAACGTCATCGGCCCCGCGCCATCCGCGGCCGATGTGTTCGCCACTGGCAATCGTAGACTTTATCGCAAGCACGGCAAGACCATCGGCGAATCGTGCCGCGCCCTGGGTTTCAATACCGATCTCGCGCCGGTTGTCGACTTGGCATTTGAGGCATCGCGCAAGGTTATGAGCTCGCGTTCGGTTTCAGCCGATCCCCACCAAGCCACCGCCTACGCTCGTGAGTTCCTATCGGGACTGCGCTCAGCAGGAGTGCTCGGTGCAATCAAACATTTCCCCGGGCTCGGCGAAGCGACTCTCGATACTCATCACGAACTCCCCATCGTGGAGAAGTCGTGGAGGAAGCTGTGGGAGGCAGACATCGCTCCCTACCGCGCGCTGCGTCGCGAAGCTCCTTTGATCCTTGTCAGCCACGCAACGTATCCGGCGGTGACTCACGACCGCACACCAGCTTCATTGTCGAAGAAATGGATTGCTGACATCTTGCGCAAGAGGATCGGCTACCGCGGACTGGTGGTCTCGGACGATCTCGAGATGGGCGGCGTGCTGAAGACCGCTCCCATTGAGCAAGTTGCCGTGGAGCACATCCGGGCCGGTGGCGATCTGTGCCTCATCTGTCATATCGAGGAAAGCATCATTCGTTCGCACGATGCGCTCGTGAAGGAGGCGGAGCGTGACACAAAATTTGCGCGGCGCGTCAAGGAATCTGTTGCTCGCGTCCTCGCATTCAAGAAGAAATCCAAAGAGTTGAATCGTCTTTCGTCTCCTCCAACTGCCGCAAATCTTGAGAAGCTTTCACGCCAGTTGTGGGAGTTCAGCGAACAGGTGCGACTGGCAAGCATAAGACGGCAGGATCTGGCATGATCGTTGCCGGGGTGATGAGCGGGACGTCGGCGGATGGAATCAATGTGGCGCTGGTGCGTTTGACAGCTTCATCGCGAAGCCGGGCGGGGACGCCCGGCCTCCATCTTCTTGCGCATGCGGAGTATCCTTATCCGAAACACGTGCGTCGCGCCGTATTGGCGGCGATGAATTCGACTAAGGCCAGTGTGGCCGACCTGGCCAGATTGAACTTCCTGCTCGCCGAACTGTACGCTGACGCGGTGCTCGCCACACAGCGGCGCTTTCATTTCAAAGCTGAACTCGTGGGCTGCCACGGGCAGACGCTCTATCACCAAGGTGAGCCTGCTCGGTTTCTCGGACGCAAGCTTGCTGTCACTTGGCAAACCGGCGAGGGTGCAGTGGTGGCTGCACGCGTTCGGGTTCCGGTAGTTTCTGATTTTCGGCCAGCCGATATGGCGGCCGGCGGCAAGGGCGCGCCGCTGGTTCCCTTCCTCGATTTTCTTTTGTATCGCGATCGCCGTGCAGGCCGAATTGTGCAGAACATCGGCGGGATCGCCAACTTCACCGCCATCCCTGCCAACGCTTCTCCCCAGCGGGTCCTGGCTTTTGACACCGGCCCGGGCAACATGGTCATTGACGCCGTCACCCACCGCCTTTTCGACAAGGCTTATGATCGCGATGGGAGAATCGCTGGTTCTGGTGCGGTGCTCGACAATGTGATTAGCGATGTTTTGCGTGGGCCATTCTTTCGGCGTAAGCCGCCCAAGACAGCTGGCCGCGAACAATTCGGACGCGAGTTTACCCAGGAGTTTATCCGTCGCTGCGGACGCGTGAACAAGCGAGACATCGTTGCCACAGCCACGGCATTGACAGCCAGGTCCATCGCGGATGCGATTCGACGCTTCGTAGTGCGCCGGACCGCTACGTACCGGGACTTCATTGTTTCCGGGGGCGGAGCGAGCAATCCGACACTCATGGCAATGCTAGCGAACGAACTGCGTCCTCTCGGCTTGCAGATCCGTTCCTCCGACGAGTTCGGACTGCCCGCGGAAGCAAAAGAAGCGGCGGCGTTCGCGTTGCTGGCGTTTCAGACATGGAATCGCAAGCCATCAAGCCTGCCCTCGGCCACTGGAGCGAAGAGGCCCGCGATCTTGGGAAAGATTTCTTATGCGTGAGAAGAAATCCTTTCGCCGCATCGCGGCGAATGCACAGCCGAGGGCGGCTGTGCCCACGTGGCCTTTGGTAGCTCTGGCACTTCTCGTTCCTTTGCTGTCCTGCTCCAGCAAACCCGACCCCAACACGCTGGTGATGATCATCGAGAGCAGCCCCACCAACTTGGACCCGCGGGTTGGCCTGGACGCCTATTCAGAACGGATTGATGAGCTGATGTTCGATGACCTGTGCACCCGTGACGAACATCTTGTCGTACAGCCGGGACTGGCTGATCGCTGGGACATTCCCGATCGTCTCACCTATGTATTTCACCTGCACCCAGGTGTGAAGTTTCACGATGGACGGTCTCTCACGTCGCGCGATGTGAAGTGGACCTTCGATTCCCTCCTGCAAGGGAAGATTCGCAGCACCAAGGCGGCGGTGTATCGGCCCGTGGATCGCATTGACGCGCCCGACGATTTCACGGTGGTATTTCACTTGAAGGAGCCATTCGCCACATTTCTTTGGAACGTTTCCGACGGCGCCGTCGGAATCGTGCCCTACGGAAGTGGCGATGAGATCAGCCGTCATCCCATGGGTTCAGGCCCGTTCCGCTTCGTCAGCGCTGAACCGGACAAGGAAGTCATTATCCAACGCAACGATGGTTATTGGGGCGAGAAGGCGCGTCTGAAACGAGTGCGATTCGCGGTGATTCCGGATGCCACGACCCGAGCCCTTGAACTGCGCAAGGGGAGCGCCGACATTGCGGTCACTTCCCTGACCGGCGATATGGTTCTGACCCTCGAACGCGAGTCCAATCTGGAGGTCCTCCGCGCTCCGGGCACGGTGGTCGGGTACTTGGCATTCAACACTCGCGATCCGATCCTGAAAGATGTGCGGGTGCGGCAGGCAGTGGCGTATGCCATCGACCGAACGGCGATCATTCACTATCTAATGCGCGATTTCGCGCGGCCTGCCTACAGCCTGCTTCCTCCCGAGAGTTGGGCGTACAGCGCTGACGTCCCCCGCTACGACCACAACCCTGATCGGGCGCGGCAATTGCTCGAACGAGCGGGATATCCGGCCGTGCATGGCGTGCGCTTTCATCTCACTATGAAAACTTCGACAGATGAAAGCCCGCGGCTGGTCGCGGCCGTGCTGCAGCAGCAATTGCGCGAGGTTGGCATCGCGTTGGATATTCGCACTTTCGAGTTCGCCACTTTCCTTTCAGATATCATCCGAGGCGCCTACCAACTGCATACCTTGCGCTGGGTCGGAGGCAACGAAGATCCCGACATCTTTGAATACGTCTTCCACTCGGCCAAATTCTCGCCCAACGGTGGCAATCGCACTTACTACTCGAACCCGCGCGTGGATGCGCTGATCGACCAGGCGCGCGGCGAACTTGACCAGAATGCGCGCAAACAGATCTATGCTGAGATTCAGCGAATCCTGGCTGAGGATCTGCCTTACATCAACCTGTGGTACATCGAGAACGTCATGGTACACACCAGACGGGTACGGAATCTGACGTTGAATCCGCCGGGCAATTACGACTTTCTGAAAACTGCAGACCTGGTTCCGTGAATGTGTGGGATCGGGTCTTTGACCCGGTCAGGCGCCAACGGCGCCAGCTTCGTCCAACGTAATTCAGGGGAGACTGTCGAGCTACGCTCGACCTGGACGGGTCAGAGACCCGTCTCCACACGAGTTCGAGCAAGCAGCCGAAGGCCGCGTGTTACCATCGAACTCTCGGCAAAACTCACGTGCGCATTCTTTTTATTGGTGACATTTTCGGCAGACCTGGGCGAACTATCGTCCAAGACCGCCTTCCATCTCTAGTTAAAGAGCATGCCATTGATCTCGTTCTCGCCAACGGGGAGAACGCTGCGGCCGGCTTTGGCATCACGCCACCGCTGGCTGAAGATCTCTTCGAGATGGGCATTGACGTCCTCACCACCGGCAACCATGTCTGGGACAAACGGGAGATCGTCGATTACTTTCAGGCCGCGGACGGGAATCCGCATAGTCCGGCTCGCCGGGTGTTGCGTCCCGCCAATTACCCGTCTGGCATGCCGGGTTGGGGCGTCTATGAAGGCCGGAAGAGCGACGTTCCCTACGCGGTGATCAATTTGCAGGGCCGCGTTTTTATGACTTCGAACGACGATCCCTTTCGCGTCGCCGACCAGTTACTAAAGGAAATCACGGCCAAAGTTATCCTGGTTGACATCCATGCGGAAGCGACTTCAGAAAAAATTTCAATGGGCTGGTACCTCGATGGACGAGTCACAGTAGTGGTCGGCACCCACACCCATGTTCCCACGGCCGATGAGCGCGTCCTGCCAGGCGGTACCGCATACATTACGGACGTGGGCATGACCGGACCTTACGACAGCGTCATCGGGGTGAAGAAGGAATTGGTCGTGGGGAAGTTTCTAAGCCACATGCCGACCCGATTCGAGGCAGCCACGGGAGACGTCAGGCTGTGCGCGATCGTGGTGGACTGCGATGAGCGAACTGGCCGGGCAAAACAGATCACGCGCGTGATGGTGAGTTAGAGAAACTGGCTTCAGGCTTTAGGCTTAAAGAACTGCAAGACAAGTTATGAGCGAATTCCAGCTTCGGACACAAGCCATAAAATCAAATGGCTTCCGCTGGATGTATGCGGATGCCTATCTTTTTGACATCGATGGCACACTGCTGGTCTCCCGCGACCGAGTGCATCGCAACGCCTTGCATCAGGCGATGCGTGAGGCCTACGGCGTCGATACTACCATCGACGGGATTGCCTATCACGGCAAGACCGACCTCGGTATTCTACGCGCTGCCCTGGAGCGGGTCGGCGTCTCGGGCGATCGGTTCGAAGCGAATCTTCCAGTGGCGCTGGAAGTCATCTGCCGGGAGGTGTCTGCCAATGCGAACCGCATCACACCCACGCTTTGCTCCGCAATTCCTGAGGTGCTCGCGGAATTGCAGGCTGCAGGCAAATTACTGGGCGTTGCATCGGGAAATCTGGAATCGGTAGGCTGGCTCAAGGTCGAAGCTGCGGGCCTGCGCGAGTTTTTCAGCCTTGGCTGCTTCAGCGACCACCACGAGACAAGGGCGGACATCTTCCGCCAAGGTGTGGCAGAAGTGCAACGCAGGCTTGGCGAATCCGCGCAAGTTTGTTTCATCGGCGACACGCCCGAAGATATCAAAGCGGCTCATTTCGCAAATTCCAAGATCGTCGCGGTATGCACCGGGATTTTCAAGGCTGACGAATTGGCCTGTCACGAACCTGATGTCTGCGTGGCCACGTGCGCAGAGCTGCTAACCAGATAACGCGAGAGTGAAGCCTACAGTTCGAGAGCCTTTTTCAACTTCGCGCGATTCCGCACCGGCAGATATCGCAGCGCCGCCCGCGCCAATGCCAAATACACATCCCTCGCTTCCGGAACTTTTTTCAGGACCCGCAGATGTTTGCCCACGATTTCCGCATCGCCGCGCACGATCGGTCCGCTGAAAGCCCCCGCCGGGCCGAGGGCTTCATAGTTCGCGATGGTTTGCTTCACGATCGGAAGCATCTTCTTGCGGGCTTCCATTACGGATAGCCCAGCCGTTCGCGCCAGCTGTTCTGCGGTCACCAGCGTCGCCACCAGCAAAGGCGATGCAAACGCTCCCCACGCGTGGTAAGCAGCTTTGTGCTGCTTGCGAATGGTGAAAGCTTCTCCACCTAAATCCCGCACGATCCGCCGCGCCGTCCGGACCGCCGTCGCGTCGCCTTCCACTGCAAACGGAACCCCTTTGAGCGATGGGATCGATCCACTTACGAATGTCATCAAGGGATGAACCGAAGCCACTGCCGCTCCTCGCCGACGAAGCAGATTCAGTTCCGCGCTCGCCAGTGCGCCGCTGGAGTGGAGCGCAATTTTTTTCTTCCAGGGAACAAGCGAAGCAAGCTGGCGCGAGGCCGTGGCAATCTCCCGATCGGGCACACAGAACCAGATGAGATCGGCATCCAGATGCGCGTTGTCGCGAGTCGAGGTGGACGCCTCGACCTTCCGAGCCAGTACACGGGCCTTCCGTTTTGACGCGGCGCTGTTGCGGGAAACGATTTCGGAGATCGTATATCCCGCTTGCCTCAGCTCCAGTGTCAGCGCTCTGCCCAGTCTTCCCGGGCCGACAATCGCAATCCTTGGCTTGGCCGCCATCGCGGGCAGCATATCAGGGCGCCTCCGCCGGCGGCAAAATCTTTGCGCTCCGCCTTGCCCAACCTGATACAGCGCTTGTCGCTTATATTGTTGGTATGCCGAAATCATCGCATGCCAAAACCAAAGCTCGTGTTCTTTCTTCCGTCGAGGCCTATCGTGGCCCAGCCTTTTGGGTCACCACCGATCAGGTGTTGGAGCCCACGGGCAGGCGTGGCCGTCGCGACATCGTACGCCACACCGGCTCGGTCGTGATTCTGGCCGTCGATGAAACCCATTCCGAGCCCCGCGTTTTGCTGGTGCGCCAATATCGCCATGCCGCTCAGCAGTTTCTCTGGGAGCTTTGTGCGGGCCGAATTGATAAGGGCGAAAACGAGTTGACCGCGGCCAAACGTGAACTGCTCGAGGAAACTGGTTACGCCGCCTCCCGCTGGAAGCGAATCCTGAAGTTTTATGCCAGCCCCGGCTTCGTTGCCGAAACCATGTCCATTTACCTGGCAACGGGCTTGCGCCCGGGCACAGCGCAGCCGGAGGAGGATGAAGTTATCGAGATCAAATTCTTCCCTCTCAGCATTGCCGTCCGCATGGTATTGGCCGGACGCATTCACGATGGCAAAACCATCGCTGGCGTGCTCTGGCTCAATCAAGATCGGGGTAGCGGCAGAAGGCACAAGTAGCGGCCCTTTGGTGCTTCTCCCATGACTCGGTGCCCCTTGACAGCCTCTTCGTGTAGCCGGAAAATGGCAGAAAATCGGAGGGCACGGATGGGACCATGAAAGTTCTGTGCCCGAGGGGGCGTAAGTGGAACGTCTGAAAGGTATAGTAAAGTGGTTCAACAATGCTAAGGGTTACGGGTTTATTGGCCGGGAAGATGGGGCGGACGTATTTGTGCACTACAGCGCAATTACGTCGGAAGGGTACAAGAGCCTGCAGGAAGGCGATCAGGTTGAGTTTGAGATAACCCAAGGCCCCAAGGGTCCGCAGGCTTCCAATGTTACTAAGGCTTCGTGAATTGAAGCATTAACGTGGATCCAATCATCCCGGACATTGTCGCTGGTTTCGCCCTGTCCGCTCCAGCGATTCTGTAACGGTTCATTTCCGCCATCTCCATTTCGATCGGTAGTTGTCCCGCTCCAATCTGTCCAACCCAAGAAGATCCCGATTGGTGCCTAACGAGCCCCTCCTGCCTCATTTGACGCGACTGGCTTTGGGGGTATATGTGTAAAGGCGCGCTACATGTCCAGAAGGATTCTTTTGCTGTTAACCATATTCGCGCCCTTGTTAGCCTCGGCGCGCGACAAGACGGAGAATTGGCTGGAGGTTCGCAGCCCCCATTTCATCGTGGTGAGTAACGCAAACGAAAAGCAGGCTCGCCATATCGTCGACCAATTCGAGCGCATGCGGTTCGTTTTTCACACCGTGCTGACGCATGCAGCCCGCGATCCCGGAGCCCCCATCGTCGTGTTAGCTGTAAGAGACAAGAAGGACTTCCAGAAACTTGAGCCAGAAGCCTTTTTGGCAAAGGGGCAACTCGATCTAGCTGGACTTTTCTTACGCACGCCGGATAAGAATTATGTTCTGCTGCGGCTCGATGCTGAGGGTCAGCATCCCTACGCGACGGTTTATCACGAATACACCCATCTCCTTTCGTGGGAGGATGAGGAGTGGCTACCGCTCTGGCTCGATGAGGGCTTTGCTGAGTACTACCAAAACACGGACATAAGCGATAAAAACGTGGTGTTTGGGGAGCGAAGCCCGGAAAATATCGTCCTTTTGCGCCAAGATCGGCTTCTGCCGCTCGCGACCCTTCTTACCGTGGACCGGAATTCACCGTACTACCATGAGGAGAACAAAGGCTCCGTATTCTATGCCGAGTCCTGGGCCCTGACTCACTATTTCATGAGTAAGGACAACCGGGAGCATACCCATTACTTGGCTGATTACATGGAACTGGCGAGCCAAAAGGTGGACGCTGTCACCGCCGCCACTCGCGCTTTCGGCGACTTGAAGCAACTGCAGGCAACGCTCCAAAAGTATGTAGCGCAAGACAGTTTCCCGTATTTCACGGCATCGATTTCCATGGAAGTGGACGACGCAGCCTTCAAGGTTCGCGCCCTCAGCCCGACCCAGGCAGATGCCGCTCAGGCTGACTTTCTGGCATACGAGCAGCGCGAAAAGGATGCGCGCATTCTGCTTGAACGAGTGCTGCATGACGATCCAAACAACGTTTCGGCGCACACGACCATGGGGTATATGGAACTCCGCCAAGGCCACTCCTCGGAAGCGTTGAAATGGTACGAGCAGGCGGTGAAGCTCGATTCGCAAAGTTTTGTAGCCAATTATTATTTCGCCACCATCGCAATGAATGGCGGCCCGCTCAACTCTGAAAGTAAGTCGCAGGTCGAAACCAGTCTTCGCACGGCCGTCAAGCTGAATCCTTCCTTTGCCCCAGCCTACGATCAGTTAGCCGTGCTTTTCGGAATGCAGCGCCAGAATCTTGAGGAAGCCCACCAGTTGGCCCTCCATGCGGTAACGTTGGAACCCGGCAATCTTCACTATCGGCTGAACACGGCCAGCATCCTGCTGCAAATGGAGCGTGGCAAGGACGCCATCGCCGTGCTGCAGCACGCCATGCCCTTGGCCAAGACTCCTGAAGAGACCGTCTCAGTTCAGAATATGCTGGAGGCAGCCCAGCAGTACCAGGCGGCGCGCGCGCAAGTCGAGAAAGACCGCCAAGCCGCTCAGGGAATTCAATCTACTTATCCCCAGGCAGAATCTTTAGAGCAACCGGCACCGGGCGCTGCGGAACCATCCAATTCACATTCACAAGCACCCCTGCCTGCCCGAGAAGAGCCGCACGGGCCGCGACGCAGCATGAAGGGCACGCTTAAGGATGTGCAGTGCTCTCTGCCTGCAATCATAGAACTGAAGGTCGAGGGCGGCGAAACGACACTCTCTCTACACAGCAACAATTATTTTAAAATCCAGTTCACCGCTGCCAACTACACGCCGGCAGGCGAACTTCATCCTTGCGACGATCTGGAGGGAATGAAGGCGCATGTGGAGTTCTTCGAAGCCGCCGGCAAATCCACCGAAGGCCAAGTTTTTTCCATCGAACTCAGCAAATAATAAGCAGCTCTAGTTGTTCTTATTGTCATCCCGAGCGCAGCCCGGGATCTATAGGTTCTCCGCGCGGACCGACCCAAACCCAGATTCCTCGTCGCGTCGCTCCTCGGAATGACAGGATAATGGGGCGTCGATCAGGATGCCTTGCCGAACACAAGCGCCTGGCGCATGCCCCCAAAATGAATTTCAAGGAGGGTCCGCGATCCGTCAGGGTTTCTTCTGTACACATACGCGTCGTGCGGGTACTTAGCTTCGCGTTTCACCCATCTCCCGTCGGCGGTTGCAACCACGCTATTGTTGCGCGTAAATTTCACATTCGCATCGCCGATGTACGACTCCCAACTGATTACGTAATCTCCCTCAGGCGTGCGCGCACCGTTTAGCGTCAGTGAAGAAACTAAGGTGAAGCTCCGTGAGCCCCTTTCGAAAGGTCGCGGCTTGAACCCGTCAGACACCAGACTCTGGTGTGTCTCTTTGGCCCGCTCCTCATCGGGGTATGGGCCCACCAGCACATGGTAGGAATTCGTCCAAAGGAAGCCTTTCTGAATCGCGGTTACGGGAAACCCGAGTTGGGTCAGCTTGTCCGTTTCATCGTGAGCCTGCAGGGGATTCTTGAATTTGCCGACTTCGAAGTACAGTTCCCTGGTTAAGTCAACATTCTCCGCTCCAGAACCTTCGGTATGCACACCCGGCTGGTTCGCCGGTTCGGGCTTCGGAGCTGTGCCGAGCTTACCCGGAATTAAGTTGGAGGCGAGCGCGCCAGCAATCGTTGGCGCAGTGGTTGGCCCAGTCGCTGGCAAAGAGACCGGCGGAAGCGTCAAGGCAATCGCGGGAGTGGGAGCCGGAGCGGCAGCCTTGGGAGCAGGCTCGCCCGCAGCCGTTGGCGTAGCGGCAACCGGCGTTGCCGACTCCAGCTTCGCCGGCTGAAGCTTAGCCGGATTTGCCAAGGCCTGTGACCCAGGCTTCTCAGGCGGCAAAACCTTCTCGGCTTGTGGAACCGGCATCGGCGCAGGTGCTGGCAATACCGTCTGCGACGCTGGCAGCGGCGTCTGCTTTGCTGGCGACATCCCCTGCGGCGCTGGTGACACAGCGGGCGGGGTTGGCGCCACAGTCCGCGTCGCCGGTGACATCATTTGCGGCGCTGGCGACACCGCTGGTACCGCTGCCGACGCAGCTAAGGTCTGCGCTTGGGGTTTTGCCGCGAATTGCTCTCCCAACTGGATAAGGGACTCACCGATCTCACGCCGATAGCTTTGAAATAAAAATGCCGCCACCACGACAACCGAAACCAGAAGCCCGGTGGCCAAACCTCGCGAGAATCCACTCAATGGCCTTGCTACTTGTGAAGCCGGCACAGGACCACCGGGCGCAGCCTCCATATCCGGCCGGGTGCTACTTAGGGCGGGGAGGGCACGCGGCCGCGGGCCGGCGGGTGCGGACCCCTCTTCAGCAGCGAGCGCCGTCGTAGGGTGGCTCATCCAATCGACGATTTTTTCGCGAGCTTCTGCCGGCAGCGCAGTGAATCGCAAGCCGCCCTTTTGCGTTTCATCCGTCCACGCCAGTGTGCCGTCGGCTTCGATTCGCTGGTGGTTGTCTGAGAACCAGAAACGGATCGTCCCATTCCGATGGACCGGATCAAAGGCGTGAAAGCAAAGTCCTCCTTCCGACACATTCAACACGATGCCGCCGTTATTCGGCTCAATGTTGATATAGGCGTGCTTCTCCATCGTCGTCCGGGGGTTTTGGCGGCGTTCCAGGGCTTTCATGGTTAGCACCACTGAGTAGAGAGAAATTACCGGATCATTCGCAACGCGCGCAGCAATCGAGTCCGTTCAAGAAGCGCCGAACTGACCTGCATCAGGTGACCGCACGTCGAACTTTCGACTTTTCACTTTCCGACAGAGCGGTAATATACACCCGACCGCCTCTGCGCACAATCCTCTTGCCCACTTTTCAGTGCAGGCCGTTTCCAGCGACCCTGGGGAAGGGGCCGGTCCTGCCTCCCGAAGAAGCCCCGACCGAAAACTGGCCATTCGACTTTTACCGGATAGGTTGTAATCTTGATTCCTCATGGACAACAAGGCCATCGCTGGCATCCTCTACGAAACCGCCGCGCTGCTCGAAATCGACGGCCAGGACTCCTTCCGCATCCGCTCCTACCGCAACGCTGCCGAAGCCATCGAAGCCTTCCCGCAGCAGATCGCAGAACTGATCAGCGAACCCAAGAAAGTCCTCGCCATCACGGGCATCGGCAAGGGAATGCTGTTGAACCTGCAAGAGATGTTTAACGACGGCCGGCTTTCTCTGCACGCCGAGTTGCTCAAGAAGTATCACCCCTCGATGCTCGATCTGCTCAAGATTCAAGGCCTCGGCCCCAAAACCATTGCCCTGATCTGGAGCGCGTATCAAGTCTGCGATCCCGAGGGCGTCGAGAAACTGGCCCAGGAGGGCAAGATTCGCATTCTCCCCCGCATGGGCGAGAAGCACGAGCAGAAGCTGCTCAAAGCGATTCAGGACTATCGCCGCATCGCCGGACGCTTTCTCCTCGACACCGCCGAAGCTCAAGCCGAAAAAATCATCGAACATCTGCGCGCCTATCCCGGCGTCGAGAAAGTCACTCCCGCCGGCTCGCTGCGCCGAGGACGTGAGACGGTTGGCGATCTCGACATCCTAGTAACCGGGAAAGCATGCTGTGACGATGAAGAACGGCAAAAACTAATTGATCACATCATCAAGCTGCCGGGCTTGATGGACATCATCGCCCGCGGCGAAAACAAGGTCAGCTTTCGCCTGCGCGGCGGCATGCAGGTCGATGTCCGCCTCCTCTCCCCCGACTCCTTCGGCGCAGCCATGCAGTACTTCACCGGCAGCAAGGCCCACAATGTCGCCCTGCGCCAGCGCGCGCTAAAGATGGGCTACACTTTGAGCGAATACAGCTTAGCAACGTTGGACAACGAAAAGGCCGTGGCCGGAAAAACTGAAGAAGAAATCTACGCCCAATTAAAGCTGGACTACATCGCTCCTGAATTACGGGAGAACTTGGGCGAAATTGATGCCGCCGAAAAGCACACCTTGCCCGCGCTCATTTCGCAGACCGATCTCCAGGGCGACGTCCACATGCACACCGTCGAAACCGATGGCCGCAACACCATCGAAGAAATGGCCGAGGCCGCCCGCGCTCACGGCTACAAGTACATGGCCATCACCGACCACTCCAAAAACCTGGCTTTTGCCAATGGGCTCGATGACCAGCGCGCCGTGGAGCACACCAAGCGCATCCGCGCCGCCAACAACAACGTGGACGGCATCCGTATCTTCGCCGGAATCGAAGTCGACATTTTGTCCGATGGCACGCTCGACCTCTCCGACTCCGTCCTAGAACAAATGGATCTGGTAATCGCCAGCGTCCATTCCCACTTCAACCAAAGTCCCACCGAGATGACCGACCGCCTGCTCAAAGCCGTGGAAAATCCCAACACCTCATTCCTCGGACATCCCACCGGACGCCTCCTGCTCCGTCGCGACGCCTACCCGTTCGACGTCGACTCAGTTTTGAAAGCCGCAGCCCAACGCAAGGTCGCGATGGAGCTAAATGCGTATCCCGACCGCCTAGACCTCTGCGACCGCCATCTCCGTCTAGCCAAACAGTACGGGGTCAAGATCGTAATCAACACCGATTCCCACCACACCTCCCACCTCGACAAAATCCGCTACGGCGTCCTGCAAGCCCGCCGCGCCTGGCTAACCAAAGACGACGTGCTCAACACCCTCCCCGCCCAGAAGTTCAGCAGAGCCATGAAACACGCCTGGCCAATGTAGGCGCGAGCGTCCTCGCTCGTGCAGTGGCACACGCGAGATTCAGCTGAAGAAGTGTGGACGGCTTTGAAAGGGCCCGGCTTCAGCCGTGCCGCAGAGCTCCCATTTCGACTCACGCCCCGCAGGGACCAGCGCTCTCACCCGACCATTCGCCGTCAACGCACGGCCTGTTGAAACATCTGTTACCTCCGCTCGATTCTCTACTCTTTGAATTGATGAGTTGCGTAAGATGTCTGTGCGGTCGAGATCAGGGATGACTTTGAGCATAGAAGCGGCGATATCGGCGTTCGGCAGGGCGGCAAAACTCAAGCTTTCAAATCCTGCCGCAACCGGTCAGCCGGAAGATCAGCTGCGTGCTCCCTTCGAGCAGCTCCTTGAAGATGTAGCAGCCCTTTGCGGCTTTCACACCGGAACCGTCGTCGCAGTGGGCGAAACTTCTCAGCGCGACCTGAAGACCCGTCCCGACTACTCGGTCACCGTCAGCAAGGCCCTCGTCGGTTTCGTTGAACTCAAGGCGCCGGGGAAGGGCGCGAATCCGCCCCGCTTCAAAGATCCCCACGACAAAGCGCAATGGGAAAAGTTGGCCTCTCTGCCCAATCTGCTCTACACGGACGGAAACTCGTTCAGCCTTTGGCAGGACGGCAAGATTGCAGGTTCGGTACTCACATTGCAGGGCGACATCGAGACATCCGGTGCGAAGCTCGCCCCGATACCTGGGCTGCTTCTTCTCTTCGAAAGCTTCCTGCGCTGGAATCCAGTTGCGCCGCGCAGCGCTCGCGACCTGGCACACACCACCGCCCGCCTCTGCCGGCTGCTGCGCGATGAAGTAACCGAGCAGTTAGGCCTCAAGAGCCAGGCTCTAACCGACCTCGCCGTGGACTGGCGCAAGCTTCTCTTTCCCGATGCAACCGACGAGCGTTTCGCAGACGGCTATGCCCAAGCCGTCACCTTCGGCATGCTCATGGCTCGCGCAAAAGGCATCGCGCTTAACGACGGACTGGATAAAGCCGCCGCCGAGCTGGCGCGGAGCAGCACGCTCATTGGCGCTGCCCTTCGACTGCTGACCGATAACGCCGAGAACCAGGAAACCCTCAAAACCTCCCTGGGCACGCTCACGCGTGTGCTCCACGAAGTCGACTGGAAGAAGGTCAGCAAAGGCGAGCCGGAAGCGTGGCTCTATTTCTATGAAGAATTCCTGGACGTCTACGACAAGAAGCTTCGAAAGGAGACCGGTTCTTACTACACGCCACCGGAAGTTGTCAGGGCGATGGTCGCTCTGGTAGACGAAGCTCTGCGCAGCAAACGCTTTAACTTGCATGCCGGCTTGGCGTCGCCGCAAGTCACCTTGGCCGACCCCGCCGTGGGCACGGGGACATTCCTGCTTGGCGTGCTTCGCCGCATTGCCGATCGGGTGACTGCCGATGAGGGCGAGGGCGCGGTTCCGGGCGCCATTCAGGCGGCTCTTTCGCGCTTGATTGGTTTCGAAATCCAACTCGGCCCATTTGCCGTGGCGCAGCTGAGGATTCTTGCCGAGATCGTGGACCTTACCCATTCTGTGTCTGACTCTCCCCTGCGGCTGTTCGTGACCAACACGCTCGGCGACCCTTACGAGAACGAAGACTATTTCCCCAGCATGCTTGCCGCTCTTGGCAGGTCTCGTCGCGATGCCAACAAGATCAAACGTGAAGAGCCGATTACAGTCGTCTTAGGCAATCCACCCTATAAGGAGAAGGCGAAAGGCCGCGGCGGTTGGATCGAGCACGCGAGCCCGAACAAGAAAGACCCGCCGCCGCTCAAGGCGTGGATGCCCCCGGCAGAATGGCACGCCGGAACGCACAGCAAGCACCTCCGGAACCTCTATATTTATTTCTGGCGCTGGGCCACATGGAAGGTATTTGACCACCACCCCGAGCACGACACGGGCATCGTTTGCTTTATTACCGTTGCGGGATTTCTCGCCGGCCCCGGTTTCCAAAAGATGCGTGACTACATGCGGCGCACCTGCGACGACATCTGGGTGATCGACTGTTCACCCGAGGGCCATCAGCCCGAAGTGAACACGCGGATATTCCAAGGTGTCCAGCAACCCGTGTGCATAGTCTTGGCGTCTCGTTCAAAAGCGGCGAAGGCAGACAGCCCCGCGAGCGTCCACTTCAGAGCGTTACCTCTCGGAAAAAGAGAGCAGAAGTTCGAGGCGCTTTCGGCGATCCGGCTGAGCGATCCGGGCTGGATCGACGCGCCCTCAGGTTGGCGTGACCGGTTCTTGCCAACTTCGCAGGGGCAGTGGTCAGAGTTTCCCGCAATCGAAGAACTGTTCATTTACAACGGTTCAGGCGTAATGCCTGGCAGAACATGGATTATCGCTCCTGATGCTCCTTCCCTGAAGGGGCGGTGGAAGATGCTAATCGAAGCACCGGCCTCCAAGAAAGACGATCTACTCCAACCACATCTTAATCACGGCAAGCTGGGCGACCGGCACGCGAACAAAGTGCTAGAAGACGCCCTGCCCGGTTTTCCCGTGAGGAAAACTTCCCTCACTGCCGAGCAGAACGCCGAGACTGACCCGATCGAGTACGCTTTCAGATCCTTTGATCGGCAGTGGATCATCCCGGACAAGCGAGTCATCAATCGACCCAATCCCGAGCTTTGGGAATCGCGCTCCGAAAGTCAGATCTACCTCACCGCCCTACTGGAAGAATCACCAACGTCAGGCCCTGCAGCAACCCTTACGTCAATGGTGCCCGACTTGCACCACTACAAAGGCTCATTTGGCGGTCGCGTGTTCCCGCTGTGGCGGGACCAGGGGGCCAGCGAAGACAATTTTGTGCCCCGATTGCTCCCCGTCCTCTCAGAGAAAATCGGCATATCCCTTGGGGCAGAGGAGTTCTTAGCCTACATCGCGTGCGTCGCCGTAAGCCCCCCATACACCGCACGCTTCCAGGCAGACTTCTCAACGCCGGGGCTGCGAATTCCCATAACCAAGGATGCTCCAACATTTCAAGAGACGATTGAGATCGGTCGGCGCATCGTCTGGCTTCATACTTTCGGCGAACGCATGGCCGACGCCGCGCAAGGCCGCCCCGAGGGTCCGCCGCGGCTGCCGGAAGGGCACGCGCCCACCGTGCCCAAGGATGGCGAAATCTCGTCCGAGCCGGACGAGATGCCCGATACAATCGGCTACGACGCTGGGAAGCAACGATTGCTCGTGGGACACGGTTTCATTGACAACGTTCCTCCAGCCGTGTGGCAGTACGAGATCTCGGGTAAGCAAGTTCTCTTGCAGTGGTTCAGCTATCGCAAGAAGGATCGTGCGCGCCCAATTATGGGTGATCGCCGTGCGCCATCGCCGCTTGGCAATATTCAGCCCAACCACTGGCTCCCGGAGTACACAACCGAGTTGCTGAATGTCTTGAACGTTCTCGCGATGCTGGTGGAGCTGGAGCCGAAGCAGGCGGAGCTTCTCGACCGAATCTGCGCGGGCCCGCTCATCTCCGAGGACGAGTTGAAAACCGCAGGAGCGTTCACCACGGAGGCCGCACCGAAGCGGAGGAAACCGAAAACAGAAAAAAGCGCCGCACTCTTCGAGTAGAGCCCTTGGAGTGCCGCGTCACATTCGGCCATTTACGGCCTGAACAACCTCCATAAAGTCCTAGCTCTCTTCGGGATTTTACCCGGCAAAGCGATTACAATCACAGACGAGTTATGCCTGAGGACGTACCAACTCCGCCACCCACTCCCCCAAGCGCACCATTGGCCCCGTCCGAGTCCGGTACCCCATTTCACATCGGAGAGGAATTCGGTACCGCCGAGAAGAACCTGCCCTCGCTGAAGATTGTGGTCATCAGCGTTGCTGTCATCGCAGTCGTCGCAGCCATCACCAGTTTCGTGCAGCGGCCACATTCGGCGACCACTGGGTCAATCGACGATGTCGTCTCAGTGGAAATTCCCGATCAAAACTTAATCATGGTCGCAATCAACGTCTCTTTCCAGAACAACGGCATCAAGCCCTACTGGATTCACACCATCAAGGCCGATCTCGATACCAGCACCGGAACCTTCACCGACGACGCCGCTTCCCCAGCTGACTTCGCCCGCTATTTCCAAGCCTTCCCCACCCTAAAGCAGCACGCGATTGATCCTCTGCAGCGCGAAGCCAAAATCAATCCCGGCGCTCGGACCGCCGGAACAATCATCGTAGCCTTTCCCGTAACCCCAAACGCTTTCGCCACCCGCAAGTCGCTCAAGGTCACAATCCAACCCTACGACCAGCCCGTCCCGCTGGTCCTGACCAAGTAAGCCCGGCCTGCTACAGACAACTACCTCCGCGAGCCTCAATATGCAGACAAGCTCGCGATTCGTATCAGGATATGGCTTTAGCCATATCGCCAGCGCTCCGAATCAATGCGGCTTCAGCCGCTGTCCTTTTCTATCAAGTCTCCACCATCCCCGCAACGTCTCTTGTTCTCTATTACTTAGGCCTGATGATTAGCTTATAGCTATTTGTGCGAGTGTTCCACGTGGAACATAACGCAGCTTTGCGGGCTCTTCACTGATGCTTCTGCAAGAATTTTCGGCGGGCGAGGTGATTGTTAGCATTGGGGTTGAGGTCGTCGTACTTTAAACAGCTGATCGAGCCATCCACCTCCAGCACGGCCAGCGCGACGTCATGACAGCTGGCGATGCCATGCTCGCGCAGGGCGCGCTGCAACTCGTCCATGCTGACGTGCTCTTTCGCCAGGTGTGATTCGATGACCGTGCCATCGTGAACCAGCAAGCTGGGCTGGCCCTGAACAAACTTTCGGAAGCGGCGATTGCCGCCAGAGAGTTCGGCGATAAGATAATTCAGCAGCAGCAGCGTGGCCGCGGCCACCACGCCGCCCATAAGCGATGTGTCCGGTCCAGTCATCGCATTCTGCACCGCGTTGCTGAGCAGCAGTAGCAGCGTAAGATCGAAGGGCGTCATCTGTCCAACCTCGCGCTTGCCGCTCAGGCGGACGCCGGCGAGGACAACCAGGTAGATCACCGCCGTCCGCAGGAAAATTTCGAGGAGAACGTGCGCGCTTGGAACCATCGCGAGTTATTGACCCGTAGTCACCGGCACGGGCGCGTTCTTGGGCGTGCTCAAGTATCCCGCCGCTTGTTTCTTGTCCACCGACCAGATCACCATTTCGTACAGCAGGTGATCGCGCCCGGTGTAGAACTGGATGGGCTCGCTGATGTTGCGGTCTTTCTTTTCGATGGTCTTGTCGTCAGCGGTGACGTTGACCGTGAACTTGCCTTTCTTGGGATCGGTTTTCTTCAACTGCAGGCTGACTGTCCCAACCGGCTGTGGTTGCGCGCCCTTGACTAAAGTGAACTCGTAGTAATTGCGATCGCCTTTGTGCTTGAGCACCTCGAGGTCGCCGCGAGTGTTAGCGATCAAGCCGCTCTGCACTCCCAAGTCGCCAATGGCGCTCTGCAGTTTGGCTTCCGCGGCTGCGAGTTCGGCCTTGGTGGAGGCCACGTCGGTCTTGACGCCGCCTACATCGGTTTTTACGTTGGCGACTTCGCCGTTCACCTGGCTGAGCTGCTGCTTTTGCTCCTGTGCAAGGCGCTCTTGCGAGGCGCGTTGCGCGAGTTGCTCGCGCTGTAACTCAGCGGAACGGGCGGCGAGCTCCTTCTTGGTCATGCCGAGCTGCGTGGCCAGGGTTTCGGAGTCGGCCTCGGCAGACTGCATGCGTTTGGAGAGCTCGGCGATCTGAGCGTTGCTGGCGGTTTGATTCTTGCCCAGTTGATCGATGCGCTCGCGCAGGTTGAACAGAAAGTAAAGCGAGCCCGCGACGTACAGGACGGCAAGCAACAACAGTATCCACTTGGCGGCGCTGCCCTCGGACCCGGTGTGGACTTCGGCTAGGTGTTCGCCTTCGTCGGCCATAAGTTTTCTCCACTGGTTGTGATTGGATGTTGCTCCCTATTGTTGAGCAGGGCAGCCATCGTGTCAATCGTCGCTGCAAAAGTCACCGCTGATTACCGCGGACGAAAGCCTGGCGAATGCGCTGGCGGCGCATCTTCCAGTCAAGTGGCTGGGCTCGCTGTAGACGACGCAAGATCAAAGGCGATCAACCACTAAGGACACGAAAGGTTCACGATAGAAGGCGGGCAGAGGTGATACCAAATGGTATGGTAGAATGCCATTATGGTTACCACATTGACGATCGACAAGGCTGGGCGGATCGTGTTGCCTAAGCCGGTGCGGGAAGAGTTGCAGCTTAGTCCGGGCGATTCTTTGGAGGTGGATAGTTCCGAGGAACGCGTGATCCTGCGCCCGGTCCGGGGGAATGGGCGGGTTTACAAGAAACAGGGAGTCTGGGTCTTTGATTCTGGCGAACCCCTTGGCGCGGACGTGGTTGACAAGACGATCCGCAGCGTGCGGGAGGAACGGCATCGCCGCAATCTAGGAAAATTGCGGTGAGGTTCTTCTTGGACACTTCGGTTTTGATCGCCGCAGTGTCGGTGCAACACGTCCACCATGGTCCGAGTCTGGCGGTTTATCTCGCGGCGAACAAAAACCAGGCAGGTTGCGCAGCGCATAGCTTGGCAGAGGTGTACGCCACACTAACGAGGCTGCCCGGAAAACAACGAATGAGTTGCGAACAGACGCTGCTTTTTCTCGACGAGATCAGGAACCGATTGAAGACTATCGTTCTGGATGGCGAGGAATACTATTCTGCTACGGCGGATGCGGCTGCGGAAGGAATCGTGGGCGGGACGGTTTACGACGCCCTCATTGCGCGCTGCGCGCTCAAAGCCGGGGCAGAGACCATCTTTACCTGGAACATCGATCATTTTCGGCGCGTAGGGCCGGACGTAGCGAAGCGCGTGCGCACGCCGTAGGAAGCCGGTTGCCTAAACGAGTATGTCGGGGTAGAATGAGGGCCGGTCTCAAGCCCCTGAGGCCGGTTGCCCGTCTCTTTTGTCCAGATCGCAATCCCGAAGGAGATATCCCGATGAACTGCAAACAGAATTTGTTGCTCACACAATGGGCGATGGCGATCTTTATTGCCATTCTGATATTGGCCGGCAGCGTTTTGGCAGTGGGACAGACAGAGAGTGTCATTTACCGCTTCCAGGGCGGCAGCGACGGCATAGATCCAGAAGGCGGCTTGATCTCAGACAAGGCCGGTAATTTCTACGGCACGAATTTCTTCGGTGGTCCGGACAATGAGGGCACGGTATTTCAGCTGTCGCCGCCGGCTGGGAAGGGCGGATCCTGGACGGAGACGGTTCTCTACAGTTTCACCGGTGGCAGTGACGGCGCCAGGCCCCGTGGGGATTTGATCTTCGATCAAGCCGGCAATCTTTACGGCGTGGCAGAGTTCGAAGGGCCCAACGGCGCTGGCACAGTCTTCGAACTCAAGCCGCAGGGCGGTAGCTGGACGGAGACCACGCTTTACTCATTCCCGCAGAATCTGAATCCCAACGGTGGCCTGGCTTTCGACAAGGCGGGCAATCTATACGGCACAATTTATAATGGCGGAGCCCACGGCTTTGGCTCCGTTTTCCAACTCACGCCAACGCAGGGCGGGTGGACTGAGACTACGATCCATGACTTCGGAGGGGGCTCCGATGGAGCGTACCCATTCTCTGCCCCGATCGTTGGCCAAGGGGGGAATCTATTGGGCACGACTTCTGAGGGCGGCAACGGTACTGGCGGAGTGATCTACGAACTGAAGCCCCCAGCCACCAAGGGCGGCGCCTGGACCGAGCGTCTGCTGTACAGATTTTGCGCCCAATCGAACTGCAGCGACGGCTCACATGCCCACGGGCGACTGGTATTTGACGCGAAGGGGAATCTCTACGGCGCGACGTATGGGGGCGGCGCATCCGGTGACGGCACCGTCTTCCAACTGACTCGGCAAGGCAGTTCCTGGACGGAGGCCGTGCTCTACAGCTTCTGCTCTCTGGCAAAATGCGCCGACGGAGCCTTCCCCACTGGCAGCGTGATTTTCGATGGCAAGGGGCATCTCTATGGTGGCGGACTCGGTGGCAAAAAGGGGCACTGCGGAGAGCGTCTGGGCTGTGGCACAGTTTTCCGACTGACCCCTCCGGCGACCCAAAGCGGGGTTTGGACTGAGACCGTGCTGCACAACTTTCCTGGCAACCAAAGTGACGGATATGAACCCATTGATGGCTTGATCCTTGGCAAGTTTGGCTCGGTCTGGGGTACGACTCGGGATGGCGGCAGCTATGCCGGGACCTGCGGCACAGCATTCTTTGGCTGCGGTACAGTGTTCCGCATTTTTCCGTGAGGTGGGCGCTAGCTCAAGTCCAATCCGCGTCCTGCAGATCGGGAGCGCAGAGCACAACCCTGCTGGTGGTGAACCTGCCCTTTTTTATAGGCGCGCGTCCTTGGCGAGAGCACGTGCGGGGACGCACGCGCCTACATCTTCCCGGCAACCATGACCCCGAGAACGACGGGCAGGTAGATGACCGAGGCGTGGACTACGCGGCTGGCCAAGACTTTCGAAGTGGACTGGGCGAGTTTAGTCACGTGATATAGGAGGAAAGCTCCTGCCAGCAGCATACTCGCCAAATAGATCCCACCGCCGCGCCCTACGAGCGGCAGCATCGTCGTAGCGATCAGGGCTAGAGTGAAGCCAAGAATCTCCGCGCGCGTGAAGCGGGAGTCGAGATCAAAGTCGGGGAGCATGCGATAGCCGGCTCGGGCGTAGTCGTCGCGGTACATCAAGGCGATGGCGAGGAAATGGGGAAACTGCCATAGGAAGAGAATCGAAAAAAGATACCAGGCGTGGCGATCGATGCTGCCGGAGGCTCCAGCCCAACCGATCAGAGTGGGCATCGCCCCAGGGAATGCGCCTAGCAGCGTGCATAGAGGGGTTTTTCTCTTCAACGGGGTATAGATGATCAGGTAGGACAGCAGGGTTGACACTGCCAGAAATGCCGACGACAGGTTCACGGTAATGGCGAGGTAGAGGCCTCCGGCAACGCTCAACAGAATGCCGAACAGAAGCGCTTCCCGAGCGCTGAGGCGTCCCGAAGGCAGAGGGCGGGTGGCGGTGCGGCGCATTTGAGCGTCCCAAACCCGCTCCATCCATTGATTGAGGGTTGCGGTCCCGCTGGCGACCAGCAGCGTGCCGAGCAGGGTGTTGATCAAGCCTGCGATCCTGAAAGGTCCACGAGAGGCAAGGTAATATCCTGCCGAGGTGGTCATCAGAATAAGGAGGTTCACTTCGGGCTTGGTGAGCGTGTAGTAATCGCCAAGCCTGGATTTGAGCGTCTGCGGAGAGTTTGCCATTAGTGGTGGCC
>Ga0316363_10000333_pt1 | contig 69074 bp, 67 predicted proteins | sample Sb_taG_3_FD_200459 | JGI IMG/M metagenome (GOLD analysis project Ga0316363, IMG submission 200459) | Peat soil microbial communities from Weissenstadt, Germany - Sb_50d_a_PC metaG (v2) (version 2) | ecosystem: Environmental > Terrestrial > Soil > Wetlands > Peat | place: Germany: Weissenstadt...
CTCCGCAGGCGCGCCAAAAGCTCGGCGAAGCGCTGCGGGCCAACCTGGTACCCGGAATCACCGCCCTGGGCCAGGACTGGTCGCGCCTGAATGCCGAATCCGCCCACATCGCCTACGCCGAGTCGCTGGCCGCGATCGAACTCTTTTATGAGAACTACAACGGGCTGGGCTTGCGCAACCTGCTGCGCAGCCCGGAGCGGATACCCGAGATCGCCGTAGACCTGGACCGCCGCTTGCGTCAATAATAGATCCAGCCCTTACGGGGCCTCTCCAAATGGATCTGCGCTTCGAATGCCAACCCGGCTGCACCAAGTGTTGCGATACGGAGGGCATGGTGTATCTCAGCGAAGACGACGTTCAGCGCGCGGCGCGGTTCGTGGGCATGACCCAGCCGGATTTCGAGAAGAAGTACATTTACCGTACGCGTCATCAGCGCCGCTTCCGCAAACCGCGCAAGAAGCAGTGCCCGTTTCTGGGTAAGGGCGGTTGTGAAATCCATCCTGCCAAGCCCACCCAGTGCCGAACGTATCCCTTCTGGCCGGAGATCGTCGAGCGCCGCTCCACCTGGCGCGCCACCGGGCGTTTCTGTCCCGGCATCGGGAAGGGCCCGCTGATTCAGATCGGTTCCGCCCTGGAGATCGCCGAAGAGCAGCGCCGGGCGTACCCGGAAATGTACAAAACCGCGCGCAACTCGTAGCGTTCAGTCGCTTAGCGAACGTCCAGACCCGAATGCGGCCCCTCCGGGTCACGATCTTCCCGCCACCTTACGTACCGCCGCCGTCAAGTCTGCCAGCCTGCCCAATTCAAGCGAACGCCTCGCGCGAGCCGCACGACGGCCTGGATGCTGGACTGCGAATGAGCCGGTTTCGCGCGATCCTGCGCGGAGGACAGTGAAGGAAATCAGTAGGAGGCAGCCATGAACCGATCAACAAAACACGCTCTCGTAATGAGTTTTCTGGCGCTCGCCCCGGCTCTCATGGCGGCTACCGTGAAGGACCCGCCGCCCCAGCCACGCAGGCCGCGGGGCATCTACGCCGATGTCGGCATCGACGCTGAAATAAAAAGGAACAACTGGACAAAAGCGTCATCCACGCAACTGGAGTCCGATTTCAAGGGTCTTTACAAGGATCTCCTCGGCAACCCAGCGGTTTCGGGGATCGTGCTGTATGAGACCTGGGCCAGACTCAACCCGAATCCACCTACGCCCAGCACGGGCAGCAGCGTGTCGCCGATCGCGAACCAAGAGCCGGAGACCATGGCCAAGAGAGTCGGTCCGGCCCCGCTCGACCCTTACGACTGGACTCTCATCGATGACCTCTTCTCCGAGGCAGCGGCGTGGAACAGCAAGAATCCGACCAAGGCGCAGAAAACCATTCAACTGGTGGTGACGGCGGGTATCAATTCGCCTTCCTGGGTAAAGAATCTGTTAACGAGCTGCGACTACATGTTTCAGCCGCCAAGCGGTTCGCCTCCTCCGAGCTCGTGCGGCATGGTGACGTTTTGGGGTTTCGGGGAAGGGGGCGATCCCCCGAAGGGACCGGTTGCCCAGACCCTGCCGATGCCCTGGGACCCCACTTACAAGAGCGCCTGGCAGACCCTCCTTACAGCTGTGGCTGCCAAATATGAGTCCAATCCGCTGTTCGTGTCCATCTCGGTGGCGGGCCCCACGGCCTCCTCCGAGGAGATGATGTTCCCGAATGACAACAATGCTTCAAACCCCCAAACGCAGTTCGGAACGCCCATCTCGCCGGACGACATGTGGTTGGCTTTGTTGAAATCCCAATACTCCGCGGTGCCGGCGAACCAGTACCCCGGCTTGACGTATCAAAACTCGGATCAGGGCTTCATCGACGAGTGGGAAAACGCGATCGACATGTACGGGAAGATCTTCAGCGGCATCACGCTGTCCATTTCGACCGGCAACAGCTTTCCCCCGCTGAGCAAGCCGCCCAAAGGGTCGCCCTTCCCGGTCCCCAGTGGACTCACGGCGGACTGCCCTGACGCGAACATGGATTGCCCTGCCGAGACCGCGATTGTGGCCTACTTCGAGGACCCCACCAAGGGCGGAAACAACGCCAAGTCAATTCAGGAAGATGGGCTGAGAGGCTTCTCGTTCAAATTCATCGGCAATCTGGGCATGAGCGGCATAAGACTCGTGTCGCAGGCTACGGAGTTTGACCCGGCGCCATCGGGGCAGATCCTCGGCGGGTCGCAGTTCGGCCAATCGTTCTCCAATCCGAACCAAACCGAATGGGAAGGATGCCCCGACAGCACGACGTGCACAATCTCTGTCGAGCAGGCGGCCTACAACGCCCTGCGCGCGTACTTCGACGAAACGCCAGTCGCGACCGTCTTCGGCGGAACGATGAGCACCGCACCGCTCAATTATCTGCAAATATTTGCCGACGACTTCCAATACGCCGAGAAGAATACCGGTACCACGGCTACAGTGTCGAAGACTCTGGGCCCAATGTCGGCTCAGGATCTGCTGAACCTGGCGAGCGAGAAACTTTTGGAGATCGGTGAGCCGACGCTTCCCTGACCCGCGTTGAGCTGAAAAACTGGCGCGTATGGAGCGGGCCGTTCGCGTTACCGCGCGGGCGGCCCGTTACTTCTCTAGACCCGAGTAAGGCCCCGCCGCGTACACGATCTTCCCGCCCACCATCGTCAACAGCGACTCGATCCCGCCGACTTCGCGCACCGGCGCCGTCATGTAGTCCTTCGACTGCACAGCCAGGTCAGCCAGCTTGCCCAGTTCGAGCGAACGCCTCACGCGAGCCGCACGACGGCCTGGATGCCGGACTGCGAATGAGCCGGTTTCGCGCGATCCCGCGCGGAGGACAGTGAAGGTAATCCGTAGGAGGCAGCCATGAACCGATCAACAAAACACGCTCTCGTAATGAGTTTTCTGGCGCTGGCGCCGGCTCTCGTAGCGGATATCGTGAAGGACCCGCCTCCCCAGCCGCGCAGGCCGCGGGGCATCTACGCCGACGTCAACGTCGACGAACAAATAAAGGTGAACAAGTGGACGGACCCTACGAAACTGGAGGCCGATTTCAAGGCTCTTTACAAGGATCTCTTCAACAACCCAGCGGTTTCGGGGATCGTGCTGTATGAGGACTGGGCCGCGCTCAACCCGAATCCACCTACGCCTAGCACAAGCAGCAGCGAGTCGCCGATCGTAAACCAAGAGCCGGAGGCCATGGCAAGGAAAGTCGGTCCGGCCCCCCTCGACCCCTACGACTGGAGTCTCATCGATGACCTCTTTGCCGCGGCAAAGGCGTGGAACAGCAAGAATCCGACCAAGGCGCAGAAAACCGTTCAGCTCGTCGTGACGCCGGGTATCAATTCGCCTTCCTGGGTGAAGAGTCTGTTAACGAGCTGCGACTACATGTTTCAGCCGCCAAGCAGTGAGCCACCTCCGAGCTCGTGCGGCATGGTGACGTTTTGGGGTTTCGTTGAAGGGGGCCACCCAGGGGGCACCGATATCGCCCAGACCCTGCCGATGCCCTGGGACCCGACCTACAAAAGCGCCTGGCAAACGTTCCTGACCGCTCTGGCCGCAAAGTATGAGTCCAACCCGCTGTTCGTGTCCATCGCTCTGGCGGGACCCACGGCCTCTTCGGAGGAGATGATGTTCCCGAATGACAACGATACTACAAACCCCCAAACCCAGTTCAAAACGCCCATCTCGCCGAACGACATGTGGCTGGCTTTGTTGAAATCCCAATACGCCGCCGCGCCGTCGAACCAATACCCTGGCCTGACGTACCAAAACTCGGATCAGGGCTTCATCGACGAGTGGGAAAACGCCATCAACATGTACGCCAAGATCTTCAGCGGCATCACCCTGTCCATTTCGACCGGCAGAAGCTTTCCCGAGCTATGTACCGCAACCGCCGAGAATCCCTGCACCTTCCCGATCGCCGCAGGCTTTAGTTCAGTCTGCCCCAAGGCCGACATGGATTGCGCCGCCGAGACGGCGATTGAAGCCTACTTCGAGGAACCCACTTCTGGCGGAAACAACGCCAAAGCCGTTCAGGAGGATGGGCTGAAAGCTACAACAGTGGTCTCCGGCGGCACTTTAGGTCTTGCGGGCATAAAAGTGGTGTCGCAGAGCACGCAGTTTGACCCGGCGCCGTCGGAGCAGATCGTCGGCGGGTCACAGTTCAGCACGTCCTTTGCGCAACACACCGACAACGAGGAGGGATGCACGTCGTGCGGGGACACGCCGGAGCAGGTGGCCTACAACGTCCTGGGCGTGTACTTCGGCGGAACGCCGGTCGCGACCTTCTTTGGCGGCGGAATGATGGGCACGGCGCCTCTCAATTACCTGCAAATCTATGCCCCGGACTTCCAATACGCCGAGACGCATACCGCTACCACGGCTACGACCCTCGGCCCCAAGTCGGCTCAGGACCTGCTGAACCTGGCGAGCGAGAAACTCATGGAGATCGCCGAGCCGACGCTTCCCTGACCCCCTTCCGACCAGCTGGGCCGCTCGCGTTACCCCGCGGGCGGCCCGCTACTTTTCCAGACCCGCGTAAGGCCCCGCCGCATACACGATCTTCCCGCCCACCATCGTCAGCAGTGACTCGATCCCGCCCACTTCACTCACCGGCACGGTCATGTAGTCTTTCGACAGCACGGCCAGGTCCGCCAGCTTGCCCACCTCGAGCGACCCCCGCTTATCCTCGTCATGCGAAAACCACGCGCTGCCCGACGTGTAATAGCGCAGTGCATTCTCCCGGCTGGGGGTCTCTTCTGGTCCGCGAAGAGCCACGCCGCTCACCGTCTTGCCGTCGAGGAACCATTGCAGCGACGTGAACGGATTGTACGACGCCACGCGATGCGCATCCGTGCCCGCGCCCACGGCCACTCCCAGCTCGCGCGCCGTCTCCACCGGAGGCGCACGGCGCGCCGCCGCCTCGCCATCGGTGCGCCGGAACTGCTCGCCCGAAAAGTACATTGCGTCCTGCACCGTCCAGCCGACGCCCAGCGCCTTCATGCGCCGCAACGTGTCTGGCGACGCATCGTTCAAATGCGCGATCGACCACCGCAGCGGCGCGATCGGCACCTCTTTGTTCACGCGCTCGAACACCGAGAGCAACTCGCCGACAGAAACGTTCCGGCTCCAATGCTGCGTGACGGCGAGCCCGCGCTCCGCGGCCCACTTGACGATTTCGTAGTACTGCTGCTTGTCCGCCTCGGTCGGATGGTCGTTGTTGTACATCCCGGCCGTGATGCTCTCGCCGAGCCCGTTGAAGTGCAGCATGTCGTCCCCAAACCCCATGGGCAGCATCTGGACCGAGCTCTGTAGCTCTTTCCAGGCCACATCGGCGCCGACGTTGCCGCCGGCCCACGGACTCAGGCTGTAGGCGACGCGGACAGTCAACTGCCGGTCGCGCCACACTTTGAAGAGAGCCTCATACTCGCGCGGCGACATGTTGTTGCCCATCGGGTCCACCACGCCAGTCATGCCGAGGCGGTTCAGCTCTCGAAAAAACTTGCGTGTGCCTTCCACTTGCTCCGCGAAAGTCGGCTTAGGCAGTTTGTCGAACAGCCCGGTGATCGCGGACTGCCCGCCCGTCACAGCGCCCGTCGGTTTGCCGCTGGCGTCATTCTCGAACTTGCCGTTATTGGGCAGATCGGATTCGCCTGCGATGTGCAGCGCCTGATAACCGGCTGGCGTCATCATCACCCAACCGTACGCAAGCTGCACGTACACAGGATTGTCGGGCGCGGCGGCGATCAGTTCGGCTTGCGTGGGACGCCGCTTCTCCCCGAATTGGTCTACATTCCAGCCCCCCGCGACGATCAGCCACGAACCCGGCTTCATCGTGTGAGAAGCCTCGGTGATCCGCCCCAGCGCTTCTTTGAGCGACCGCGCGCCGATCCAGTTGACCTCGGTGCTGAAGCTCAAAGCCGCGCGGATGGCGTGCATGTGCGAATCGATCAACCCGGGAATCACCGTGCGCCCGCCGAGATCGATCACCCGCGTGGTGTTACCCGCCAGCTTGCGGATGTCCGCGTCGGAGCCGAGCGCCCCCAGCTTGCCGTCGCGAATGGCCGCTGCGGCGTAGGTCGAAAAGCGCGCATCGGCCGACAGGATTTTTCCATTGACCAGGATCGTGTCCGCACTTTGCGCCCAGGCGCCGGCCGCCAGGACTCCCAACGGCGCCACGTAAGACAGGATGAAATTCAATACGCGCATTCCACCATGTTAATCTTTTATCTTTAGTGAGATTCCCAACTCCTGCCCAGCGCTCGGCGCTCGCCGTCTCCATTCTTACTGTGGTGGGCATCACGGCAGTGGCGCCGGTAGCGCTTCCCGCAACCACTCCGCCCTCGCTGACCGTCGTTAGCGGCAACAACCAGACCGGCGCCCTCGGATCGCTCCTGGTGTTGCCCCTGGTTGTGAAATACACGCAGAATGGTTCCGCGTCTCCGGGGATCATCGTCAATTTCGCCGTCAGCAATGACGCGGTCCCTAGCGCGCCCAACGCGGTGACCGCCGCGGACGGAACCGCCATCATCAACCTGACCATCGGAAGAACCATCGGACCCTTTACAGTGACGGCCACCGCGCCCGGCGCGCAGCCGGCTGTGTTCAACCTGATCGCGATCGCGCTGCCATCCAAGATCACGACCACCGGGGACCTCCAATCCGGCCTGGCCGGATTCGCACTCCCGAACCAGCTTTGCGTGACCCTCATAGGCGCCTCGGGAGACGTCGCCGGCGCTACCGTTCTGTTCTCGGTGGTCTCCGGCGGCGCGAGTATAAATCCCGCGAGCGGCAACACGAATAGTTCGGGAACCTTCTGCACCACGGCGACGCTGGGGCCCGCCGGATCGGCGGTGGTCAGCGCGGCCACCTCCGGCCTGGTTCCGGCGTTGTTCTCCCTGTATGCGTTAGGCCCCGCGCAGATCAATTCGGTCGCGGGCGCGGGCGCGAGCGTGCCGGCGGTTACCGCGATCTCCCCGAACGGATGGGTCAGCCTGTATGGAACCAACTTCGCGGCGCCTGGAACCACGGCCACTGCCGCGCTCACGCAGGGCACGCTGCCGACGACGCTCGCCGGAATCTGCGTGACCTTCGGCGGCATCGCCGCTCCTCTGTCGCTGGTGTCGCCGACCCAGATCAACGCTCTGGTTCCCGGGGTAGCGGGTCAAGCCGCACAAGTGCAGGTGGTGCAGAATTGCGGCGCAGACAAACCCCAGCCCGGCCCGCCAACGTTTGCAAACGTCCAAGCGGCCTCGCCCGAGTTCCTATACTGGTCGCCGGACCCGGCCGGACACAGCGCGGTGGTAGCGGTCAACGCAGTCACCGGAGCGTACGTCGGTCCGCCGGGCCTGCTCCCCAGCGTTACGCTCGCCCCGGCCAAACCGGGCGATTATCTGACGATTTACGCCATCGGTTTTGGAGCCACCAATCCTCCCTACTTGATCGGAGTGGCGCCTCCCGCGGCGGCTTCGACGGTTCTGAGCCCCAGTGTGAGTCTAGGTACCGCGCTCACGCCGAACGCCATTCTCTACGCCGGAATCTCGCCGAACTCGCCGGGGTTGTATCAGCTCAACATTCAAGTCCCACCGGACATCGCCGACGGCGACTACTCGATCACGCTGCGGCTGGGAGGATTCGCCACGCCGCAGGGACCCTACGTTTCCGTGCGCCACTAGAGGGCAGCTCGCGGTCAGTACGACCAGCGCCACAGATTCGCGCCTACAGTGAATCCCGCGCCCACCGCGGCGAACAGCACCAGATCGCCTTTCTTCAGCCTTCCGGTCTCCACCGCTTCCCGAGCAGCCAAGGGAATAGTAGCGGCGGTGGTGTTGGCGTAGCGGTCGATGTTGATGATCACCTGATCGCTGCTCAATCCCAGGCGCTCAGCTGCGGCCGTGATGATGCGCCGGTTGGCCTGGTGCGGGATCAGCAGCTTCACGTCCTTCGCCGAAAAGCCGTGCTGGTTCAGCAGGTCGCGGCAGACTTCGTACATCTTGCGAACCGCGTACTTGAACACCTGTTGTCCTTCCTGCTTGACGAAGTGCTCGCGATTGGCGACTGTTTCCGCGCTGGCCGGCCGGCGGCTGCCTCCCGCGGGCATGCACAGGTGCGGACCGCCGGAGCCGTCGATCTCGTTCAGAAAGCCGATGAAGGCATCCTCCGGAGCGGCTTCGAGCAACATCGCCCCCGCGCCGTCGCCGAACAGCACGCAGGTGCTGCGGTCGGTGTAATCGATAATGCGCGACATGGTGTCGGCTCCAATCACCAGCACCTTCTTGTGCGATCCGGAACGCACCAGATGTGCGCCCACAGTCAACCCATAAACGAATCCCGAGCAGGCAGCCACCAGATCGAATCCCCAAGCTCCGGTTGCGCCCAGACGATCCTGCACCAGACACGCTGTGGACGGAAACATCATGTCCGGGGTCACCGTGCACAGCAGGATGCACTCGACTTCGGCGGGAGGGACGCCGCGCTCCGCCAAGGCCGTGCGGGCCGCTTCCACCGCCATGTCCGAGGTCGCCATGTCCGGCGGGGCGATGTGCCGCCGCAGGATCCCGGTGCGCGTCCGAATCCAGTCGTCGGTGGTGTCCACCATCTTTTCCAAATCTTGGTTGGTCAGAACCCCCGGCGGCGTATAGCAGCCCAGCGCGCTGATGGTGACTCCAGGCAAATCGTGCTCCTTGTTTTCGGGAGGGCGCAAGACGACGGCCAGATTCGCCGCGTGCGTGTCAACCTTACATGGTACATTCGGGGGAAGATGCAAGTCGAGAGGGGAACCGGCCCGCTCACCGGCGTCGAGGCCGAAATTGAAGCCGCCCGCGCCGAAGCCTGGGCTTGGCCTGAACACGTTTACGCCCGGGTCCTAAGGCGCCTGCGGCCCCGCACCAAGCTGCCCGAGATCCGCGTGGAGTTTCCCCCCTGGGCCAACGCCAACGCGCAGATCAAACTCGAAGACGGCGTGCTTCTGGTGCGCATTTCCGACACGCTCGAAACCGCGCCCGTGGACGTTCACGAAGCGCTCGCCGAGATTCTACTGGCCAAGTTGTACCGGCGCCCTTATTCCCGGGCCGCCAACGACCGCTATCGCCGCTATTTGAACCGCCGAGATGTCCGCCAGAGCCTAGACCGCGTCCGGCAGTCGCGCGGGCGCAAACTGATGGAGCATCCCCAGGGCGAGCACTTCAACCTGGAAGAGATGTTCGAGGAACTCAATTTCCGTTATTTCCACGGCCTGATGGCGCGGCCCGCAATCGGCTGGAGCCGCCAAGCCTCGCGGACGCTCCTGGGCCACTACGACCCTTCCCACAACACTATCGTACTGAGCCGCATACTGGACCGCCCGGGGACGCCGCGCCTGGCGGTTGAATACGTGCTGTTTCACGAGATGCTGCATCTGCGCCATCCCGCCGAGCACAGGGGTGCGCGCCGCTGCGTGCATACCCCGGCGTTCAAAGCCGCCGAAAAGCAGTTCGAGCGCCTGCGGGAAGCTAAGGAGCTGCTGAAAAAGATCTGCTGAAGCTGACCCGGCGCTGCCGAGACGCGACCGTAAGGGATCGGTCTTGCTAAGCCGAAGCCGGCATGGGCGCGGCCGCCGCCAGGGCCCGCTGCAAGTCCCCGACGATCTTCAGCAGCCCGCTGGCATCGGCCGGGGCCAAACCCGCCCAGCTCAACGCCAATCTCAATTCAATGGCCGCCAACGAACGCCAGAAGGCGATCTGTTGCCGCATCAGCACCGGGACCAGGCCGGCATGCTGTTCGGGCGCTTCCGCGACCATGCGGCGCGCCGCGGCGTGCAGGCGTTGAAAATCGGCGGAGAGCTCCGCCAGGTACATCCGAAAAATCCGGCGGCGCGAGTCCCGCAGCCGCGCTGCCACCTGGCGTGTGTATCCCGCCTCCAGGACCGGAAATTGTTCAGCGCCCACAAACCGTAGGTCCTCTGGGTCCATGAGCCGCGCCATAGGCCGGTAGCGGTCCAGGGATGTTTCCCGGAAGCCCTCAGAGGGCGCCTCCTGGTCGTTCCAGGTGTTGCGATAGCTCAACAGGCGGTGCGACACCGACGCTCCCAAGCCTACTGTGGCCGCGCCCGAAACCACCGCTGCGGCCATCTGCCAAGCCAGCATGCGTCCCTCCCCAACCCCAACTTTACGTCCAACCTGCTTTGCGCCTAACAGAGTTCTGTGCATGCCCGTGGCGCAGAACCCAACAATCTTCCCTAGAATACACGAATAGCTTTACGATTGCAATGAAATATGGCTGGATTTCCCAGAAAACCCTTCTAGCTTCGCATTGATGGCCGTCAATTGTCCGCTGAGGCGCTCCATCTCCGCTGCATTCCAGCCATGGCCCGTGAGCACCGCTGTGGTCTCGCCCTGGGGCCGCAGCAGGGCGATCCAACCGATCAGGCACAGCAGCGAAAGCGCCAGCATCCCCACATTCAGGCCGTCCACCCACACGTTGCGCATCCCGATGGCCAGAAGAGTCGCCCAACGGCTAACGAAATAGGTCACGAATCCGCCGATAAAAACGGCGACATTTTGTGAAATTCGAACAGGGAACCACAACATGAAGGCACTGGCCAAAAGCAAAAACAACAACACCGCGGAATCCGCGGTTCGTTCGAAGGCCAGAAAGTAATATAATACCTTGGAAGGCCCGGGTCCGACGACCGGCAGGAGCAACAGGCTCGCTCCCGCCACCAGGAACGCCGCGCCCAACAAATAACCCACTCCGCGCCGCCCAAACTGGGCGATGGCCGGGTGCGCCGCCAGCGCGAACCGGTACAGGTCCATAACAAGGAAGACCGAGATGACGACCCCCGCGAAATGGGCTGCCATATAGACGTTGGCGGACAACGTGGGCTTGTTCTGCAGCGGGATTCGCACTATGGTCTCGGCAAAACTTACCAGCAAATACCACCAAAACCAGCGATAAACCCGCGCCAGTCGAAAAACGAGAAGGCGAACCAGCAGGAGAACCGTGGCGGCTGTGTTGGCGTACCAAAGGGCTAGCACTACTGTGGCCAGTTGCATAAAGGCTTGCCGCAGTCTACCACGTCTGACTAGAAAGGGGAATGAACAGCGGGACCGAGGGGAAGGGACGACAAGTCTCGCGGGCATCGCAGCGCCTCACCGGCGCCGCGCCCCGCGAGCTTCCGTTGAAATCTCAATTGTCGAACTGAGCCCGTTGAGGGACTTAGTTGCCGTAGTTGCCCGGATCGGGTATGGGGCTCTGCTTGGCATTCCCGTAGTTGCCCGGATCGGGTATGGGGCTCTGCTTCACGTTCCCGTAGTTGCCCGGATCGGGTATGGGGCTCTGCGTCACGGCCAAAGCGGAGGCGGCGGACAAAGTCAACGTCAAGGCGGCAGCGGCTAGCGTGGTTTTAAACATGATGGGTTTGGTCTCCTGGAAAACTTTCTTGGGATGAGCCCGTTACAGCAGCTAGGATAGGTGAGCTTAGGGGTTTGGCCTTAGACTTGCTTCGAAGCTTTCTCCAACCAGAAAAACCTCTGTTTTCTGTCCGAAGGCCGCTCCGTTTTCGCGTAAAATGATACCATCAGGGACTGAATGCCGCGAGCCCGACCCAAGGGTGCACTGGAGCGCTCCGCCGCAGCGGATCTGTTCAAGCACACTCTGTCTCGAATCCCCACAGTGTACGGGCGCCTGACCTACTTGGCTTCTCTAAGGGATTCTACTTCAGGGGTTTACCGACACCATGGACTATTCCTCGCGTTCGGCCGGGAAGAAAGCACACAGGCCCTCCAGAGCAGCCACGAGAGCCTGTTTTTGACCTGGCTGACGCTCCCTTTGGCCCAGAAGAGCGAAGACCTGGCCGCCTACTTGTCCACCTTGGAGGACCCGCAGGTCATGGTAGTCCAGCATTGGAAGCAGTCCAGAGTCTATCGGACGTACATACCTCCGCGTGCAACTCCCGCAGAAACAGAACTGTTCATGTCTGAATTGGAAGCGTTACTTGATCTGCGGCGCTAGGGCGCCCTGGCGGCGGCGCTCGGCCGGGTCGATGGTCATGGCAACTTGGGTCACCTGGCCAATGACATCGATCTCTTCCGGGTAATCGAAGCTCTCCGGATCGCACGCCGAGGCGGGATGCGGCTGTAGAATCAACCTCTTCTCGCGCAACGTACACCAACCGCAGGCGTAACCGGCGCGATGTTCAAGGAAATAAATGGGCCGTTCGAACTCGTTGTTCCAACCGGAGTTCACCACCCGCCGCCGCGTCTCGTCGATGACCACGATGGCGCCCGGAGAGATGATGGGGTACATCGACCAATCTTCCAAGCCGATCAGACCATAGCGTTGATTCTTAACGTCCAGATGATTGAGGAACAGCAGTGGGAGCTTGCCCCAGCGCTGGATGAACCGGCTCAGAAACAGGGTCTTGCTGACGTCCAATCCCGGTTCCATCGAAATCGGGAACTGGACTTCACCATCCTCGGCTTTGAAGTTCACCAAGTGGGTTTCCGGAATCTCTCCCAGCGTGGAATCGGCCGGCAAATTCGACAGTGAGATTCCGTACCATGACAACACGTCTGAGAAGTCCAACTTGTAGATAGCGCACAGAGAATACAACCGGAACACGCTCGGTAGCGTGCCTTTGTTTTCAATGTCAGCCAGACGGCTCAGCGCGACCACGTATTCGTCGCTGCCGCGCAGATGGGCGATTCGTGTGCTGTACTCTTCCACCTCGCGGTACTTCAGCCGGAGGCGCTCCCGGATGCGCTTGAGTTTCTGGCCAGCTTCCTCCATGATAAGAGCTTGGGTGATGTTTTCGGATGGTCAATGACGGCATGAGATAGCCCTACCCATCTCCGCCGACGGTACTACCCGTCGTATTACCTTGACGGGTTGATTATACCAGTTGGAACGGTACCGAAGCAGCAGATTTGTTCGGAAATCAGAACAAGAGCTCTAGTGAGGCCTAATTTTTGGAACAAAGACCGCTTTCCGACTCTGCAACCCCGCCAGTTAACCCGCCAAGTGGCGGCATTTTCCGTCTGATTGCGGGAGTGACCGGCGCGAGCGGTTCGATTTACGGCTGGCGCCTCCTCGAAAAATTACGGGCCCGGCCGAACGTAGAATTGCACTTGATTTTGTCGCGGGCCGGCGAGCGGACGGCGTTTCTGGAGACCGGAAAACAGGCCGCCGATTTCCGCGCGCTCGCGGATTGCTGGCATCCGGTGGAGGATATTTCCTCGCCGCTGGCCAGCGGATCGTTCCGCACCGACGCCATGGTAATCGCTCCGTGTTCGATTCACACCATGTCCTCGATTGCAGCCGGAATTAGTTCTAATTTGATGATCCGCGCCGCCGATGTGACGCTGAAGCAGCGGCGTCCGCTGGTGCTGATGGTGCGGGAAACGCCGCTCCACCTGGGGCACCTACGCTCCCTGGCGGCGTTGGCCGAGATGGGCGCCATCATCGCGCCGCCGGTTCCGGCCTTCTATCATCGGCCCCAGACGGTGGCGGAGCTGGTGGACGACTCGGTGGATCGCGTGTTGGACCTGCTGGGCCTGGCGGGCCCCGAGGTGCGGCGCTGGGAAGGTCCGGATAAGGGTCCGGCCAAACAGCCGGCTGGTCAGGAGTGAATCTACTGTGAAAAAATCGGCGCCGGCCAGGAAGAAATCCGCGTCCATGCGGGTGGCATTCCAAGGGGAACTGGGGGCCTTTAGCCAGCAGGCGATTCTCCAGTTTCTGGGCCCTAAAGCCGAACCCGTTCCACACGAACGTTTCGACTTGATGTTTCGAGCGCTGGAGCGCGGTGCCGTGGATGCCGCGGCGGTACCCATCGAAAATACGCTGCACGGTTCGGTGCACGCAAATTACGACCTGTTGCTCAAGCACGATTTCGCCATTACTGCCGAAACCAGCGTGCGCATCGTGCACAATCTGATCGCTCCTCCCGGCGTCAGCTTCCGGCAGATACGTACCGTGTACTCGCACGAGGTGGCTCTGAACCAGTGTTTGGAGTTCTTCGCGCGCCACCCGAGCATCCGCCGCGAGCCGTTTTACGACACCGCCGGCAGCGTGAAGATGGTGATGGAAGGGCAGCTGGAAAGCGAGAAGGAGGGCCGCGCGGCCATCGCATCCGAGTTGGCGGCCCACATCTATGGCGGCCATATTGTGAAGCGTCACATCGAAGACGACCGGCAAAACTACACTCGCTTCTTCTTGCTCGAGCCCGCCGGATCGCCTCCGCGCAACCCGCCCGGAGCCTCGCGCAAGCCCTGGAAAACGTCGCTCGTGTTCACCACTCGCAACATCCCGGGAGCCCTGTTCCGCGCCCTGAGCGCGCTGGCGTTGCGCGATTTGAATCTGGTGAAGATCGAGTCCCGCCCGCTGCGCGGGAGACCCTGGGAATATCTGTTCTACCTGGACCTGCTCGGCCGTCCGGAGGAGGAGGCCGTGCGTAATGCGCTGGGGCATTTGCGCGAGGTGGCTGATTTTCTGCGTGTGCTGGGATGGTATCGCGCGGCGTGAGACACGTTAAGGAGAAACTTCGCTGGTCCTCGCCGGGTCTACTCCACCGGTTCCCAAGAGTGGTCCGGGTCGAAGCGGGTGATCGGCACCGGTGGCTTGCCGGGAACCGGCGGAATATCCTTTTGGTAGATCACCCCGTCCTGATTCACCATGAACGTGTGAATTCCGGTCACTTCGTATTCGGCCGGCCACGCTATCAGACCGAATCCGCCAATCAGCTTGTCTTTGACGAAGTAATTGTGCGCGCCCCCCGGCGCATTGGAGCCCTGCCCCTCTAGAACCCGGAAATAGTATCCGTGGTAGGGTTTGGCTTGCTCCTTCCGGCCACCGTCCCAGGCAGCGTGGGCGAGGCCCTCGGGAATCAGCGGATTGCTTTCACCTTCCCAATACAACCCGTCATGCCGGCCGGGCGTGCTCAGCAGACGGGGCGCGTACTCCAGCATGCCGTCGCCGTTGCGATCCTCGGAAGCGTACTTCTTCTGCGCTTCCACGTACCCGTAGCAAATCTCGATGGCGTCGAGTTCGTCGGAGCCGATGCGACGCGCCCGCATTTCGACGGAGGTTTCGGCGGCGTAAAAGCTCCATTTGCCATTGGTGCGGACGATGGGGACTGGAAACGGCCAGTCCTCCTCGCCGATCGCCAGGATCGCGCGATTGGGGTGCAGCGGCGAAATCTCGAGCCGGTATTTTCCGCGCGCGAGGCGAGCGAATTCATCCTGCTCGGCGCGGTCCTGCGCGGGATCGCCGGAGGTCAAGATGCCTTTGGCCTGGGGGCCGAAAATGGCCGACAGCCGCGCGGAGTCGTGGTGATCGACGGCATCAATGAGGGCTTGCGCCGCGGCTTCGGAAGAATCGAAGCGCTCCGGGGCGCTGGTTTGCGCGCCGGGCTGCGCGTTCGAATATGCGGCGCATGCGATCACCAGCGCCGCGCAAACGGTACCAAGTCTGGCAGTCATGTGCTATCGCCTCCCACCACCTCGCGCCCCGCCGCCGCCCCCAAATCCGCCTCCGCGCGAAAAGCCGCCACCGCCGAACGTGCGCCCGGCTCCCATGCTGGAAAAGCCCCGGTCGCTTTGCATACGTGCCATCCCGCCACTGTGATAACCGCCGAAGACACTGTGATTGCCGGTCCAGCCGCGCTGCTCAAAACCCGGATTTCCGAAGCGCTGCTGAGGCGCCACCTGCGGGCGACTAAAGCCCTGGGGGCGGGCGCCGCCGAACCTCCCGGTCTCGCCGCCGCCGAAAGCTCCATTGCGAGCAAACCGGTTCGCCACGTCGCGATTGCCATACGGTACGCCGAGCCGGTGTTCCGGATTATGCGCCCATTCTGAGCGGCCCAACCGCTCGCCTCCACGGAAATCCCGGAAACCGTAACGGTGAAAGAAGGAATGGTCCATGTAGATATTGCCGCCGTACCAATCTGGCGCCCAGCCCCAGCCGCCCCAACCCCAGCCGCCCCAGCCACCGAAATAGAGTCCCAGATCGATGCCCGGATCCCATCCAAAACCAATGTCAATGCCCGGGTATACGAGCGGCGGGTAAGCGCCCCACACCGGTGGTCCCCATACGTATGTGGGATTGTAATAGGGCACGTACCAGACATGCGGGTTCGCCGGCTGGATGCTGATCGTCGTCTGCCCGTTCTGATTTTGCGTGGTGACGGTCTGCTGCGGCGTTGACTGCAAAACGTCTTTGGCCTGGGCTTGAGCCCGCATGCGCTGCACCGCCTGCATCACGTCCGCCTGCTGGGCGAGAAAGGCGTTGCCAAGTTGGGTGGTCCAGGCTATGTTCTGGCTTAGCCGGCCGAGCACATCGGGGAACGCAACCAAACCTTGCACGCTGGGATCCCAGTTCTCCTTTTTCGCTTGGTCCATGAGCTTCGAAGGTTTCCAGCGCGGATGGTCCCGCACCCATTGTTCGGCCTCGGCAATCTCGATCGGGTAGGTGGAAGCGGCTAGCACCTCACCGACCAGGGGATCTGCGTATAAGGCAATAGGCGCCACCAGATCGTCCAGTTGCTGCGGCGGCAGCGACGCTGCTGACGGCGTGCCCGCGGGGGGCGCGTTCTGCGGGGAATACGCCGTAGCGGCCGCAAACGCAAACAAAAAAGCGACGAGGATCGCCGCGCCGCGACGGCCAGGTTTGTTAGGCATGTCCTTCACGTTCCTCATTCAACGTTGGAGGCGGGGACGCCGGATCATCGGCGCAAGCCAGGAGCTGCCCCTGGCATCCGCCCCGCCTTTTCGGCAAACGTCTGTGCCCGGACTATCTCTACAGTGACAAGTTACCGCAGTACCGCCGGATTGACCATACCGGACACGCGGTAATTCGGACTGGAAGGCAATGGTATTGGGAATCACGGCCGCTAGCCGCGTTTCCTCCACGGCCACCGCGGCGCGATGGCATAGTTCAACTGCACCAGCACGATCATGGCGATACTCCAACGCGTATCGAAGACGCACAGGAGCGCGGCTACAGCGTATAAAGACTGCCCCTCGACGATGCGGCGCTTGATGGCGGACGAGGCCGGGGGCGGCAGATCGTCCTTCACCAGCCCGGACCCCATTGCGCACACCCAACTGAAGTACAACGTCGCACCCAAGGCCACAATATTGAGCCAATAGGCCAACAAAGCGACTCGAAAAGCGGTGAATCCAGCTAATAGTGTCGTCGAAAACGGCGTCATCGATACCGCGAACAGGAACACCAGGTGAATCCAGGACAGCGCGCGGTTGGACCTCCGAAGATGGTTCAGTTGGGTCTGCTGTCCCACCCAAAAAATGCTCAGCGTCAGGAAGCTCATGCCGTACATCAGCAGGCGCGGCCCGAGCGTCACCAGCCCGCGCCACAGGTCGTGATCGCTATGGATCTCCTCCATCGCGGGTGCTCGCAGGTCAAGGACCAGCAAGGTCATCGCCACCGCGAACACGCCATCGCTCAATGCCGCCAGGCGCTCCACGCTCTGGCCCGCGATCAGGTTGTAGGTGGTTTTCACTGAAGCGCGATCGCCAGAGCGTGCGCACCGGGCGTGCCGCCCAGTTTAAAGGTCAAGGGAATGTTGCCAGTGGCGCTCAGCGTGGGGACGGTCGCGTTGATCTGGTATAGTCCCACAAAAACCGGGGCCAAACCCGGATAAGCTGGTCGCGTATGAATTTACCTTGCCATAGGCGAAAGCGTCGCCGTCAACCCCAGGAGAGAAGCGTTCGGCGCGGCCTTGGAAATTTCGCGATGCCTCTTGACATACGAAGGTCATCGTAGTAAAGTCTTCGTACATGCCGACGAAACCGACTGATCCGCCCCGGCCCACCGACGCTGAACTGGAAATCCTCACGGTGCTGTGGAGTCGCGGGGCCTCGACTGTGCGGGACGTCCACGAGGTGATCGCCACCCGCCGCCCGGCCCAGTACACCACTGTGCTGAAGGTGCTTCAGGTCATGGCCGGGAAGGGGCTGGTCCAGCGCGACGAAAAACGACGCGCCCACGTCTACCGCGCCAGCCGCCCGGCCGCGTGGACGCAGCAGCAGCTCGCCGGAGATCTAATCCGGCGGGCCTTCGACGGATCGGCCAAGAACCTGATTTTGGGCGTGCTTTCCGCTCGAAAAACGTCGTCGCGCGAATGGGAAGAGATCCGCAAGATGTTAAGCGAACATAAGGAGGGGAAACAATGAACACGGTGTACTCCGTGGCGTTGGCTGCGGCCTTGGTTCATTTCATATGGGAGGGCGCGATCGCCGCCTTGCTGCTGGCGCTGATCGTGAGTCCGCCCTTCGGTCTGCGGCGGCCCGCCTCCGCGCGGGCTCGTTACGGAGCCGCGTGCCTCACCTTGGTCGCGATGGCCGGTGCGTTCACGCTGACTCTCGTAATGTTATGGCCCCTGTCCGCCGGCCGCCTGGGGAACGGTCTGATCCCTTGGCAGATGGTGCCGCTCCTACGCGAGCCTGCGCGCAACGCCGTGGCTGCGCGAGTGGAATCGCACCTGTGGTGGCTCGCGCCGCTGTGGATGCTGGGCGCGTGTCTGTTCACCTTACGCAGTGTGGCGAGTTGGTGGGCCGCGCGGCGCCTGCGCTCGACCGCCGTTTGCGCCGTGGCCGACCTCTGGCAACACCGGGTAAGTCTTCTGGCCGCGGGAATCCGGTTGTCGCGTCCGGTCACGCTGCTGGAATCCGGCCTGGTGCAGGTTCCGGTGGTCCTGGGTTTTCTACGCCCGGTGATTCTTCTCCCGGCGGGCCTGCTGGCCGGCTTCCCGCCGGAGCAGATCGAATACTACCTGTTGCACGAACTGGCGCACGTCCGCCGCTTGGATTATTTGGTGAATCTGCTGCAGACGGCCGTCGAGGATTTGCTGTTTTACCATCCCGCCGTGTGGTGGGTCTCCGCGGTGATTCGCGCCGAGCGCGAGAACTGCTGCGACGACATCGCTGCTACGCAGGGCAGCGGGCATGATCTCGCCGTCGCGCTCGCGGCCCTGGAGGAGCGTCGCTCCGGCGCCCGCGAGCTTGCACTCGCAGCCACCGGAGGCCAGCTCGCGAATCGCATTCGACGCTTGCTGGGGCAACCCGAGTCGCGCCGCGCCGGGATCGCTCCGGTGATTCTCGCCGCCGCGCTGTTCGCGTCGCTCGCCGTTGCCTTCGGGGCGACCAAGCGCCAAGCGCCTCTGCCCGCGCCGCCACCGAAACCTTTGATCGCTCAAGCCCAGCCCACGCCCCAGCCGGTGCAACAGGCCGCGCCCTCCCCAACTAACATCCCCGTGCGTTATCGGAAGTGGCTCGACGAGGAAGTCGTCTACATCATCCAGCCCGAGGAACGGGCTGCATTCCTGCGTCTCGGCACAGAAGCCGAACTCCAACAATTCATCGAGCAATTTTGGCTGCGGCGCGACCCGACTCCCGCCACGGATGAAAACGAGTACCGCGAGGAGCACTACCGCCGCATCGCCTTCGCCAACGACCAGTTCCGCTTCAACCGTGTTGCCGGTTGGCGAAGCGACCGCGGCCAGGTCTACATCAAGTTCGGTCCGCCGGACGATAAGGACATCCATCCAGCGGACACTCCGCCCAGGGAAACCTGGCTGTACCGACACATCGACGGCATCGGAAACGATGTCCTCGTCGAGTTCGTGGACACCGGTCGCAACGGCGAGTATCGATGGACCCGAGACCACCCCAACGGCGCCGCACGCTGAACCTGTGCTATCTTCATAGAGTCTGCCGCCATACCGGCGGCAACTCCAGGAACATTTATGCCAAAGCTGAAGACCCATAAGGGTGCGGCCAAACGGTTCAAAAAGACGGGCACCGGCAAAATCAAACGCCATCACGCGTTTGCCCGTCATATTTTGACCTCCAAGTCGCGCTCGCGGAAACGGCGGCTAGGACAGAGCGCGATCGCCGACGACGCGAACTCGCCCGAGATCCACCGCATGCTTCCGTATTGATCTGCGCTTCGTGCGCAACCAGAGTGGACAGCGCGCCGCACGTGCCTGATCCGCCTGATTTGCAGTAACCCCGTAAGCGCACAGGCGTCGGTCCGTTGTGCGCGGGTAAGAAGAGAAGGAGCAAACGTGCCGAGAGTAAAACGTGGTACCAAACGCCGGGCCAACCGGCATAAGACCTTAGCGCTCGCCAAGGGATTCTTTCTCACCAAAAGCAAGCTGCACCGCCCGGCACAGGAAGCGGTGGAGAAGTCGCTCAAATACGGCTTCGTCGGGCGGCGGCTGAAGAAGCGCGATTTCCGCTCGCTGTGGATCGTGCGCATCGGCGCCGCTTGCCGCGCCGGCGGGATCTCCTATAGCCAGTTCATGAACGGCTTGAAGAAGGCCGGCGTCGATCTGAACCGCAAGATGCTGGCCGACATGGCGCTCAGCGATGAGGCGGCGTTCACCGCGCTGGTGTCTCAAGCCAAGTCCGCCGTCGGGTCACAGTAGCTTATGGAAAGCGCGGTACAGCCTGCCGAAGGCAGTCCCTCCGAACTGGAGGCTTTGGCAAGTCTGGAAGAACGCATCCGTCGCATGGCGGAGTTGGTGGCTTCCTTGCGCGCCCAGCGGGACTCCGCTCTGGCGGAATTGAACGCCGCGCGTCAGATAGCCGCTCCGGCGATCGATGAGGCGCGAAAGCTGCGCGCGGAACTTGACGGTCTGCGCAGCGAGCGCGTGCAGGTCCGCAAGCGGATCGAAAAGCTGCTCGGGCAGATGGATTCGCTCAGCGGGTCCTGACCGCGCCGTCGCTTATTGCGGCGTTATCCTGGACAGAAGGAGGCCGCCGCCCCATGGACACCGCAGCCGAGCGCAAGAGCGTACGGGTCACCATCTACAATCAGCCCTACACGCTGGTGGCCACCGACGAGCCGGGCCAGGTGGAAGCTTTGGCCCACACCATCGACGAACTGATGACCGAGATCGCGCCGCGCGCCGGAAACGTGGACGCCAATCGAGTCGCGGTGTTGGCGTGTCTGCATCTGGCCGACCGGGTGCAAACCCTGGAGCGTGAATTGGCGGGTTTCAAGGCGCGCGTGGACGGCAAAGCGCGCGAGTTTTCCCTGCTGCTCGACGAAGCGCTGAACAAGTAGATTCCTCGGCATGCTGGTGTCACCGCTGGCCTCCCCCTTGGTCTCCCATGTGATGGGGCAGCTCGACTGGATCGAGCATGGATTCGGCACGCGCCTTGCGCCGCTCTCGCAGGAGGGGATGGCGAGTCTCACGCAAATCCACTCGGCGGTGTGTCTGACCGCGGGCCGCGCTGCGCGCCTCGGGGAAGGCGACGCGCTGATCGCCAACCAACCCGGCGTCGCGGTCAGTGTGCGCACGGCCGACTGTTACCCCATTCTCCTGGCCGATCCCGCTGCGCAGGCGATAGCCGCGGTACATGCGGGCTGGCGCGGAACCGCTGCGGCCGTGGTGCAGGAAACGATCGCGCGGATGCAGCGCGAATTCGGGACCAAACCCGAGGATCTATGGGCGGCCATCGGACCCGGAATCGGCGCGTGCTGCTATGAAGTCGGCGAGGAGGTCGCCCGCCAGTTCGGGCGCAGCTCGGCGGGCCGCATCGACCTGGCCGCGGCCAACCGCCGGCAGTTGCTGGAAGCCGGAGTTAAGGACCAACGCGTCCATTCGCTGGACCTGTGCACGTACTGCGACGCGGCCCGCTTCCATTCCTATCGCCGCGACAAGGGCGCGGCAGGCCGGATGATTTCTTTCATTCGAGTGCTCGGTGTCGCGGCGGACTCGGCGTCGCGGCGCACTCTGGTAGGATGAGAGGGTTTTTCCCGAACGCAGCGCTCAGGACGGAATATCCAGATGATTCCTTCAGCCCAAAGTATTCGCACCCAGGGCGGCTTTGAGGTTTCTAACCCTGCGGGCACCGACCGCATCGTGATCCAATTCGGCGGGCAAACCGTCTTCGACATGGACCTTGGAGGATCCAACATGACGATTCAAATTAGCGGCGACCTGGTCATTAAGGTCGGTGGTGATATTTCGCTCGCCGCCGGCCGGAGCATGAGCATTGCAACCGGTTCCAATCTGACCGTGTCCGCCGCGAGCAACTTGACCACGTCGGTAGGTGCGGGCGCGACCCTGACCGCCGGAAGGCAAGTCAATGTCTCCGCTCCCACGGTCGGGATTACCGCCGCGGGTGCGGTGGCGATCGCGAGCAACGCCTTCACATCGACGGCGAACTCGAACACCGCGATCGTTTCAGGTAGCCAACTCGCCATCAACACCGGCTCGACTACCTCCATCGTCTCGGGCGGCGAGATCGACATCAAGGCGGCTAGCGCGCTCAACCTCAAGGGCTCCAAGATCAACCAGAATTGATTCTGCAAGCGGACGTACGGACAAGAGCGCGGCGGATCGGGTGATTTCCTACGTCTGCGCGCCCAGTTGAGTATGAAGTTGAGTATACTGACCGTGAGTTTCACGATGAAACCGGTCCGATTCACCAGCGTTCTGTGTGTCGCCGCGTTGCTCGCCGGGGGCGCGCACGGCCAATATAGCCGCGGAGCTTGGACCACCTTTGGCGGCGACGCGCAGCGAACCGGTTGGAACAAGACCGAAACCGAGATCACACCGGAAACCGCGCCCAAATTGAAGTTGGAGTGGAGCATCAAGCTCGACAACGCGCCCATAGCGATGCACGGGCTGACGCCTCCGCTGGCTCGCTCACAAATCTACACCGACAAGGGCGTGCGCGACCTCGCGATTGTGGCGGGTTCCTCCGGCAAGCTGTACGCTATCGATGCAGATACCGGCAAGATTTACTGGCAGAAGACGCTGGCCACCAAAGGAACTCCGCTGCGTGGGTCCACGTGGCTGTGCCCCAACGCTCTCACCGCGACACCCATGCTGGCGCCCGCGCCCGCGGGATCGGCGGCCGGCGGTGGGCAAGCCCTCTACGTTCTGGCGAGCGACGGCAAGCTGCACGCCTTCAATCTGATCAGCGGCGAGGACCTGATGCCGCCCACCAAGTTTCTGCCGCCGTTTTCCAAAATGTGGAGCCTGAACGCGGCCGGCGGTATGGTGTACTCGACCACGTCGCAAGGCTGCAACGGAGCCGCTTCGGGCGTTTACGCGATGGACCTGTCCAGCGCGGATCGTAAGGTCTCGTACTTTCAGACCGGGGCGCCCGGTTCGGGCGTGTGGGGACGCGCGGGAGTGGCCGTCACCAGCGATGGCCGCGTGGTTTTCGAGACCGGCGACGGGCCGTACGATCCCTCGAAGAACCTGTATTCGGATTCGGTGATCGCGCTTTCCGGCAAGGATCTGAAGCTGGCCGATTATTACACCCCGGCGAATCGCACGTGGATCACCAAGAAGGATCTCGACATGGGCAACATCAGCCCCGCGGTGTTTCCGTTTAAGGATTGGGAACTGATCGCCGCCAGCGGCAAGGAGGGCGCGATCGTTCTGCTGGATTCGAAATCGCTGGGCGGCGCGGATCACCGCACGCCGTTGTATCGCAGTCCGCTATTGGCCAACGATGAGGCGAACTTGAGCGGCAAGGGATTTTGGGGAGCGTTCACTACCTGGGAGGATCTCGCGGGCACGCGCTGGTTGTACGCTCCCGCGAATGGTCCTCCAGCGGCGGGTGTGAAATTCCCGCGCGAATACGGTGAGACTCCCAACGGCAGCGTGATGGCGTTCCAGGTGGACCTGAAAGACGGCAAGCCCGTGCTCACGCCCGCGTGGAACTCCGTGAACATGGGTGTTCCCACGCCGGCGATCGTCGCCAACGGCATGCTGTTTGTGCTGGCGGATGGCGACAATCCCGTACAAATCAGCCCCAGCGGCGCGCAATACAGCGTGGCGGCGCGGATCGGCATGGCGACGCACGCGACGCTGTACGTGCTCGACGCCGCCACTGGCAAAGTGCTGTTCTCCAGCGGCGATAGCATCAAAGGCTTCTCCCATTTCAGCGGCATCGCGCTGGCGGGCGGACGTATTTATGTGCCGACGCTCGACGGGACTCTGTATTGCTTCAGCCAGGGCTCGCCGCTGCCGTAATAGCGGGACCGGTTGCTTGACACTTTCCGAAGGCGGTAACATCGCTTAGTTATATTCTGGCTTCAGGAGGGTTGGACCATGCGATCCGCGTTCGTATTGCTGTGTCTCGTCGCCGTCAGTTTGTGTGCTTTCGGCCAAGCCGGAAACGGTACTATTACCGGCACGGTCAGCGATCCCGCGGGCGCCGTGGTGGCCAATGCCTCGGTGGAGGCCAGGAACGCGGAGACGGGTGTCGTGTACCCCACGGCCACCACCAACGCGGGCAACTTCACGGTCTCGCAGCTACCGCCGGGCACCTATGAAATCACGGTCAAGGTGCCGGGGTTCAAGACCTACACTCACACCAACCTCGCGCTCCAGGCGGCTGCGGTCCTGCGTGAGGACGTCGCGATGCAGGTGGGCGCGGCTACCGAAGCCGTTACCGTCACCGAGCAAGCGTCGCTGTTGAACTCGGAAACCGCCGACGTGGCGCATAACATCACCGTCAATCAGTTGGACAGCCTGCCGATTTTGGGCATCGGCACGGCCAGCGCGGGCGCCTCGGGTATCCGCAATCCGTTTGCCTTGCTGCAACTGATTCCAGGCAGCGCGTTTGATGGCGTCAATCGCGTCATGGTGATCAACGGCACCGCCAACAACACGGCGGCGATGCGCGTCGAGGGCCAGGACTCGCGCAATAACAGCCCGGGCGTGATTTCGAGCCAGGTGCGGCAGCCCAGCCCGGACGCGGTGCAAGAGGTCGCGGTGCAAACCAGCAACTACGCCCCCGAGTTTGGAACCGCAGGCGGCGCGGTCATCAACATGACCATGAAGTCCGGTACCAACCAGTTCCACGGTAGCGGCTACGACTATTTCGTCAACGAGGACCTGAATGCCGCAGGTTCGTTCAGCAACGACGGCACCGGTCACAAAGTCTTGCCGCGCAACCGCCGTAACGATTTCGGAGGCACCCTTGGCGGACCGGTGTGGATCCCCAAAGTCTACGATGGCCGCAACAAAACGTTCTTCTTCTATAGCTGGGAACAGTACCGCGAAACCACCGGCCTGACGTTTAACGACACCGTTCCCGCGCCGGCGTATTTGAACGGAGATTTCTCCGCGATTTCATCGAACGGTACCTGCAGCCTGTGTAAGCAGTACGGCGTTCCCACCACGCCGCTGGGCCCGGCGGGTTCTCCCGCCTTGGATGCTTTGGGCCGCCAGTTTTTCGCCAATACCATCTACGATCCGCTGTCGCGCGCGGTGAATCCCGCCAACAACCTGGGGTATGCCAATCCGTTTCCGAACAACATGATTCCGAAGTCGCGCATCGATCCCTCCACGGTGAAGTTTGAATCCGTGCTCCCGGCAGCGCAAAACAACAACCTGACGCAGAATTACGCCGGCAACATTCCGAGCGTGCGCATCACCACCATCCCTTCGATCAAGATCGACGAAGCGCCTAACTCCAAGGACAAGTTTTCCTTCTACTACTCGACCATCGGCACCGCCGCCGCCGTGGCCTATCCGCTGGGCAACGCCGACGGACTGCCGCTTGAAATCGGCCAGTACCGCGGCACCTATATCGACAGCAAGACCATCCGGTTCAACTACGACCGCATCATTACGCCAACGCTGCTGCTGCATCTGGGCGCCGGATGGCAGCGGGTCAACTTCAATGACGCCGCTCCGTTTGAGAGTTTCGATCCGTCGGCGTTCGGGCTGAGCGGATTCGTGATCCATCGCCAGTTCCCGAGCGTAACGGGGATGTGCGTGCTTGACGTTGGGAACGCGTATTCCTGCTCTGCCGCCGGCCTTGGAGGGATGCAGCCCATCGGCACATCGGGCCAGGCGCAGACCGACTCGTATTACCAGAAGCCGACCTACAACGCCAACCTCACGAAGGTACGCGGCCCGCACACCTATAAATTCGGCGGGGAAGCGGCGCAAATGGGCGCTCTCTCAAACCCCTTCGCCGGCGTCACTCTGCCGACCGGACTTGGTCCGACCTCGCAGCCCTTCACGCCCACGGTGAGCTTCAACGGCTTGAACACGGGCTTCGGGTACGCCAGTTGGCTGCTGGGCGATTACAACAGCACCACGCAGACGCCGCTCGAAGATTACCGGCAGGGCCACATGAGCTGGGCGTTCTTCGCCCAGGACTCCTGGAAGGTTACGCGCAAGCTCACTGTGGACTACGGTCTGCGCTGGGAGTACAGTACGCCCATCAAAGAAGAGCACGGACGAGTGGGACAGTTCGATCCGAACGCGCCCAACGCCAATGCCGGTGGCCATCCGGGCGCGGTCATGTATGCCACAACTTGCAACTGCTCCTTTTACCGGTCCGCCTATCCCTACGCCTGGGGGCCGCGTTTGGGGGCCGCGTACCAGCTCGATAACAAGACCGTGATCCGCGCTGGCTGGGGCGTCGTGTACCAGTTCCCCACTGACGACGGCGTTCCCACCATCGGTTCCAATGCGATCAACGCGCCTTCCGGAATCAATCCCATCGTGAACATCGAGTCGCCCAACCCGATCTTGCAGCCGGTGTGGCCGGTGACCGATCCGAACATCTACCCGGCCAAGGGAACCACCACGCCCGCGCCTTTGGACCCCGACCGGAATTTCAACCGGACTCCCCGGCAGAACCAGTGGAGCATCGGGGTGCAGCGTGAGATCACTCACAACTTCGTGCTGGAAGCCGCCTACGTCGCGAACCGCGTCGCCTGGCTTTCCGCGGGCGGAGTTGCGGGCGCTACCGCACCCGGCACGGTGATACCGCCAGGCGCGTACGGCACCGGTAGTCTGGGCTTCTTAAGCCAGATCTCGGAGGCCACCTTTGCCAAATATGGTTTGAATCCTTACACCAACTACGCCGATTACCAACTGCTGTTGCAGCCGATCAATAGCGCGGCGGTCATGACCAGGATGCGAGCCGCGGGTGTGGGCAATAACGGGTTGGTGCTGCCCTATACGGGCTTTCCTCAAACCAATTCGCTGCTGAGCGCGCTGTATCCGTTCCCGCAATTTTTTTCCGCGGCTACGGGCCCGCTGGCGGTAGCGGAATCTCCCACCGGCAACTCGAAGTACGACTCCCTCCAAATCAAGGCGTCCAAGCGCCTGTCGCACGGGCTGCAGGCGGCGGGTTCGTATACCTGGGCCAAGGGTTTCGTGCGGAATAACCGGCAGGATTTCTTCAATCCGGCGAGTTCGGTTTGGTCCATGCAGCAAATCCCGCCGCAGTTGCTGACGTTCAACGTCACCTACATAACGCCCAAGGCCGATTTTATTAAGAACCGGTACGCCAATCTCGTGCTTCAGGATTGGCAGCTTGGAATCTTCACGCAATACCAGAGCGCTCCGTTCCTGATACCGCCGACCAGCGCCACGGCGAATTTTCTCACTAGTGAGGCTATTCGCGTTCCGGGCCAACCGTTGTACTTGAAGCCGGTGAACGGCCAGATCAACGCGTATACGGATCAAGTTCTCAATCCTGCAGCTTGGCAACAGGTGCCGGCCGGCGGAACCGGTCCGGCGATCGGCACGTTGTACTCCGATTTCCGCGGACGGCGCAGGCCCCAGGAGAACTTCAACTTCGGGCGCAACTTCCGGGTGAAGGAACGCTACAATCTTCAGATCCGCGCGGAATTTGTGAATATCTTCAACCGCACCTTATTGCAGTCGCCGATCTCCGCCAATCCGCAACTGCCGCTTTCCAAGAACGGACTGAACCAGTTAACCGGCGGCTTCGGTGTGATCAACGCCACGGCCGCGGTCAACACGGTTCCGGCGCTGAATGGATCTTCGCGCGCGGGCACCCTGATCGCCCGGTTTACCTTCTGAGTAGGCTGATACTCTGAAAGCATGGAGCGGCAAAAAGCCCGTGTCGTGATGCGGCTCGCGCTAGTGGTGCTGTTCGCTCCAGGGCTCGGCGCGCAGACCGTCATCCCAGCGGTGACTTGGTCGCACGACATCGCGCCCCTGGTCTACGCCCACTGCGCAAGCTGCCATCGACCCGGAGAAGCCGGACCGTTTCCGCTGCTCACCTACAACCAAGTGAAGGCGCGCGCACGGATGCTCGCCACCGTCACGCAGAGCCGCTACATGCCCCCGTGGCTTCCACAATCCGGCTACGGCGATTTCGCCGACGCCAACCGGTTGACCGATGCCGAAATCAAGAAGTTCGCCGACTGGGCTGCACAGGGCGCCCCTGAGGGCATCGCCGCCCAGGCTCCCGCCGCGCCGCAATACACCGAAGGATGGCAGCTCGGGCCGCCCGATCTGATTGTCGAGGCCGACAAAGCCTACGCTCTACCGGCGTCGGGCGCGGAAGTGTACTGGAATTTTGTAATGGAGCCGCGCCCAGGTTCCCTAGGAGACAAGCCGCGTTACGTGCGCGCCATGGAAGTACGTCCCGGCGACAAGCGCATCGTGCACCACGCCGTCGCGGCCATCGACCGGAGCCACTGGGGCCGCGAGCAGGAACCGTCGCCCGGCGAGGGATTCCCCGGCATGGAGCTCGCCAACCGCCGCAGCATTTTCGACCCCGACGACGGCCATTTCCTGTACTGGAAGCCAGGCGGCGCGCCTTATGTGGAACCTGACGGGTTGGCATGGCGGCTCGATCCCGGCAACGCGATCGTGCTGAACACGCACCTGCGTCCTTCCGGCAAGCCGGAGCAAATCCGGCCCGTGATCGGTCTCTACTTCACCGACAAGCCGCAGACCAAATCCCCGATGCTGGTGCAACTGGAGCACGACGGCTCGCTCGACATCCCGGCGGGTGCGCGCGATTTCGTCGATGCCGACGATTTCAAACTGCCGATGGACGCCGATGTTCTGGCGGTCTATCCGCACGCCCACTATCTGGCGCGCTTGATCGAAGGCTACGTCACGCTGCCCGACGGCACGCGCAAGTGGCTGATCCGCATTCCCGAGTGGGACCAAAGCTGGCAGACCGTATATCGCTATCGCGAGCCGGTGTTCCTGCCCAAGGGCGCGGCGATCTCGATGCGCATTCATTACGACAACTCAGCGGCCAACATCCGCAATCCGAATCAACCGCCCAAGCGGGTGCAGGCCGGCAATCATGCCACCGATGAGATGGGCCACTTTTGGCTGCAAGTGCTCCCGCGCGGAGGCGATCGGCGCTTGGAGCTAAATCAAGCCCTGATGCAGCACCGCTTGGAGAAATATCCCAACGATTTTCGCGCTCATATGATTCTGGGCGCGCTGTATCTGGCGCGGTTAAACGCCGGCGCGGCCGTGCCGATGGCGGAAGCTGCCACTCGTATCGAGCCCAAGGACGCCGACGCGCACAACCTCTACGGGTCGGCGCTGGCAGCGGTGGGCCGGGTCGCGGAGTCGATCGAACAATACCGCAGCGCGGTCGCGTTGCGTCCGGACTTCGTCAACGCGCGCTTCAATCTGGCCAATGCCCTCGCGCGGGCCGGACGCTCCGAGGAAGCCATCACCAATTACCGCCAAGTGCTCGCTGCCTACCCCGATGATTCCCTCGCGAAACAGAGGCTGTCGCAAGCGTTGGTGCAGTCCGGCGACGCCCTGGCCCGCGCCGGCAAGCAGGCCGAAGCGGATCAGCAGTACGATGAAGCGGTGACGCTCGATCCCACGAATCGGACCGCCATTCAACGGCGGGATACCAAGAGGCCCTGATGCCAACCAAAAAGAACGAAGGTCCAGAGGAAATCTATCAGATCAAGGTCACGCTCCTGGGGACCAAGCCGCCCATCTGGCGCCGGTTACTGGTGCCGGGGAAATTCACTCTGGAGCAGTTGCATGATGTCCTACAAGCCGCCATGGGATGGCAGGACTGCCATCTGCATGAGTTCCGAGTCGGCCGCGACAGGTTCGGCGTTCCGGACCCCAACGACCGGCTCATGGGGTTGCCAGCCTGCATCCACGAACGCAAAGTACGGCTCTCCGATGTCTTGCTCAAGCCGGGCGCTCAGGGCGAGTACACTTATGACTTCGGCGACAGTTGGGAACATGTCCTTAGCGTGGAGAAGATCCTGCTCCCCGAAGCCGGCCTGAGTTATCCGCTCTGCACGGACGGGAAGCTCCACGGTCCTCCCGAGGATTGCGGCGGACTCCCCGGGTTCTATAACTTCCTGGAAGCGATTCAGGATCCGGACCACGACGAGCACGGAGAACTGCTCGAATGGATCGGAGGCAGCTTCGACCCGGAGTCGTTTTCAGCCGGCGCGGTCAATCAACGGTTGCAGTTCATGTTTCGCCGCCGGAAGGCCAAGAGCAAGCCCGCCGTGCGCAAGACGAAACGTGCTACGGCCGGCTAGAACAGTTCCTTGGTCATGCCGCCGTGCGCGCCCAAGCGAATCCGACCTGATGAAAAAGTTCCTCTGGAGTTGAGCGATCGTGAGCGCGAGTTGATTCTCAAACACACCTTCGCCCACGCTCAGCTCACCAATCGTCTGCGCCTCGAACACAGGCCCGGCGAAACCCCCGCGTATCGGTTCACTTTGGATGACCTGGACGACCTGGCAGGCTACGTGGCGGCGGAAGCCAACCACGCAAAGGACAAGAAGCTACAAAAACTACTGCGAAGCCTGTACGGCCGGATCGCAACGGTGCTGGATTCTTACACCGATTAAGAGGACTGAACCACGCGCGCGAGGAAATCTACTTCCTCGTGCTGCGCGGTTCGGGTACCGCCGGGCGGTTGTCTGGCACCACCGGCTGCTCCTGAATCTTTTCATCCGGCACGGCGTCGTCGATGTCGAACTTGATGGTGGACTCGGTGCCGAACTTGCGATACAGGTGGAACTCGATCTGGTTCCACACCAGAAACCGGCCCTCGCGCGAGCGCAGGTCCGCCCGCAGGGGCAGCACGAATTCCTGATCGGAGACCTTGATGAAGTCGTAGTTGAGATCCAGCGAAACCTTTTGGATGGGGAAATCCGTGGGGATATCGTCGCACTCCATCATAATGCGCATCACCATTCCGGTCTCGCGATCGGCATAAATCAGGCCGTGGTATCCGGCGATGATGCGGCGGCGCGACTCGCGTTCCTCGATACTGTACTGCGATCGCGACTGGCGGACGCGGAACGAAAACACGTACATGCGGCGGCCCCGAAGCGTGGCCCATCTCTCCCAATCGAAGCTGGTTTCGGTTTCGGGCGAAAAGATTTCGGCCAGCATGCTGCCGAATTCTCCCGCCGACGTCGCCCCACCCAACTGGTCGTGGCTCATGGCCGTCACCAATTGGTTGTTGACCGCCACGACTTTGTAGTCTTCCTTGTGCTCGAAATAAGTCAGACGCTCCTGGACCGTGTCGATCAGGCGCCAGTTCTCCTGCCCGGTGGGATCGCCGTGCCGGCGAGTTACTTCTTCGCACAGGAAGTTGGGAAGATTCTCGGTGTAGGCGAGCGCGTTTTGGGTGATCTCGGCCAGAATCCGTTTCTGCTCGATCGAATCCGGCGCTGGAATCACCACGGGCGCGGGCGCCGCGCCCGGCGGCGGAGGGGCGCTCAGCGCCGATGATTCAGTGATCAATTCCTTCAGAGCGGCGACGGTCCGCTTGCCCGCGCCTTGACCCAGCAAGTCCTCGACCGTGCGTTCGTCCAGCTTGTTGGTCAGCTTGATTTTGTGGATGTAATCGGCCACCTGCTGATCCGGCATCTTTAACTGGATGGACGATTTTATGAACGTCTCCAGTTGCGCCACGCTCATCTGCCGCTGCGCCTGCGCAACCACAAGGGCCGCGGCGAACGCGAGCCCAAGCCAGAGTTTGACCCAACCGCTCATACCTCTATTAGACGACTATTTGCGGGTCAGTGGTTTCGCCGATTGCACAGCGGGCGCCGGGCGGGGCGTGGATTTGGCCGTCGCTTCTTCGAGCAGCGGCGCCATGATCCGGTAGCCCTTCCCGTTGGGATGCAGGCCGTCGTCCGACAGGTCTTCGGTGAGCATGCCGGAGTCGTCCCGCAGGGCGTTGAAATAATCCACGTACGCCAGCTTGCGCTGAACGCAAAAACGCTCCAGCCATTCGTTGAGCGCCTTAATCAGGACCGGCTGGCGCGCGGGCGTCCACTCAAATATAGGATTCGCGCGCTTGTGGACATCGCTGACCGGCAGCACGCTAGAGAACACCGCCTTGATGCCGTTGGCGGCGGCCAGGTCCGCCATCATGGTCCAGTTGTTCTCGATGGCCGGCAGCGCAACGTTGCGCGCCAGATCGTTGGTGCCGCCCAGAATCACCACCATGGCGGGCTTCAGATCGATCACGTCCGCCTTCATGCGGCCCAGCATCTCGCCCGTGGTTTGGCCGCCGATGCCGCGATTGACGTAGTCCTTGTCCGGAAAGTACTCGTTGATGCGCCAGCCTTCGGTGATGGAATCGCCCAGCAACACCACGCGCGGCCGCGCCGGATCGGGCGGCGGCAGCAAACGGTTGGCTTCCGCCCAGCGCCCCAGGTTGTCGCGATCGGGCGATTGGAGCGCCGCATCTTTGGAATCGAGCAGCGCCCGAAAGTGCGCGTCCAGGCGCGACGCGGTTTCGCGCAACTCCGTCAGTTGCGCCGAGGCGGCCTCAGGAAAGGGAAACGGCCGCGGCACGGCTTCTGCCAGCGCCAGGTAGGCCCGCAGATTCATCAAGACCGAGTAGGAGAGCTGGCCCGCGGCGGGTTTGCTTTCGAGTAGCGTGCAGGCTTGGCGGACGTTTTCGATCACCGGCGTGGCTGCACGCCCCAGGTCCGCGACCGCCACTCCGCCCGCGTCCATCAATTGGAGGGAGCGGCGGCAGAGCTGATTGACTTGCGCCGCGTTGAGCAGCGGCTGTTGCGCGGGCGTTTGCGCCCCCACACCGGCAGCGGTCGCGATGATCGCCAGCGCGTTCCACGTAAGGATCTGCCTCAAAGGGGCTCCTGCTTGTGCAATTGCAAGGTCACCGTGCCCAGCGGGAAGTTCATGCGCAGTTGCAACTGTACCACGCGCCCATCGGGGCCCTCGCTGACCCAGGCGAAAACTCGTCCCTTGCGCGTGTACACCACGCCGTTCATAAGATTGGCTTCGTAGCGAACGGTTTTGTAGTTGCCCGCCGGCGTGTGGATGTCTTCGCGCTCCTGGGCCTCGACCTTTACCGACGCGGCCTTGCGCCCATCGCTCACGAAGAGTTGTAAGGCTTTTCCCGGTTCGGCCGGGGACGTGCGCAGCTTCATCATGGCGCCCAGCACGTCCTGCACGCACACCGGGATGTCCACGCCGGTGGTGCGGATCACCGCGTTGCTGGGCACATCGCGCTCGACGAAGAAGGCGTGATTCTGCACCCGGTCGTAGAGTACCTGCGTTTCGTGATGGCGTTTGCCTTCGCTCGAGTCCAGCAGACTGGAGGTCACGCAGAACGGGTCGTCGTAGTTGGCCGTGTAGGTGTCGTGGACCTTGAACAGGCTCGAGACGAGGCCGGAGGACTCGAGTTTCAGTTGTACCCAGTTGGGGCGTTCCTCCACCGTCGCGGTGCCGGCGTGAATCAAGCGCCACTCGATGTCGTACACCAGCCGTTGCCCGCTGGGTGTGGTGAGGAACGGCCCGGCCGCCGCCGCGGAGCCGGCTTCGTGGACGGCCGATGGTGGTGCGGGAGTGGGAGGAGTGGACGCTTTCTTGGAATTCTGTTGCGCGGCCAGTGTCGCACATCCTGTTACACAAGCCGCGGTCACAAGGAGCGTTCCGTTGCTGAACCGCATCTCTAGATACTCTACATTACCGGGGCTCTATGTGCTCCCGAAGTGGGGCAGGTTGTCTACCTGCGGCCGATTGTCAATCGGCCTCTTCGCGAGTTCACGGAGTGGAAGGCGGGTTGCCAACCCGCCGCAGGATGACATCCTGCCCCACATTCTCACTCAGGCCGGCTCGCTCAGGCGGCGCGCAGCTCCAATATCAGCCCCATCACCAGGTTTTCGATGCGCGCCGCCACTTCGCGGTATACCGGTTCCTTTTGTCCGATTGGATCGGTCACCGGCCACACTACTACGCGCGGCGGCGGTGCCTTCGAAAAGAGGGGCAGCGGCGATCCACTCAGGTTTACCACCACGTCGAAAGTTTCGTCTCGAAACACTTCCAGGCCCTTGGGAAACAAGTCTTCGGCGGAGATGTTCTTCTCCAGGAGCACCTGTTTGGTGAGGGGCTGGACGATGGCCGCCGGAGCCAGCCCCGCGCTTTGGACCGTCAGGATGTCGGACCCGTAGGCGCGCGCGAAGGCCTCCGCCATCTGGCTGCGACAGGAATTGCCGATGCACACGAACAAGACGCGCTTCTTGGTTTCCGGGCTCACCCGATCGGGCTTAGCCGCGCGCTCACCCGGCGCCACCCCTGCGGGGAAATCGGTGCGCCGCGCGATGCTGCCGCGCATGGGGGGACGGCCTCGTCTTATCGAATCTCTTATCGAACCTCCTATTGGGCCTGACGATACCACTCGATGGTTCTCCTCAAACCTTCTTCAAACGAGACCTGGGGTGCGTGTCCCAGATCGCGCACTGCCGCCGTGGTATCGGCCATGGAATGGCGCACATCGCCCGCCCGCGGCGGACCGAACTTCGGCGCGATGCTCACGCGCTCAGTGCGCTGCAACAGATCCCAGACGAAATTGAGCGTGTAGCGGCCGCCGTTGCCGGCGTTGTAGGTTTTGCCGGCCACGCCCGCCGCTTGCGAGGCCTTCCAACATAACTCGGCCACATCGTCCACGTACGTGAAATCGCGGGATTGCTCGCCGTCGCCGAAGATGGTGGGCGCGGTGCGGGCCAGCACGTGCTTCAGGAACAGGCTCAGCACACCCGAATACGGGCTGGAGGGATCCTGGCGCGGCCCGTACACGTTGAACAAACGCAGCGAAACGGTCTCCAGCCCGTAGCAGTCGTAAAACACGCTGCCGTAGTATTCGCCCACCAGCTTCTGCAGCGCGTAGGGCGACTTGGGACAGGGCGTCATGGATTCAATCTTGGGCAGTGTTTCCGAATCGCCATACGCCGATGACGACGCCGCGTACACCACCCGCCGCACTCGGCCGTCGACGCACGCGCGCAAGACGTTGAAGGTACCGTCGATGTTGATCTCGTGCGAAGGCACCGGGTCGTCGATGGAGCGCGGCACGGACGGAATCGCCGCCAGGTGAAACACGGTGTCGGCGCCCTCGATCACCGGGGCGATGGCGGCGGCGGCGCGAACGTCCAGCCGATGAAACTCGATGCGCTCGCACACCTCCTCCAGATTGGCTTGATAACCGGTCAGCAGATTGTCGATGACCACCACGCGGCCGCGGTCCAGCAGGGTCCGGACCAGGGCCGATCCGATGAAACCCGCACCGCCAGTTACAACGTACTTGGCTGGCATGAAATTTCTAGTTTAGCGAACGGCAACGGTACCTCAAGAATATGCGGCGATCCCGGTCACCTTCTCCCCGATCACCAGAGCATGGATGTGGTCGGTCCCTTCGTAGGTCTTGACGGTTTCCAGATTGCACATATGGCGCATCACCGGATATTCGTCGACGATACCGTTGGCCCCCAGCAAATCCCGCGACTGGCGCGCGCATTCGAGCGCCATGGCGACGTTATTACGCTTGAGCATCGATACGTGCGCGGGCTCCAGGCGGTGCTGATCCTTTAAGCGGCCCACGTGCAGCGCCAGCAGCTGTGCCTTGGTGATCTCGGTGATCATGTCCGCTAGCTTCTCCTGCACCAACTGGTGCGAGGCGATGGGGCGGTTGGCGAACTGCTTGCGCACGGTCGAATAGGCGCGCGCGGATTCGTAGCAATCCATGGCCGCGCCCACTACGCCCCAGCCGATTCCGTAGCGCGCCTGCGTCAGGCACGCGAGCGGCCCGCGCAGGCCTTTCGCGCCCGGCAGCATCGCGGATTCGGGCACGCGGCAGTCGCGCAGGAACAGGCTCGAGGTCACCGACGCCCGCATGGACAGTTTGCCGTGGATATCGGTGGCGCTGAATCCCGGCGTGCCGCGCTCGACCAAGAAGCCACGAACCCCATCGGGCGTCCGCGCCCACACCACCGCGATGTCCGCAGCCGAGCCATTGGTGATCCAGGTTTTCTCGCCGTTGATCACCCACTCCGAGCCATCCCGTCGCGCTTCGGTCAGCATCCCCCCGGGATTCGATCCGAACCCCGGTTCGGTCAACCCGAAGCACCCTAGCGCCTCGCCCGATTGCAGGCGCGGGAGCCAGCGCTGTTTCTGTTCTTCGCTGCCGTAGCTCAGGATCGGATACATCACCAGCGCGCCCTGCACGCTGACGAAACTGCGCAGGCCTGAATCGCCGCGTTCCAGCTCCTGCATGATCAGTCCGTATTCGACGTTGCTCATGCCCGCGCAGCTGTAGCCTTCGAGATTCGCTCCCAGGTAACCCAGCCGGCCCAGCTCCGGAATCAATTCCTTGGGGAAGCGCGCGTCGCGGTAGCAGTCGCGAATCAGCGGCAGCACGCGGTCGTCCACGAACTGGCGGGCAGTCTGGCGCACCAGCAGCTCCTGTTCGTTGAATAACGAATCGATCAGCATGTAATCCACGCCGGGAAATCGAGCCATAGAGGCGATTGTAACGCGCGGGCGCCGTACGCTTGAGCGAATCCTCGTGCTACTCGCGGAGTGCGGCGGCGCAACTTCTTACCCGCCCCGATGCTAGCACTGCGCTCCAAGACATCGGGCAAATTTCTTGACTTTTTGCGGGTGAAAACGGTTGTGCGATATGCGGGTTCGTCTCGTAACTTGCGGAGGCTCGGCGGACCGGAGCCGCCTCAAAAGGCGGCTGCAGGCTCTAAAGCCTGCCCCACTTGGGTTCGTTTGGTGATACGTGCAACTGGATAAGAATCTGAGGCTTAACTGACGGATGCCGGAGCGCGAAGGGTCTCGCGCCGCCGCCGGCATATGGATATATAGATCGGGCATGCCATATTTCCGGATAGTATATATTTTTCGCCTCGGATTCGCCCTGCGGCTTCCCGGGCGACATTCGATACACTTTGGGGTGACTGACGAAGGCGACCAAGGAGGTTCCATGCGAGGCATCGCACTATTCGGAGCGGGAATCGTGGCCGGGATCTTGATGACTCAGGGGATCATTGCCCAAAGCAACGGCGCTCAAGGCAGCGGCGGTTTGAAGCTGAATCACGTGGGCATCAGCGTCAAGGATTTCGACAAGGAGTTGAATTATTACACCAAGACTCTGGGCTTCCGCGAAGTGTTCGCCTACAAGGACGCCGACGGCAAACCGGCCCTCACCTATGTGCAACTGAGCCGGGACACGTTTCTGGAATTGCAACCGGCGAACGCGGATCGCCCGCCTGGGTTGTCGCACATCGGCATTCAGGTGGACGACCTGAAAGCGACGATGGCGCGTCTGGAGTCGCGAGGGGTCAAGCTGGAGCCGATGCGCGTCGGGCCGCAGCCAGGCGCTGACCAACGCTCACGATCCCGAGGGCGTCACGATGGAGCTGCTCGAATACCCGCCGGGATCGGCGCAGCGGAAGGCTATCGATGCATGGAAGTAGGGCTTGGAAGGGCCTGGAAGTAGCTTACTCGCCGCCGGCCTTTTTGTACGTCGTGATGACTTTGTTGACGTACTGGCGGGTTTCGTCGAACGGGGGCAGGCCCTGGTATTTGTCGACGGCGCCTGGGCCCGCATTGTAGGCGGCCAGCGCGCGGACCACGTCGCCGTTGTACTTGAGCAGCAGCTCGCGTAACAGACGGGTGCCGGCGTCGATATTCTGCTCGGGATCGGTGGGGTCGGCGCCCAGCGAGCGCGCGGTTTCGGGCATCAGTTGCATGACGCCGACTGCGCCCCTGGGCGATACCGCGCGCGGCTCAAATCCGGACTCGACTTTGGCGACGCTGTGGACGAACTCGGGCGGCAGGCCGGAGCGCACCGCGGCATCGTGGACCAGTTGACGGGGGTCTCGCGGAGCGGGCTTGGCCAAGCTGGGATGAGCGTCCGCCGGCGCATGCCCGGCCGATGCAAAGGGCGCGGACCCGAACGGGGCTGGCGCCGGGGGAAAACGCTTTAGTCCCTTCGGACGGCGATTCTCACATGAAGTTTTTCAGACACTTCGTGAATCAGGTGGTTGCCGCCATCACTGACAGGCCAACAGAACAGTTCGGCTGCAGGATTTCGGTCGTCCCGCACGTGCTGGATTGCTCGGGTGAGGCACTCGAGTGCGAGATGTCGGCCACGGTGATCCGGAACCACGGCCGCGGCTGCAAGGTACAGGCTTTCCCAATTTGGTGAAGCTTCATTCTGCGCTGTCTCAACCATCTCGCGTTCGGAAATGCGGCCCTCTAAGAAAGAGGCTTTAAGGTTCTTGTTGACCGGGATGACTAATGCGCCTCCAACTACAGAGCCGCAGTATTTCGCAACGGTCCAGCACTTCGGAATCGTGTGAACAATCCAGTCTGTCAAATGCCAGTCACCTCGCATTTGCTCAAGGTTCGAATCTGTCCCGATATAGGTGTTGAAGATGGTGGCGGCGTGCTCCACATCGGCTTTGGAAATGACGTGCGGGTACGCCGAAATCAGATAGAAAGCGGACTTTCGCCCGACCGGATGTTCCACGACACCGAGGCACCAGGCGTGAATCGCAGTCAGCAATAAGCAATCCACCCAACCACCGTTGGAATAGCCGCCTACGATGCCAGCCGTCTTTTGCGTCACGATGAAGGCGAAGTTGGCGATCATGTGAACTAGGGCGCCCGCGCACAGATAGTTAAGGGTCCACTCCATTGGACGTGCCTTGATTCTACGGACCGTTGACGGATTTGACGGGCCCAGGATGAGTGCGAAGGCCAGGAAGCCGGCCAAGCTTGTCAGCAGCACGTAGGTTATATCGGAGATGAGCGTGAGTTCTGGGCAAGAACCATCTTTAGGCGGGTAGCGCTGATTGACCGCGACGACTCCGACAGTGAGCGCACCCCAGATCGACAACGCCGTTCCCAAAATCTTGTCGCCCACATCTCTGATGTCCCGGTCGAGGAATCGAAACAGCGTTGCCCCTAGGCCCAGAAACGTCCAGACCATGATCGCACCCAAATAGGCGAGATCATCCCACCAAGGATACTTTTGCCCCGACGGCCCCGATAGACCCAAATACATCCACCAAAACTGCCCGATGGTCCAGATCACCAGCCCGCAACAAATCCAGAATGGTGAGTATCTGGCGCGGTCATGAAAGCCACTGGCGCCGGAAAACGCTCGGGTGAAGCCGAAAAACGCGCCCAGGGCGGCGTGTAGACCATAAATGTTGGAAAAGTTTTTGCATCCGTGTCCGCACACGTCCGGACGGAACCGGGACGCGGCGTAGATGGAAGCGAGTAATGCGAGGAAAAAAGCGTACGAGAACCAAAGAATGCGTTTCGCCCGCCGCTGGTCGATTTGCACTAGAATTCCGATTTATTGGAATGCCGCTATGGATTTCAGTACCGGAACAGTATACACTAGCCGCTCCCAAGGGAATCCAAACATTTCCTCCGTGCGGCGTGGCGGGTGGGACCGACGGTAAGCGGGCACCGGAAGAGGGTTGCGCGTGGGGAATCGGTGACTGGAAGCCAGGTGCTACTGGCCGCCGGCTTCTTTGTAGGCTCCGATGACTTTGTTCACGTATTGCCGAGTTTCATTGAAGGGAGGCAGGCCCTGGTACTTGTCGACGGCGCCCGGGCCCGCATTGTAGGCGGCCAGTGCGCGGACCACGTCGCCGTTGTACTTGAGCAGCAGCTCGCGTAGCAGACGCGTCCCGGCATCGATATTCTGCTCGGGATCGGTGGGGTCGGCGCCTAGCGAGCGCGCGGTGTCGGGCATCAGTTGCATCACGCCGACAGCGCCCTTGGGCGACACCGCGCGGGGCTCGAATCCGGACTCGACTTTAGCGACGCTGTGCACGAACTCGGGCGGCAGGCCGGAGCGCACGGCGGCATCGTGGACCAGTTGCTGGGGGTCTCGCGGGCTGGGCTTGGCCACGGTGGGAGGGGCCTCCGGTGGGGGCGGGGGAGCCGGAGCGGGAGGCGGCGGAGGAACGTAATCGTCCTGCTCGAAAGCCACGATGACGGAGGCGGGCACTTCGATGGCGCCGTCCTTGGTGATCAGGCGGACGCCCGATCCGGATGGTTCGTGGCGCTCGGCGCGAATGCGGAGGCCGCTGGATAGAACGGCGTACTCGCCGGCGAACGCCGGTAGAACGGAGGCAGCCAGCAGGCAACAGAAGGGGCGCAGCATCAACTGTTAAGTATGACGCGGATTCGGCCTCAAGCGTGCAGTGCGAATTCCCGCGCGGGTTTGCGCGCGCGGAACGCTCCGATGCCCCACGGACTGGGCTCGATATCCACTAGGCCGGCTGCCCGCAGCCAGTCGAACACTTCGTAGGGCGTATGCGCGGACTGATACGACGGCGTCACGCTGTCGAACGTATCCAATACAGACCACCGCACATCCGGCAGAGGCACGAACGGGAACGCCAGGCGCGCCGCTTTGCCCAGCGCGGACCCAATCCCCGGGATCTGCGCCAGCGGCCGCAGCCCGTAGGCGGTGGCGTAGCTGTAGGCCAAGGGCGGAATCGGTCCAGCAAGCGGCCATAGCCGCTGGAACATGCGCCTCCAGAACTGGACGCTGGGAAAATCGTAGTAGCCGCCCTTGCCGTAGACACTCAGCGCGATCCACCCTTCCGGGCGGGTGATGCGGGCGGCTTGCGCTACGCCTCTGGATGGGTCGGGCGTGTGGTGCAGCACGCCGATGCTGTAGACTCCGTCCACCGACGCCGCGCGCAGAGGCAAGGCTAGCGCATCGGCCTGGCAGACGCAGACCTCGGAATCGCCGGCAAAATTTTGCGCGGCTGCTTCGACCGCGGCGCTGTAATCGATCGCGATCACTCGTGCGCCTTTTTGGCGGGCGATCTCAACAAAGCGTCCGGGGCCGCAACCCAGATCGACGACCAGTTGTCCGTCGAGGCGATTCGCGCCGGTGATGCTCTCAAACATCCGCCCAGTGTGGCCCTGCATGGGCCGGCCGACATTCTCGCTATCGAATTGGAGGCGCGGCCAGCGGTTCCACTGATAACCGAAACTGCCGGTGTAGTTGCAGGATTCCACGAACCTCGGCACGCCGCGCACGATTGGGTAGCTGGAAGTGGGCGAACGCAGTTCTCCCGAGATCACGCTTTCGCCCTGGCGCTCGGAGATGCGCAGTTCCAGCCTTGCGCCGGTCACAGGGTCTACGAAGTGGGGGGCGAATTGGATGTGCACGGCCGGGTCTGGTAATTAGTAGGCGTAGGCCGCGGAAGCTCTCAGTGGTCCGGCCAAGAGCGATTGTCGATGCCGCCTTTCCTGAACCCGGACCCGCACTAGGTCTTTGGCAGGATGAAATAGTTCCATTGTCCCCGCCCTGACGGGGCGGGGCTACACAGCCCCGGACGTGAGTCCGGGGAACCCAATCGCACGGTCAGCTCTCGGCTGGAAACCTTAAGCGTCGGGTAGAGACGGTACTCGCGGCGGCGTGGTCCTATAGAATCGAGCCTCTTATTTAGTCTAAAATCCAGAGCATGCGGACCTTACGGGTGAACGCTCCCCTTCTATGGTTGGTCGCGGTGGCCGTGCCGGTACTGGGGGCGCCCCGGCCGATCACCCACGAAGACGTGTGGCTGATGAAGCAGGTGGGCGCTCCCGTGCCCAGCCCGGACGGCAAATGGGTGGTGGTTTCGGTGACCGAACCGGCGTACGACGAGACTAAGCAGGTCTCGGACCTGTGGATCGTGCCGGCCGACGGCAGCGCGCGACCGCGCCGTTTGACCAACTCGCGCGCGGCCAAATCCGGGGTGCAGTGGAGCCCGGATAGCCGCCGCATCGCGTTCTCCACGCGGCGCGAGGGCGACGAGGCCAACCAGATTTATATTATGGACATCGCCGGGGGCGGGGAAGCGCAGCGGGTCACCTCGTTATCCACGGGCGCTACCGCGCCCAGGTGGCGGCCGGACGGAGGCGCGATCGCGTTCACCAGCGTGGTTTATCCAGGGGCGATGGATGACGAGGCCAACAAGAAAATCGCGGCCGAACGCAAAGCCGACAAAGCCCACGTGCGCGCCTACGAAACGTTTCCGATCCGCCATTGGGACCACTGGCTGGACGACCGGCACGCGCATCTGTTCGTGCAGCCGTTGAAAGAAGGGTCGAAGCCGCACGACGTGCTGGCGGGAACCGGCTTGGCATCCGCAGCGGGGTATTCGGGCAACGAGACCAACTCGGGCGAAGAACTCGGAGCGGCGTGGGCGCCGGACGGGCAGTCGCTGGTGTTCGCCGCGACCGCCAACCGGACTGAGGCGGCGTATGCTCGCACGATCATGCGCTTGTATCAAGTCCCGGCCGCGGGCGGCGAGCCCAAGCTGATCACGCCCGCGGGCAACGCTGCCAGCTTCTATAACCCGAGGTTCAGTCCGGACGGGAAGGCGCTGTTCGCGTTGCGGGAACAGGAAGGCGAGCAGCCGTATTACGCCACGCGGATCGCGCGGATGGCGTGGCCGGGGCCCGGCCAGAAAGAGGCTGAATGGCAAACCGTGACGGCGTCGTCGGATTTGAGCGCTACCTCTTACGCCATCGCGCCCGATAGCCGTACTGTTTACTTCTTGGCCGAAAACAACGGTCTGGAGAAGCTCTTCCAAGCTTCGGTAACGAGCAGCGAGGTGCGCGAGTCGTTTGCTTCGGATCTGGGATGCTACACCAATCTGGCGATTCCCTCCCGGGCTGCTGGGACGCCTGCCACGACGCCCGCTGCAACCGTGTTGTTCGCCGATTGGGGTAGCGCCGCGAATCCCGCCGAGGTGGTGCGGGTCGACTCGTCGGGACACCGCCAGCGCTTGACCGAGTTCAACGTCGAGAAGTCGGCCGAACTGGACCTGCCGCCGCTGCGGCACTTCTGGATCACCAGCCAGCGCGGCAAGCGCATCCACAGCATGCTGGTGCTGCCTCCGGGCTTCGACGAATCGAAGAAGTATCCGCTGCTGGTGCTGATCCACGGCGGCGCGGCCAATATGTGGCGCGACGAATTCGGCGTGCGCTGGAATTATCACATGCATTCGGCGCCAGGATATGTCGTATTATTGACGAATTACACCGGATCGACCGGATTTGGCGAGAAATTCGCGCAAGAAATCCGCTTTGATCCGCTGAAAGGTCCCGCGGACGAGATCAACGAAGCCGCCGACGCGGCCATCCGCCAGTTCGCCTTCATCGACGGGTCGCGCCAGGCCGCCGCGGGCGCCAGCTACGGAGGCCACTTGATCAATTGGATGCAGGCCTCGACCTCGCGCTACAAGGCTCTAGTCGCGCACGCCGGGCTGATCAACCTGGAATCGCAGTGGGGCACCAGCGACGGGATCTACCATCGCGAGATGGAGGAAGGCGCGCCTTACTGGGAGAATCCCAAGCCGTGGCAGGAGCAGAATCCCATCCGCTTCGCCAAGAACTTCCACACGCCGATTCTGCTGAGCGTGGGCGAGCACGATTTCCGCGTGCCCATGAACGAGACGCTGGAAAACTGGAGCATCCTGCAGCGCCTGCGCGTCCCCAGCAAGCTGCTGGTGTGGGAAGACGAGAATCATTGGATCAGTAAGGGCGAGGATAGCCGACGGTTTTACCAGGAAGTGCGGGATTGGCTGGCGAAGTATCTTTGACGCGTACGGCAAAATGCCGTAAAGTAGAAGTGTCATGAAACACCACCCTGCGGCCCGCCTGGAGGCGCGCCTGCCCAACCAGGTTCTGGCGCGCCTGAAACGCGCCGCGGAAATCCAGGGACGCACTCTCACCGATTTCGTCGTCGCCGCCGCAGACGAAGCTGCGTGCCGCGCGATTGAGCAAACGGAGATCATCCGCCTTTCCGCCGAGGACCAGCGCCAAATCGCGGAAGCGATCCTGAACCCTCCCGAGCCGACGCGGGCCCTGCGGAAAGCCGTTCAGCGACATCGTAAGTTGATCGTCGCGGAATGACATTTCCTTCGTTCCGTGTCGAGCCCTTGGGCGACGCGCATGACCGGGACCAGTTTCGTTGCGGAGAGGAAGTGCTGGACCGGTATTTTCGAACCCAGGCGACCCAGGACATTCGCCGCCGCGTCGCGAACTGCTTCGTCGCCGTCGAAGTGGCAACCGGCCAGGCCGCTGCGTTTTACACGATGTCCGCGGCGAGTATTCCCTTCGTCGATCTGCCGCCGGACGAAACCAAGCGCTTGCCGCGTTATCCCACATTGCCGGCGGTTCGGATTGGGCGCCTGGCGGTCGATGAGCGCTTTCAGGGGCGCGGTTTAGGCGCGGCCCTGTTAGCGGACGCCGCCCATCGAGCGATTCAGGGCGGCGCGGCAGCGTTCACTCTTCTGGTGGATGCCAAGAACGACCGTGCGGTGGCGTTTTATCGGCGTTACGGATTCCGCCTTTTGAGCAGCCAGCCCCGGACGTTGTTTCTTCCATTGGCGACGGCTCAAAAAGCCTTCCTCGAAAAGGCCTCTCACTGAGGCCAAAGCTGGCGGGACACGTCGGCGAAGACTGTCGCGCTGCCTACAAATCCGCTTGGTTATCACACGCCCACGAACGACCAGCTGTACCTCGAGAGGAGCACTAGCGCGCCCGACCCTACGCCCAACGCTTTAACGGCGGCGGCACGTCCCAGTACGTCTTGGCCGACACGTACGACGCCGGCCTTATCGAATAGCCCGGCTGGAGGTGGTGAGAGACTGTGGAAGGGGGCTGTATGCGATCACTTGTACTATTGGTTGCGGTTGGAGGGGGCCTAACGGGCCAAAGTTTGGTGGGGTCGGGTTACACGCTTCCGACGCCGGTCAACGGAGCTCCCGGGCAACTCGTAACCCTTATGGTCCAGATAACCGACCGGTCCGGGGTTGCGTTTACGAGCGCTCCTGCCGGAGCCGACTTGCCTACGACGCTCTCCGGTTTCTCAGTCACGTACTTTCAGGGTGATCAGTTCTCCACGCCGATACTTAACGTGCTCCCATTCTACACCGTACCGACTCCCTGCTATCCAGCGTGCGCGGCCCTAGTTGCACTGACAATTCAAATGCCGATAGAGGCAAAATCCTGTCCTCCATCGTCCTGCGAGAATCTGGGTGGCGCGACCACAGGGCTCCTAAATATCTCTCAGAACGGAGTGCATGGGACAGCCATATACGTTCAACCCTACTCCGATCAAGTTCACATCGTAACAACCTGCGACACGTTCACCAGCGGGTACGGCGCCACATCCAGTCCTACTGGCTTACCCTGCCCGTCGGCTGTCACTCATCCGGACGGATCGCCTGTTACCGCAGGGAATCCGGCGAAAGCTGGAGAGGAGGTAGTTGCCTATGCCGTCGGGCTCGGCCAGACCAACCCGCCGTTGGCCACAGGGAAGCTCGTTACTGCCGCGGCTCCGACCCAGACCGCCTTCGGCCTCGACTTCAATTACCGCCCGAACGCCCTGGCGACACGACCGCTTCCGTCGGCCTCGCCACCGGTTTACGCCGGAGCGACGCCGGGTTACGTTGGGTTGTACCAAATCAATTTCGTGGTTCCGCCCGTACCGCCTGGCACTCTTCCGTGCGTTAACCCGGTGCCGACACAAGGACAAAACGTGGTGTATTCCAATCTTACAGTGAGCGTCGGAGGGGCATTCTCGTTTGACGGCGCCCGAATTTGCGTCGCCGTACCCAATCCTTAGCCGCAGCGCAGCGACCGCCAGCGCGGCCATCACCAGCCCCGTCAGGAACAACATGATCGTGGCACCTGCACCGCGATTCGATATCATTGGGCTGTTCGAACCAGGAAACAGCAGCCCGAAAACCTACTCGATAGGCGTACGGGCTTGAGGAGGATTGACGTGAAACTTCTAATCATCTCAGCAACGGTCACGGGACTGACGCTGTCGCTACCGGTACCGTCGCTCGCTCAGCAGGAGGCACACGCCGCGCCCGCGATGCCGGCGACCAGGGATATCAAGGTCATCTCCAGCGCCGGAGCGCGCGCCTTGGCGGACGCTTGTACCGCTTGGGCCGAACGCAACAAGCAAACCGTCACAATGGCGATTCTGGATTGGGGCGGCAACCTCATCGAATCGCACGCCATGGAAGGTGCGGCGGCGAACGCGATCGACACGGCCTTGTTGAAGGCCAAGTCGGCCTTGCGCTGGCGGCGGCCAACCTCGGAGACGAACAAGCTGGTCCGGAGCGGCGACAACCTCGCGCCGACCTTCATGCGCGACTTCCCGCAACCGGGCGCTCTTCCCATCGTGGTCAATGGGCAGGTGGTGGGGGCGATGGGCGTGTCCGGCGCCGACGGCGAGAAATGCGCCCAGGCGGCGATCGACGCGGTGTTCAAGGGACAGGCGACCTCTTCGGGGCGGTAGCGCTTCGGGCTCTTGCCGCGCGTAGAATGGGAACACCATGCGGTATTTGGTGCGCGCACGTGTCAAGGCAGGCGGCGAGCGGTCGCTTCTCCAGGCGATTGAGCGCGGAACCCTGGGCCGAGGTTCCGTAGCCGGGGGCGAGTACTTGCGCAACATGCGAGAAGCCCGGCTTTGCCCGGATGGCACGGCGCGCTGGGTGGAGGTGTGCTATTGTCCCACTCCGCTGCAAGAAGAGCGGCCTTACTAGGAGCAGTACTTCGACCTGGTCAAGGTGCAGGATGCGCACGACCGCAAGCAGTGCCGGGACCAGAACGGAGCGGAGCCGTGGGCCTGCGAGAACTGCGATTGCACCGAGCGCCTGGAGCGCAAGCTGGCAGGTCTCGGCGATTCGTTCCTGAAGAAACTCCGCGGCGGCTAGCGCGCCGGTTTTGCGACGGCGATGGTTGTCGTGGGCTTGAGCTCAACGCGGTACGCCTGATACGGCACCGTGCCCAGATTTTCCACCGAGTGCAGCGGCTGGCTCGTGGCGTCGTACGTCACTTGCATTTCTTTCAGCTCGGCCCGCGGCGTCTTTTTGCCATCGGCCGACAGGCGCTGCGACGGGGGCAGGCCGAAATATACGACCACGGCCGGCCAGGTGTGCGTGTGCCACGGTTCCTTTTCACCCGGCGGGACTTTGACGCTCAGCACCCGCACATAGGCGTTTTCGAGGGCCACCGTGATATTGGGGTTGTGAATCTTGACGGCGTCGGTGGCGGGCAAGTCCGCTGCGGGCGCAGGCTGGCAGTCGGCATTCTTCAGCTCGACGAGGAGGTTGTGGCGGTCGCGATCGCTGCTGTCGAACCCCTTGCTCGGCCCTCCTTCCGACCAGCGGATGGTCACGGTCTTCCAAGGCTCATTCACGCCGGAGGTTTGTTCGAAGAACACGCTGGGCCAGAAATGCGTGTGCGGGACCTCCCTGCTGTGCAGCGGGACGGTGGCTTCGAGGACGCGGACAGTGTCGTTCTCCAGAATCACCTTGTGATTGCGCGGCGCTGCGGCGACGGCATCCGTGGCGTCGGGCTTGGAGGGCCCGCAGCCGGCTGCTCGAAGACTGGCGGGGAGGAGGAGGGCGCAGACTGCCGCGCCAGTTGAAAACCGGAACCATGAAGGGGTCATCTGCATCGTCAACGATCTTATCACTGCTGGAGAAGATGTTGGAGAACATGCTGGGGAACAACACAGCGCTTCGCGCGCTTTTTAGTGTACAATCCGGTGAGACTAACACCGGACAAACATGCCAACACGGGTGACCAACACCATTCTTCCGACTACGATGGTCGGGTCGTATCCGCGGCCGCGCTGGTATCGGCAACAGTTATTGGGCCGCGACATTCGCGTAGCCTTCAAAGAAGCCGCCTATGAGGAGGCCTATCATGACGCCACGCACACGGCGATCCATGACCAGGAGGAGGCCGGGCTGGACATCATCACGGACGGCCAGATGTACTTCGACGATTATGTCGGCGCGATTGGGTCGTTCTGCTGGTACATGTACGAGCGCATTCACGGCTTTGAAGAGGCCAAGGAGCCGCATCCCTCCGAGGTCGGCGCACCGGTTCGGACCAAGGATGTCGAACTGCTTGCAGACTGGGGCGGCGTGATTAACAGCGGGCCGGTGAAGCGGGGCCCGATGCGGCTGGCCGACCTCTACAAGATTGCTACGCGTTACGCGACCAAGCCGATTAAGGTTTCGGTCGGCGCGGGCCCGATCAATTTGGCTTGGCATGTGTATTTCCAGCACTACAAGGATGCCCGCGATCTAAGCTTCGCGCTGGCTCCGATTTTCAATGCCGAGATGAAAGAGCTGGTGGCCGCGGGCGCGAAGTATTTGCAGATCGAGGATCTGGGTGCGTGGTTACCGCTGTTTACCTTGAACCCGGACGACTATAAGTGGATTGCCGACGTGATCGCGCAGTGCATCGACGGGGTGAAGGCGAAAATTGCCTGGCACTTCTGTTTTGGGAATGCCTGGGGGAACGCGCTGACCAGCCTCTTTCCGAAGGGCTATGAAACCGTCCTTCCCTTTTACTACCACCTGCCCATCGATCAATTCGTGCTGGATTTTGCGAACCGGGACATGGCAGGCATCGAGTGCCTGAAGGCGCTGCCGAAGGACAAGGAAGTTCAGATCGGCGTGCTGGACGTCCGCACCAGCATGATCGAGTCACCAGAGCAGGTGGCCGGCCGCATCCGCAAGGCGATCGCGGTGGTGCCGCCGGAGCGCGTGTATCTGAGTACCGACTGCGGAATGAAGCCGCTTCCCCGGATCGTCGCGAAGCTGAAGCTCAAGGCGCTCGCCGACGGTGCAAAAATCGTTCGAAAAGAGTTGGCCTGACAGAACATGTGCGTGATGTATACTTGCGGTACCAGCTAGGCAATTTTTTCTAAGTTTAGGAGACAACCGAACCATGGCAGACAAGAAGATCATTGCGGTATTGGGAGCCACAGGCTCTCAGGGCGGCGGCCTGGTACGCGCTATTTTGAGCGATCCAAATGGGGGTTTTGCGGCACGGGCGATCACGCGCGATGTCAACTCCGAGAAGGCGAAAGAGCTGGCCAAGCTGGGCGCGGAGGTTGTCGCGGCCGATGTCGACGATCCGGAGAGCCTCAAGCGGGCGTTCGCAGGCGCTTACGGTGCGTACTGCGTCACGTTTTTCTGGAATCACTTCTCGCCGGAGAAGGAGATCGCCCACGCCACCGCCATGGCCCAGGCGGCCAAGCACGCCGGCCTCAAGCACGTCATCTGGTCCACCTTGGAAGACACGCGCAAGTGGGTGCCTCTGAGCGACAATCGCATGCCCACGCTCCAGGGCAAATATAAGGTGCCGCACTTCGATGCAAAGGGCGAAGCCGACTCCGTGTTCACCGGGCTCGGTCTGCCCGTCACGCTCCTGCTTACGACCTTCTACTGGGACAACGCCATTTACTTTGGCATGGGCCCCAAGAAGGGCGACGACGGCAAGTACGCGATCACGTTTCCGCTGGGGAGCAAGAAAATGGCCGGCATCGCAGCAGGAGATATCGGCAAGTGCGCTTACGGTATCTTCAAGGGCGGCAACCAGTGGATCGGCAAAACCGTGGGCATCGCCGGCGAACACCTTACCGGCGCGCAGATGGCCGCCGCATACAGCAAGGCGCTGGGTCTGCCGGTGAGCTACAACGCCGTGCCGCCGGAAGTCTACCGCGGCTTTGGTTTCCCGGGAGCCGAGGATCTGGGCAACATGTTCCAGTTTTACGCCGATTTCGAGGACTATTTCGGGAAGTCGCGCAGTCTCGAAACCTCCCGCGCGTTGAACCCTGCCCTGCAAACGTTTGACGCATGGCTCGCCGCAAACAAGAGCCGCATTCCGATCGAGTCTGTACCGGCGAAAGCTTGATAGTCCAGTCCGCGAGCGTTGCGTAGCTGAACGCCGGACGCAGACAGAACGAGCGAGCTGCCGAGCATTGACAACGCAGACGGCGCACCCGTACAATCGAAAACGCTCAAAGCAATCGGGCGCGAAGACCTTTCCACCAAGACGTTTATAGGAATTCCCAGGGCATAATGTTCAAAGCCAGTCTCGATAAGATACTTCCGACCACCATCACTGGTTCTCTGCCTCGTCCGAGTTGGTACACGGAGAACCTCGGCATCCGGTCGTTTCTGGATGCGATGGTCACCAGCCGTTTCCGGGAACAGTACGTCGATACGCTCTCCGTTTATCTGCGCGAGCAGGAGGTCGCGGGTCTCGACATCGTCACCGACGGCGATTGCCGGTTCGATCAGGACATTGGAGGCCAGAGCTGGACCAGCTACCCGCCCCATCACATGGAAGGCTTCGAAGTGACGCATCCGAAGCTAGCCAAGGTCGGCGCTGGAGGCATCGCGTTTCCGCGCGGCCACATCCTTCACGACTACTTGGAAGCGCGGGTGATGCCGAGGCTGGTCGGGCCTGTGGGGCGCGGCGAGATGCAGTACACCGAGATATGGAAGGCCGCGCAGCGGCTGACCACCAAGCCGGTGAAGTTTGGCACGGTGACGCCTGAGCTGGTAGCGTTCGCCGTGCAGGACGAGCATTACAAGAGCTTGCCCGACCGCATCATGGCGCTGAGCGACGCGTTCAATGAGGAATTGCACGACCTGGCCGACGCCGGCTGCCAGGTGATCCAGATGGAAGAGCCACAGATCCACTTACTCGCCGCGAGGGGCTACGTCGACAAGGTGATCAACCCCGAGTTCATGCTGAAGGTGTTCAACAATACGGTGCGCGGGCTGCGCGCGAAGACCGAAGTATGGTGCCACACGTGCTGGGGCAACCCATCGCAGCAACGGATGTTCTCAAAAGTGCAGAGCTACAAGCCCGCGCTCGAACTCCTCAACCAGGTGGACGCCGACGTCATCACCTTCGAGATGGCGAGCTCAGGCGCGACCGAGCTCGAAGACGTCGGCCGAGCGATCGCCGGGAAGAAGATTGGCATTGGCGTGATCGATCACCACACTTTGCAGATCGAGTCGCCGGATCAAGTGGCGTCTCTCGTGAGGCGGGCGTTAGAGGTGATTCCGCCGGAGCGGTTGGTCCTCTCCTCGGACTGCGGCATGGGCCGCGAAGGCATGAGCCGCCGCCATGCGTTCTACAAGATGGTATCGCTGGTGCAGGGCGTCAACCTGGTCAAGAAGGAGCGCGGTCTGCCGCCGGCTGCCTCGCTCGCCGCCGATCCCGCGTTTTCGCTTCTGCGGACCACCTAGCGCCGGGGATATTGCAATGATGAATGCTGCCATTGTGGGGCTCGGCTGGTGGGGGAAAACGCTGGTCGAATCCGTTCAGCAGGATAGTGAAGAGATCCGCTTCGTCGCCGGCACTACGCGCACGAAGACGCCGGAGGTACAGGCGTTCGCCGATGCGCAGAAGTTCGCGCTGGCCGCTAGCTACGAGGAGCTCCTCCAGAATCCGAAAGTGGATGCCATCGTCCTCGCCACACCACATTCGATGCACGCGCGGCAGGTGATCGCCGCGGCAGCCGCCGGAAAGCACATCTTCTGTGAAAAACCGTTTGCGCTGACGAAGGAAACTGCGCAACAGGCCGTTACCGCCGCGAGGAATGCGGGTGTCACGCTCGGGCTCGGTTACAACCGCCGGTTTCACCCGGAGATGGTGAAATTGCGATCGCGCATCCGGTCCGGTGAACTCGGAACCATTCTGCACGTGGAAGCGACCATGACGTTTCCCAATGCGCTAATGCTGAAACCCGAGGCTTGGCGGGCAGACCGTCACGAGACCCCGTGCGGCGGCCTCACTCCCATGGGGGTTCATGCTGTAGACGGCATGATCGACCTGTGCGGTCCCATCGATCAGGTATTCGCGCAAAGTTTCCACCGCGTTGTGCCGGTGGACGCCGACGACACTACCTCCATCCTTTTCCGGATGAAAGAGGGCATGTCGGGTTATCTGGGCACGTTCACCGCGACTGGACCAGGGTTCAGCTTTCAGGTGTTCGGTTCCAGAGGGTGGGTGCGGCTGGAAGGCATGACCCACGTGGCCGGGGCCTCCTCGGAGGAGCGCCGCACGCGGTTATTCGGGACTTGTAAATTCCAACCCATCAAGGGACCGGCCGAGACTTGGGAGGCCGAGCGGCTCGACGTCACGCGCGCGTCGCTCGAGGCCTTCGCCCATGCGGCGCGCGGCGGCCCTGCGTACCCCATACCCACGGATGAAATGATTCACGGCGTAGCCGTGACCGAAGCCATCGTGCGCTCCGCATCCTCAGCCAGAGTTGAAAAAGTATGAGTCCTCGCTTATGAGTCTTTGCTTATGAATTTGGGACGCCTTGGACATCTGAGTTATTCGACGCTGGTGCATCCTGGGGACAACTGGGAGCAGATGTCGCACAGCCTGCGCACCTACGTTCCCCAGGTGAAGGCAAGGGTGTCGCCCAACCAGCCGTTTGGTCTGTCGCTCCGCCTGGCGGCGCCGTCCGCTGAAGCGCTGGTGCAAGACAAATCGGCCCGCGACGCCTTAAAGCGCTTCCTGGCGGAGAACGACTTGTATCTCTACACGGTGAATGCGTTCCCCTACGGCGCTTTCAAGGACACCATCGTAAAAGAGCAGGTGTACGAGCCGGATTGGCGGAGCGAGGAGCGGACGCAGTACACGATCAACGTCGCCGACATCCTGGCCGACGTCGCGCCCGCAGGAGTGTCGCCGTCGATTCAGAGCGCGCCGCTTGGCTTCAAGCCGCGCGTGACCGGGCCGGACGTGGTCGCCAGCTACACCGAGCATGTCCTGCGCGTGGTCGCCCATCTGGTTGGGATCGAAGCGCGGACTGGAAAAACCGTCACGCTAGCGCTCGAACCGGAGCCGCGATGCTTCCTCGAAACTACCGACGAAACGATCGAGTACTTCACGAACCACCTGTACAGCGGCCGCTCGGCGGAGCGGCTCGCCAAGCTCGCGAGTATTCCGGTATCCGATGCGATCGGCGCACTGCGCCGCCACCTGGGTATCGTGTTCGACATTGGCCACCAGGCGGTCGGCTTCGAGGACATACCCGTGTCGCTGCAGAAACTGGTGGACGCCGGTGTACCCATCCTGAAGCTTCAGGAAGTGGCGGCGATGCACATGCCGCAGGTGACGGATGAAACCATCGAAGCGCTGCAGCGCTTCGCCAAGACCGTGTATCTGTCGCAGACGGTGGAAAAGAAGAACGGGAAGATCACCAAGTTCCTTAATCTGGAAGACGCATTCGCCGCGCGCAAGGCCGACCCTGGCCCGCGCGAATGGCGCACGCACTTCCATGTTCCGGTGTTCCTCGATGACCTGGGCGGTGTATTAGGTACCACACGCTTCGCTCTCGAAGCTGCGCTCAAGATGCACAAAGAGAAGCCGCTATCAGGCCAGCTGGAGATTGAGACGTATACGTGGGACGTGTTGCCCGATCACCTGAAGACCGGCGACATCGTCGACTACGTCTGCCGCGAGATCGAATGGGTGCGCGGGCAATTGGTGTGAAGTGAACGTCGGCTTCATCGGTCTCGGCCGCATGGGCCACGGAATGGCCCGGCGAATCCTGAGCGGCGGGCACCATCTGGCCGTTCACGACGTCGTGATGTCACAGGTCGCAGACATCGTGGCGGCCGGCGCGAGCGCGGCGGCAACGGTAGCCGACGTGTGTAAGGATCGGGATGTCGTGGTAACGATGCTCGTCGAGGATGCTGCGGCAACCGATGTCGCCCTGCGTCCCGGAGGGATCCGCGATTCGCTTCCCGCCGGCGGGATTCATCTGGCGATGGGGACCTACGGCGTCGCGGCGATTCGGACGCTTGCGGCCGCGCATGTGGACGCGAATCAGTTCCTGGTTGCAGCCCCGGTCCTCGGGCGGCCGGATCTGGCCGCAGCGGGACAACTGGGGATTGTGACCGCCGGCCCCGAGGCTGCTGTCCGGCGCTGCGAGCCGCTCTTCGAAGTGATCGGCCGGCGCACGTTCCACGCCGGCGCGCAGCCCGAAGCCGCCACCGTCGTCAAGCTCTCCAATAATCTTGTGCTCGGCTGCGCGATGGTGGCGATGGGCGAAGCGTTCTCGCTGGTGCGCAAGTACGGTGTGGAACCGCAAGTCCTGTACGAAGTGATGACCGAGGGGCTCTTCTCGGCGCCGGCCTACAAAGGCTACGGGAAGACGATGGTGGACCAGACCTACGATCAGGTCGGCTCCCCCATCACCGTCGGTCTCAAGGACGCCAACCTCATACAAGCCGCGGCCGATCTCGCGCGCGTTCCTTTACCCGGTTTCAATGTGTATCGCGACCGCCTGCTCGGCGCCGTTGCGCATGGCGACGGCGACAAGGATCAGGCTGCGCTCGCTCGCGAGCAAGCGCGCGCGTGCGGCCTGGAATAGCCTCGGGCACAAAGGGCCGACCGACACGCGGGTTGTACTCGTTTGGTCAAAGAACTAGAACGCACGCGGATCGTGTAAGATGGCCGCGCGATGAGAAATAGTCGATGGCTGAGATGATAGCGGGTTGATCCGGGCAGTCTCCAAAGCGGCATGAGTGAGAGATAATAGCGGTATCGATGCGGCCTGAACCGAATCTTGACATTGCCCACTTGGGGCATTTGGAGCTACTGACCCCGAAGCCCGAAGAAAGCCTCCGTTTTTTTGTCGAAGTATTTGGTCTGACCGAGAGCGGCCGCGAGGGCGACTCGGTCTATCTTCGCGGCTGGGACGACTATGAACACCATTCCCTAAAGCTGACGGCTTCAAGTCAGCCTGGCTTGGGCCATATCGGCTTACGCGCCCGGAGCCAGCAGGCTCTGGAGCGGCGGATCGAAGCGCTGAGGGGTTCCGGATACGGCATCGGATGGAACGAAGGAGACATGGGACACGGCCCTGCGTTCGTTTGCCAGGATCCTGACGGCCATAAGATCGAGTTGTACTACGACACCCAGTGGTATGTGGCTCCGCCCGAGTTGCGCCCGGCGCTGAAGAACCAGGCGCAGCGCTTCCCCGCCCGTGGAATCAGTGCCCGCAGGCTCGATCATTTGAATTGCTTCGCCGCCGACATCCGGGCCAACCGGCTGTTCGTGGAGCGCTATCTCGGCCTTCGACCGACCGAGCAGATCGTTTTAGATGACGGCACCGAGGCGGCCGCGTGGATGAGCGCTACGAACAAGAGCTGCGATCTTGCGTACACTCAGGATCGTTCCGGCGCGGCGGGCCGACTGCACCACTTGGCCTACGCCTTGGATAGCTGGGAGGAAGTCCTGCGCGCGGCTGACATCTACCTGGAAAACGGCGTCTACATCGAAGTCGGTCCTCACAAACACGCCATCCAGCAGACCTTTTTTCTGTACGCCTACGAGCCCGGTGGAAACCGCGTGAAGCTGGCCAATGAGGGAGCTCGCCTGCTTTTGGCGCCGGACTGGAAGCCGATCATATGGACCGAAGAGGAGAGGAAGAAGGGTCAGGCCTGGGGATTGAAGACTACTGAATCCTTCCATACGTATGGCACGCCTCCCATTCCTCCCGGGTCCCAGAAAACGGATGTCGTGCAACCTTCCTGGGTGGTGGGCTGAAATGCTTCCCGAACCGATTCTGGACCTGGCACACCTGGGCCATATGGAGCTGTTAACTCCCAAGCCCGATGAGAGCCTGCGTTTCTTCATCGACGTGATGGGGATGACGGAGAGCGGCCGCCAGGGCAACTCGGTCTACCTCCGCGGCTGGGACGATTATGAGCGCCACACTCTGAAGTTGACGGCTGCGAAGCTTCCCGGCATGGGGCATTTCGCGTTCCGAGCCCGCAGCCAGCAGGCGCTGGAACGCCGCGTGGCGGCCTTGAAGAGCTCCGGATTCGACCTTGGATGGACGGATGGAGACGTAGGGCATGGCCCTGCGTTCTTGTGCCAGGATCCGGACGGCCACAAGGTTGAACTGTACTTCGAAACCGAGTGGTATGATCCTCCGCCCGAGTTGCGGCCCGCGCTGAAGAACCAGGCGCAGCGCTTCCCCGGACGCGGGGTGAACGTCCGCAGGCTGGACCATCTGAATTGTTTGGCCGTCGACATCAGAGCCAATCGTGAGTTCTTCGAGAACTATCTGGGCTTCCGTTTGACCGAGCAGATCGTTCTCAACGATGGCACCGAGGCCGCCATGTGGATGGCCTGCTCCAACAAGAGCTACGACTTCGCCTACACGCAGGATCACACCGGCACCAAGGGCCGCTTCCATCACGTGACCTACGCTCTCGATAGCCGCGGGAGCGTCCTGCGCGCCGCCGACATCTTTATGGAGAATGGTGTTTTCATTGAGAGCGGCCCGCACAAACATGCTGTCCAGCAGACCTTCTTCCTGTACGTCTACGAACCCGGCGGAAATCGCGTGGAAGTGGCCAACGCCGGGGCGCGCTTGATCCTGGCTCCCGACTGGAAGACCATCCGCTGGACCGAAAAAGAGCGCAAGCGGGGTCAGGCTTGGGGAATGAAGACCACGGAATCCTTTCACACCTATGGGACGCCGCCGGTCGAAATGCCTGCGCACGCTCCGCTAGTGGAGGAGGAAGAAGACACGTCGCTCGTGGTCACCAATCTCGATAGTTGGTTTTAATTGTAATCGCTTACTTCACGCCGGTGTTTTGCTCGAGTGCATTCTTGAGGCAATATCTGATCGTCTTTATGTGAATATCTAGCCCGATGTAATACATAATGTCTCGTGAGGATCCTCCATTGTTGTCTTTTGAATCAACGTTTCCATTGAGTTCAGCCTTTAATGGGCCGAATGTTCCTCTGATTTAAGATTTCGAAGATCCATCCGGAACTCGACCGATTCGCTGCGCGTCAAGATCTCCAGCGCTGCGCTGAATCCGCTTTGGCTCAGCAGGATATACTCAGTGGAGCCTGTGCCCGTTAAGAAACCATCGCGGGTTGCTCTTCTGCTGGGTCTGATTCCCTTCGTTGCCATGTGTTTCTCGGTGGGGTTCTGGGACCACATTGATCCCATGATCCTCGGCCTCCCCTTTAATCTCGCCTGGCTGATCTGCTGGATTGTGCTGACTACCTTGTGCATGTGGGCTGCCTACCGCGTGGAGGCCGCGCGGGACAGGAAGGACCGCGGAACCCAATGAGTCCCAGCGCCGTTTCCCTGACGACGATCCTGGCGATCGTCGCGCTGGGCGTCACCATTGGTTTCCTCGCCGGAGTCCGCCGGAAGATGAACCTGGAACAGTGGACCGTCGGCGGCCGCGGCTTCGGCGCTGTGCTGATGTACCTGCTGATGGCCGGCGAAGTTTACACCACGTTCTCCTTTCTAGGAGCCAGCGGCTGGGCCTACTCCCGCGGCGGCCCGACTCTGTACATCATCGCGCAGCTCACTCTGGCCTACGTGGTCTCATTCTTTCTGCTGCCGCAGATCTGGGAAGTAGGACGGAAACACGGGTTGCAGACCCAATCGGACTTCTTCAACATGCGTTATGGCAACAAATATCTGGCTGCATTTGTTTGCGTCGTTGGCGTCGCCTTCCTGATCCCGTACTTGCAGCTCCAGCTCACGGGCTTGGGTATTATCGTCTCGGTCGCCAGCTTCGATGGCATCGGCCGCACGCCCGCAATGGTGATCTCGGTCGTCCTGCTGGCGGCATTTGTCTTTTCTAGCGGCGTCCGCGCAGTGGCTTGGATCAGCGTCCTGAAGGATGCGTTGATGATCTTTGCGGCGGTTTCCATCGGCATCGGCATACCCTATATCCACTTCGGAGGCATCGGCCCCATGTTCGCTGCATTGGCGCAGGCCCGGCCCACGCATCTGACCATGCCCGGCGCCACCGCCAACCTGGGCCACACCTGGTACATCTCGACGGTCCTTCTTACTTCGCTGGGTTTCTACATGTGGCCGCACACGTTCGGGGCCACCTTCACCGCGAAGAGCGGCGATACATTGCGCCGCAACGCAGTGGTGATGCCGCTCTACACTCTCACGCTCGCCTTTATCTTCTTCGCCGGATTCACCGCGGTTTTGGTAGTGCCTGGCTTGCCGGATGGCGACCTCGCGCTTTTGACCGTCGTCCGCAAGAGCTTTCCCGCCGGGTTCCTGGGCGTGATCGGCGGCGCCGGCGCCCTCACCGCGATGGTGCCCGCTGCCATTCTGATCCTGACCGCCGCCACGCTATTCGCCAAGAATCTCTGGCGGCCCATCTTCGCGCCGGCGATGACGGACGATCAGGTTGCCAGAGTGGCCCGCGCGATGGTGGTGGTGCTCAGCCTCATCAGCCTCTACCTCGCCATCCACAACTCCACCACGCTCGTGTCCCTTCTCCTGCTGGGCTACGCAGGCGTTACCCAATTCTTCCCTGGCGTGGTGCTGGGCCTGTACTGGAAACGTGTCACCATGCCTGGAGTGTTCACCGGCATGATTGCCGGAGTCGCCACCGTCGCCTTCCTCATCCTTACCCATCAGGATCCTTTCTTCGGCTGGAGCGCCGGGTTCGTGGCCCTGTGCCTTAACTTTGCGATTACCATGATCCTGAGTCTGCTAACGTCGGCGGCTGGGAAGCTTTCTTCAGATGGGAGCCTGCCGGACGGAACTCTGTTCCACAAGACCGAGTCATGGAAGAGTGGCCCGACGATCCTAGAGTGAACACCAACGAACGCCGGAACCCAAATTCTGTGAGATCTTCCACCACCAGGTCCAAACGCACGATGGGCTGGATTGAAAAAGCGGCGTCCGGTTTGGCGGCGCGAATCCTCTGGAGCACCCCGCTGAAGCGCCGCCAGAAAGCGCCCGCCGAAGCAGCCAGCAGGAGCGCGAGAAAAATCATTTCGAACCGGGAAGGTTGTGGCATGGCCAAAAGAGAGATGTAGCACGCGCCCGCAACCGTTAGAACGAAATGTCACGAGCAGCCGGATTCATCGGTTCTCGCCGTTGGGACCGTTTGCACGACGGCGGTGTATACTGTGGGGCGAAGTTCGCTTTTAGATCGAGGGGGAACTGCATGGCACGTGCAATAGGAAGCGAAGGGAGTGGGAACTGGCTACTCAGACGGCGCTGGCTGCTGGTAGCTCCGGCCCTGTTGTTCCTGTGGATTATCGCGCAGATCGACAAAACCAACGTTTCCCTTATCATTGCCGACTCCACTTTCCTCAAGGAATTGAATCTGGGAGGCCACAATACCGAACTGGGCGGACTCATGTCCTCCTTTTTCGTTGGTTATGGACTCTCCATTTTCATTTGGGGCTTTCTGGTGGACCGTTTCGGCCCGCGCAAGTGTGTGATAGCGGGGGTTCTGGCCTGGGCGATCACGCTGTTCCTGTCATCCCGGGTGGGTGGCATCAAGGAGTATCTTCTGATTCGCTTTTTGCTGGGCGCCGCGGAGGGAAATCTGTGGCCGGTCTGCAATGCTATGACGAATCGGTGGTTCCCCGTGCGCGAGCACTCCCGTGTGCAGGCTTTCTGGATTACGGGTTCGACGCTCGGGACCGCCGTCGGCGTCCCCGTCGTTACTGCGCTGATGCTGGCGAGCGGATGGCGGGGGACTCTGGCCGCTCTGTCCCTGGTGTCTCTTTTACCCATCGCTCTGTTTTGTTTCGTGAGGGACTGGCCGCGCGAGCAGAAAGGTATCAACCCGAGCGAGTTGCGCGATATCGAGAGCAATAGGAAAGTCGCCGGCGCCGCAGAGCCACTGAGCTTCCAAGAACTGCTGAAGAGCAAGCCCTTTTGGTTGATCACCGCCTGCCAGTTTGCATCGGCCACAACCATTTACACTCTGGTCCAGTGGATTCCGAGCTATTTGACCGCCTTCCGTCACCTATCGTTTAAGAGCATGGGAGGATGGATCACACTCGGCTACGTTCTGGCCACCATTCTGACGCTGGCAGTTGGCTATATCGCCGATCGCACCATGCAACGGTCCCTGGCTGGGGCTTGGGTCTCGCTCGCGTTTGTGATTATTATTGTTCCCGCCCAGATCCTCTCCCCGATCGCCAGCGCCGTCACCCTGTCCGCTTTGATCGGTGTAGCGAGCTCCACGGGCGCCCTCAACGGAGCGCTCATGCAGACGCTGGTGAGACCGGAAGCCATCGCGCGCGGCACCGGCGTTTACGCGGGTATTGGCATGTTCAGCTCGGCGATAGGCCCGGCGTTATTTGGCACTCTGATCAGCTACCTCGGCGGACAGTATTGGGGAGGCTTCTTATTCCTGGGTCTTCTGAATGCGCTCGGCGCGGTCAGCTACTTTACTCTGTATCGCGTCTCGATCCGTGCGCGCGGGTCCGCAGCTTTCAGCCGGGAGAGGGAAGGGTCGTACATTAGCGCGCGTTCGTAGGAACCCACGGCGATCCCGGGCGTGCAAACCAATGGTGCGAGGCTGACTTTACTCGCCGTCTTGCGATAGTGCCCGGATTACGGCCTCCGGGATCGGTTGCGACTTCAGCTTTTCGGGGCCGGTGTGGTCAAGTCTCGTCCAGACCCTGGTCTCCGAGCATTCGACGGCGAGATCCGCGCCCTTCAATACCCTATGCTGAACATCGAAGCTGCTGCGGCCGAAGCGTGTGACCGTCGACTCCAACGTCAGCTCATCATCGAACCGGGACGGGATCAAAAACCTGCAACGTGTATCTACCATCGGGATGACGATACCCTGACGCTCCACCAGGTCTGCTCTCGGAAAGCCCGCCGCTGCCACGAGAGCCGCGGCAGCGGCGTCGAACCACTTAAAATACTGCGGGTAGAACACGATACCCGCGGGATCACAGTCTCCCCATTCGATTCGGATCGTGCGCCGGTTTACGAGCATTGGTCGTTGTTTCCTCCCCTGCGGAATGCCCCGAAACACCAGTGTCTGCGCTAGCCCCACCGGGGGATCAAACCAACCGGCGAAGGTTGCGGCAAGGCCAGAGAGAAATATATCACGCGTGCCGCTGAAGCATTTTCCAATCCAAGGATGATCCTGAAGGCGGGGTTGATTTCAATACAAGATGATCTTGAAGATTGCGGGGCTGGAGGCCTCCTTTCTTGAGCGGGGGATGGGGGTGCAGGGGCAGGGGGCCGGTGTTTGACGCCCCCGTTCCCCCTGCCCCAGCCCGCAGAAACAGGTCACGGAACCGTAGCGGAACGGGCGATTCGAGTTTGATGCGGCGCAGCAGTTGGACCTTGGCGCGGGTCATCTTTTGGGCGCACTCGGTATCGCTGAGGGCCGAGGCCAGGCGGTCTAGTTGCGCGAAGCTCAGGGCCGGCTTGAGAAACGTGGCGGCCTGCTCCAAGGATTTGAGTTTCTGGTAGGGCGTGGCGTAGTCCGCAGCCGGATAGCGGCGCTGGCGCTTGCCATTGGCCGCGGTGGTGACGGTGGCGAAGCCGCAGGGACGGTGGTAGTTCAGATACGGATTGAACTGCGCGGTGTAGAACTTCTGCAGCGCCTCGGCGTGGGGGCTGGCGATGTGGCCCCAGCCGATGTGCTTGCGGATGACGGCTCCGTTCTTGCCTTCCACCAGGGCATTGTCCTGGCTTTTGTCGGCGCGCGACTTGGTGAACTCCGCCAGCAGTTTGTTTAGCAACTGGGCCCCGGTGCGATTGATATACTCCGAGCCGTTGTCGGCAGGGAAGCCCAGAATGCGGAAGGGGAACTGGTGCAGCATCGCTTTGCGATCCCATCGAAACGCTCTCGGGATTTCACAGAGCCGGCTTGCGCGGATTGCGGAGTACTTGAGGGTGTCGAAAGCTCATCTGTCGAATGTGCTCAACGGCAAGGTAGCCGGCGTTCCGACCTTGCGCCATGCCCGAATCGGCCGGCGCATCCGGATCAAGCGCGAGTGGGCAGATGAGTGGCTGGAGCAGGCGGGGCAGCGGTCGCTATTAACCAATGGTAGTATCTGAGTCGTGCCGAGAACCAACGCCTACGACGCAAGAAAGAGGCAAGATGCGTCGAAAGCGTTTTCATAAAGGCAGCCTGCAAGTCCGGAAGCACGGGCGGAATCGCGTGTGGGTTGCCTGCTATTGGGATGGCGGACGAGATCCAAGGTGCTGGGTCGCTGCTCTCAGATGGGCAAGGGGGAAGCCGAAGCGGCTCTGTCGGCAATTCTCCAGCCGATCAACAGTGGGGTTGCTCGGGGGCCAAGGCCCCTAACATTCGAGCATTTCATCGAAAATGTGTACCTGCCGTTCTGCCGTCGAAGCTGGAAGGAGTCCACCGCAGGGACTTCGGAGCAGATCGTCAAGACACATCTGATTCCGGAGTTCGGGAAGCATTTGTTGCCGGCGATCCAGCGCGAGGAGTTGCAAGATTTCCTCGACCGGAAGGCGCTGGAGCTTTCTTCCAGCCCTGTGAAACATCTGCGGTGGTTCCTGAATGCCATCTTCAAACTCGCGTTGTCAGACGGCCTCGTGGTCAACAATCCGGTGGCCGCTTTGAGGATTCCGAGAATATGTTAGCCGGGGCGTGCGATGCATTCTCTGACGGAGAGGAGGTGCTGGAGTATCTGGAGGTTTTCGACCTCCGCGAAGAACTGATTTCACGGCTAGCGATCTACGAGGGAATGCGCCCTGGCGAGATCCTGGCTCTTCGATGAAAGTTCGCTCGCCACTGTGCCCTAAGCGTAGAGCAATGCGTCTACAAAGGCGTCTTCGACACGCCAAAAAACGGGAAGAATCGAGAGGTAGGGCTCGCCGACAGGACGTCCGTGTTGCTGAAGGAGTGGCGAAATCTTGCGGAGGACCCGAGCCCGGGGCGTTTCATATTCCCGCGAAGCACTCGCAACGCCCATGTCAGCGGACAACCTTTGGCGGCGACTCATGGAGCCAGAGCTGGAGAAGATCGGCTTGGGTTGGGCAACGTTCCAGGTTCTGCGAAAGACAAATGCGAGCCTATCAAGAAATACGGCGTCGATCCGAAGGTGGCCTCCGATCAGCGGGGGCATGGCATCGGCGTCAGCATGGAGGTGTACACCAATTCGGACATCGAACGGAAACGAGCCGCAGTGAACAAACTCGAAGCCGCCGTGCTTCGAAAACGCAAGCAACAACGCCAGTCGGTGGTGCGCTAGATTAGCGTACCCGCCAGTCAGCATGACTGCACTGACCCTTAACGGAGTAAACGCAGTAACGAGGAATCGGTGGGGTCTTGTAAGACTATGAAAAATGGAGCGGGAGACGGGACTCGTCGAACCCGCGACGTCCGGCTTGGGAAAATGGCATGTTTTGTTTTCAGTAATAAAACTGCGCACGGCGTTGATTCAGGGTATGTGAAAACGCCAACAAAACAAGGGTCCGTTTCGAAGCACGTGCTAATGGAGGGTTTTTGGAGGGTGCGGGACACGCGAAGCCGACGGCCCCAGCCGGCCGGTCTATGGGCGTACCGCCACCGAAGGATCGGGTGAAAATGGTTCCTGCTCGATCACATAACCAATCGCGGAATAGCCCTTCAGTCTGCGCTCGTACATCCTGGCCAGCATCAGAACGTAGTTGTCCACATAGTCGTAGACCTGGACGAATCGTTTGTTGTCGTGGAGACGATGCAGTCGGCCGACATACTGCTGCAACGTGCCCTTCCAGGAAATCGGCATGGCCAGGAATAGCGTGTCCAGACGCGCATCATCGAACCCTTCTCCGATGTAGCTTCCTGTCGCAAGAATCACCCGCGATTCGTTTTCCGGTGCTGATGCCAGGGCCGCTGCGATTGCGCGACGTTGCTTCTTGCCCATACCGCCCTTCAAAACGAAGACGTGCTTAGCAGCCCCCGCGAGCTTCGTCGCGAAGTACTGGAGATGTTCCGTGCGGCCGGTCAGGAACAACGGGCAACGTCCCGAATCTATCGCGCGGACAATGTCGCCGGCGATCATCTCGTTGCGCGAGACATCGTTCACGAGCGCGGCATAGATGTCCTGGATCGTTACCTCCGTGAGTTCGGGCGCCATGCGGAACTCGGTGTGGCGGGGAGTCACCTTGTGCTCGAAGGGCGTCGTTTCCGTCATCGTCCGGGCGCTCATGCTGAAGCGCACAGGGCCACACTGCGTGTAAATGATGGGATGGTGGCCATCCTTCCGCGTCGGTGTAGCGGTCAGTCCGACAACGTACTTGGCCTTTACCTGCCTCATGACTTGTTCGAACGTGAAGGCAGATAGGTGGTGGCATTCGTCGACGATCACCTGTCCGTAGTCAGCCACGAAATCCTTCACTTCGTCCTTCCGATACAGACTTTGGATGACGGCGACATCCACGCAGCCCGTCCGGTCCATTTTGCCGCCGCCGATATGCCCGATCGATTTCGCGGGCAGATTCAGGAACATCCCAAGACGCTCCTGCCACTGATCGAGCAACTGCTGCCGGTGAACCACGACCAGCGTGTTGACCTTGCGTTTCGCGATCAGCCACGCTGCAACGGCGGTTTTCCCGAACGCTGTCGGAGCGCAGAGGATACCTTCGTCATGTCCAGTGATCTTCGCCACTGCCTCCTCCTGGAACGGCCGGAGCTGACCCTGGAACTCCGCTTCAATCGGTGTACCCGCAAACCGTTCGTCCCGAACTTCGGGCCGGATCTTGTGCGACTCGAGAAGAGCCAATGTCTCCGCGAGACATCCACGGGGCACAGCGATGTGCTGGGCGAAGTCCTGGCCACAGGCGATCACACGCGGCTTGTCGTACGTCGCGAGTCGCATCGCCTGAGCTTTATAGAACTCGGGATTCTGAAATGCCGCCAGGCGGAGTAGCCGATTCAGCATGGCGGGTGGCAGATCCTTCTTTTCCACGTAGACGAGATTCGCGCGAGTGATCTGAACGCTCTTTGGCAGTGGCCCTTCGATCGGCCGCTCTCCGCGCTTGCGGGAGGGTGGCAAGGTCCACGGGTCTTGAGTATCCTCGTCATCGGCGATGCTTATCCGGACTCCGATCAGATCGCCTTTACGCTGAGCCGCCGCTACGATCTCCTCCGTGGCGTCGGCCGGCATTCGGCGAATCGACGAGAGGAACTGCCATTGGTCGGGGTACGGATTGAAGTCTGAGTCAATGAAGACACTGTTGCCCGCCTTGCGCGGCGCAAACTGCAAGGGGAGTGCGATCAGATTCCCCAGCCCTCCCTTGGGCATCGTGTCCTGGTTGGGGAAAAGGCGATCGTAGGAATCGAGACCGAGTTGATGCCTGCGCTCCATGGTTCGCGTGAGGATCAAGCATCCCAGCTTGCGCGCGGTAATCGCTGGCAGCGCGCGATCAAAGAAAATCCAAACGTGACCACCCTTCCCGGAACGCGAACGCTCCAAGGAAGCGGGCACACTCAACTTATGGCAGGTATCGAGAAAAGCCTGGGAGTCATACTCCCAAGTCTTCTTGTCGAAGTCCGCCGCCAGAAACCAGCATGTTTCGTCGGGCAGGAGGGGATACACGCCAACGGTTTCCTTGCCCAAGAGGTGGTTCCCGATGACAGCGTCGCTCATTGGAAGGAACTTCCGCGTCTTCTGATCGACCTTCTTGCGATCCTCCGGGCGGCTCTCATTGATAGCCTTCCAATCCTTTATGGCCGCGGGCGCATATCCGGACCGGCCATCGGCGCTCTCCCATCGCTGTGCGTAGACATCTTCTCTCCCACGAAACAGGCTTCGAAACAACGCGATTCTTTTTCTGGCGCGCTCATCCTTATCCACTGGTGGTGCCGTTTCGACAGTTTTGGTCGGAGGCGGTTTCTCTGGTGCGAGTTGCGGAATCGGAATGCCGTGAACCGTCAGAAGCCGCCGCAGACGACCATTTTCGTCCAGGAGACGAATATGTTCTTGCTCTGGAGGTTCGAATGGAAGAGATCCTGAACCGTTCCCGCTCATACCGCGTTCACCGCTCCGTGGGCCGTCCCAACACTTCTTCAACGAATTCCTGTACGCCGGCAAACACCGCAGCGACATCCGTCGGGAGCCCACATTCTTCGGCCAGTGCTTGGAACGGGATCTGCCAATCTGCTGGCGGCGGGACCAGACCCACTGGCAAATCGTGTGCTTCTCTTCTCACAAAGGTCAGACGCAGGGCGTCCAGAATCCGCTGTTTATCCAGTCCGCCCGATCCGATCAAGAGAGCCAGATCCACCAAGTCCTCCACTCTGCTGTTCGCAGTGTTCCGCGGGAGCGTGTAGGCATGAATCTTTTCGGCGAACTGCTGTTCGCGAGCGATCATCCGGACCCTCGGCGATTCGATTCCGGCAAATCCAAGCCAATCCCTGCAGACGATTGTATCCAGCGGCTGCATAACCACATCACCGATGCCGGCGTCCAGATGGAATCGGGCAAAGATCCGTTCGTCCATTCGAGCTTCGACGGGATAGCGGGCCCCGCCGTACGGCGCTGCTGTCAAGTCCATTACAGGCGGTCCGATCACGAACTCGAACCAGTCACCGAGAGGCACGCCAGCCGCTCTGCAGCATCTCGCGTACAACCTGGTTCGTGTCAACACCCGACGATGTTGCCGCCACTCGCTGCAACGTCAGGTCGATGTCCACCGTTGATCGAGCAGCCTTGAACCGTAGCTCCAGCGCATAACCACCCTTCAAAACCCAGGGCGCTGGTTCGTTCCGGAATAGCCTCGCCAGCAGACGGTCAAATGACACCTGTCGCCGGAGGCGGCTGAGATCGATCTGATCCGTCAGAGATGCCCTCTTCAAGCGTTCCTCAAGAGCCCTTCGGAATGCTCCCGCCGTCGTATATGTCCTGGGTGACGGCATTATGCAGCTTGCCGCAGCACTTCTTCAACCATCTTGTGGGCAGGTCCACTCATTCGCGCGTTCCGAATCTGTTGGCGAGTGATGAGACCGCGGTCGACAGCTTGCCTGAGCGCCTGGCGGATGAAACGCCGCTCCACAGTGCTGGCCTCGATCAGATCGAGAATCGTCCGCAGAGGGCGAGTAAACTTGAAGCCCTGCGCCGTCTGTACATCGCTATCAGGCAGGTCGGCATAATGCAGCACCAGGATGCCGGGAATATCGCTGTTGCGCCTGAAATCCGTCGGTACCGTCATGTGGAGCTTCGCCGGATTCAGATCCGACAAATCGTAGAGGCTGAGGGCCGTATGGTGGCTGTACACACCTTCGACCTCCTCGTTCCGGTTCCGGGACCACAGTGCCCCAAAGGACAAGGTCCGGACGATCAGCCGCCGGAAACAGGGCGAGCCGGTAGATCCCCCGGTGCTCGCGGATCCAGTTCCCTACCTGGACATGATAGGGGTGAGTGTTCTCAGCGAAGCCGGCTGCCTTGGCCTGCTTGGTGGTGAAGAACCCCTGCTGCTGTTCAGCGAACTCGAAGAGGCGCCGCGCCGCTTCACGGTGAGACTGAGCCATAACACAATACTACAACTTTCTTGATATTCCATCAAGCAGCAGAAGTTTAAGATTTGTCGGCACCCGGAACCGCAGTTCTGGCGAGATTTCTTTGCCCGTACACTGTTTCTGTTCGGACGGCGCAGAGAGGGCCGACGAGCATCTTCCGCACTTTCAGGAACTTGGCAAGAATAGTAGCTGCAATATTGCTTCCCGCTGGACGTCGCATCTGCCCGCTAACAAAATCAATGAGTTAGAGGCGCCTCACGGAGGCGAAAACGTCACTTCGGTTCTTAATGGAGGGTGTAGCAGTATTGTGGTTTCTGTAAGTTGTTGAAAATGGAGCGGGAGACGGGACTCGAACCCGCGACGTCCAGCTTGGGAATATGAGTGTCGATTGTAAATAAATGACTTAGGCGTCAATGGCGCTGTTTTCTGGTCACATAAGTCTATTGTTTTCACGCTGCCTTTTCCAGCAGCCCGGTTATTGAGGTAAACGAGGTAACGGGAAACTCCCCAATTTTGGACTTCAAGATTTCCCGCTTTGTGCTTTGAAGCCGGTCCACCGCGATAGAGTCCTCTTTCCTCGAAGGCGACGTTGACCAACCGGCACGGCCACCGCGCTCATCCGCCCAGCGGGGAACGACGTCGTCGCGTTGTGGGAATTGGATCACCCGGCGAGATTACTTTGGCCACCAGCTTCTTTTGGGGAAAGTCTTTCCGGTTCAGAGTGGCGATAAACGCGGCGTGCCCTTGCTCCGCACACGCGCAAAATGCGTTATCGGTCGGATCAGGCGATACATCATTTTCGCTCCGAACGCCGACGAACTCCGCCGCCTCCCTGAGCAGATTGATGATTCCCCCAACGAGGTTTCGTCGAACCCCGAGCCTTGAGAGAACCTCTTTGTATTCCGAAAGAATGTCCTCTGTGACAAGCCAGGTGGTCTCATTCTCGAGCCAGTGTCAAAGAAGTGAAGCACTCGGATTCTCGACAGCACGGAGGGATTTAAATCCTGCGACTCCGGCGACGAGTACCGATGTATCGATGACGCCCTTAGGCTGTTTTCCTCGACGGCCCAACCGTAATCTCCGGCAGTCGCTTCTTCTCTGCTCGGAAGCCCCGAATCGCCTCCTCGATTTGGGACTCCGTCACTCCAGACAACTCTTGTGCCGCCGCCTCCAAACTGCGTGTGAACTCACGCTTCCATCCTGGCCGCTTTCTTCCCCGCGGCAAGTCCTGATACACGGCGGACCGAGGAAGTTGCTCGCCGAGTTCTTTTGCGAGTTCTCGGAGGGGAACACGAATCTCGATTGGCTCTCGGCCTCTCGTGGGCAGGGACCGCAGGGAGACGTATCGAAGTTTCGCCATATCCTCGTCCTTGAGGCCGGAAAGCGCCCGTGCGAAGAGGGTGAGCATCTCGGTCGATGTACCGAGCGATTCCTTCAAATACAAAGCAACCTTCGCCTCCAGAAGAAGTCGATTGTCGAACCAGTAGAAGCTGTCACGGCGGGTTGGACGCAAAACTTTGAATTGCACGAGGTTCTGCAGATCCTTTGGGGCGACTCCCAAAACTGCGCTCGCTTGCTTCAGTTTCAACTCCATGGCATCCTCACCTTATACCATCTATATTTTAGATGGATTAAACCCATAGAGTCAACCTCCTGAGTCGTAACCTGTCAAGCCTCTTTAGAAATGTCCCCCTGCTTACCTCTGTAGAAGTGTCCCCATCTCTTCTTCCGTAACCAGTTCGTTCCCCATGTTGTGGGCCGCTGCCGGAGCGAAGCCCAGCGAGGCCGTTAGACCATTTTCTGAGATAATATAGACCAGCTCTGGCGATCCGGCTGCAAGCAAGAGATGGCGAAGGCCTATTCTGACGATCTACGACGGAAGTTGTTGGAGGCGCATCAGCAGGGGGAAGAGAGC
>Ga0316363_10000334_pt1 | contig 68929 bp, 62 predicted proteins | sample Sb_taG_3_FD_200459 | JGI IMG/M metagenome (GOLD analysis project Ga0316363, IMG submission 200459) | Peat soil microbial communities from Weissenstadt, Germany - Sb_50d_a_PC metaG (v2) (version 2) | ecosystem: Environmental > Terrestrial > Soil > Wetlands > Peat | place: Germany: Weissenstadt...
CTTTGAAATCAGTGTCCGGACTGTGCTCCCTTACACCCCCGTGCCTCGGCGGATTTCATTCGCCAGACTCAAGCTGGGCGGCAAACTGCTCCGGCTTTGCGGTTCGTCTCGGGGAATGGCATGTGAAGTAGGCTGCACGGAATTTTCGTTAGTGACAATCAGCGCTGACTTGCAATCCGGGAACGCACCCACCGCCCGCGTTCTTCGTCGCACTTCTCGCAGCAACCGTTCCAGCGGGTTGTTCGTTCGCAGACACCGCCAGTGTTCGCGCGGAAACGCGTAGTAGTACAGCGTCTCTTCAATCCCGGCTACCACGATCGCTGCAGCATCCGCCAGCTTCATCTCTTTCAGTTTCGCGGCGACTTGCTCGGCTCTCTGCCGTGCCGCTGCGCGATCTTCCTGTGCGTGAATGGCCTTCAGCATCGCCGCCACTTCCTTCACCTTGCTCGTCGGCACCGCCGTCCACACATTGCGATAAAAATGCACTGCGCACCGCTGCCACAGCGCTTCCGGATAAAATTCACCGAGGCTTTCCACCAGCCCCAGACACTTGTCTGAGACAAACAGACGCACGCCCTTCAGTCCGCGCTCTTTCAGGTGCCGCAGAAACGCTGTCCAGCTGGCCGTGTCTTCCTTCGACCCTTCCGCCACCGCCAGCACTTCGCGAAATCCTTCGACCGAAAGTAGAACAGTAGAAACTACGGGCTTGGTACCTGAGTGACTTCTTCAGGAACGTCGAACGTGACTAGGTCAGCTTTGAAGCCGTGGGTTCTGATTGCACCATACGTAATGCCAACAATCATCCAGCAAACGCCGACGATCTTCGCCGGCCGACTTAAACTCAACCAGAGCAGGAGACATACAAGGAATCCGAGTACCGGCGTAACCATGTTGGTCCACAGCTTCCGCTCTTCCCGCCAGTAGTATCGAGTGAAGGCCGCAGCGTTGACGCCCATGAAGGCAAGCAAGGCACCGAAGTTGAGCAATTCCGCCGAGCGCTCGAAACTCAGGACGCAGGCGCCACCGAGTGCAACAGCCCCGAGAAACAGGACGTTGTTCCGTGGAATTTGCCGCTTGGGCTCAATGGAGGCAAAGAAAGCCTTCGGGAGAGCATTGCCGCGGCCCATGCCGTAAAGCAGGCGGGCAGCGCCGAGTTGTGACGCCATGCCGGATCCGATCGTAGCAACCAGGAGAGTCAGATTCACCAACGCGAATAACCACGGGCCCCCCGCGCGGCCGGCAATGTAAACATAGGCTGTGTCCACATCTGGGAAGTGGAAGCCAGGCCAGACAAGCTGCGCGGCATAGACCTCGACCGATGCCACGATGCCTATAATCAGGCACACGAGAACGGTCGCGTACAGGATGTTGCGTTTGGGATTCTCAACCTCTTCCGATAACGTCGAAATGCCGTCGAATCCAATATAAGTGAGAACCGCGAGAGACGTACCGCCGAGCACGGCGCGTAGAGAAAACGTATTGGGGTCATAGAAAGGGCGGGTAAAGGAGGCCACACCGCCATAGGGAAGGTGCAGGACGTAGCGTGCTGCGGCGGCGAGAAAGACGACGATGACGAAGCCCATGACTGCTGCCAAGGCCGCGTTGATCCGGGAGGATGTGCGAACAGCAAACAGATTCAACCCGGTCAGCAGCGCGGCGAAGCAAACGACCCACACACCATAAGGAATCTCCGGCAAGAAGTTCATGGCATACTTGCTGCAGAGAATGGTGCAGAGAATAGGATTCATCATGTAATCCATGGCCATGCTCCAGCCCGTTACGTAGCCCAAGCCGGGGTGGAGCTCGCGGCCAACATAGGTAAAGGCCGAGCCGGCGCTAGGATAAGCGCGGGCCATGCGCCCATAGCTGATGGCGGTGAACAACATGGCGACCATGGCAATCAGGACGGTGGTGACGGCGTGTCCTTGCGCACGCTGGGTCATCACTCCATACACTGGCATCGGGGCGGTGGGCTGGATTACGATGACACCATAAAGGATGAGGTCCCACAGACCGAGAGACCTTCGCAGGGCAGTGGGTCCGTCGGGCTTTGATGGCATGCTGCGGTCCTTTCACGGTTTACCCCAAAAGTGGCACCGGCACAGCGGATGCGCTGGTGGGGCGCGGCTGCCCGCAAAAAGTGAAGGAGAGCGGACAGGAGGAGCGAGAGTGGCTTTACAAACCTAGTATAACGTTTTACTATCCTGACAGCTATTATACTTTCTGGTGTGCAATGTCAAGTGGGAGGATTCGGGCCAAGTCGCGGTGTTCGCTAAGCCGCACGCCGAACAACCGGGAAGAGGGGGCAAAGTGCAGACGGAGCAGAGGAGAGGTAGACGCAAGGCCACGCTCAGAGATGTTGCAAAGGAGAGCGGCGTTTCTGTGACAGCCGCTTCGCTGGTGATCAGCGACGGCCCGGGGGCGTCTCGCTTTCCCTTACCGACCCGGGAACGGATCTGGAAGGCGGCCAGGCAATTGGGCTACCATCCCAATCTTTTCGCGCGCTCCTTGCGACAAAGCCGCAGCCAGACACTGGGCGTTTTGCTTTTCGATATTACCGACCCTTATTGCACCCAGATCCTCCGCGGCATAGAGAACCGGCTCCGGTCGTCGGGTTATTTTTCCGTGATCACGGACCTCCAGAATAATGGTAGACAATTCCACCCGTGCATCGAGATGCTGATGGAGCGGCAGGTGGAAGGTATTATCGCCGTTGCTAACCCAGTCTATTTGGCTCCGAACCTGTTTACGGAATTCGTGTACAGACAGATTCCGGCCGTCGTGATTGGCCGCGATTTGCGCGGGAATCCGGTGAGTTCGATTGCTGTTGATGACGAATCGGGAGCGCGGCAGGCGCTGCAGTACCTATATCAACTTGGGCACACGCGAATCGCGTTTATCAAAGGCCCAAAGGCGCTATCGGATACCGAACGGCGCTGGCGCGGAATCAAAGGCTTCGCTCATGAGGTGGGCCTGAAGCTGGAACCTGAGCTCATTGCCACTCTCATGGGACCCAATTCGACCTATGCCGAGGCCTACAGGCTAGCCGAGGAACTGGTCAGCCGTGATTCGCAGTTCACCGCGCTGCTCGCATTCGATGATCTTACGGCTTGCGCGGCAATTCGGGCATTGACTAAAGTCGGGCGAGCGGTGCCGAGAGATTGCTCCGTAATCGGCTTTGATGACATCCCCAGCGGCGCCTTTTATAATCCACCCTTGACCACCGTACAGCAACAGTTGGAAGTGCAGGGCTTCTTGGGCGCGGAAGTCATCGAAGAACTGATCAAAGCAAAATTTGAAGCAAGGGTTGTGCAACCCAGACATCACACGGTGGAACCGCGGCTGATCGTGAGAGAATCGACGAGTTCCGCCCGGCGAACGTAAGCTCGTGGAGTGCAAAATAGTTAAACGATACACTACGCCAACGCCAGATCACGTGGACTCGAGAAGCGCCCTTATGCGCGCCGCATGGAGCCGCCAGAGAGTTGGGTGTTGAACCGCTGCACTATCGGAGAGCAACCGATACCACTAGGCATTCCGAAACACAGCATAAAATGCGCATAAATAAAGGGAACAGTCGCAAATGAGTGAGAGGGAAACCTATGGCAGTTTGTGTGCGTGGTGAGCGCCATAAGGAGGCGGGAGGTGGAAAATCCGACCCTTGACATTCCGTTAAGTCAGGTGTAAATATCGCAGCATACCGGTGAATCGTTACACTAACTTGTGGGTATTCCCGGTAAATCGTTGCACAGGGGAGGGCGTCGTGATCCAGGTGAGGTCGATCAGGAGTTTCAGTTCCTTGCCGCCGGAGAGGCCGAAGGTTAGTCCTCCGTCTGCCGCCGCCGGGTTAAGCAAGATAACGTCGGGGCGATCTATTGTCTGGCTGGCCGTGATGGCCGCAGCCATACTTTTGGGGATGTTGTTGATGGATGGCCGTGCCGTCGCCGGCGTGAGCGCCAGCATTTCCGGGACGGTCAAGGACGAGAGCGGCTTGGCAATCGTGGGGGCGAAGGTCACCGCCACGAATGTCGAGACGGGCATAACGCAAATGCAGCTGACGAATACCCAGGGTTTCTATTCCTTTCTTTCCTTGCCGTTGGGCCACTACAAAATAGAAGTGCAACAGGCCGGATTTAGAGCATATGAGCGGACTGGGCTAGTTCTCGACGTGGACTCGGCATTGGCAGTCGATGTAGTGCTGCAGGTAGGGGAGGTCAAGGAGACTGTACAAGTGTCAGGTGAGGCGGCCCACGTGGAAACCTCGAGCACCCAAATGGGTGAAGTGATTGCCACGCAGCAGATGACCGAGGTGCCGTTGGTCTCACGAAGCTATACCGACCTGCTGGCGTTACAAGCAGGAGTGACAGCGTCCTCTTCAGGAATGACTGGAGGTGGAGCTGGCGGCGCAGGAGGTAACTTTATCGCAGCCGTTTGGGCGCTCCCGATGGTCTCCGGTTCGCTCAACGCCGGCAATCTCTCCGTCAATGGCATGCGCGAAGCAAACAATGGGTTTCTACTGAACGGGGCCACGGTGCAGGAGTTTGGCTTTGGCGGCACCTCGGTAGTCCCCAATCTGGATTCGATCGCAGAATTCCGTATTCTGACCAACAACTTCGATGCCGAATACGGCAATTACAGCGGCGGGCAGATCAACGTGATCACAAAATCAGGCAGCAACGATTTCCATGGAAATCTATTTGAATTCCTGCGCAACACGAACCTGGATGCCGCCTATTTCTTTGACGCCGGACAGCGCGGAACATATCACCAGAATCAATTTGGCGGCACATTTGGCGGCCCAATCAAGCGCGAGAAGGTTTTTTTCTTCGCTGATTATCAGCGGAACCGTGTGATCCAAGGGCTGAGCTCTGGCAATCTCCCGGTACCATCACAGGACGAGCGCAATGGTGATTTCTCCGCCTTCTCCACGCAGATGACCGGTGTGGTCAATGGATCGGCATGGGCACAGCAGCTCTCGAACGAACTCGGCAGTACGGTCACTGCGGGTGAGCATTACTACACAACAGGCTGCACAACCACAGCACAGTGCGTATTCCCGAACGCACAGATTCCAACCAGTGCAATTGCAACTCCCGCGAAGCAGTTGCTAGGCTACATTGCGCCGCCCAATGGGACCTCAGCGAGCGGTCAAGCCACGTTGTCCACCTCTGCCTTCAAGCAGAACCTTACCGACGATAAGGGCAGCGGGCGCATCGATGCGAATACGCGCATAGGAACGCTTTCGGGGTACTACTTCATAGACAACTACACGCTGGACAGTCCGTACTCGGCGGGAACCCAGTTGCCGGGATTCGCGACGCTAGGTGTAGGGCGGGACCAGGTATTCAATCTTGGAGATACCAAGGTTTTCGGGAACAGCACGGTCAACGAAGCACGGGTTGAATATGTGCGCATGAAAGACTCCTTCAACAATGCGCAAGGAGGGGCGGGAGTCACGGTGAACTCGCTGGGTTTCGTGACCGGCGCCAATACTCTCGGCATCGCCCTGGGGGCCCCAAACTTTCAAGGTATCCCACCGATCCAGTTCAACGCCTTCTCGATCGGAGTACCGCAGACCACGGTCCAGGGATTGATTGAGAATACCTTCCAGGCGTTGGACAACTTCGGCAAGGTAGTTGGAACGCACACGTTGAAACTCGGAGGGTCCATCCATTTCACGCAGCAGAATGAATCGATTCGCAACGTAGCGAATGGCAGTTTCCAATTCTTCGGGACGGAAACCGGCATAGATTTCGCCGATTTCCTGCTCGGGGCACCGACCTTTTACGTGCAGGGGGAGGCGCCACCGGCCTATGGACGCAATCATTATGCGGGGCTTTACGGGCAAGACAGTTGGCGGGTGCGTTCGAATCTGACGATTAATTACGGATTGCGGTGGGAGTTCAGTACGCCGTGGTCCGAGGAACACAACCAGATAGAGACGCTCGTGCCGGGTTTGCAGTCCAAGGTTTTCCCGGGGTCACCCACCGGCTGGGTATTTCCCGGGGATCCGGGAATTCCATCTACCCTGGCGCCCACCCGCTACGACAAAATCGCACCGCGTGTCGGAATCGCCTATTCGCCGAACTTTAGCAACGGAGTGCTGCGCAAGCTGACCGGCGCGCCCGGCCAGACCAGCATCCGTGCTGGATGGGGGTTGTTCTACACCTCGTTCGAGGGCGCGACGAACTTTAACGAGATCGGCGATGCGCCCTTTGGCTATTATTACGTGAGCCCCGCCCCGCCGCAATTTACCACGCCATTTGTGGACCGCGGTACTGGTAACATTGAGGGACAGCGATTTCCCGTTGCCATTCCTCCGAATAATGTATCCGCCTCGAATCCAGACAGCTTGGTGAACTGGTCCCAGTTCCTACCAATTTCCAGCTCGCCCGGTTTTTTTAATAAGAACCAGGTACCCTATGCGGAGGACTACGAGCTTTCCATCCAGAGGCAGTTCTCCAAGGCGGCACTGCTTACAATGAGCTACGTGGGGACGCAGGCACACAAGCTGTTGTCGACGATAGAGGCCAATCCCGGCAACCCGGCTCTCTGTCTAAGTCTCAGCCAAGCCAGCGAAGTGGCACCCGGCACGCAGCCTTGCGGTCCCGGGCTGGAAAACAACGTGTTTACAACCGCCACGGGTCAAGTGGTCAACGGGACTCGGGCGCCCTTCGGAAACAATTTCGGGAGTGACGGCTACTTCATGACCATCGGGCAATCCAGCTACAACTCGCTGCAGGTCAACCTGCGCACGACGAGCGGACCGCTGCAAGTTGTGGTTGCCTATACGTATAGCAAGTGCATGGACAATGCTTCGGGATACGGAGAGCAAGTCAATCCGATTAATCCCAAGCTGAGCATGGGTCTGTGCGCGTTTGATGTACCGCAGAATCTGGTCGTTAACTATACCTACAATTTGCCCTTTAATCATTCCGGCGGGCCAAAGCGGCTGACGCACGGGTGGCAGTTCAGCGGCATCACGCGTTTCAGCGGCGGTGAACCCGTGATTCTCTATGAGATGGACGATAACTCCTTGCTCGGAACCGCGTACGCCGGGCCAATGCCCATCGCGATCGACGTGCCAAACTATTCAGGGGGAGGAATACATATTAACGATCCCCGCTCCGGACAGCCGTACTTTGATGTTTCCGAGTTCAGCCAGGAGACCTTGGGGCACTTGGGGACCGCCAGGCGGCGCTTCTTCCACGGCCCTGGAATCAACAATTGGGATGCGGCTCTTTTGAAGGATACGCAACTCACGGAGCGAATGACACTGCAATTCCGGGCGGAATTCTACAACATCTTCAATCACGCCCAGTTTGGCGGCATCCAAGGCAACTGGAACGCATCGAATTTTGGCTACGCGACCTCAACCCAGCCGCCGCGGATCGGGCAGCTTTCCTTGAAGCTGCTGTTCTGAAGGACTCTTGACCTTGGCCACAAGCGGGCCCAGTCCTTCGTAGCCACAGGTGGTGGCGGAGATCGCCACCACCTGAAAATTCGCGGCGAACACGGGGGATTCCTTCGGAGTGTGCGCCGCGTAGCAGCAATGACGATCCGGTACTTTAGCTCCACATCGTCAGAAGAGTGACCATGATAGATGCTCGCGTTGAGGCGATTGAGCGTGAGGAGGAGTTGAATGTCGTCTGCTTACGAAAGTTCTCAGCAGTTGTTTGAGTGGTGCAAGATCCCACCGGAGGAATTGTCGGGCCACCGGGATGCAAAAATAAAGCTAAGAGTTCTGCCCAAGCCGTCCGATGTCTACGAAGACATCGCCTCCACGATGATTGATGAAGTTAAGCGCAGCAACGCAGAGCATCGCCCGACGCGCTGGATTCTGCCATGTGGGCCACGCGGCCAATACCCCATCTTTACTGAAAGAGTGAATCGCGAGCGGATCGATCTGAAGAATCTGCACGTCTTCCACATGGATGATCACCTCGACTGGCAAGGTCGGCACCTTCCTCTGGGTCATCCGTACAGCTACAAGGGCTGGATGAGCCGGAACTTTTACGATTGCATCGATCCGAGTCTCAACGTGCCCTTGGAGCAGAGGCATTTCCCCGACATTTCCAGGCTGGATGCCATGGCGGAGGGAATCGAACATATCGGGGGAATCGATACGGTCTACGGCGGGATTGGTTACCGCGGCCATATTGCGTTCAACGAGCCACCCCGCTCCCCGTGGTACCGGGTCAGTAAGGAAGAGTTCCGGAACTGTACGACCCGCATTCTCCATTTGAACGAAGACACGCTGATCGCTCTAAGTCAACGAGGTGCGGGTGGCTGCACTGATGTCATCCCGCCCATGGTCATCACTATTGGAATGCGGGAATTACTCGCCGCGCGCCGGATCCGACTTTACAGTGAAACTGGTGCGTGGAAACAAACCGTTATCCGCATTCTCTTATTCGGCAATGTCAGCCCGGAGATTCCTGTGACCTATGTTCAGGAACACAGCGATTGCGTCGTGACCGTGGATGCTGCGACGGCAGCTTGTCCGCCGCTGGGCATATAGCGAAATGAGGCGTGTAATGGCAAGAAAAGGCGTCGTTGTGGTCGGCAGTCATGTTCAAGGATTATTCATGCGCGTTCCGCGTTTCCCTGTCGCGGACGAAACCGTGTTGGGCTGGGATTTCAAAGAAGCTTTGGATGGAGGCAAGGGTTCCCATCAGGCAATTGCATGTGCGCGCCTGGGACTCCCGACGCATTTCGTGGGGCGCGTGGGCCGGGACCGTTTAGGCGATACTGGGGCGTCCTGGATGGCTGAAGCGGGTGTCGACCTTTCCTACCTGGTTCGTAGTGAACAGACCGCGACCGGCTGCGGTTTCGTCATGATTAACCCGGAAGGCATTCCTGCGATAACCACAGCGATGGGGGCAAACGCGGAGTTTTGCAATAAAGACGTTGACCGTGCTGAGGCTATCTTGTCGCAGGCAAAGCTCGTGGTCATAACACTCGAGATTCCCATCTCCACCGCACTTTATGCTGCGAAGCTGGCTAAGTCTCTGGGGGCCTTCACGATTCTCACGCCCGGCCCAGCGGAGCCATTGCAACCCGGCGAGCTTGCCGATGTTGACCTGCTCGTTCCAAACGAGAACGAAACAAGTACGCTACTGAGCGAGCTGCCGGACTTGCAGCAGGACCCCGGCTGGCTTGCCAAGCGTTTGCACGAGTACTTCGGACTCAAGCAGATTGTTATCACCTTGGGAGAAAAGGGCGCGCTCATCGTGGACGGGGAAACCACTCAGGCTCTTCCGGCGCTTAAGGTTAACGTCGTGGACACTCCGGGTGCGGGGGACGCCTTCACCGCAGGTCTTGCTTTTGGCCTCTATCATGAGGCGTCACTTGCGGACGCAGCTAGTTTCGGGTGCCTGACGGCAGCGCGGGCGGTCACAGTCCGCGAAAGTATCCCGAGCTTCGGGACCTTGGCCGAAATCGCCGGGTTTGCTAAAGCGAACCGGTTCAAGATTCCCACAGCGCTGAAGGTCGCGATGGATTTAAGCAGACTCCCTGCGGTAAACACCGACCGAGGGGACCGAACCGGAAGAACTCTTCGATCCAAAACTGTCAAGTAAGGAGACATCAAGACTCTGTCAAACGCCGAAATAAGTGAAATGTCTCGCAACAAGGTGATTAGCAGCGGAAAGTCACGAAACTGGATTCAACAAATCTAACCTGACGCTCTGAACCAGGAGGCGTAACGACATGCAAGAACTTGCCGGAGCCGGCACACTAACAGCGGAGGAAGTGGCGTATCAGAAATGGAACAAGGCTTTCAGAATCTGCAATGATACCGTGCAACTGATTGTTTTGACGGAAGTCGGGCCTCGCATTCTCTTCTTTGGCTTTCGGGGAGAACACAATGAGTTCCACGAAATACCCGAGCATGCGGGGAAGAGAGCAGACCGGACTTTTCGCGTTTACGGAGGACATCGCTTCTGGGTGTCGCCAGAAGTGGAGCGCACGTATTATCCCGACAATTTTCCCGTTTCCGTTCGCAGGCAAAACGACGCCGTCGTTTTCACGGCGCCTCCTGAATCTGCTCATCCGGGAACGAACTTACAAAAGGAAGTTGAAATCAAACTCGCGGGGACGGGAACGCATGTTTGCGTCACTCATCGCATCTACAATCTTGGAAAGGTGCCCACGGAATTGGCCCCGTGGGCACTCTCGGTCATGGCCGGGCACGGAAAGGCCATCCTGCCTCTGCCGCCGCGAGCGCCGGTTTCCGCGGACAGGTTATTGCCCGAGGGGGTCTTGGCCCTTTGGTGCTATACGGATTTGGCAGATCCGCGCTGGAAGATCGGCACGAAATATATTCAACTCCACCAAGCGAGAAATCCGGCGAGCAAATACAAGGAGCAGATGACCGGAATTTATAATCCATTTGGTTGGGGTGCCTATTATCGCAAAGGGCACTTGTTCGTGAAAAAGGCGAAAGTGGAAAGAAACGCGCCCTACCCCGACTTCGGATGCAATTTTGAAATCTATACGGACGCGCTGTCGCTCGAATTGGAGACCCTGGGGCCACTGCGAAATCTGGAGCCTGGACAGATTGCAGAGCATACCGAACATTGGTGGCTGTTCAAGGATATTCCTGCGGGTGAAGACGAGGCATGGGTTGACAGCGTGATCCTCCCGGCGGTTGAGGCGGCGCAGTAAGGCGAATCTTATCACCGGCGACGGGCGCGATGCGATGCGGCGTTGCCCCCTTCCAAGAACTCCGTTCGCACTGAATTCATTTAATTAAGTCAACCTCCGCTGTGGTTTTTCAGCGACATGGGTACGATTATTCTCTCGCTGCCTTTTTCAGCTCGGGACCAAGAGGTCGGTCATTTTGTTCCGTTTGTTGCAGTTGGCCGGAATAGGGGGCTTCAACACATTGAGGGCATCAGCCTTATTCAAGTACTTGTCGTTTCGATCCCAACCGCCCCTAGAACCAGAAATCTAATCTCTTGGGTCTACGACCAGCAATCACGAAGGTTAGTCTGATCAATGGGACCAGCCCAGCCTCTTCGTGATCGACTCCGCGGGTATTACGTTTCTATGACAGGAAATGATACTCAGCGGATACAGTCGAAACTCGGTTCGCGCAAACAATTGGATCAACAGAAGAAGGCCGAAAAACAATGTAATTTCGCCATGCCGACCCATCTGTCAAAAAAGCAGACCGTCACCTAAGAACGCTTTCACGCGCCATCGTTAAAAATAAAATGAGATGGCGCGCCCGGTGGGAATCGAACCGACCGCCGACATTATTATGCGATCAAGTAAAATCTCAAGCCTATATCGATGGATGGGGTACTTTTGAGCGCGCCATTCTCCTACTCCCTCAATGAACTCCGGGGATACCTAATGGGAGGCAACCGGACCGATCTGTTTTCATTCAAAATAATGTTGCGCGTAATGAGACACGCTGAGCCCCCTACCGTCCTAACGGCAAGAGTGAGTTCAATCCTCCGGTCAGTATTTGGTTGGGATCACAATCAATACTCCTTTCGCAGAGCAAAATCACAAGAAGTGTCCCTGAATGTCCACGCGCCCAAAAAACGATGGACAAACCATTTGGATATGGCGACCACAGTGGTTGAACGAGAAGCTCGAAAAGAAATTGGCCACGGAGCAAGCCTACACACAAAAACGTAGCCTGTAACAGCCCAGAAATGAACTCCTCTAACGTCCATCTCTTCCGCCATTGCACGCACTCAACAGCGGTCTGTCTGCAGAATCCAATCTGGGGGAAAGCAGGCGGTATCACTTGGTCTCAGTTTAGGGCCCAACGAAGACACCGTAGTCTCAAAGTCCAGCCGCAGCTCTCTAACCGTCAGCACGTTTTGCTTGTAATACCAACCAACCATCGATTTCTTGCGGTACTTGCGGTTCACCGACTTACTCTTGCGCGGTTCATAAACTCAGGCGTCCGGGGCCTTGCTCCCTTCGCCTTCAATTATTTAAGGAGAACTGTATGCGTTCAATGAAAACCCCCTTCCAGCTTTGTGCAATGATTCTATTTGCAGCTGTGGTCCTATTGCCGCACGCTGGACTGATCCAAGGAAAACGCAATCGAACCACACCCGAAGCCAGCGGCCGCCCGATCATGACCGCAGACGGGCCTGAACCGGTGCCGAGGTTGCCGCAACCGCTCCCCCTCCCTATTCCGAGTGCAGTCACCGCTTGAAAACTCCGGGCACCTGGGAAAGATGCCGTGGCATCTTTCCCATCCCTTTGCTAGCATTCCGACAGCCGGTTTTCTGCGGGATTAGGTGTGCAGACAAATGCTCGATGAGTTCATTCGGTGGGGCGGTCTCCCAACCGAGATTTTGCTTCTGGTGCGAGGTCTGCAAACGAAGCTTGCATCCCGGTATCCCGCCTTTTATCTCTATATCTTCTTCGTTCTATCCCAGTCTTTCCTTCGCTTGTATGTTTACCAGTGGAAACCGTCCTTCTATCGTTACACTTACTGGTCCACTGAGTTTGTCAGCATTCTGGTGGGATGCGGAGTCGTCTTTGAGATTTTTAGAGTAGGTTTGAGAGCGTATCCTGGAGCATCCCACATGGCTCGCAATTCACTCCTTCTTCTCTTTCTCCTTGCACTGGTGGTAGCGCTCGCCAATGCGGCGAACGATCCACGATGGTGGGCCGAGGCTAGCGTCACTGAAATTCAACGGACTATGAGGATAGTCCAGGCTCTTTCCCTGTTTGCGCTTGTTCTATTGTTTCTCCATTATTCGATAACCTTTGGAAGGAACCTTCGGGGTATCTTGTTCGGTTATGGTCTGTTTGTCGCCAGCAGCGTTATTTGGTTAACGTTTGCATACAGCGGCAGTGGTCGCTTCCGCAATTACTGGTTCTATCTTTATCCAATGTCTTATGATATCAGTTTGCTTGTTTGGATCGTGCATTTGTGGGGATATCGTCCCAATCCTCAGACGAAGGAGTCCGCTCAGTTCGAAAGACAGTATGAAAGAACCGCGGCCGCCACAAAGAGGCGCCTGCAGGAGGCGCGTTCATATCTCGATAAGGCTATTGAACGATGATTGAATTGATAAGCGCGTTAATGGTTGGTCTTCTTCTCCTCGTTGTCCTGGTAGTGTTTGCTCTAAGGCAGGGATCAACAGCTCGGGATATTCACGCAAGTTCGGAATTCCCGGGAGACCCGCGGCACTCCGGAGAGTTCGAGGTGTGCCCGCCAGAACTAGTGGCCAGAATTTTCTCTCGTGAAGACTGGGCACTCATATTGCAGACACACTCTCCCTCTCTTGAACGGCTCTTTCTCCAGGAGCGCAAGAGGATCGCGCTTCTTTGGGTGCGGCAAACGTCCAGTGACATCCGACAGGTCATGCAAAACCACACGGAAGCTGCAAAACAGGCTGCTGATATTCACTTCAGAACAGAACTCTCACTTTTTCTTATGTACATCGAACTTCTGCTGATGTGTGGAACTCTTTTGCTCCTCATTACAGCCGTTGGTCCGCCGAGGTTGCAGAGAATCGCTTCGTATGTGCAGGAACTATCGCGGCAAATCAGCTACGCTCACGAGCCTTTTGCAAGATCGTCCCCTGGAGCAGCGACTGAAATTCCTACATCTCCCTAAAAGAAGGTTTCCTTGAACACCAGAAACTCACACGAAACGTATGCGGGGTTTGAACTCGTCCCCGTTCGTGATGTCTATGAGGATTTGCTCCGGCGCACACTTTCGAAGATCTCGAGCGATTTAGCTCGCCTGATTTTCATCGCTTCAACACGAGACTACAACACAGGAACCTATCACCATGAGGGATTAGCTTCGCGATTCAGCCCTGAGAAGGCCAGTGAGGCCTTGGAATTGGCCCACACCGAGATTTTCAAGCAGCTGGCTGCTTACTCGCTTGCGGCATTGGTAGAGGAAATCGAAATCTATGCATGCGCTTCGCGAGAGAGCGCCGCAACCATTGTCCGCACCTGGCAAATTTTGGAGCCGTATCGCGTCGCCGTTCCCCTGCGGCTGAATCCGACAATCGTCCACGTTTTTGTTTCAAATATCAGGCTCGCCCTGGCAATCTTGAGACATCGGCAGAATCCGGAAGTGGCGGATCCGTCAGCCGCATCGCGACTGCAGTTACTTGGCCAATGATTTCAGCTTCCGACCCATAGTTCAGGCTGCGTACCCGGCAGGGAGAAAGGGGATGTGGCATGAGCAGGAGGCGACCGTCTTGGAGGTCGCACCAGGAGCACGCATAACCGTCGCGCAGCTCTATGAAGTAGATTGGCCGGTCGAACTCCGTGCGCCACTGCAGTGTGCGAATCTTGCGGATCCGTGGGTCGATGAGAACAAAAGACCCTGGACGGAGGAGCGGGTAAAGCGTGTTGTCGGTCAGCCCGATGTAACCATAAAGATTATGCCTGATATCCAAGTGCTGGATGAGCGCGATCGGCACCTCACCCCAAACCTCCACCATCCTGGACACCAAATTCGTGTTTTCAATGTCAAATGACCTGTCAAACCGGACCGGGAAGGAGACGGTTCGATCCGGATCGTACACTTCCAGCGTTGTGAGATGAGTGTGGGGTAAAGGACTCGCGAGTTGATGCTGTCCCATCTTCTCCAGGTCAACACCGTACAAGCGAAGGAGATCGGTGAACTTTATGCGATAAACTGCGCTCAGGCTGTAGAGCTTGAAAATGCTGGGTACCGAATCTGAGTTCTCGACCTGCGTCAGCCATGCATTCGATATTTGAAATTCCAGATCGCCTTCGGCTTCCGCAATCTGTTGGCTTAGTTCCGCAACATCACGTGTGGTGATCCCAAGCCGGGACCGCAAATCTTTTAAATGTTCATTGGGCGAAAGCTTGTTCATCCCGCAATTATCTTTCGTCGTCGCATGTCTCGCCTATCATCGATTTGGCAAACATTGCACGAGAGTCCCACAATAAATGTGGTCATAATCTACTTGAATAAATCCATGTCTTAAACCTGTGCCCTATACTCACACCTTAAGGTAATCGCAGTCAATTTCAATCTGGGTTTTCATTTCCGCTTGGGGTCTGTCAGACTCGCGAAACTTTCGCTCAGCCGTCCCGCTCTTTGAAAGAAGGGACAGCTCCGGCCCTTCATCCCGCAGAGACCAGCCACGCAGCTGTAAGCTACGCGAGACGCAATCCGGTTGTTCATGATCGAAAGTAAGCATTCAAGCCAAGTTGACAAATAATTCCGAGATTAAGTTACTTGCGAGGTTTGTGAGGGATCCGGACGATTCAAGCCTCAATGCTCCGCTTTGTGCATTTCCTGCATTGCCTGAAGCAGCCACTCGTGCAACATCGGTAGAAAATGTGGCTTTACATCACGAAATGCCAAGCCCATCCCAAGATTCGCTTGGGAATACAGAACAGTCGCGTCAGCCTCAAAAAAGTCCGCGTCTGTGAATATCTTCACAAAAACATGAGTGCCACTTGGGAGAGGATTGGACATGTCAAGGTAACAACCATATAGGCTGAGATCGCTGACTCGCGCATGCATTGGCGTACCGGAGATCCTCTCCACGATCTCTGCCGTGGCGACAAAGGGATACCAGAGCGGATCATACTGGACCTGGATTCCAGCATCCGCCACGTGCCGTCCTTGTGCCGCATTCGGTATTCGAGAGCTTTGCCCTTGCCAGTGCGCCTGGCCTCCTCCCCAGCGATTGCCACCCGCTCGCAGTCGTCAGGATGGATTTGTTCAAACGATGAAGATCGCTGAAGTTCGGCAGGTGAATACCCGAGGACTTTCTGATACGAGAGACTGTTGCAGATTCGCTTCCCTTCCGTGTCTACCACTGCGATCATGTCGGCAACATTTTCGGTAATCAGACGGAAAAGCCATTCTCTCGCTTCTAACTGCCGACGTATTCGATGGATTTGCAGTTGCTGGTATATGGTGTATAGGTCGAACAGCAGCACCATGCCCAGGAGTCCCCACACAGCCTGGCGCAAGGCGAGGATGGCCTCCCAGTCATAGTGGGAATGCAGGAGGACGGGCAGAAAAGAAACAATCCCAAATGTGAGGAGCAGAGTAATCGCTATAGCTGTCGAGGACAACCACCATTCGCGCCGCTCAATATGACCTGATCCAATTTCGCGGGTCTCACTCTCCAGCTCACTGAAATCTTCGATGTTCCGCGTGCCAGTCTGCTTCATAGGCCGTAGCTCAGTCGCTCGGAGCTTTGATTCCTCTTTCCGTATCCTGGCGCGATCAATTTCCTGGACCACGCCTTCAATTGTTTCTGAGCAGTGCAATCTGTCGTCGCAAGACCATCATTCTTTCAAGGGTACAAGCCAACGATCCTGGCGAAGAGAACAAGCAAGATGCGGCAATACGCTGCGAGTGCCACTTGAATGCAGATGCAATTCCCACTTCGATGGAAACGTAAGTTTTGCAGTGATCAATGAAAATCAGAAGCGTTAGCAGGTATTTGCCAACCATGAGAAGTAAAGACTAGCAGGGGGATACAATGGCTGCTTGTGTTCTCGTGCGCGTCAATCCCTGGCCGATTCCGTTCCGGCTGCAGCCCCGCGCGCTTTATCGGTACCCAGCACGACTCTTCGCGCGGTCGGCTTTTCATACGCCCTCTTCATGACAGTTCCGCAACCACACCGCAGCTTGTCGGTGGCTCCGGACTGCGACGAGTCTGTGACCACCACTTCCGCGCGACACTCAGGATTGCCGCATCGCCATTTTTCGCCTCTATGCATCAGATTGCCCCCCTCCTTTCGAGATTCTCACCGCTTCAGCCATCATTCCTCGCTCCCCGCCAACCCCAGACAGTTTGATATTCGATCGTCGAAAGCAGCCCGCCCATCTATCAGTAATAGATGGGAATTTTCTGTCATGCAAAAGTACAGCAAGTCTCTCAGCCTGGCTCGAATTGATATCAGGGGATCGGTTGTGGTAGGAAACGTGCTCTGATCCGCCACGTGGAAAAGCATCTTCTTCGCATCGCCGCTAGAGACTCTGCGCTTGATGATCATGATTTGTTTGAGTATCACTTCGCGGTGTGAGGACTCACGCGAAATCTCGAAATTGGTTGGAAAGCTAACCAGGTCGATTCAGCTCTACCCGAGAGTTTTATGCGGTCTGGTCGAAGACAAATTCACGCCCGGCCATTGCATTGCAAAGAGCCCATGGGGCCGAAGCAGAGGAGACATTCACGGATGAGTCATAGTAAATCGAATCGGTCGTTGATTTTCTTCTAAGTCGGAAGACTTCCACACTCCATTGGATATGGGGAGCGAGTTGCACCGCCGACCCACGATACAAGCCTTTACTTGCATTTCCTATCAGGTCTTCTCGCGCCAGCGTGGCAACTTCCATCGGCCCGTTGTGGTTGCAAAACCAACCACACTCGTCGTGCTCAAAGGTGACGGGCCGAACCATAAGGCACCTGTAAAGTCGAGTTGGCTGTAGACTTGCTTCGCCATAATCTGAAACTGAGATCCTCTTGCACAAGATCCCGCGCTGGATTCCTGTCAATTGCAGCCTATTGGCCAGCAGAATTCCGCCTCTTCGAACCACCCTGTTGAGTCTCGAAAATGACTTCCAGACCTTGCTTAGAGCTTTCGCTTTCTCTCCCGGATTTGAGCAAGCAACCGCGAAGACGGCGGTTTCCCAGACCGTTGTAGCCCATTCGGAATGCTGAACGCCTGCTTTGGAAGCAGAAGCTCGACAGGCTATATTCCGGGGAGACTAATGGCAAACGGGAGCGGATTGAATCCTGAGCCTGTAGCTCAAGAGTCTGTTGTTGATTCTGCGTTGCTTAGGTCCAATTTCAGGCCCTTCAAACCCGCGTTGTTGTACACAACTTGTACACAATCCCCGCGATGAACGCGCCACATAACTTCTGAGTTGCCCGTAACCCAGGAGAAATCCAGGAACAATCCTGAACTGTTCACAGCGTGTTTCATAAATACCCCGAAGATGTACAGGACTCTTGTGAGATGCGGCAACAAGCCGCAGCCCAGGAACCTTGCGGCCCACGAAGGCCAATTCTGAAGCACCCTCTACGCATCGATGGCTGGGCCAAGCAATTGTTTCAATGCCTGGACGTATTCGGTGAGAGCTTGGCGGCCGGGTTCGGTGATGCGATAGAGGGTTTGCGGCTTGCGCAACACGAACTTCTTCTCGACAGCCACGTACCCGGCTTCTTCGAGCTTGAGCAGTTGCGCGCCCAGGTTGCCGTCTGTGGCCTCCGTCTTGGCGCGGAGCCATGTAAACTCAGCCGCTTCCACCCCGCTGAGGAGCGAAAGCAGGGCCAGTCGCAGCCTGCCGTGAACCACGGGATTGAGCTCGGGCAAATCAGGCATGGATTGGACCGCGCCGTTTGCGTTCCTGCGCTTCGGCGATCACGCCGTAAGTGCCGAACGCGATCTGGCAGAGAAAGATGGCCACCAGAAACACTGTAGTGCCCTGCGAATCGGTGCCAAAGCACGTAGCCACAGCCGTCACCCACCACGCGGCCGCGCACGCAAACTGAACCTTCCAGCGAAGAATCAGGGCCGAGGCTCCGTTGGCCATGCCAAGTATGGCCGATATCACGGCCACAAAGAGATGCTGATCGGTCAGCCTTCCACTCAGGCCGAGGGCTAGAAAGAGCAGAAACATCGAAATTCCCAAAGCAATCCAGATTGAACCGATGGCCCGGCCCAAGGTGGTCCCCGGATGATTGCCGGACTTCAAGGAAGCAACGGCAATGGTAACAACAACAGCGATCAACATTGTGACCGGCCAAGCCCACGCGCTATGGCCCCACGCGGACCAGGCCATCGCGACGTAGTAAGCAACGCCCCACAGGACGAACATCCATCCCCATCTCTCTGTATTCCGGCGTCCCTCGGCGATCATGCTTTCGATGAGGCTCAGCCTGTCCTTCAATTCCTGCTCGGTGGTGTGGTCCTGCATGGCAGTTCTCCTTAGACGAAGCTCGAATTACCGCTTACTCCGTGCGCTTTGCTCCCACAGCAGCGCGGGCGAGTCGTTTCACGGCTGATGCTGGAGCTGCATGTCCACGCTGCGGTGCGGAGGATTGCTGCCAACGGTCACCTCGGTGACCTCGTCCCACTCGCCTTTGTCGGTCAGGTGCATGGTGTTCACAATGTGCGCCGGCCCGGCCGTAAAGCCCCAGGAAAAGCCGTTAGCGGGCACAGAAAGCTCCGTGTCGAGGTAGTGGCCGTCATGGAAGGCGCGGAAGTGATAGGTATGGGAGGCATCGTCGTAGGCAATCGTGGCCAGGGCGCTGAACACTACTTTGCCGTAGGCGCTGGTACTTTTGCCCTCGATGAGCAGAACGAGGCCATCAAGTTTGTACTCGACGTCTTCCGTCTGCGTGAGATGCAGCGGTTCGCTCGGTCCGCGAACGATGGTGACGGGCCCCGACCAGTGACCGGCCAGAAACGAAAGCTTACGCATGGCCTCGCGTTGCACGTCCGCGCTGTTCGTGGCGGGCTGCTGTGCGGCAAGCGAAAGACTGAAAGAAATGATGAATGCTGCTGCGAGCAATGTTACGGAAAGAAAGGACAGAACAGTGAAGCTAGAAATCTCTGTTTTCATTGGCAAACTCCTTGGCGCAGAAACTGAAAACTCGAGCAAAACCATTCCAGAGTTTCCCACATATGCAGAGTACTCTAGTTTATAGAGTATAGTCAAGAACATTCCCTAGGCGTGATCCACAAGCAGCCAAGATAGAAAAAAGCAGGGTAGATGGTGAGGAGATGTTCATGACGGACCAACAAGCCACGCAACTGTCTCATCCACGCGTTGGTGCGTTCGATGATCCAGCGCCGTTTTAGCGACGCAGTTTCAGTCCAACTTCTTCTGCATCCAGAGCGCCCAGCAACGTTTGCCAGGCGCTGAGCCAACGGGGTTCCGGGAAGCGTAAAGATGAGGTTCTGGGCGAATTGTCGGCGACTCTGAAGTTGAGGCTCGCGAGGGGAGCCTTAACTTCTCGTTTGCCCGTTGCGCCCGCAACGCCTATCCGACGCTTGGCCAAGAACCTTCGTACTTCGGAAGCCCACTTAATATGGGCTGTTAGGCCCGTTTTTCCAGGTGGGATGCGCTGGGCTTGCCATGGCCCTCAATAAGATCTGCGCAGCTTTGAAGACGGCTTGGAGATATAATCGCAGAGTTGACCCGGGGGATCCGTAAGCTTCGCCCATTTCAGCAAGGTCTCTGTATCACTAATGCCGACCAATCCCATCGAATACATCTGGCCTGGCATCCTCGCCGCGCAAGCGATCCACGTTGCGGCGAAGCTGCGTATTCCCGACCTACTCGCTTCCGGTCCTAAAACGATCGCCGAACTCGCCTCGAATTGCGGCGCGCACCCGCCCACGCTGGAGCGTCTATTGCGTGCACTTGCCAGCCTCGAAATGTTCGCGCCCACTCCCGACGGTCGCTTCCGCAACACGCCGCTCACCGAGGTCCTGCGCACGGATCATCCCCAGTCGCAGCGCGATGGCGCCTTGTTTCTGCCCGCGCCCTTTCTTTGGCGCCCACTCGGAGAGCTTTACGAATCGGTTCGCACCGGCGAGCCCACCTTCCCAGTAATTTTCGGGCAGCGTTTCTTCGAGTACCTCGCCGACCATCCGGAGGACGCTCTACTATTCAATTCCGCCATGACCCAGGGCATCGCATGGACAACCCCCGCTTTGCTTGCGGCCTACGATTTCTCTCGCTTCGAGCGACTGGTGGATGTGGGAGGTGGCCAAGGTGCGCTACTGCGAGACATTCTTACGGCTACCCCGAGCCTTCAAGGCGTCCTATTTGATCTGCCTCAGGTCGTGGCGGGCGCTTCCGAGGTTTTAAAGGGCGACCTCGGCGCACGCTCTCAAATCGTGGGCGGCAGTTTCTTCGACTCCGTGCCCGCAGGCGCCGATGCCTACCTGCTAAAAGGTGTCCTTCACGATTGGCCGGACGACGATGCCCTCAAAATCCTCCTCAACACACGCGCGGCCATCCGTCCGGAAGGCACCCTCCTTCTCATCGAAAATATAGTGGATTCCGCCGACCGTCCCGCCGGTCTCATTGACCTGCTTATGCTGGTAGTCGGCGGTCGCGAACGCACGGAAGCGGACTTTCGCTCGCTCCTTGACTCCACCCATTTTTCTCTCACCCGCATTATCACGACAGAAGCGTCGTGGCTTATCGAGTGCCATCCGGCGTAGGTTCTCTCAGCCCCAAGCTCTCCCTCCCATAAGCGTTCCGGGTACACTCGATCCGACGCAACACGAGCCGCTGCGTCGTCAGGAAATTCACCGGGATCAGATGATCATCCGCGGAAGAGCCCTAGCCATTTTCGGTTAATCCTCGGATGGTCGGCAACCCTTCCTTTGTACGATTACGGAAGAGTTGCCCGTAATCCGTCCGGAATCGATACCAAGCGCGGAGATCACTTACCACAAGCCGACTTGTCGGTACCGATCTGCAGGTCACAATCTGGATTCCTTCCGGATGGCCGACCAACCTGCCGAAACGGGGCGTAGGGCGCCGCGGTTAGAGGCTCTTCATAATTCTCACGTGGCCCCACGCTTCATAGGAGGCGTTCCCTGCGTGTGGACGATCTCCAATCCCGCGTTGCGGAGGAACACGCAAGAAACGAGAGTACTCAGGGCACGGCGATCTCACAAAACAGGCTTGAATCATCTACTTCGATTATGCTCGGGGTGAGCCTGAGAACCGCAGCCAGGTTCCTGAAGCCCTCAGCGTCCATCGTTGTTGCGCGAAAGCCGTCTTTGCAGACGATAACGCCATTGCCCGTTGCGTGGTAATCGATCTCGCCGATTAGCCCATGCTCGGCCTGGATCTCAAACCACTTGAGGCGCTCCTCCCAAAAACGCTCGGAATAGGTGGAGAAAAGTACCGCGCCGCCGGACCGAGTGACTCGAACGGCTTCGGTGATCAGCGTACTCTGATCTGCCCCGAAGGCTGAGATTCCATTCTGGATGCAGACTGTCAGATCAAAGGTGCGATCCCGAAAACCCATGCGTGCCGCGTCCATGGCGACCAGATGAAGAGAGCCCTTGCGGCCTGCGAATTCCGCGGCCATTCTCAGACTGCGCAACGAGGTATCAATTCCGACAACACTACGCGCCCGAGGCAGGAGTTGGCGAAGCACTCTCCCGTAACCACACCCGAGCTCCAGAATCGTCATTGAAGAAGAAGTCTTCTGAATTACGAATTCGATCTCTGCTTTCAGGTAGACCTTCGTTCTGGGTGGAGCTAGCTCATAGCAGGCTCGGAGGCGCTCGGAAGAGAGCTTCTCAGTGTAGTAGCCGGGCATGCCCCGGATTATACATAACAGGTCTCGGGAAGCGCTTCTGGGCGGGTGACGGGCTAACCTTCCATAATCCGGTAAGGGAAGGGTTGCCGACCACACGCCCGGGATCATAGCCGCCGCGAACGGCACTTTTGTCAGGCTACGGGATCACGACCAGCCTGTGGGCGTGTGCGTTGCGTTCCCAGGCATCCTCGATCTCGGCGAGCGGAACACGCTCGGTCTCGATGCGCAATGTGCCGCGGGCTACGCTGTTCATCACTTGTTGGAACGCGTCGGTGAGTATGTCCCAAGACGGCATGCCTCCGGTTCCCAGAATCGTCAGCGCCGTGCTCCGTAGGACTGCCGCGGGCAGAGTGATTGTAGATCCAGCGCTCTCGCCCACCTCCACCAATCGAGTCTCCGATTCCCCAATCGCAAATTCTTTTCCGGTGATGGCTTTCAGCAGAGCTTCGGTTGGGCGGCCCCATAGATAGTCGATGATCACGTCGAAACGCTTTTCGCCGGCCTCGCGGCGGAAGGCTGCGATCAATTCTTCATCGGGTTTGTCGAGGCGAATCGTCGAGTCGGCGCCAAGCTCGTGGAGTGTGCTCAACACGTGTTCGTTGCGTCCTGCCGCAACGACGCGTCCCGCGCCCAAGATTTTTGCGATCTGTACCGCCAGCTTGCCCGTGACTCCGGTGGCGCCGAGGATCAGGACGGTTTCGCCAGCGGCGAGCTTCGCACTGTGCTTGAGAGACAGCCAGGCCGAGACACCGGGATTGGGAATGGCCGCGGCAGTGACATTGTCCAGTTCTTCAGGGACCGAAAAGCATTGAACTCGCCGAACCACAGTGCGCTCGGCCATCGCGCCGTACGGCCGCCGCGCTCCGCCGAAGAACACTCGCGTGCCATCTTCGAGCCGCCCCACGCCATCCATGCCGCAAACGACAGGAAATTCGCGCGGGCTGGCGTAGTGCGTTCCGTCCGCCATCTGTTTGTCCACAGGCTTCAGCGCAGCCGCGGAGACATTTATGAGCACCTCACCTTCGCCCGGAGTTGGCTCGGGAAATGCCTCAAAGCGCGGCGGTTTGCCGAGAGCATGCAGCACGGCGGCATGCATCAGTCGCCTCCTTTCAGATGTTCACCGCGGGTCGCTAGGCAATTGATGAAACCGAGTTGATGGTGACAAATGCCCTTCGCAGAGGCAAGACCAATTGCGTCCAATGAGTGAGCCTCGGTCCGACTTGAGAAGTCGCCTAAACCAGAGATGCGCTCCGCTTTGTTACCTCGGCGATTGTGTCCTGATCACGCTAGCGCTTTATCGGAGGCGCGCTTTTTCGCGAAAGAGTTCGGGCAGGTAGGGTGTTCCGGCGCGCGTTCGATAAAGCCGTGAGAACGAAGCCGCCCGTGGTTGCGGCGGACGCGGGCCCTATGCAAATTCAATGGAGGGAAGCTGAGGTGTCGAGATGCGCCGGAGCTGAGCGGCGAAGCGCAGACAGACAATACCTCTCGCCTGGGAGCTGACAGAAGCGCAAAACGGTGGGTAAGGGACGCGTGGAAAAGCGAGAAGGAGAGATTTGTTCGATGGCAAGCCGCAGGAGGATTGAGCGTGTCGGCACACGCAAAGTTTTCGTGTTGTGGACAGCGGTTTCATGCAGCGGCCGTGACCAGGACCGGTGGAGAACGAAGTTGGATCTCGACAGCAGTGAGCCTTTCGATGACCAGCATGGGTCCGCCACACTTGGGACAGCGCCAAAGAGAGCGCGATTCATTGGCAGTAGACGCTACTTGTTCCGTATGCGGTTGTTGTTCCGCACTGAGCGACTGAAAGGCAAGCGGCATGAGAGTGGCGCGCCGACGGTTGGCGAGGAAGCCGAAGTTGCGGATGCGCACGAAACCTTTGGGGAGCAGGTGCAGCAGGAAGCGGCGCAAGAACTCATCGAGAGAAAGAGTAAGCAACTTCTGTTCGTTGTGATGAGCGGAATCGCGCCAGCGGAAAGTGACTTTGCCATCGGCAAGCGAGATCAGGAGATGGTTGGAGATGGCCACACGATGGGTGTAGCGGCCCAAATACTGGAGCACATACTCGGGGCCACCGAAAGGTGGTTTCGAGTAAACCACCCAGTCTTTTCGGAACAGGGGCCGTAACCAGGCGGCGAAGATTTTCGGCTGAGCGAGCAGTATCAGATCCCCAGAGAAACGCAGGTGGCCGTCACGAAAGGCCTGCTTTAGACCGGCAAAGAACTTGCCGCGGAAAACGCGACGGAGCACGTGGATGGAAAGAAAGAACCGATCGCGTGATTTAACCCAATGAGTGTGATCGAACGACAGGCCACCGGCGGGAATGACGCAATGGACGTGAGGATGAAGCGCGAGCTTCTGACTCCAGGTGTGCAAAACGCTGAAGAAGCCGATTTCCGCGCCGAGGTGTCTGGGATCACGGGCGACTTCCAGAAGTGTTTCGGCACTGGCGCGGAACAGCAGATCGTAGATGACCTTTTTGTTCTGTAGCGCTAGTGGTGCCAGTTGATGAGGAAGTGTGAAGACCACATGGACGTAAGGCGTCGGGAGAAGTTCTCTTTGACGTGCGGCGATCCATCGTTCCCGGGCAGCGGTCTGACACTTCGGGCAGTGACGGTTGCGGCAGGAGTTGTAGGAGATGGCGGTGCGATGTCCGCAGCGGGTGCACTGATCGACATGCCCGCCGAGTGCAGCGGTACGACAGCGCGCAATGGCCAGCAGCACTTTGATGTGCTTCCAACTGAGCCAGTGGCGGTTTCGTTCGAGAAAAGCAGTTCCCGCAGTGCGGATAAGATCGGCCACCTCCAGGGGTGGCCGGCTCATCTATTCCTCCAGCAGTGATGTGTCTTTCAGCTTCAACGAGTCCAGAGGACTCGAAGTCGCGTGGAGGTGACGTGCGGAGAGATGCAGATAGACGGCGGTCTCTTTCAGATCGCGATGGCCCAACAGGATCTGAATGGTGCGCAGATCCGTGCCTGCTTCGAGGAGATGCGTGGCGAAGCAGTGACGCAAGATGTGTGGGTATACCCTCTTTTTGAGGCCCGCTCGCTGAGCCGCTTGCTTGCAGGCGTTCCGAGGTGTTTTCGTATCGATCGGCTGGCCACCACTGTGCCAGCGGTTGCCAGGAAACAGCCATATGCGGGGTTTTCTCGGCAAGCGGCGCCAGTGCTCGCGCAGTTCCTCAAGAAGCTTTAGGCTGAGCATCACATCTCGATCGACGCGTCCCTTCCCGCCTTGGATGTGAATCACCATCCGCTTGCTATCGATGTCGCTCACCTTCAGGCGTGTCAACTCGGCGTTGCGTGCTCCAGTGGCATAGAGCGTCATGAGCAGAATGCGATGATAGGGAGTGAACGCCGCATCGATGAGTCGTGCGACTTCTTCCTGGCTGAGGATCGACGGAAGATGAAATGGTCGTTTCGGATAGGGAGTCTCGGCGACGCCCCAGGCCTTCTTGAGCGTTTTGATGTAGAAAAACCGCAGGGCCGCCAGGTGATGCGCAACGGTGCCCGGTGACAACTTCCGTTTCTGAAACAGTTCGGCTTGGTACTCGCGAATGTGCCGCGGTCCCAAGCGATCCGGCGGACGGTTGAATCGTCGAGCGAAATCTTCAACTATGCGGATGTAGAAGCGTGTGGTACCTTCGGAATAATTACGACGCTGGAGTTCCTCCAGCATCATTTTGCGAAGTCGGGTCATGAGGACCTCCTTGTGACCCAAACTTATATCTCTACAGTTAAGCAACCAGCGCTAGGTTCACCTCACGCGTAGCGTCCGCCGCCGGGCGGCTTCGTTCTCACGGGCAAACCGGAAGTTATGTGTCGATAGGTAATGGTAAACGCCCTTGTGTTGACTGGTCTCGCCAACTTCCGGGTGGTCGGCTACTCTTCCCTAACCAGATTGGGGAAGGGTTGCCCGTAATCCGTCCGGAACCTGAGGGCGGGCCTCTAGTCTGCATTATCTCGTTGAATACGTTCTTGTTCCGGGCTAGAAAACGCAACATTTTGACGGCCGGGCTTTCGTAGGGCTGCAAAAGCGAGGCGTTTTTTAGCAAACTGTGAAATCGTGCCCTGACACAAAGAGCGAGGTTGGTGAATTGAGGTGCGGGCGGGGATTGGTCATTGCATGATTGGTGCAAGAAGGCGGAGGTTTAGCGTTCTAAAGATGAGGGGACGTTAAACTGAAGGGGGAGTGTGAGGAATCGAGAGCAAACGGATGACGCCTCATTCAGCGACGATCTGCTACCGGAGAGCGAAGTGGTTGCCATTTCGCGATTCGCGGCAATGGGCAGTGGCTATGCTCGCTGTTCTTGGCGCGGCGTTTTGTGGTGCGTCGCTCGGGTACGCGCAAATCTGTGAAGACAGGAACCCGGCGCATGCTGCCGCACTGATTGACAAGATCCGGTTCTCCTGCGAGCAAGACAATATTCCTTATACGGCGGACGTTTACGGGCTGACTGCCGTTGCGGACCAGGAAGCAATTCCAGCACTGCGAAGGCTGGCGGACTTGCCGACGAATGAAGGGCCGGGGCTGAGGTGCATAGCTTGGGTGATGCAAGCGCGCATGGCACTGGCAAAGCTCGGAGATGAAAAATATCGAGCGGGGCTGCGGATCGACGCACAAAGCTTTATCGGGGATGACCGGGCGCTTGTTGGGCTGATCGAATACCTGATTGCGCACGGGAAAGACCCGAGGATGATCCACAATTTTGGCGACTACGAGAGCGATGAACGCGAAGGGCTGCTATTCGAGATCGATACGATTCGGATGCGGCGACGCGTCCCGGATTTGCCGTTGGCAGATTTTTCGGATATGGGCGTCGCACAGTGGAAGGCGTATCTGGAGAAACACAAAGGGCAGCAACTGACTTTTCCTGCTTATATGGAAGTGGCCGATCCGTATTTGCAGTGCCTCGCGCGCAGAGTGGATTGGGCATATGCGGATGCGCTGCTGGCAATCGCGGCGAATGGAGGAGATGAGGCGCTGCCGATCTTGCGAAAATTCACGCCGCCGTGGAAACCGGAGATGATGGGTTACGTCGTGGCCGCGCCGCTGAACCCGAATTGGTCGATCATACAGGGCGATCTGCAAGTGGCGCTGGCTCAGGCAGGAGACGCTGGAGCTTTCGAGCAGATTGTGGCGGAGCTGAACGGCGGGACGGCATATGAATCGGTGCGAAAGCTTGAATACATTGGAGGCAGGCGAGGGGTGGATGCGCTGGTGAAGGCGCTCGATCTTTCGGAAGACGATGTGCAGAGAGCACGAGCGCGGCAATGTGGATTACAGACATATTGCTATCCGGACGCGCGGATGTTTTGGAAGTCGATCTGGGAGTACGATTCGTACCACGCCCACATACCTCGGGAAACGTGTGCGGGAGTGAATTTCCATACGTGCGTCGTGGGAGTGCTCGGGTCAATGGTGAAGAATCCGCCTGTGTCGGCCGGAGCGCAGGGGACAGCGCAGAATGTGGAGGCGTGGAAAGAATGGTGGGCGAAAAATCGGGAGAAGGTGGAGTTTGCGGTGAAGGCTGAGCCGACGTTTGAGTGAATGGGAACGCCAGCTTACAATTTCGCGAAACGTACGCTGGAAGAAGCCAAACAACTCGATCCTCAGCGTCTTTGTTCCTATGCTTCGAATTCCCTGCGCACTGCCCCAAAACGGGACGTCGCCAGGTTATTATAATGGACTTTATTGAGGTCAACGAATACTTCGGGACTTGGCAGCCCGGCACAGCCGAAGATGCGGCCAAGCTTCTTGGCGAACTCCACATTGCTTTCCCTGGCAAGCCAATCCGGAGGACCTGGCATCTACGAGAGAGCCAACAAAGCGCGGTCTCGTTTTCCCTTTAACCGCTAGCGATCAGGAGCCTGCCAAAGCGCTTGCCCCTGCTCTGCGGTCACCCAGTTGCCAAGGCGAACGCCTAACTTCTTCACGCCTTTGACACGACGAATACCTCCCGCCAGGTCGGCACTCAGTAGTCCGCAATCTGCTGCCTCATACGCAAGACGGCGTACGGCACCAAGTCGTAGATTGACACTGCCGGGCGCAAGTTGACGAGATTCGAGATGAGTTCGGTAGCGCAGAACGACTATTCTGTTGAATGCCAAGCGTGGCTCCGAACAATACCAGTCAACGAACTCGTCGATGGCGTGGCGATATCCTCTTTGGGCGTCAGCGGAGGTGAGACTGTTCAACACTGCGGCCTTGGCGTGTCCGAGGTCGGGCAAACGTAGGACGGATTTGGTGCTACTGCGTCTTCTTTTGGAACTTGAGTTCCGCTTCATGACCGGTGGCCTCCGTGCCACCGATCAATGATCACAGTAGTGCCGCAACTGTAAGGTAAGAGTCGCCCGTCACTCGGACCCAATCCGAGAGGGGGCGATAATCAGCCCAAAGCAAGGTTGCAGAAAAAACCCCTTGACCTCCGAACCGGTTCGGGGGTTTACGTTGTATAGGAGAGAGAAACCATGGAGGCGAACCGCCAACTACTGCGTTCCGGTGAACTGGCGTCGCGCGCCGGGTTGAGTACCGATACACTGCGCTATTACGAGCAAAAGGGTGTGCTGTCGCCGCCACCGCGTTCGAGCAATGGGTACCGGTGTTATCCGGCGGAGGCGCTGCAACGCGTCCAGATGGTCCGCAGCGCACTGCGCATCGGCTTCAGCATCGATGAGCTGTCGCGTGTGCTGCGCATTCGTCAGAGCGGGGGCGTACCCTGCCGCAGCGTGCGTGCGATGGCCTCGGCCAAGCTGCGCGAACTGCGCCAACGACAAATGGAAATCGCGCGGCTTTGCCGAATGCTGCAAGCGGTGATCCGGCGCTGGGACCGCCAGCTGGGCCGCGCCGCGCCCGGCGAACGCGCCCACCTCCTGGATACGCTAGCAACTGGAGATTCGCCTCTCATGGCCCGACTCGCTCCGCCTTCTTCCTCCGGAATGGGGCGAAAACTCAAACAAGGAGCGCCCAAATGAAATTCACTGATGTTGTGCTTGCACTCGCGCTGTCGGGCTCACCCGCAGCGGCCCAGGGAGTCCACCACGATTGTCCGCAGATGCCCGGGTCTAATGACGCCCATGCCGCGATGATCAAATCCGGGGTGTCGGACGAACAGCGCAGTCAATACTTGAACGGCGAAGGGATGGGGTTCGCCAAGGCCGCCGAACTCAACCACTATCCCGGCCCGCGGCACGTCCTGGACATCGCCGACAAGCTGGGGCTCTCGCCCGACCAGCTCGCCGCCACGCACACCCTATTCGACGACGTGCATGCGAAAGCGCAGGCGCTGGGCAAACAGCTCCTCGCCCGCGAAGATGACCTCGAGGCCCTCTCTCGTGAACAGCATGCCGATGCGGACAAAGTGGTGCAACTAACCTCCGAAATCGCAAACCTGCAAGGGCAGCTGCGCGCTCTGCACTTGACCGCGCACGTCCGCGAGCGCGCCCTACTTTCCGCCGAGCAGGTGGCCAGGTACGACGCACTGCGCAATTACGTTCCAGGCGAGAGCCCCGCGCCGGTGCACAATCATTGATGGACGAGACATCGGGGCGCGCCATAAGCAGGCGTGCTCCGCCGCCAAAGCCGAGCTCATCATAACGCGTGGGCTTTACACCCTTCGTTTTTCATGCCTGACCCGAACGCTTCATCAAAAGGCTGCCGAATGTGGTTGCCGCCTTGCGAGCGTGGGTACTGTGCGATTGCTCCAAGAGGAAAAAACACGGATCACCGCCGGTGGTCCTGGACGAATTGCGGGCTACCGGTACAAGTGGCCGCACGGGACACTTCGATTCAGGCCACCGCGCGATAACTCCCGAATCATCACGGACTCGGAAACCAGCCAGAAACGGGGTCGTGGGAACCGAAAGGATATTCTGGACATATTGTCGGCAACCCTTCCCCTACTGGATTATGGAAGGGTAGCCCGTGATACGGCCAAAATCGCACTCCCAGTCGCCATCGTAAGTATAATTGGTGGTCCACAACAGTTACGACCAACCAGTGTTAACATATTGGCGTCGATGATCGTCTTTCGAGAGTGAGAGGCGCAGCACACCCTGTTGCGAGAGGGAACCGTCTCGTGAAATTCAAGATCCAGAACGGAGGATGTTGCAATGATCTTATTACCACTGATCTTGATCACTGCATTGGCGGCCTTGACGGCGACCGCACAACAAACTTCGTCTCAGCCAGCGTCTCCCCAAACCGAAACTGTGCCTGCTTCCTGCTCGCTTACGCCTCGTCCAACGAAGGCGTTCATACCGCCGGCTGATTATCGTCCTGAACAGTTGCCCGAGAATTTCTTCTACATTGGCTCGGAGAAGCTTTGGACTGTTATTCGTGAGCCAATGGTCTGGCAGTGGAGACCGCAGGGGCCAGGGCACGAGCACGATCTGACCGCAAAAATCTTTTGGTATCGCGTAGGTTATAGGTGGCGCACGGAACCGGTCCCTAGATTAAGGGTCACGGGTAGACGCCTTGACGGACCGGCTCCGGCCCTTACGACTCCGCAGGGCCCCGCAACCAATGCCATCATGGATTCAGAGAAGGGCGCGATGTTGAGTGGCGTTTATCTACCGACTCCAGGCTGCTGGGAGATCACGGGAGACTATCAGGGAGATAAGTTGAGCTTTGTAGTGTGGGTCGAACCGGATGAACAGTCAGGTCGGTCCGAGCAGTGATCCCAGTCATTGTCGAGAAATATCGCCATTACCCTCGCACTGCAGAATCGCGTCGTCACTTGGCGAATTGTCGGCTACTCTTCCCTAACCAGATTGGGGAAGGGTTCCCCGTGATTCGGAAGTAGTCGCACCTCCAACCTGTTCGATTCGGCCCTGTTAGTTTCTGTCATAAACATTTGCCGACCAGAGCCCTTGCCTCGGGAATGCGCTGGCGACCAGGCATACCCAGTACGCCTCCTAACGGATTCCTTCCGATTTGCGACAAGCTACGCTTGACCTCATTTGCAATTTGACTGTTGCTGGCGACCGCTTACATTCCCGCGCTCAATGCGTTACGGCCATCGGGCGTACCCGCGTAACAAGCTCCTGCAGAAACTGATCGGAATGCATGAACACGGCAAAGTGGCCACCACCAACGATCGGCACAAACGCCTTGTGCGGAGCCTTGATGGACTCCTCGTACTCTTGAGCGAGCGACGTCGGCGTCGTAAAGTCCTCCGCTCCCTGGAAGATAAACATCGGGATCGAAAATTCAAGACCTAGCTCCTTCGCCCCCATGGACTTACTCTGGGGGACAAGACGCTCGGCGCTCAATTTCTGGCCATCGAAAGAATCGTTTATGTCCTGAACGGTATTGCCGGGAGATACGAGCGAGAGGCCAAGCATCCCGGGTAAAAACTGGTCCGCGCCCTCAAAGGCATTCGCCCATCTCCGTTGCACGCCATACCCTTCGCCTGATTTGTAAGGCGGTGGTCCAACGCGGGTCAGCTCATCGATTGCCTGCTGATTGCCGACAGTTTGCGCCTTTTTCAGTAAGGCATCATAGGCCACGAGATAGTTGTGAGTTTCGTCGGCGACCTGACCCGTGCCCACATATGCGTAAAAGAGGTCCGGCCTTTCTCGCGCCATAAGTACGCCGAAGATTGATCCAAACGAATGACAAACGATGACGATCTTGTCCTTGCCCAGATATTTGCGCAGGTATTCAGAGAGCTCGATGCCATCCTGCACCATCCGGTCCACTGTAATGGTCGGTGCGATTGCGGGGCCAGTTTTTCGCAAGGTCCTACCCGCGCCTCGCTGATCCCATTGCACCACGGTGAATTGTTTCTCCCAGGGAGCGAACATTGCAAATGTCCAGGGATTGGTCACGTCACCCGGCCCTCCATGCAGGAAAAGCAGGACGGGATTATTGCGATCGTACCCGCGAATCGTGACCCACTGTTCTATGCCCCCGATAGTGACGAATTTCGCCTCGTCGATACCTTTTGGGGACGGGATAGCGAACTGCTTTGCATTGCGGGCCCGCAGGAACGAAACCAGGCCGTCGAACTTGCGATACTCCGAGTCGATTGCTTTTGGCTTCTGGGCATCCTGGGCAACTTGCCCGAACGCCCCGGAGATCAGGCAGAAGAGCAGGAGAGAGCAAGCGATTGCTGAATGGGCAATATGTCTTACCGCCAGTAGCGCGCGGACGTTGTTCTGAGCGTTATTTGCGAATGCCACGGATGTACCTCCTGAAGGATCGTCGATAGAACGCGCGAAAGTGGGCAGGAGGCACTCCCATGCGTCCGCCTAGGTAGAGCATGATGAGGCCGTGGGACAACGCGCCCATAGCAAAGACAATCTCCCACGCATCATCATTGCGGAAATAACCGCTGTCGATGGCTCTCTGTACCACTGCCGCCATCAAGTTGGCGGTGGGAGAACGGCCAGCCTTAAAGTCCCGTGGATAGCGGCGAGCGCCTTCGCGCGGTTTCAGAAACATGAGTTCGAAGAGTCGGGGTTTCTGGAGGGCGTGCTCCAGGTAGATCTCCACCATCTTCGTGAGCTGCCCTTCAATGCTGCCAGAGAACTTCTTGCCGGCCAGGAGAGCAGTCAGCTCCTCAAAACCCTCGTCCGCCAAGGCGTTAAGGAGGCTCGCCCGGTCCTGGTAGTGGCGATAAATCGCCATGGGTGTGACGCCTACTGCCTTGGCTACTCGGCGCATGGTCACCGCCTCCGTCCCCTCCTTATCCAGCAGGCTGCGGGCGGCGGTGGCGATTCTTGAAGCGGTAGGGCTGGCAGTCATGTATACAGTGTATGTCTTTTGGTCTACGGTGTATACGTGGGGATGAAACTGAGATTTCAGAGGCGAGTGTCACGTTATTCTTATCAGCTCAGCGTCTCAGTAGGTTCGCGCCGCAAACACAAAATATTCCCATGAGTAGCCGTTACTTGGCCGGTGGTCGGCAATGCGGAAATTACGAATCTTTCTGGTCGTAAGTTCCGGGTGGCCCGTGACTCGACCAGAATCCCGACCGCCCCTTCATCGGCGTGAGTACTAACTCCCGGTTGAGAGAACTGACAAATGCCCTCTATGCTCTGGACTCGCGTAAACGTGGCTGACAGTTTGGCTTTGGAGCAACCCGAGATCAACCCAATACATCTGTGAGCGGGAGGGGCTAATCTAGTTGGGGGTTCCTCGAAACCTTAGGAGGTGTCCATCCATGGGTCGTTCGATCTTTGTTGTGCTTGCTCTGACCTTGCTCTTTGAAAATTCAGTCCTGCGTTGTGAATCGCAAACTTTAACGCCGGTCCGGGCCGCGCCGGATCACATCGGCATCGAGGGTTCCGTGCGAGACCAAGCCCGCTATCTCATTGGGCAATGGCCGCGCGGTTTCGAGATTGCTGTCGTGGAAGCACTCGAAGAACCGACGTGCAACCGCCTCACAAAAGCGGATTGCTCGGTGCGGGTGAAACCGGTTGAGGTTGTTCTCGGGCATCAGCAAAAGGCCTCGTATGTCGTTTCCTATAGGCCAGGCAAAGAGGCTGATGGAGGTGCTCGGATCGAAGTGAAGCAGGGCGACAGGATTGTTGCCATGCTTACTCCCATGATCCATCCCCCGAACAAACCCGTAGCCTACATTGCGACTTATCTAGACCACGCCAACGACGCCATTGTCGAGTCCATCCGCAATGCGGTTGCAGAGATACTAATGGCCGGTGCGCGCTCCGAAACGAAACCCTAAGCCACCGCGTCGCACGGTTCTCCGTCTGCGTCGAAACACTAGCGTAGTGTCCCCCGCATTGCTGACGAATGGGTGCAATAGCGCTCACAACCTCCGAATCGGCTCGTAACTGGGCGGGTGGTCGGCAATCCGGAAGTAATGGTGCAGTAGGGTTTATTGGACTAACTTCCGCATAGCCCGTGATCCGACCGGAAACAGCGATTGGAGTATTCTGGAGAAGAGCAGAAGCGAGCTGGAGCCCTTGGCGGTCGCCCTGAGGCCAAAATGGGGCTAGGAGAATGGAACATGGGTTTTCCCCCTGCGCCAAGTCCCTTAAAGACGAGTCTATTCACCCACGATGTTTTCTTTGGAGAATTGCAGTCGAGATGCTCACTCAACGGGATCACTCTGTCGCATCGCATTGCAGTTGGCTCGCCGGAAGAAGTAAAGGTTCACACGCATCTGGAAGCTCACTTTCTACTTGTCACGAGCGGACGATACGTTTCTTCTGCGAAAGCTATTCCTAATCGCAGGGCCACACTCATCTACAACCCTCCGGGCACGACCCACCGTGATCACTTTGAGCAAGGGAAGGGGAGCTTCTTCACAGTCTCTGTCTCGACAGCGCGACTGGCTGAGTCCGCAGAGGCAGAAATGCTACCCACCGCGATGCACCTTAGCGATGAACAAGCATGTGGCCTGGCCAGGGCATTATTGATGGAATGTGGCCGGTGGGACGCCTGCTCTGCGCTTAAGGCTGAGTCGCTCTACTCGGAGCTTCTCGCAGCGGTCTTCCATCGCCCATCGGTTGCAAACCGAGCGCGTCCGAGTTGGCTCCGCTCTGCCTACGAACTGATTCAGGACGGCTATAGAGAAAACTGTGGTATCGGCCAAATCGCAAAGGACGTTGGAGTCCATCCTGCGCATCTTGCGCGGGCATTTCGCGCTTTTTTTGGCTGCAGTCCCGGGGATTTGCTTCGCGCGCGAAGGTTGGAGAAGGCGGCCGAGTTGCTTCTGAAGGCCAACGTTTCACTCTCGGAGATTGCGCTAGACTGCGGTTTTGCAGATCAAGCACAGTTCACGAAAGCCTTCCGTCAAATCTATGGGACGACTCCGGGTAGTTATCGGCGCCTGAGCGTGCGCCCATTCCGGTCAGCTCGAATGTTGCATTTTGACAAGACAGCTGACACGCCGGGAGAGTATTAGAAAGGCATGAAACTTCGAATCCCTTTTCCAAATCGTCTCACGACTCTTCCAGTTGTCGTCGCCCTCCTCCTCTCTGCTCCGGCGATAGGGCAGACCACCAGCAGTGACGGTCTGTCTACCGTCGCTCCTGCTGCAGTTGGCATATCCGCTGAGCGCCTCGGCCAGATGGAGCAGGCAATCAAAGTAGGGGATTTCAAGGACATCACCAGCGTTCTCATTGCGCGACGTGGAAAAGTGGCTTATGAGCGCTACTTTGATAGTGACGGCGTTGACGGCTTGCGAAACACGCGATCCGCGACAAAAACAATAACCGGCATGCTGATCGGGGCGGCGATCGACCGGCATTTTATCCCGAGCACCAACGCCCATGTACTCGATTACCTGCAGGATAAGCTTCCTCTCAAGAATCCCGACCCCCGCAAGAGTGAGATCACCATTGAAGATTTCCTGACGATGAGCTCGCTTCTCGAGTGCGATGACGAGAATTCCTTTTCCAGAGGAAACGAGGAACGCATGTATCTCGTGGAGGATTGGGCTAAGTTTACACTCGATTTGCCGATTCGCGGTTTCCCCGACTGGCAACCGAAGCCGAAAGATTCCCCCTACGGCCGGAGCTGGAGCTATTGCACGGCCGGTCCCACCACTTTGGGAGTAGTCCTGGAACACGCGGTCAAGCGCCCCCTGCCAGATTTCGCCCGCGAGGTCCTCTTCGCACCTCTTGGCATAACCTCTGTGAAATGGCAATTTCAACCGATGGGGACGGCAATGACGGGCGGTGGTCTTCAGTTGCGCAGCCGCGATCTGCTCAAGCTCGGGCAACTCTATTTGGATGACGGCGCCTGGAACGGCCATCAGATCATTTCTTCGGAATGGGTCAAGGACTCGCTTCGCCCTCACGCCAACGCCCGGGAAGATACCGATTATGGCTATCTATGGTGGCTCCAGACATTCCACTCTCACTCACACTCTCTACGCTCTTATGGAATGTACGGCACTGGCGGAAACAAGGTTTTTGTCTTTCCAGACGACGCTCTAGTAATCGTAATTACAACAACGAACTACCGCGTCCAGGGAGCCGGTACACTCACGGACAAACTGCTCGTGGATTACATCCTGGAAGCTGTCGCACCAGCGAATGCAAGGTAGCCTTCCGGTCAACAATTGCCGGCGGATCGTGCTGACAGCAACGGAAATAGAATATTGCACGGGCGAACGCCCTATAGGTCCTTTCTGATCTAAACCCGTAGGGCGTTGGTCAACTCCCCAATTGTCGGCAAGCCGGAAGTAATTCGGTTACTTCCGCATCGCCCGTCACTCAGGACAATGGCCACGCCTTCGTATAGGCCGCATCTAGAGGTCGTTTGCTTTCGAGGATGGCATGGCAGGAAAGCGTAAAATAAGAGCTTAGCGGCAGTCTTGGTTGGTCCGCGGAGAAAGCGGAGGGGATAACAGCGTCATGCATCGTAGAGGATTCTTGAAGAGCGCAGGAGTAGTCACTGTTTTAGTTGTTGGCGGCGGCGTTTGGCGTGCTTACGATCATGGCGTCTTCAGTGTAGGCGAAGGACCGGCATTTGAGCCCTGGAAAGACTGGCAAGAAACCAAGGACGGTCCACTGGCATTGGTGCGCGCGGCCATTCTGGCGGCCAGTCCGCACAACACGCAGCCTTGGCTGTTCAAGGTGACAAATTCTTCGATCGACTTGTTTCTCGACACACAGAGGAATCCCGGAGCGCTTGATCCCTACCTGCGAGAAGAGCACATCGGAATGGGCTGTGCCCTGGAAAACCTGATGCTGGCAGCCGCCGCGAATGGTTATTCTGCCTCTGCAACGCTGCTTCCGGGAAAACTTACACAAAGTTCGGCCTATCCCAAACAAGAACTGGTCGCCCAAGTTGGACTTGCACCCGGCCAGAAGCGACAAAGCGAACTCTACGATGCGATTCCTTACCGTCACACCAATCGTAATCCTTATCAGCTGAAAACTCTGCCTTCGGATTTTGTCGAATGGATTCGCCAACTTGCGAGCGAGGAGGCGGATGTCAAAGTTTTCGTGTTCACCACAGACGAAGACCGTAGCCACATCGTGAACATGATCTCCAAAGCCAACGACATCGTGTATGCGGACCCGCAGGTGGAGCAGGGGAGCCAACGATGGATACGCACGGAGTGGAGCGATGTCCAGAAATTCCGTGACGGTTTGATTTTGGATGAATTTGGACAGCCTCCCTTCACGACGGCAATCATAAAATTTACGCCTCCCTGGTGGCTGAGATTCGCATTCAGACATAAATTGTTGCGTGGGATGTCCTATACAGACCTGCTGCATGCCACACCCCTTTTTGGGGTGATCGCGGTGCACGACCGCTATGATCGTGAGCAGAGCCTGCGTGTAGGGCGCGTCTGGCAACGTGCTCATCTGCTGGCGACTGCGCGCCATCTTGCCGGAAGACCAGTCAATGAGGCCGTCGAGTTGATAGACCACCAACGGTTCCGTAATCAGGAACCACACGCAATGGCCGAGCTCTCTGAACTCATCGGGCAAAACGAATGGCAATCAACATTTATGTTTCGATTCGGTTGTCCCGTTCGCCAAGTCTCCCGAAGCCCGAGACGTCCATTGAACGACGTACTTCTTTAATTGCGGCGTTCTACTGAATTCCGGCTTCATCTCGGTGACGTTCCTTTAAGCCAAAAAGAGGCGCCACGACTGAGGAGGTGAGAGGCGTTCTGCCAAGATTGTCGGCAACCCTTCCCTTCCCCGATTAGGGAAGGTTTGCCCGTTATCCAGGGATAATCTCCCTAGTTGCTGCGTTTCTCGATCTCAGGAACAAAGAATCGCATGACGTCAATCGTCATCCGGTAAGGGTTGAAACCCTGATTGTTCGTGAAGAGAATGACGGTCAAGTCGGGATCGAGCAGATGTGCGTATTCGACCATGCCAGCGCCGATGTGAAAAACCAGTCGGTGGCCGTTCAGAACGTCTGTGTCCCACCCCCCGGCAAACTCACCGTCTCGGCCATCGTTCAAGCGGAAAGGCGTCCACATGAGTTCCAACGATTGCCGGTTAAGCACGCGGTCGTGAAAGAGGGCCACGTCGAAGGTAGCCAGATCCCCAGCGCTCATGTTCAGGCCAACGCCGCCATGCTGGTATGCCGGATAGAGAAAGTTAATGTTGTTCCAGAGTTTGCCGTCGGGCGACGGCAAGCCGTTCCCGTTCGCTTGCCGCTCTACGTGGAAGCGATCGGCTTGTGGAGTGAAGTTCATGTAAAGGCCGACACGATTAGGGACGATGTCGAGAGAATCTCCGAAGCGTGCGGATGCCATCCCTAGGGGGGTAAAGATCCGCTTATTTAGGAATTCCTCTAGCGGCATTCCGGAAACCTTCTCGACGATCATTTTCAGCAGCAGGAATTCCGTTTGGTCGTAGATCGATTTCTCCCCGGTCTTGTACAGCAGCGGGAGAGCCTCGGCTTTCTTGAGCGCTTCTTCCGAACTGTCGGCAGCGATCCAATTGGCTGGGGCGGCTGCTGGTGATCCGGGGAAAATGTCGGGTATGCCACTGGTGTGGCTCAGGCAGTTCAGGACGGTAATTTCGCTCCAAGAATTTGGGAGTTCCGGCAAGAGTTGCGTGACTTTATCGCCTAGGCGAAGCTTGCCCTCTTGCACGAGCAAGTAGACTGCGGTTGCCGTGAACACCTTGGTGACGGAGGCTAGAGGGAATACGCTATCCTTGGTGGTCGGCACTCTGAGTTCTACGTTGGCCAATCCATAGGACTGTTGTTTAATCACCTCGCCATCCTTCAATACGAAAAGCACCAGCCCAGGGATGTGGCGCGCGTTCATCTGCTCACGAAGGTAGTCGTCGACGGAATCTGCAAATAGGCAAGGGGCAGCAAGCAAGTACGCAAGAATGAAAAGCGATACTCGGCTGAAGCGGCGGCAATTCATGTCAACATCCCCTTTCATCTGTGTTGGATATGATAACCGATGCCCCACTAGCCAAACCAACCTTCCCGTCCGTGCTCATACCTGGACGATTCGCCTTTCCGGGCGGATTCTCGGCAATCCGGAAGTTACGCCGTCGGTACTCTCGATCTGGAATCAATCGGATTCTTTGGAATTTCGAGACAGTAAAGAACCAGGTCGGCGCTTGTTTTGAGTTGTTGGCTCAGGAGGCAGCGATCTTAGGGTCGTTTTAAGCTCAATTCCCTGACGGTAGGGCTCGTCCTTCTTAGGAGTTTATCTTCGAGCGACTCGCATTCTGGTTCTGTTTGTTGCTTGGAGCTAGGCCAAAACATTGCACTTTCCAGATTAGCCAGTACATCTTGACGCTGCGTGGGCTGTACATTCCATGATGGACGGAACTGTGATTTGGAGATCGTGCACAGTAAGTGGATTGGAGAAGTTGCTGTCTTGTACCGAAGCGGAGATTCCGGACAATTGCGAAATACGCTAAACCGCCGTACAATGAGATACTTCTGAACGGTTCCCCCCGCGATGTCGGGCCTGTAGCCCAAGAGTCTGTTGTTGATTCTGCGTTGCTTAGGTCCATTTTCAGGCCCTTCAAAGCCGCCTTCTTGTACACAAGTTGTACGCAAACCTTTGGGGTGAACCCGTATCCCCAGGCTCAGTGGAAGGCCTCTGCCTTGGGCGCACGAAACTCGACTCCAACAACTCCTTCCATCGCTTCTAACTACTAACGTTTCCAACAAATCGGGGAATCTGCTTTTCGCTCAAAAGTAACCCGAATGGAATGAAAACATTGGATTCGTGCACAGTTCGTGCACAGTCTGTCTCAGTCTAGGGGTTCACTCCGGGAATAAGGTCGCGTTCCAGAAGCCAATCCTGCTTGCGATGCAGACGCGCCTCTGAAAGAATGAGCGTCTGCCTTCTAACAATGAAAGCAGAAATTCCAAGTGCTTTGCCGAGCGTCGCTTACGGCTTCTTTCTCCCGAAATCTTATCCTCAGTCATACCGAAGTTGTACCGAGTCCCCTTTTCAGCGCGCTGGCCAGCGCGCTCACAACATCCCTATGTTGAAACCGCTTCGAAGCTAATGCTGTTCACCCGCCGTTGCTTTGTGTTCACCTTATTCTCGCAATTTTCGCAACTGGTTCCACCGCCTGTACTGCTCACGCTTGGAAGGATCATCGACCAAAGCGACGAGTTGAAGTTGGCAAAGGCTACGATCATAAGTGGATGTTAAGCCCCAAGCAAAAGGGGGAACTTGCCTTGGCTGCCCAAGTTTTCGAGCCGACGACCGGTCGTTTGCTAGAGGTTTGGACCACGGAGCCCGGCCTGCAGTTCTGCAGCGGAAATTTCTTGGATGGAAGCGTCCACGGCAAGGGAGGACATGTCTACCAATTCCGTACAGGGTTCTGCCTCGAAACACAGCACTTCCCCGATTCCCCAAATCATCCAAAGTTTCCTTCCAGCATTCTGAAGCCCGGGGGACAAATATCAACACGACAACTGTGTACAAATTCTTGACGAAATAGGGGTTTCTTTTCGACCTTCTAGGTCCAAAGCCACGCGAGGTGCGGAGGGCATTCAGATGATCCCGTGCCCTCGCGTCGAACTTCTGTCCATCTGACGGACTCACCCTTCCAACGTCACATATTTTGCATGGGATGTGGACGCGTTCGGACCAAGAACTTGAAGGAGTTGCGGCATCAATTCTCGGGCTTCGTTTCAAAAATCTTGTACCGATTCTGCAGAGCCTCCTTGTCGCGAGACTCTTGCCGGATCTCGGATAACCGCTTGACGAGTTGCGTTAGTTCCTGCCGTTGACCCGACTTGCGCAGCCCCTGAATGAGGTGATAGAGAGCGATCTGGTCCGAAGGGAGCAGGCGCAGGGATTCACGGGAATGCTGAATCGACAATTTGACTTGATTCGACTTCAGGTACAAGCCCGCCAACGTGTCGTGAGCAAGTACGAATTCGGGGCGCAACTTGACCACGCGTTCGGCCTCACGGATCGCTTGTTGGAATTCCGCATCGCCCGGGGCTGCACCCTTCTGCGCGAGAATTTCCGCAACGAGATAGTGAAGAAAGGCATCATCGGTACGCTTCTTTAACTCTTCGCGAGCGGCGTCCAGGGCGCCATCGAGGTTGTCCTGTTGCACAAGCGACAAGTCCTGCGCCAATGAGGCGATACCCTGTGAAGGGTCGAGCCGATTTGCTCTGTCGAAATCGGCTTCGGCTTCCGGATACCTGGCGGCCTGGACATACAGAACACCACGTGCCAAATAGAGCGGGGCTGAATCGGGGAGCAGCTTCACGCCCTCATCGATCATGTCGATTCCAACCTGAAATGAACCATGGTTGAAACACAACGAAGCGAAATCGACATAATGCTGAGGATTGCGGGGTGCCTCGACGATCGCACTCCGAAGAAGTTCGACAGCCTTCGGTGTGTCGCCAAGGGCTTCTTGAGCGGCTGAAGTCATCGAAAGCACATCGGGGTCGGGCTTTGTTGCATTCAGCAGGGGTTCGAGAGTTTGAAGAACTCCTTGAGCCTGATTCGAACGAAATTGAGCGGCGGCCAGGCCCTGCCGGATGCGACCGTCACCAGGTGTTAGGGCGAGCGCAGAAGAAAACACGGAGACGGCCCTCTCGGGTTGCTCCAAGAAGAGCAGGCAGGCGCCGTACTGCGATAAGGCTCCAGCGCTGGTCGAAATCGCAGACTGAGCCAAACCAAAATGCACCACGGCTTTCTTGCAATTTCGCTTCTTATAGGCCATACCCGCGAGCATGGCGTGCGTTGTCGGATTATCTGGTTGCAACTTCAACAAGCGCTCGAGGAAGAAAGACGCGCGATCGTTGCCCGATTTGTAATTCGCCTCGGCAGCCCCAGCAAGCGCGGGAACATAATTAGGTGAAAGGTGAACTGCGGTCTCGAAATACTTCATCGATTCCGCAAGATCGCCGGCCTTTTCACAAGCGATCCCCTTCAAAGTCCAGAGACGCGCATCTTTCGGATGGTCATGGAGAGCTCCGTCAGCGAGATCAACCGCCTCGCTGTATTCCCCGCCCCGTATGGCGTTCGTAATTTGCCGCACGGCCTCTTGCTCTTCAGCGGCTGCCCGAGAAGATTCCGAATAAGGGCAAATGAGAGCGATTACAAACAGTGCTGTGCTGAGACGAGTCTGCCAAGAGGCTCGGATCCGCGAATCCGCATACTTTGCTTGCGAGTTTTGCATGGCACGCTCCGATCGGCGACGGTCCTCTCTTGCCGGAGCATAGACACCGCGCTGTGAACACACCCTCGTCGCCAGACCCGACCGGATTATCCAGCAAGCTCGGGGAAGGCCGTTATTCTCAGCTTAGCCGCGCCGTAAGGTATCAGCCTCAAAGTCTCCCGCTGTTGGTCGCTCGCTATTGGACTACGCGGCAGTTCTCCTGCGCAACCATTTTCAGTCTTCCATTGAGCAATCTTCCTTCCTTGAACCTCGATGCGTACTGGAACTCCTTCCACAGTAAACACACTTCGTTCCGAGCCAGTTTCTTTGAGTTCCACTGCCGCCGCCGCGGTGCGTTCGTTGATATCGAGTGCATAATTCCAGGCAGATTTCGGATACGCTTCCCAATCTGCGGTCATGCCGCGAGATCTTAGTTTTCGCCATTCCGTCAGGATGTCGAGCGAGTAGACAATCGGGCCACGTTCGATCACCACAGAGTTGTGGTAAGAACGGGAGACGGTTGGCCTCATGGGGAAGTGTAGCTCGACTCGGTCGCCTGGCTTCCATTCTCTATTGATGACCGCGAAGCTTCCAGGGCGAACCGATTCCACCGGCCTGCCGTTCACTCGGATGCTTGGATTTTCCGCCCAGGCAGGGACGCGGAGTGTCAGAGGAAATGGCACATGACGTTGAGGTCGAATGACGAAGAGAATGTTCCCATCAAAAGGATAGGCGGTCTGCTCTTCGATGCTCACGAAAACGTTCCGCACCCTTGTGGTGAGCTCGCATGGCGCATACGCCACTGCCGCGAGTCCCCCGCTGGCCGTCGCCATCCACAAGTGAGATGTAAGCTTGGGCCATCCTTGGTGCATGTTTGCCGTGCAACATCCAAAATTGGGTTCCAAACCATAGAGATTCGACTCCGGTCCGTTGGTTGTCCAGGGACGCGGGCTCAGACTGCATTCAATCTGGTTGGGCTGTTGATCGTACTGGTGAGCCCACATGTCGTCCGTCAGGGTCCCGGGGAGCGCATTGTAGGCAATTTTCTCGAGACGATCGCCTAGCAGCGGATCACCTAGGATGGCCAGCACCTGCTCCAGCGAAAACATGTTTTCGACGACTGCGCACAACTCAATTCCCTGTGAGGGATTTTTCCCAGCGAGGTGTTCGTCGGCACTGAACATGCCGTTTGGAATGCCATGATAGGAATCCAGCGCGGCAAGCTGCTGGTTCACTCCAACTCGGTCAGCCTCGCTCCGCGAGAATAACCACCGCAGCGCCGACGATTTCAGAGCCATGGCGTTGTTAACGCCGTGGGTCTGCATCGCGCGGTCCGGAATAGGCGACCGCTCGTAAAGTCCGAGTTCTTTTACGCTCACCTTGCTTGTGTAGGTAAAATTCTCAAACTGTCCCCGCCAGTCGTATCCTTGCTGATAGAGGATTTCCGCAAGGCGCAGAAGATCCGAGTCCCCAGTGCGGTTGTAGAGCCAAACGACGCTGGCAATTTCATCCTGCCACCGGTATTTGCCCCAGTCGCGGAGAGGCCGGTTCCGCAATTCCTGCAACTGGTAGGCAAAGTAGCGTTGCATGAGCGGCACAACGCGGGGGTCTGCCGTCGCTTCCTGGTACTGCGTCAGGACCTTCAGCATGACCATCCGTGGCCACCAGTCATCGTTTCTGGCTGGACCAATCATGCCGTTCGCTTGTTGATGTTCGAGAGTCCAATTGACCCACTTTTCGGACTTCCCAATCAATCGCGCGTCTCGTAGCGTGTAAGCAAGGGGCACGAGTCCATCTAAGAAATAAGGTCCGCGCTCCCAGGATTCGCCGCTACCACCAAGCCACCCGCTTTCGGAGCCCACATCCGGCCAGAACTCGTCGAGGTGTCCACTCAGTCCGTTCGCTTGGATTTCAAGCTGTTTCAAGAGCCAGCCCTTTGCACGAATTGAAGTCAGCGGAAGCGGGTAAAAGCTGCTTTTCGCAAGAGGCTCGCGGTTACTATGAAGATCCGTCGGGGGAAGCCGGTCTTCGGCACCCATCGAGACAGTGACGTGGGAACTCAAGTTTGATGCGGACACTGCCGCCGCAGCACTTAAACTCTTAAGGAAGTCACGCCGGCTTCGGAATGCCATACAGTAGCTCCTATTGAGGACGAGAGGAATCAGTCAAACAATCTCTGCATTACGGTGCAAGTTGCTCCGTGTACTCCGTCTCCACGTTGTCGAAGAAAGCCCCTTTGAATCGCCCGGGATCGAGTTTTGGCAACGTCAGATAGATCGTATGAGTTGTGTCTGCCTTGACGTTGGACAAATTCGCATAAAAGCCCACGAATGAAGCAGCATGTTCTCGCACCGAAGAGTACGCCCGTTTGAGTTCTAGCGGAGAACCGTCCAGCGACATTTCCACTTGCATCTGATCATCCGGCTCCGCGAACTGGACAAACAGGAGCAGTCGCTCCGGCGCTAGCCACGTGGTGTCGTAGTCTTGTTTCGTCCAGGGTATTGGCCACAACTCGCGGCGTCGAGCAAGTTGCTGTGTGATTCGAGCGGGGATAACGAATGATCCGTTCATAGAGCCGTTCGCCTCACTCCGCAGTTTCACTTCTTGGGAATGCGCAAATATGGTCCCCGCAAATTCAACATTGGCCGAGACATATCTCCCATTCTGACGAAAGACAGCTGGCTTTCCGTTTACCGTCATTTCTTTCGCTGCGGTACCGTCTTGGAGGAGCACACCAACTTCTTGTTCGGTGCCAGGTTCGCCTGCGACGTTTATGAGTCGAACGACCCCGCTTTCAAAGCTCGCCCGCGCCGGTTTCGTACCATCCGAAGAATCCGCGCCAAATACGAAAATCTCCTTCTCCGATTTTGACACAGGCATCAGTTCGAGGACGGTCGCACTTGTGCCATCCAATTTCATTTCAATCTCATCTCCGTATTTCCAGACCCCCGCGCCGGGTTTTCCGATAAGCTTGCCTTCATCGGGATGGAGTTCCCGTAGAAGGAATTCCTCCCCTCCCTTTAGGCCGATGCTTGCATCAAGTCGAAAATGAGCTGACTGCCCTTTGTAATTGGGGTTGAACAGAAACAAAAAGCCATGATCACCGACAAGACTGGATGTCCCGTCTACGCGGTCCATCGCCGGTTGACCGAGAATGGTCCTTGTGTTTCGTAGAAAGTCCTTGTTCGTTACAGACCATGCGAGCCACCGGCGAATCCATAACTTGTCCGCGTCCGAAAAATGCTGGAACTCTTCGGGATCGCGCCCGGGAAGCATGTCAAAGACGTTGTTCCACCCCCCCGTAGCAATCGAAGAGAGCACGGAGTACTTGAAACCGAGATAATCCCAGTCTCGTGCGCGAAAGCTTGTGTAAATGATCTCGGAATGCTCGGATGGCTCGATTCCGCTAGCGGAAGGGACATTGATATCGCGTGGCGTTTGATGGGTCATATAACCAGGAATGACCTCTTGCGGAGCAAACTGATAGTTGCGATACCAATAGTTCACAAACCGCGTCCGATCGCCCGAAACGCGGTCAAAATGAAGATCGGGATACGGGACAAAACTCTCCGGTTGCTCATCGTGACCGGTCGGGTGAGGATAGCTGCCCGCGAGCCATACCCATGGTCCATACATCTGGTAGCTCTGCCGACCATCGATGACGATCTCAGGCTCCGCGGCTCGCAGCGCTTCTAGAACGCGGCGCCACCCCCACCACTGGGAATACGAACTGCTGCCTGGCAAATTCAGGAATGTGTAGTCGAACGAATAGCCGCTAATCCCGGTGCGACGCTTGAATACCAGCAACTCATGGATCAAAAAGTCCTGAAATTCCCGCGAGGCGAGCGTGGCAGAAGAACGGTTCTGCTTCTTCTTCGGCTCTGAGACAAGCCAAGCTGGGTTTTGAGCAAACGGCAAGGACGGATACACATACGCGAGCAACCCGATGTGTTTGGCCTTGGCGTAGTCCAACATTGTGGTTACGCTCTCGGGGATTGCGCTCTTTTCTGGATCCCACTTCCCGGACCGGATTTGCTGGCCCAGGCCGAGCCAAAGTACATGTTCCCAGCCCCAGTCGTCGGCGTCGTTGGCCATTTCCGCTAGGTTGTAGTTCGCTGGAGCATAGAGAAGGGTTTCGAGGCCAAGCGCGGAAGCTGTATCCATCACACGCTCATATTCCGCGCGGCCCCCCGGAGTCGCGACATCAATCTGATAGTCATTGAGTGTCCACCCCACTTCGACAGTGATGGGTTTCGTCGAAGGGCGGAGCAAGAACTGCCGCACGCAGTCAGAGAAGGCTTGGATCTCGGCGACATCCGCTCCATCCTGACCCTTGTCGCCGGTGGATAGTTTCCATTCGTAGACCATTTCCGCGGGAATGCGGCTGCCGTTCTGTCGATAAAGGCCAATGATGGCGAGGTCGCTTGAAAACGGCCCCCATTCTTTGCGCCATGGCATTTCGGGCCAATAGGAAACGGCAGTGTCTTGCCCAGTTTGAATCACATTGAGGAACGGATTTTGCACAAGAAGCATCAAGCCATGGTTGTCTGTTCGGAGACGAAGGAACGTCCCGAAGTCGTGGGTAGAAAGATGATTCCGGAAATCGCCTCTTGGCGGTCCAAATTGAGGAAGGTATGTTGTCGGTGTAAATGTACTCGCAATTCTTTCGTTGAGCGAAATTCGTATCGGTTCGATCTGCTTCACTGTATAGGTGGAACTTGGCCCGTCGACGATCTGTAGACGTTTGGCCAAAAACTTCCAGCCGTCTCGTATCTCGTAGAAGACCCGCAGAGTGTATCCTCGTTCCTGATAGTAATACGCGACTCCATTTTGCTCTTGTTTGACTTGGGTTGCTGGCAAGCGGGAACTATCGAACAACTCTTGGTCCACAAGGAACGAAAACTCGTCGCTCGAAAAATGGACCGTGAAACCGGATCCTTGGTCGGTGATCGAGGCCAATCCTCGCGGACCCAATTTCGCGACCAGCCACTCATTCTTCAGCTGGAAGGTCTGCCCGCGACACGAACTTGAGAGGGTGGCAAGAATCAGCAGTATCTTCGCAAATCTACAAAAGGTGAGTCGAGGAAAGCTCGTCATGCTAGGTTCCGCCCAAGTCAGGTTCTCACACCCCTACTCCCTGCGAAGGAATGCCGGGGGTGAGCCGGCATTCCTTCCTGCGGGGCGCGCCATATCAGAAGCGTAGAGTGATTCCGAGCTGAAGCCAACGCGGATTGAACTGCGAGGTGGCCCTCCCGAATGTACCGTCAACGAGATTCCCATCCATACCGGTCAGGTTGGGTCGATTGAACACGTTGAAGTAGTCGAAGCGGAACTGCAGATTCAACCGCTCGTAAAGTTTTGTGTTCTTAGCCAAGCTAACATCCGTGTTGAAGTAATTCGGGCCACGGAACCGGTACGGCTGTTCGTTTCCCTCGGTTCCGATAGTAGGAGTGGTGAAATTGCCGGCTGTGAATACACCGTTGAGGAAGGCACTACGGCTTGTCCCCTGCGAGTAGCTTGAGACATTGGGGAAATCGTAGTTAAACCCGTCTGCATTGTAGTCCCCGCTCCCGGGTGCCAAGGCTACGATTGGATATATGACATTGCCTTCTGCATCTCGCGCAGGCTGGAAGGAAGCATTCGTGTAGACTGTGAAAGGATAGCCCGACTGGAAAATCGTGACGTCACTGAATACCCATCCGTTGGTCGCCCCGCGCACAAAGGCATTGCCGGAACTGAGACCCGGAATCTCATACGACAGGGACAATGAGACCCGATTGGGCGCGTCAAAGACCGATGGGCCGTAGTACTGATGCAAATTCGTGAACGTTGGATAAATCTGTGTGTCGTCATTGGATTTCGAACGCGTATAGGACAAATTGAAATACCCTCGGTGGCTGAGGCGCCCACGCACATCAAGAATGAGCGCGTTATAACCGCTCTCTGCGCCGTTTTGGGCATACGTAATTGCTCCGAAGCTGGAATTGAGCCGTGCGGGAGTCGGATAGTTAGCAATCAGGTCTCCGGCAAAACGGTTGATATCCGTGCCGTAAGAAGTAGCAGTCTGTTGCCCGCTTCCGTCAATCAAACTTCTCGATTGAGATCCCGAATAAGCGGCACTTGCCACGATTTCGTGGAAGAGCTTCTTTTCAATAGTTGCGGTGTAGTTGTACGTGACAGGCGATCCGAGATTGGTGTCCAAACCTCCGACATTAAACTGAGCGCCAACGATTCCACCATGCGAGTTAAGCGTAGAGCTTGGCAAGGACGGATACGGGAATCCACCCGGTGTACTTGCGTCCGTACCCAAGGCAAAGATAGGAGGCGTGGCTGACCCTTGATAAAATGTCGGGACGACCCAACCCGGAGGATTTCCCTTCAGGCCATTCTCATCGTTGCCCAACGTCGTCCAGTCATGGTAAACGCCGAAGCCCCCTCGAATGACCCAATCCGACTTACCGGTAGGGTCCCAGGAAAAGCCAATTCGGGGACTGAATGCGTTTGACAAAGCATGATTGAATACATGGCTTTGTTGGATCATGAATCCGTTGGTTATTTGATCGTTCAGAGTCGCCCCTGGCCCGAGGTGGAAATTGGCCAGTGTTGTGCCGGAGAGCGGGTAGGGGTTGCCGAAATCATCCCAGCGCAATCCCAGCGTCAAAGTAAGATTTTTCTTCGCTTTCCACGTGTCCTGGGCAAATAGACCGTGCGTAATAATGGCGTACTCGTACTGGCCCTTGGCTGGTTGCCCAGTGAGAACATTGTAAGCCAACCCTGATTCCGTATGAGGATTATCCTGTACGAGATCCAGCAGGTTGTCAAAACTGTAGTTTGGTTGATTGTAGACAGGCGCGAACAACGCCAGATCATCGCCCCGGCGCCCCTCGTAGCCAAACCTGAGAGTGTGCGCACCTTGAATGTGTGTCAATACATCGCGCCAATGATAGTTATGTTGAATGAAGTTGCCCTGCGCGAAGCCAATCCCGAAACCCTGTCCTTGCCCTGTCACGCCGATGCTGGGAACAATAAAATTTCCGGTCAGCTCGTCGATTCCCTGCACTTTGTGGTAGCCAAAAACGGCTTCATTCAGAGTAGTCGGTGTAAAGGTATGAGTTTCGTTGACCTGCAATGAATCGGTAACATACGTGTTCGACGTCGCAAAAGCTGGGCGGATGCTTGGCCCGCCTGTGTTTAAGGTCGTCCGGTAGAAATTTCCATAAATCCTATCCTTGCTGAAATACTTATCGATTCGAGTATTCCACTGCAATCCGTTCCGGTAATTGGAGGCGTTGAACACGCCCGTATCAATCATCGGAGTGCTGCAAGGTAGATTGAATGTAGCCGCAGTTCCACAGGTGGCTGGGAAAAGATCCGCGGCAGTCTGCGAGACACCCGTCACGGTCGCCCCGGTCGGGGCATACGTCGTCAGCAAACTCGTACCCAACGTATTTGGAAAATTCAGCTTCGCCCATGAAGTAAACGCTGCATCCTCGAACGTGGTACTCGATAAACCCGAAGAAGCGGTAGAACGCAGTGGTTCGATGGCGAAGAAAAAGAAAAATTGGTGGCGTGGGATCACCGGTCCACCAACGGAGCCCGAAAAGTTGTCGCTATGAAAGGGAGCGTAGCTGTGAACGAATTCCGTACCAGCCCACAACTGCTCAGAGGTGTAGTAAAGGCTTGCGTTCCCATGGAACTGGTCGCCGCCGGACTTGCTGGTCATGACCATTTGCACGGAACTGGCGCGCCCCCATTCAGCGCTGAACGTATTGGCTTGAACCGACATCTCCTGGATAGAATCAGGATTGGGGGTCAAGTTAAGGACGCCCGGACGAATGTCACTGGTGACGTCCAATCCGTCCACAACATACATGTTTCCAACGCTTCCCCGTCCGTTGGCGCTTGCGTCTACTTGAGTCTCTGTCGAAAAATTGTCGGCAGCGGAACCGGGACTCCCCCCGACAAGACCCAAGCCGGTCACTCCCGGAGCGACTGTGGTCAGAGCAATCAAATTACGTCCTTGCAGGGGAATGTTCGCCACTGCCTGAGACTCCAGGGTGATCTCCGTTCGAGAATCTGCGGTGTTCACGATGGGAGCCTCGCCAGTCACTTCCATCCTCTCCGTAACAACACCCACGGAAAGTTGTACAGGCACGTTCAAGTTTTGTTCAGTGAGCAAAGCAATTTCAACGCTTGCATTTGCAAAGCCCTTCGCGGAGACCGCGATCTTGTAGTTGCCGGGAGCCAGATTAACAAAGCGAAAACTCCCGTCGGTGCCCGTTTTCGTTGTTAGCGTTGCATTGGTGGAAATGTTAGTGAGCGTTACGGTAGCCCCAGGAACACTGGCACCTGAGGGATCTTGTGCGGTACCGGAAATATTGGCGTTGAACTGGGCCCAGGCCACACTTGCGGTCATCATAATAAGTGCGCACAAGCAGATTACAATTCGCACAGCCTTGATTCCCATTGTTGACACCCCTCCTGACGTTCTCGCGCCCCCCCCAAAGATTTCGATTGCAACATCAAGAATTTCGCGGGAGCTTTTCTGGGTCACTTCTACCTGACGCGAGTGAGGGGCACAAGAGCAGCCTAAACCACGACGGGATAGTTCAAATGGACTACTCCCGGGGCAACTTTGCGAGTTACACTCCAAGTTAAGAGGGACGGAATGCCCGGGACCGAGAAGGGGCAGTGGCTGAAACCCTCGCACTCGAAGGCTGGCGCGGGGTTGTGCATGATTCTCATGCTATGTGGAAGTTGTCGCAACCCGACCCTGCCGACAGTCGCCTTCATCCCTCGGACCTCCGGCACATCGCTGTGGGAACCAGCACACGCTGGCGCAGAGATCGCTGCCCGAAGCACGCATACGAAGATATATTGGAACGCCCCAACCAGGGAAGATGACGTCCAGAGCCAGATTGCCCTCGTCGAACGTGTGATTGATAGGAAATACCAGGGAATCGTGCTCGCGCCCGACCAGGCGCTGGCGTTGATCACCCCGGTTCGGCGCGCCCTCTCCAAGGGCATTCCGACTGTGATCATTGGCTCGCCTCTCCCGATTCCTCCTGGCGGCAAACTAAGCTACATCCTCAACGATGAGGAAAAAGCTGGCCAATTGGCCGCGTCCCGCGTTGCCCAGTTGTTGCACGGAAAGGGTTCGGTCGCGTTACTTGGCATCAACCCGGATATCGCGGGAATAATGACGCGGGCGCGCAGCTTGGAAACATTGTTGGCACGCGACTATCCGCAGATCAGAATCGTTGAAAAACATATGGGATCATTCAATGTGCCACACGACCAGCAGATCGCTGAGGAAACACTACGGACGAACCCGGATCTCGATGCTATCGTAGCGCTCACATCTACTTCCACGCGCGGAACATGCTCGGCCTTGGGCCGCACGCAGAGGGAACGTCCCGTCAAGCTTGTGGGGTTTGACGACCCCGATACGTTGCCCCTGCTTCGAAGCACAAGTCTTGATTCGGTGATTATCCAGAATAGCCGCGACATGGGCCTTGATGCTGTCAAAACCATCGCAGCGCAGCTTCGGGGCCAACCCGTGGCTGCTGAAGTCAAATTGATTCCCATGCTTGTGACCCGAGAGAATCTTGGCTCTCCGGAAGTACGACAGATGCTTTCGATGGATTGGAGACCTGGACCGTGAGAGTGGCGGTTCTAAAGAGACGTTGGCTGTTTCTCGTGATTCTTGGCTGCGTTGTCATTTCTCTTGCCGGAATAATACTGTTTGCGCCTGTTCACACCTATCTGATCGGTCTCCCTTACAAAGACTCGTTTACCGCCGGCACGGCCGACGAGTGGCGGGCCTTGGGCGGCACTTGGGAATTGGTCGATGGAGCTATGCGTAACGACTCCGACGAACGAGGAGCAAAACTGATCACTGGATCAAGCCGCTGGCGGGATTATTCTTTAGAAGCAGATATTATGCTGCTCGGACATGATGGTGACGCAGGCCTCATCGCACGCTCCAGCGACGAGGAGGGGGGCGTCGATTCCTACAGCGGATACTATGCCGGCCTGCGAAATCACGACAACACCCTCGTCCTCGGTCGCGCAGACCACGGTTGGCTCGAGGCACGGGTTGAACCAATACCTGGTGGAGTACGACCGTTTCACTGGTACCACTTGAAGCTGATCGTCGTCGGTTGCGATATAGCAACCTCGGCTGTGGACCCGTCCATCGGCACCAACATCTCAGCGACAATGAATGAGGAAAACTGTGTTCAAACCGGACGGATTGGGCTTCGATCTTATTCGTCCGGTGGTGTTTGGCGGAATGTGCGAGCCCTGCCTGCAACGCGCGCTGATCTGCAATCCTTCCAATCCCAGGCTGGCATTTCCTACCCCGCCCAGACTGGTCTTCCTGGCAATCCACCACTTCTGCGCTCGGATGACAGTGCCACTGAAACTGAGAGCCAACCGTCGGCGAACTACCTGAGCGCGCCGATTGCTCAACCCATTGGCAGCTTAAGGTTGGTGTCCAGCGCGAATCCGGGTATCGTCACCGTCCAGGGCGTTGTTGTGCTCACGTCCCCCGCTCTCTATGTCCAAGACTCCACAGGCGGAGCGGCTGTTTTGCGACCGCACGCTCCTCCGCTCAAGGTCGGTGATGAAATTGAAGTCACGGGCCAGCCAGAGCCTCGCGATTTTAGCTCCGTTCTTCACGACGCCCAAGTGAGGCTGCTGTGGACGCGCACGCCGATCCCGCCGTTGTCGGTCACGGCCTCGCAAGCCGCTACTGGCGCTTTCGACGCTACATTCATCGAACTAGATGGTTATCTAGCAAGCAAGGAAAGTGGACCAGGCAACACAATGGTCCTTGACCTTCAGAAGGGCGAGCAGTCGTTCCAGGCGGTCATGAATCGCGGCCGGGGCGACGTTCTTTTTCGCAAACTGAAACAGAATAGCTTGCTGCGGCTGCGCGGAATTTGCGTCGTCGATTCGGAATACACACACAATCTCTCACCTTTCGTTCTGCTGTTGCGCTCTGCGGACGATGTGGATGTCCTGGCCGGTCCACCGTGGTGGAGCACCGGTCATCTCGTCGCAATCACCGTTGGCACCTTGATTCTCGTCCTTGCGGCGCAAGTGTTTTACAGCCGAGCGGAGCAATGGAGGCTGCGCGCTGTGCTCGAAGAGCGAGAGCGCCTGGCCCACGAGATGCACGACACCATTGCGCAGAGTTTTGCCGGGATCGGCTTCCAGCTGCAGGCGATTCGCAACGACCTCCAAGACAAGAATGCGGCCGTGCACCGACAACTGGACCTTGCATGCGACCTTGTGAGGCACAGCCACGAAGAAGCGCGTCGCAGCATCGCAACACTGCGCCCTGAGTCCCTTGAATCCATCGGCCTGTTGCCAGCGCTAGATCTCTGCGCACGAAAAATGGTCGACGGAGGATCAGTTCAAGTCGTCATTTCCAGCAGCGGAAACTCGCGTGCAATGCCGGTTCGTACCTCGGATGCGCTCTTTAAGATTGGCCAAGAGGCCATCGCCAATGCGGTGCGGCACGCGTCCCCAACATCTTTGAACATCCATCTCCAATACGAGAAGAGCCAGGTGCACCTAGTCGTGGAGGACAACGGGGTTGGTTTCACTGCCGGCGGTGATTCACTTGGGTTCGGCCTGCAGGGCATGCGTAAACGCGCCGATAGCATCTCGGCCGTGATCGGTATCGAGAGTACGCCAGCTCATGGAACTAGGGTGGAAGTATCCGCGCCGCTGCCTCCACAGCTCACGTTCACAGGCTGGCCTCGTTGCATCTGGCAATATCTACAGGAGCGTCGATCCAATGCACAAAAATGGGAGCGAAGCCATCCGTATTCTTATCGTGGATGACCACCCCGTTGTCCGCGCGGGACTCGCAAGCATGTTGGGAACGCAAGCGGGTCTGAGAGTAGTTGGCTCTGCATGCAGCGGCGAAGAGGCGCTGCAGAAACTGCAGCATGAGGTCGTCGACGTGGTCCTTCTCGATCTCCGCATGCCCGGTATCAGCGGCATCGAAATGTTGCGTCTACTTGCCCGCCAACATTCCTCTCCTCGAGTCATCGTGCTTACTAGCTTCGAGATGGATGAAGATATCTATCGCGCAGTCCAGGCCGGTGCGCAAGGATACCTGCTGAAAGACACGCCACAGCATGAAATGATCGAGGCCATCACCTCCGTACACGCCGGCAAGCGTTATATTCCGCGTCACATTGCTGCCCGTCTCGCTGACCGCATGATGCGTTCTAATTTGACGACGCGCGAACTGGAAATTTTGGAAATGCTGGCCAAAGGCTGCACGAACAAAGAGATTGGCAGCGCCTTGGAAATCAGCGACAACACCGTGCGTAATCACGTCATCAGTATCATCGAGAAGCTCGAAGTTTCCGATCGCACTGAAGCTGCCACCACTGCGATTCAGCGAGGCATCATCTCGGCAGGAGATTAGTGCCGACTAGCTTTTTCAAACAATTACCGATGCTGAATTTCTGGTCAAATCCTCGATGAAACTTCCACGTCGCGCTTTTCTGCATCTTGCCGGGAGCTCCATTGCGTTGCGTGCCTTGGGTCAAGGCATGTCGATACGCAATGTGACACCCCAACTTCGACAAGCACCTTCCGGGCGCCCTTTTGGTGCGACGTTTCTCGATGTGGCGCGGCATGCCGGGCTGTCTCAGCCGGTGATCTATGGCGGCATCGATCGAAAAGACTACATTTTAGAAGCCGATGGATGCGGTTGCGCATTCTTCGACTACGACAACGATGGTTGGATGGACATCTTCCTTCTCACCGGCACACGCTTGGATGGGTCACCAGAGGGAAATACGAATCGCCTGTACAAAAACAATCGTGACGGTACGTTTACCGACGTGACGGAAAAGGCTGGATTGCGTGACGCGGGATGGGCCAATGGCGTCTGTGTCGGAGACTACAACAACGATGGGTTTGAAGATCTTTTTTGCACTTACTTTGGCCAGAACAAGCTTTACCGGAATAATGGGGACGGCACGTTTACGGATGTAACGAAGCAGTCCGGACTGTTTGAACCTTCGACACGTTGGGGCACCAGCTGCAGCTTCATCGATTACAACCGTGACGGAAACCTGGACCTGTTTGTATCGAACTACGTGCAATTTGACTTTGCGCGCGTGCCGAAACCAGGCGCCGACGTCACCTGCAACTGGAAGGGGCTTCCGGTAAATTGCGGCCCTCGGGGTCTGCCCCCTGGCTTCCATTCTCTCTATCGCAACAACGGCGACGGCACATTTACCGACGTAACTCGAGAAGCGGGTATGTCCGGCTTGCGCGAGAGTTATGGGATGACCGTCGTTTCCGCTGATTTTGATGAGGACGGTTGGCCCGATATATTCGTAGCTTGCGACTCTACTCCGAGCCTGTTTCTAATAAACAACCATGACGGTACCTTCCGGGAAGAAGGTGTGCTGCGCGGTGTTGCGCTGAGCGATGATGGCAGCGAACAGGCCGGCATGGGAGCGGGCGTAGGTGACTACAATCTCGACGGCCACCTCGATTTATTTGCGACCCATTTTACGAACGACACGGCCGGGCTGTACCGGAACGACGGGAAAGGAAATTTCGAGGATGTGACCTTGGCGGCGCGCATCGGAGTGGAGACGCGATTCACCTGCTGGGGAGCCGGAATCGTGGATCTTGACAACGACGGGGTTCCTGAGCTTTTCATGGTGACAGGCAGCGTGTACCCGGAGGTCGAGGCGAAACTGCCGGAGTTTCCTTACAAAACACCACGCGCGCTGTTCCGCAACATCGGCAAAAACATTTTTGAGGAAATCATCGATCAGGCCGGCCCGGGAATCGCCGCGGCCCATTCGAGCCGTGGCTGCGCCTTCGGTGATATTGACAACGATGGCGACCTGGACATCCTGGTGGTCAACATGAACGAACCTCCCTCGCTGCTGCGCAATGATCTACATGGACACCAAAACTGGCTAAAAGTGAAACTTGTAGGTACCGCCTCAAACCGCAGCGCCATCGGCGCGCGCGTGGTAGTCCGCTACGGGACGAGAAAACAAACACAATCCGTGCTCAGCCAATCCAGCTACTACTCGGCCAACGATCCTCGCCTGCACTTTGGGCTCGGAGGCGAACGGAGCGCGGACATCGAGATTTATTGGCCGAACGGATTGAAAGAGGAACTCAAGTCGGTTTCCGCGAACCGCCTGGTTACCGTCAAGGAAGGCCATGGGGTGGTACCCAACGTTGGGTGGCCGAACGCGTGACACCGCGAGTCGTGGCTTCAATCACCTCGCTCGGTCAGCCGTTTAATTAAGGAAACCTCTTCCGCTCTATAGGGTGTCCCGTCGGTGCGGAAGATTTCGTGGAACCACACTTTCGGCTGACGATCGGTGTACGGCTTCTGCCACGAATCCCAAGGAAGATACGTCTGCGTTTTTCCGGCTACGAGTCCCCAGTTGATGGCGCCGACCTTGTTGGCCTTTGCGATCGGCAGAATCCCGGCGAAAGTGCTTTTGCGCGGACGCGCCATGTACTCGGTACAGATTACGGGCCGGTGGTACTTCTCGAGTTCACGCACTTGCTTCTTGAACACAGCGGGCTTGCTGTAGTTGTGAAACGAGAGCACGTCGGACTGCTCGAATTGGATTTTGGCAATGGGATCGAGCTTTTCCGACTTGGCATAATCGCCTTCCCACAAACCGCTGGTCAATGGCTGCGTGGCGCCGGCTTCGCGGGCCCAGGCAAATGCTTTCGGCAACAATTCACGCACGATTTCTTTCTTGTTGGGCAGTTCGTTCTCCCGGTAAGCGGGGACGTTGGTGTTACTCGGCTCGTTCCAAATATCCCAGCCAAGCACACGGGAATCGTAGGCAAATGCGCCCACCACACCCTTCACGTATGCCTCGAGGCGCGGCCATTGTGCGGAGTCTTTCAGCGCGGCCGCGCCAGGGCTCTGCACCCAACCGGAATTGTGCACGCCGGGAGTCGAAGTGCGCTGCTTGCCAAGCTGAGGATTCGGGTCCCACACGGAATCGAAGAGCACGAATAGGATCCTTATGTGGTGTTTGGCAGCGATGCTCAAAAAGGTGTCGATCCGCTGGCGGAAGCCGGCTGCGTCTTGCTGCCATGGGAGATCGTGGAGAAACACACGCATCGTGTTAAACCCTATGGATTCGGCCCAGCCGAGTTCAAGATCAATGCGCTGCGCATCAAAGGAATCCGCCTGCCACATTTCGAGCTGGTTGATCGCCGTGGCAGGAATGTAATTGCTGCCGACGAGCCAAGGCTGCTGCGCGTACCAGTCATTAGCTTGCTGCTCGGTCCAGCGCGAGGTGGCCGCCCGCGATTCCGCTTGCAAGGAGCTACACAGGGCAAGAGCAAGAAAAATCCCCGTCCCACATTTCTTTAGGGTGCTCATCAATCTTTTTTCCCTCATCGGTTTCACACAACGCCCTGCCCACCTTCGTAGGCCAGCGAGAAAATCTCCAGGACTGAACCATATCGATCAACGCTGCCGCTCAGCCAAGGATGGGCGGCGGTTCCGACGACACTGAGCTAACTCGCGTGCGTGTAGGTTGGGGGTCCAGCTTGCAAGGCCAATCGCAGCCCTCACTCTTTCTCTTGTCGCTTCACTCACACTTCCTGTGCGGTTGACCACGTAAGACACCGTCGCACTGGAGACACCTGCCACCTCGGCAACGTCTTTGATCGTGACTCCACTGGACTTCGGGATTTTGGTGTCTCTGACCGATTCCAAGCCTGAGGCCCCCCGTGATGAGAATTTGTTCACACGCAAACTTGCTCAGCAGGCTACACCAGTATTCCCAGTCGAGTATGGTTCATTTGTACTATGTTTGAATGCCCACGACGGCTCATTATCCGAGGAACAAGGATGTAATCGGGCAACGTGTCGAGACACACCTGGAGGACCACAGGTTCCGTTCCCTTGTTTTTTCTCAAAAACGGAGATTCCCAGCACAACGGGTGCACAGACCGTTGCAGGCTAGCGTAGCATTCGGTGCGATACCGATCGACCGTCTGAAAGCGATGCTGACCTTTTTATCCGATTTTCCATGCCCCCTCATGCAACCATTCGGCCCATAGCCGAATGCTCTACCCAGAGTTGTAATTGATTGAGGCCAGAGGATTTTGGCTCCAAGGGGAGAATTCGAACAGAATCATCAAGAAAGCCCAGGTCGTGAGCTTCAACCGTATCCTCGCGAGTCAGGCCGTCACGGAAGTCCTTCAAATGCTCACAGGTTTCCGGGGTGTAGGTTTGCGTCAGCTAGACCTGAAGGTGTCAGGCACTCCCACCTATCGTGGAGGAGCATGCGGCTTTTCAATACCTTGGCAATCTCACTTCTTCGGCTTCTTCCACGCGGCTCCGGGCAAAAGAGCAAGTAAGCGCGTGGAGACCGTTTCCGCGGCAAGGTCCTTGTCCCAGGTGTAGCCCAAAGCCAGCAGGGGGGCGAGGTCCGCGGAAAACTGCACGGACCTCCGCTTCTCGGCAAGATTGCGTTCAAAGAGCGCGCGCGTTACCCGTTTCCCTTCCTCCTTCATGTACGCACTGAACGCTTCGACGATGCGAGCCGGATCGACGGTGGTCGTTTCGAGTGCTGCCGCCAGATCGAACAGGTCGCGTCCTTTTTTCCGCTGGTACAGTGCGCGTAGCTTTGTTCCCAGAAGTTCTTCCAGCTCATACGTCACAATCTTTGCGGAACCTTGGAACCAGCGGGAGTCCACTGCGAATGGAATGGTCTTCAACCCGAAGACCGTAAAATGCTCGCGGGAATTGATCTCAACCTTCAGGCGAAGGCGCAGCGGCGGTGCATCTTCTGAATCAAAGCGGTAGTTGAGCGTCACCCGGCCCTCTCCCTGTTTCCATTGTGGTTCCCCCAGCCAGGAATCGAGGACTCCACGCACTGCTGTCAGCGTCGGTCCAATCGCTCCAGCGTGGACCTGGACCAGATCGATATCCTCCGAATACCGCGCCGGGGGGTTCATGTGCAGCTTATGCAGCGCCGTGCCGCCGCGGAACGCCAGCGCCGCCGATACTTCACGCTTGGAGAACATCTCGACCAAGGCGCGGCTGATGACCAGATCCTGTTCGACCTGAAAATCCTGCACCCACGGAACTTTGGCGCGCCACGAGGTAATGTAGTCGCGCGAGATCACGCTTCGGGCTCCACATCTACGTTCACGTAGAGGAGCCAGTCGTCCGCGTGAGGTGCGCGCGCGCGCCTTGCGCTTGGAACGAGCGGTGTCCAGTCCCTCGCGTTCTCTCGCACATAGACTTTCAACAATGAGACCTGCTCCTTCGCGTCCACGCGTTCGAGGAGATAGCCGAGTCGCTGCGCCCACGGCAGAGGAGCGATTTTCGCGGCGGCAACCAGACGCTCGGGGTCGATCTTTTCCGCAAGTTCCACAAGAATTGTCGCTACTTGGTCGAATCCCCCAGCGTGCTGTGGATAGCCCGCGAGATCCACGGCGGTTGCCTCAATGGTTGACACTAATATCGTCCCGCGCGGTGTGTTGAAGCTCTGCACGGGAACGGCCCGCACTTTCTTGCGGGCCATGAACGCGACGCGGACGGACCCGCACACGATGGGCCGCTGGTTCTTCTCGACCATCACCTGAAATTCCTGAGGCCGGTGATGGGCTGCGCCGTGGTACTGGGAGGCGGTCAAGAGGCCCGCGTAGTATCTGATTTGCCTCCACTCCATCAGAGCGGGGAGGAATTGATCCGCTGGAAGGCTCCCGAGCCGTTTGTATTCCGGAGGTACGATGATGTAGAAGCCGCGCGCGGGCCTGGCCACAAGCCCACGTCTGGCCATGCGATACAACGACAATTTTGCTGCGTCCCGAGACACACCCAGGGCTTTGCGCATCTCTTCTGCTATGAAGTGGTAGCGGCCGTTGGCCGCCAAATCGGCAATGTAATCTTGGGCCTTAGACACGCACTCTCTCCGATTCTGCTTACATAAGGTATCACTATTCGATACCTTGTGACATTGTTTTCGGACAAGGAAGGTTTCGTCCCCATCTTGCGGTTGTCCAGATTTCCTTGCCTGATCAAGAGCACCGTGGGCCCCCGCCATCGCACAATGCCCCAACATTCTTAGACTATTCTGCACTCATGCTGAGTCGCGGCGAATGAGCTCTACGCACAAAAATGACTTAATCGTTTGCCGCTCCGCTCGCTAGAACCCTCCCTTTCCTGCTCCCCCCTGACGTAGAGATTTTCATACGACGGACTTTCATTGACCACTGCACTCCAAATGCAAATGCCCTTCCTGGCTAAACCCTGCGCCTGATCCGCCCGCTTCTTCTGTCAAGGGTCTTCGCTGCGCTCCGATGAACGCCACACCCCGGCGCCCTTGACAGCGCGGACAGACAGGCGCCTTCCCCCGCCATGAAGGGCATTTGCTTCATATGCGCCGCTCTGCGTTGCCTTGAAAGCAAAAATCAAAACCCCTTCGAAGGAGCGAGAAAGATGAGTACGAACGGGATCATTGCACGCTCAACGGGCGAGGGAACTTTCAAAGGTGTCTATCATCACTGGGACAGCTATCCGAAGGAGGGCCTGGGTCAATATCTCACTCAAATATTGGCAGGGCATTTCCAAAATAAACTCGCACGAATGCTGCACTTCTTGATCGATCTGCATCCAGCCGGATGGAGCACAATCGTCAATAAAGACTTCACGCTCAAGCCGGGCTACACCGCAGAAAGCCTCAAACATCCGTCTCCCTCTAGTATGAGCGACGCGGAGTATCACGCGGCAATGGAGCAATTTCACGCACTGCCTGATTATCGTCGTCCGCAGTGCTACTGCCACGGGAGGCGGCATGAGGAAGCTCAGGCCCTTACCGAAAAGTCTGAAGCATGCGCTTCGTGGGCCTACGTGTTCGACGAAGAGGAACGCATCCTGCACGTGTGCAACCGCGAAAAACATCAGGACACCAAGGAATATTTCTGGAACGATGTCGCACGCATCGAACTCGACAACGTGAATGAAGTCAATTGGACACACATCGAGTGTGGCGAAAACTTTGAACGCTGCGGTCACTACGCGTGGAAGCACTTCCCCGAGCTAGAGGGCAAGAGCAACTTGGGCATGCAGACATTTCTTGGGCGTTGCCCTTTTCGAATGCACGATGCCATCGGATTCATTGTGAATGGCAAGCGCGTGAAGAATACTGGTAGCGGTGGCGATGCAGATTTCTTGCGGCGCAGTTACAACCTGCCACCACTTCCACCAAACACTTGGGTCGCAACCATAGTGTACGAGAATGGACGTAGAGCGGATGTACCCGTAGCACTGCGCACACCCGAAGGCGAAAAACCATACCCCGGTGTGACGTGGATATTCCCGCCAACTATGGTAAACCCGAAAGAAACAGTAGTGGGGTAAACAGGAGCAACGATCAAATGGCCACTCTCATAGAAACTCTCAGCGATGCCCTGCTTGGTGAAATCATCGCCAAGGATGAGTGCACAGGCGAGTACAACAGAACCATAGCCAGGTGTTCAGACCGTCCGTTACTTCCTCTGGCCCGCATCTGCGACTACTGCCGAGCGTTCAATGAATTAAACGGAGGTATCCGCCATGACGAAGCCAACAAGCAGAACTAACGACAACAATTAGGTGCGGCCGCCCATGTTCAGTGCGGCCCGTTTTTCTCTTCTCCCGCACGCCCACCCACCCAAAGCATTCCAAGGCACCGGATTCCTCCACTAGCCGGTTGCTGCGTCAGCCAATTGAAACTCAAAGCCGACGATGGTGAGCCGGTTGAGTCCTGACAGGAGCTTGTACTTGGATCGCCGAAAACAGCGGCACGGTGGAATCCTTAACAGATTCCCCCGTATCCGCTGGAACTACTTTTGGGGGCCATTCGGGCGCAAAAACCCGATGATGCCGACCGTTAGTTGAGCATGGTTTACCAGCAAGAGGATTGCGGCCATATGCGCGTCGCCATGGCGTGTTGGAGAACTCCAACCCAATGCATGATGTCGAAATTCCCAAAGCGCGGCCAGCTGGAGAAACCTACGCGTACTCGCTCGAGGAAGGAGCCCAGATGTTGGCCATTCTTCCCGAGCCGACCGCGACAGTGGTCGCCACGGCGGCCTTCACCGGCGCGCGCAAGGGAGAGATCAGAGGATTCACTTGGCAGAACTACGACGGCTCCGAAATTCGACTTGAAAAATCCGTCTGGCGGAGCCACGTGGACGAACCGAAGCGCCCGAAAAGCAAGGGCGCCATTCCGGTCATAGCCCAACTGAAACTTCTTCTCGACCAGCACTGGGAAAGGTGTGGCAGGCCACGAAAAGGGTTCATTTTTTCGAATGAACTCGGCAATCCGATGAATCTCGAAGCGCTCGCCGTGGATGTGATCCGGCCAGCACTGCAAAACGCGAATCTCGCTTGGCATGGCTGGCACGCATTCCGGCGTGGGCTCGCGACCAATCTGCACAGACTCGGAGTTTCCGACAAGGTGATTCAGCAAATTCTGCGGCACGCGAATGTCAGCACGACGATGAACATCTACGTAAAGACGGTAAGTGTGGATGCGGCGAATGCGATGAGGACCCTGGAAACGATGTGTGCAACTACTGTGCAACCCGAGAGGCTCGGAAGCACGCGAATCATGTAGGAGCTTTTTCGCAAGGTGGTCAGCAAGTCCCGATGCTGGATGCAGTTAGGGGAATCTGGCGGAGAGGGGGGGATTCGAACCTCCGGTACAGGTTTTAGCCCGTACAACGGTTTAGCAAATTTCCCCGTTTCACAGCCTGGTGTTCGGAATCAATAAGTTACGTTCGGATGAGATGCCCCATTTTTGTGCAAAGAGCCCCTATTCGGAAGCTATTGTGCAACTACTGTACAACCGCAATTACAACGGTCTCCCCGACGGTTTTCTAGGACTATCGTAAGTCGAGTCAGCCTCTGCTTTGTTCGTCAGTGGTTGTTCCTCCTGCTTCTACGCCGGACAACGCCTGGTGTTCGATAACGTTCGGGTAGCTATAATCCGCCCGGAGCGTCGTCTTTCACTTCCCACAACCCCGTTTCTAGCCCGCAAGTGGCAGTCGTGCGGCAACCCTACTAATCAAGGGTTGGCCCGCCGTCACGCCGGATAACTGGTGATATGCGGATTTACCAAGTCCTATCTCAGAATGCGAAGATCCCGGATTGCTAGTGATTAGGAGATTCACAGGGCGGGGGCTATTTGTACCCGCGGACGTGGTAGCTAACCACTCACAAGGAGACCTGGACTCACTCACTCCGGTCAGGTCAACTCGTTGTTTCTCATTTACATCGCAGGCTGCAGTCTCAAACGCCGTGTCTGATCTTGTCGTGGTGATAGCAGTGTTGGTGTTGGACGAGTTCGAAGGGCCTGCAGACTTGCCAGCTAAGGCAGGTTTTGGCTGGTGGAGGCCGTCAACGCGGCGCGCGTGCTGAGCCTAGCCGCGGCCGGTTCAGGGTAGCAAACCATGCTCATGGAGTTTCCGGTAAAGATTCCGCTCACTGATGCCGAGAATTCTGGCCGCGTTTCCACGATGGCCATTGCTGGCTTCGAGCGCCAGCCGAATATGTTCCCGCTCCGCTTGTTCCAGAGTCGGCAATGAAGCACCGTTTGATGAAAAACTCGACGCCATGGCGACGACCCGCGAATTGCGAAAAGTAGCGGGAAGGTGCTCAGGGAGAATGCAGGATCCTTCGCATAACACCATCGCCGCTTCGACTACGTGAAGAAGTTCGCGCACGTTTCCCGGCCAGTTGTGGCCCCGCAGTAGCTGCAAGGCTTCCTCACTGATCCGTTTGCTGGAGCCGAACCGCTCGTTGAGCGTGGCCACAAACTGTTGCGCCAGCAGTTCCACGTCGGTGCCTCTGGCCCGCAGCGGAGGAACTTCCACGGTAATTGTGCTAAGGCGATAAAACAGATCCTCGCGGAAGAGGCACTGGCGGACCATGGAGGAGACATCGCGGTTGGTCGCGGTTAGAACTCTTACATCCACGCAAATTTCACCGGTTCCACCGACATGCCGGAAAGTGGAGGTGTCCAGGACGCGCAACAACTTGATCTGTGTGGCCGGGCTGACCTCGCCGATCTCGTCCAGAAAAATCGTGCCGCCATTGGCCACTTCGAATAATCCTGATTTCCCGCGGTCCGCACCGGTGAACGCGCCGCGCTCGTGCCCGAACAGTTCGCTCTCGAGCAGATTTTCCTGCAAAGTGGCACACTCCACCACCACGAACGGCCTGAATCTGCGGGGGCTGCGGGCATGAATCAGCTTGGCGACGCGTTCTTTCCCCGCGCCGGTCTCTCCCGTAATGAGCACCGTGCCATCGCTGGGGGCTACGAGTTCGATCAGTTTGAGCAGCCGACGGAACTCCGGACTTTCGCCGATGAAGGAACTCCCGAGATCGGGAGGGGTCAAGCCGCGCTCGAGAAGATTCGCCCTTTGCTGAAGCGAGCGGCGCTCGACTGCTCTCTGAATACGTATATGGAGCTCATCAAGGGGGCAAGGCTTCACGACATAATCGAACGCGCCCATGCGGATTGATTCAATGGCCGTATCGATGGAGCCGTGACCGGTCAACATGACGACCTCAGATGCCGGCGCACTGGCATGGATGGATTTCAGCACATCGAGGCCGCTCATTCCCGGCAGGCGCATGTCGAGCAAGACAACATCGGGTTCTGAGGTGGCAATTCGACGAATGGCCTCCTCGCCCGTTCCCACCGCCTCGATCTCATAGCCGAGACGAGAGAGTTCTTTGGCCATCACCTGCCGAAAGGTCGCGTCGTCATCGACCAAAAGGACGGCAGCCGGCTTCATTGTCTGGCCTCCTGCTGCAAGCCGGTCTGGATGGCCGGGAGCACGACTTCGAAGGTTGACCCAATTCCGGGCGTACTCTCGACGCGGATGTCACCACCCCAACTGCGGACGGCGTTCAACGAGAGGAAAAGGCCGAGTCCGGTGCCGCCCGGGCGGAGGCTGAAGAACGGTTCAAAAATCTTCTCTAGGTATTCCGGAGGAATCCCGCACCCCTGGTCAGAAATGCGCATGCACACGGTGTCGCCCCCCGTGGCCTCGACGACAACTTTGCTACCTGGTTTCGAGGCCTGAATGGCGTTGAGAATCAGATTGACCAGGAGGTTTTGCAATTCTGCTTCGTCCGCGCGGACGCGCAATGCCGGTGGGAACGGATGCACCTCGACGTTCACCGAGTGAGCGGAAGCCGTGGGATCGATGAGACCCTGTACCGCCGCGATAGCTACATCGAGTTCCACCACATCCCCGGAGGAACGCTGGCCCCGAGACAATCTCAAGAAGTGTTGCGTGATGCCCTTGCAACGCAAGATCTGTTCACGGGCGATGGTGGCACTGTCCCGGATTTTAGCGGGGTCTACCTCCGCGTTCCCGTTCTCCCCAACGGGAGTTTCGCGGAGGATTCCCTCGATACACATCAGCACGGTTGCCAGCGGCGTATTCAACTCGTGCGAAAACCCGGATGCCAGCACTCCCAACGAGGCTAAACGATGCGACTCGGCAAGGTTTGCTTCTGCCGCCCTGCGCTCAGAAATGTCACGCCAGACCTCCACTACCTGGGCCAGATGGCCTGACGCATCGAGAATCGGAGAAGCGTGAATCTCTTCCCATGCCGAGGTGCCATTGCCGGTTCTGCGTTCGCACATACGCACCTGGCGCGCACCTGATTTCAAACAAGCGAGCGTGGGGCAATCGCCCACGTCGCACGGGCCGGAGCCGACTTCCAGACAACAGCAGCCCAGCACTTGATCGCGACTGCTACCCGTGCGCTGCAGGAAAGCATCGTTGGCCGCGATGATTCTTCGTTCGATGTCAAGCACGACGATTCCGTCATCGATGCTGTTGATGACGGTCTCGAGGCGCTCCCGCTGTGTGCGAACTTCGCCCACCAAGCCAGCCACGGAGTCAGCCATGGCGTTGAACTCGCGGCCCAGCCAAGCCAGTGTGTCCGAACCTTCTGACGGAACACGGCGCTCCAGGTCGCCCTGGGAAATCAAGCGCGCAGTGGTTTCGAAACGGTTTAGGCGTCGCAGGACGGAGAACTGGATGAGTAGCAAGATGGTTCCTGCGATTACGAAGGTCAACGCACCGGCGCCAGCCACCATCCAGCGTAGGTCCCGTGTCATTGCGGCTCGGACTTCTCCGGCGTTGTAATCCAGAATGAGGATGCCGTTAATTCTATGCTGGGGGTCGTGGCATCTGTGGCACTCTTCGCGGTTGCGAATCGGCACCACGGTTCTAAGTATCTCGCCGCCTCGAGTCTCGATCACACGGCTGGAGCCGCGGCGGTCCGGCGGATCACGATGGCAGACCTGACAAGTGGGAGAGTCGATCCGAAAATTGTCCTCAGACGTTCCGGGCTTGCTGGAATACCGTACTACCCCATTGCGGTCCAACAGAATGAGTTGCTCGACACGTTCTTGCTTCCCAAAACTTTCGATCATCTTAGCAATCAGCGTGCGATCGTTTTCCAACATCTGATGCTCGAGCGCGACGCGGATTAGGTTGCCTTCAGTGAGTGCCGTGTTACGCGCGGCTTCCAGAAGGCTCTGGAAGTGGTGCACCGAATAAATGTAAGACGCCGCGGTGCAGGCAATGACCACAGCCACCGTAATTCCGAGGGCGAGGACGACCGTCATGCTGGCAGAGCGCAGCTTCATGCTGTGGGGTAACGAATAGCCGCAAGCATGGCATACGGCGCTTTGGCGCGTCAATGACTGACGAATTGGCAGACGTGTCCTGACAACTTGTCAGTTCGCCTGCCGCCGCACTCCTATCTCATCTGAAATGAAAGAACTTAGTGTTGTCTCAATCTGGTAAAGAACGTGCCTATGAACTGCAGAGGGAGGTACTCGACCATGGAAATGCTCTTGACTGTATTGTGCATGAGTATGCTGGGGCTGGCCGTTACAGCCATCGCGTTTGGTGCGGCGACGCGTCCAGAAAAGTCGTCTTCGCAGGTTCAACCTGAGCTGCGGCCTGTTAAAGCGGTGGCTCCAGGTCGATTCTTTGCTGACAAAGTCGTGCCTCCCGATAGTCCGGGATCCTATGTGCCTACAGAGGTCCTCCTCGCGCAGATAGAAAATCACGTCCGCTTGGAGCAGGCTGCCGCGCAGTCGTTCCTCGAGTCCCCTACCCATGCCCAGTTGCACACTAAGACGACCTCGGTATTTGTAAACTGAGAGTCCCTTCATGGCTCCCGACCGATCGGAACTGCTAAAGGATCTCACTGTCGACGAAGCTCAACGGATTCTGGCGTTCGCCAGCAGACTCACAGTGCCCAGCGGGGCTTCCTTGTTCCAGTTGGGAGACCCAGCCGAGCGTCTTTTTCTGATTGAGCGCGGACGAATCAGGCTCACACTTCCCATGCAGGTCCGAGGGAGAGAAGAAGATGTGGTCGTCGAAGAGCGAACCTCAGGTCAGACGGTGGGCTGGTCAGCCCTGATTCCGCCCCACAAGTTCACTCTTGCCGCCACAGCTCCGCTTGAAACGGAAGTCATTGCTCTGCCCCGGGAGGAGTTGCGCAAGCATTTCGCCGCCAACCCGACCGTGGGGTACAAAATCACTTTGAACTTAGCGGTTGTCATTGGCCATCGCCTGCAACTGTTCCAGGCGATGTGGTTGCGCGAAATGCAACGCACGGTGGAAAAGCATTCCGCATGAATAGTGAAGAGAGTGTTCCATGAAAATGGTAACGTTGGTCGTCCAGACCTCCGCAGCCTCTGTAGCACGGAGTTCTGCTCGTGGCTGCTGACCCAAGTCCCCAGCCCAAACCGGCCCGCCGGCGAGTGATCGAAATCCTTCTTGGCGGCGGCCTGCTCGGTTCTTTCGCGTCTTTCATTTATCCCGTGCTTCGCTACCTTGTTCCCCCGCCCGTTGCGGAACTTGGAGGCGATCAAATAACCGCCGGCAAGATCGGCGAACTGAAGCCGAACTCCGCCAAGATTTTTCGCTTCGGCAGCCGTCCGGGGCTGCTGATCAGAAACACTGACGGGAGTTATCGCGCTCTTTCTGCCACATGTACGCATTTGGGTTGTATCGTGCAATACCGCGGTGACCTGCAAGAGATTTGGTGTGCCTGCCACAACGGTCTCTACGATCTGAATGGTCGCAACGTCTCGGGTCCACCGCCCCGGCCACTCGAGGTCTATGAGGTCCACTTGCGGGGAGACGATGTAGTGGTTTCTCTGAAGCGGGAGGCATAACCTTGTTTGTCGCGCTGCGCGACTGGATCGATGAACGATTTGACTGGGCCGCCCTCACTGCCCCTTTGCGAGAGAAAGCCGTCCCTAAACACGATTTGTCTTACTGGTATTTCCTCGGCGGTATCACGCTCTTTCTCTTTGGCATCCAAGTTTGCACCGGCATTCTCCTGCTCCTTTATTATCGGCCTAGTGCTACCGAGGCTTTTGAGAGCGTCCAGTACATCATGACCCGAGTGCAGTTCGGTTGGTTGGTGCGTTCCATCCATTCCTGGGCCGCCAACCTCATGATCTTTACCGCATTCTGTCACATGTTCAGCGTGTTGTTCCT